>WNGB01008409.1_pt1 | contig 14692 bp, 12 predicted proteins | sample 5400681 | NCBI WGS metagenome assembly WNGB01 (sample SAMN13153367, study PRJNA577476) | soil metagenome | isolation source: 115 cm soil or saprolite under grassland replicate 2 | place: USA:California | collected 2016-06-15
TGAGCGAGTTCAACAGCCGGCTTCTCGACCGTCTCGGGTCGACGAAGGATTTCAGCGATTTCCTCCAGACCGATGGAGGCAAGAAGCTCATGGACGCTCTGACGGTAGAGCGCGGCATGACGGACGCTCGGGACCGCATTTTGCGGGCCACGCAAACGGGCGTCGTCTTCCTCACGCTCGGCCTTGGTTTTCTCTTCCTGGGTTGGCGCTATTCGTTCGCCAACCACGACACGTTTACCGTCCTCGGGACAATTGCGACTTCGCTCGGAGTCGGCTTCCTATTCTCGTCGGGCACCACCTACTGGCTGGCGAGGACGCTCGGTGTTCTTGATCTCGGGCCGGGTCGCGCGGGCCGCCAGTCAGTCGTCCGGTGACCCAGCGTTCGAGCTGCATTGGCCATCCTGAAGAGTGTCCTGACCGATGAGGTCATCTGCGGGCCGCCATCGGAAACGTTGGAGCCTGTCGCGGAGATGATGGATGAGGAGTCCTTCGACGCGCTGTACCGTCTGACGGCGGCGCCGCTGCGCGCCTACGTTGCCCGCGTGCTTGGCAACGCGACGCAGGCCGATGACATCGTGCATGACGCGTACCTGAGGCTCTTGCGTAACCCGCCCGCCACTCGCGACACCCGGGAGCTCCGAGCCTTCGTTTTTCGCATCGCAAGCAACTTGATTACCGATAGCTGGCGCCGCGGACGCCACGAGCGGGGCGGGCGAGACGAGCGCGGGGACGCCCTCCACACGTCCGAACCGAATGTCGCGCTTCAACTGGATATGGCGCGGCTGTTCGAGCGGCTGCGGCCGCAGCAGCGCCAGCTCATGTGGCTGGCATACGTCGAAGGTGCCGACCACCGAGAGATTGCGGCGGCGCTTGGACTTCGCGAGCGAAGCATACGGGTGCTTCTTCATCGAGTGCGGCGCAAGCTGGCCGGGTTGCTCCTTCCGAGCAGTCGCGGTCCGGGAGAAAACGAATGAAGGCACGAGAGCGGACATGTGAGCGCGAGGCGGAGGTCCGAAGGATGGTGAGCGGGAGCGTCGATGCCCCGGCGATCCGCCTGCACGCGGCAAGCTGCGGTGCATGCCGGGAGACGCTCGCGATAGCGAACGGCATGCGAGAGCTGGCCCGGCAGTCCGTGGGTACGTCGGCTCTGCTGAGCTCGACGACGCTCTGGTGGAAGGCGCAGGCACTTCGGCGATGGGACGCTCAGCGGAAGGTGGCGACGCGCATGGAGCTAGGCGACCGAATCCAGGTCGGCAGCGGACTGGTGGCCGCTACCGTCCTTCTTGGATGGACCGTGCGTCGTCTGCAGACGCTCGCGACACCCGCGAGCCTGCCCGCCACCCTCACGGCGGTGACGTTCGCAAGTGCGGTATTGCTGGTGGCGACGACGCTGATCGTTGTGCGGGAGATGCTTGCTTGGGAGAGATCGCGATGAGAGCCGCTTCGACGCCACGGCGGGCCTGGATCCTGCTTGCGGCCGTCGTGCTCGCCTCCGAGGGGCGCTCGTCTCTCGTGGCCGCCGCCAAGCCTCACACCTCGCCGGCGGAGGCCAAGGCCGATCGCGCACGCCTGGACGCTTTCGTGGAAAGGGCCATGGGGCTCGATGTGGCCCCCGGTTTGGCGGTGGTCGTGGTGAAGGGCAAGGAGAGAAGCTATGCCCAGGGGTTCGGCTACGCCGACCGCGAGGCCCGCCGCCGCGTGTCACCGGAGACCCTCTTCTACATCGCGTCGACGACCAAGTCGTTCACGGCGCTGGCCGCGGCTCTCATGCATGATCGTGGCGCTGTCGATCTCGACGCCCCCCTCAGCCGCTCGCTTAAGGGAGCCCGCCTGCACCCGTCACTCTCGGCCGACAGCATCACGCTTCGCGACCTGCTGACGCATACCCACGGCATCTCTCAGGATGGCCCAGTCGTCTTTCGCACAGCATTCACGGGGGACTTTACGGATCCCCTGCTCCTGGAACTGCTCGCCGATCACCCTCCGGCGAGCACGGGGCGTGCTTTCGCCTACGGCAACCTCGGATACGTCGTGGCCGGGCTGGTCCTGCAGGCCGCCGACAGAAGGAGCTGGAAAGAGATCGTCCAGCGGGAGGTCCTCCAGCCGGCGGGGATGAAAGCCACGTCCGCCTGGCGCTCGAAGTTACGGGACGATCGCGTGGCGGTCCCTTATGAAGTAGACGTCGCCGGCTTCCGACGTCTTCCTGCGGTCAAGTCAGACGCCAACATGCACGCTGCAGGGGGCCACTTCTCGACCATCCTCGACTTGGCCCGCTATCTCGAGGCTCATTTGAACGACGGACGTATTGAGGGACACCAAGTCTATCCGGCGGCGGTGATGGCCGAGACCCACAGGAAGCAGGCGGACCAGAATCGGAAGTATGGCGAAATCGAGCGGTTTGGCTGGGGCCTCGGCTGGGATCTCGGCCGGATGGATGGTGAGCTGCTCGTCCACCGCTTTGGAGGCTTCCCTGGGTATCACTGCCACCTGTCCTTCATGCCCGAGCGTGGCATCGGCGTAGCGGTGCTGGTCAACGAGGCCAACGGCGGCAGCCAATTGGCGGCCCTGGTGGCGGGGTACGCCTATGATCTCTGGTTGGGTCGGCCGGACATCGATGCGCGCTACGCGCAGAAGCTCGGGGCGCTTCGCGACCAGGCCGTGAAGTATCGGGCGAAGCTCGCCGCAGACCATGCGGAGCGCGCCTCTCGCTCGCAGGCGTTGCCGCGGCCGCTCGAGGCGTACGCGGGCATCTACGAGAGCCGCCGGCTGGGGCGGATCGAGCTGCAAGTCGCCGGCGGGCGGCTGCTGGCCAGAATGGGAGTCCTCGCCAGTCCCGTCAAGGCCTACGACGCCACGCACGACAAGTTGCGGGTCGATTTGATCGGGTCGGGATCCATCGTCGAGATGGGATTCCCCCCGGAAGGCGGCGTGGCCTCGCGCTTGACCTACCAGGGCGAGGAGTTCACGCGAACATCTCCCTGAGCAACCGCGAGGGAGAGAACTGGGCGGTTCCGGGTCAAGCTGCGGATGCGCGGACGTCGCTTCGCAGCAGGGCCGCGAAAGCGTCGGCCCGCGGCGGTCAAGACCTTGCCAATTGTCTACCCGCCCACCGCTGCATTGACAGGACTCGGCTCCAACGTAGGACGCGACGGTACCTGACAGCACCCGGACGGCGCGTGCCGTTCACGTGTCCCGCGAACGTAAACGTGTCCCGGCTGTTGGTGGTGGCTCAGACCCGATCGACGAGGAGCAGCGAACAGAGGGCGAGCAGGTAGACGATCGACGCCAGGAAGAGGCCGCGCGCCGCCGCCGCCGTGCGCCGGATCGCGGACCAGACCGCGACCGACGTGAAGGCGACGCCGAGGCAGACGGCGCCCACGAAGTACAGACGGCCGGTCAGCCCCGCGATCGTCGGCACCACGCTCACGAGGAGCAGGGCCAGGCTGTTGGCGACGGCCTGGCGGCCGGTGACCACTCCCGCCGGGTCGAGGACGGGCAGCATGGGCAGGCCGCCGCGCGCATAGTCCTCGCGGTAGATCCAGGCGATGGCGAGGAAGTGCGGGATCTGCCAGAGGAACAGGATCGCGAACAGCACGACGGCGCCCGGCTCCATCTGGCCGCGCGCGGCCGCCCATCCGATGACGGGAGGCAGGGCGCCGGGGAAGGCGCCCACGATCGTCGACAGCGACGTGCGGGTCTTGAGGGGCGTGTAGGCGAAAAGGTACGTCGACCAGGTCAGGAGCGCCACGAGCGCGGCCAGCGCGCCCGCACCGACGCGCAGGATGCCGAGACCGGCCAGGGTGAGGGCGAGGCCGAAGGTGAGGGCTTCGGTCACGCGCAGACGGCCGGCGGCGACCGGGCGATTGCGCGTGCGCAGCATGAGCGCGTCCGTTCGGCGCTCGAGCAGCATGTTCAGCGCGCTGGCGCCGGCGGCGACGAGGGCGGTCCCGGCAAGGGTCACTCCCAGTCGCGAGAAGCTCACCGGACCGCGCGTACCCATCACGTAGCCGACGAGCGTGGTGATCAGCACGGTCATCGTGATGCGCGGCTTGGTCAGCTCGAGGTAGTCCGCGACGGCGGAGCGCGGGACGACGACGGAGGCGGAGGCGCTCACGACACCGCCGGGTCGCCCAGGGCGGCGACCGCGGGCGCGGACGCGGCCGGGCGGCGGTGCCGGCGCGTGCGCAGGGTGGCGAACCAGCACAGGCCGAGGATGGCGGCCCCCGTGGCCACGTGGGCGGTGGTGGGGAGGACGGCCTTGCCGGTGATGACGGTGAGGGCGCCCAGCGCGATCTGAACGAACACCAGCGCGAGTGCCAGTTGGGCGGGGCGGGCGAGGCGCGCGTCGCCGTCACGGGTGGCGCGCAGGGCGAGGTGCAGGACGAAGGCCAGCACGACGACCGCGCCGGCGCGGTGCGCCAGGTGGACGGCCACCGGGACCTGCTCGAGCGCCTCGGCGGGCGGGATCCATCGTCCGTACATGCGCGGGAAATCCGGGACGGCGAGGCCGGCGCCGATGTGCCGCATGACCGCCCCCAGCACGAGCTGCCCGAAAGCGGCGGCGGTGGCGGCCACGGCCGCGCCGCGGACGCCCGCGACGTCGTCACGTGTGCCCGCGGACGAGAGCCACTCGCGCGAGGTCAGGTACGCGAGCGCGATCGTGATGCAGAAGAAGGTCTGGGCCAGGCAGGCGTGGGTGACGGAGATCGGCGTGGGGAGGAGGAAGAGGACGGTGAGGCCACCCAGGACGCCCTGGGCGATCACCGCGGCCAGGGCCAGCCAGGCCAGGCGGCGCACGCTCGCCCGGGTCTCGGAGCGCGCGGTCCACACGGCCAGCACCAGGGTGAGGAAGCCGACGAAGCTGGCAACGATGCGGTGGCCGTGCTCGTAGAAGACTCCGCCCACCATCGGCGGCATGACCATCCCGTAGGAGAGAGGCCAGTCGGGCACGGACAGGCCGGAGCCCGTGCTCGTCACCAGCCCGCCCACGAAGATCAAGGCGAGCGTGGACGCCACCAGCAGGAGCGACAGGCGATGGCGCCAGGGCGCGAAGGGGGAGTGGCCCGGGGAGCCGCCCACGGCATCGGTGGAGAGTTCGAGCGGCACCCCGGGAGACGGCGTCAACGGAAGAGGCCTAGCCCTTGTACGACAGGTCGAGCGTGGCCTTCTCCCCGTCCTTGACGGTGATCTTGCCCATCTGGCTCTTCAGCTTCTCGTGCACGGCCTCCACCTCGTACTCACCGGCGGGCAGGCCCTTGATCTCGTACTTCCCGTCTTCGTCGGTGACCGCGAAGAAGGGATGGTCGAGGACCGAGATGTAGGAGCGCATCCAGGGGTGGACGTCGCACCCGACCGGGATCATGACTTCCTTCTTGTCGAAGGTCTTGGTGGACTCCATGCCCTTGCGTGGCTGGCCGATGTTGAACTCCTGGTTCACGGCCGGGCGGGGATGGATGTTGTGCAGCGTCTCGTCGTCGTTCTTGATCTTGAGCGGCTGGCCGACCTGCAGGGCGACGATGTGCGGCTTGTACATGCAGCCCGACTGGTCGAGCTCGACGGCCTCCGTCGGGGGCGGATAGGTGCCGGTGACGCCGCTCTTGACGTACACGAAGACGTCCTTCAAGCCGCCGTCCTTCACGTCCACGGTCTTGCGCTCGAGGCCGTCCTTGTGCTCCTTCTGGCAGTACGGGTCGGCCGAGACCTTGATCTTCTCCGGGGCCGGCGCCGTTCCGGCAAAGCTGATCTTGCCGCCGATCGATGCCGATGCCTTGGCCGCGGCGCCGCCCGGGGCCGCCGCTTGCGTGGTGGCGGGCGCGGCCGCGGGGGCTTCCTGCTTCTCGCCACCGCAGGCCACGAAGGCGAGAGGGGCGGCGAACGCGACAACGGCGAGGGTTTTGCGCATGAACATCACATGACTCCTCATGAAGAAAGTCTCGAAAGCTATGTTGTGCGATGGGATTCCGGGTGTCAAGGATTTGGCTCCGGAGAGCCGAGCCGCAGCGCGGCCACGGCGCGATCGCGCAGGGCCATGATCACGAGGTCCCCCACGATCACGGGGGGGGTCCGCACTTCTCCCGGTGCCTTGAGATCGCCCTGGCGCTGCCCGGTACGCGGATCGAAGCCGATGAGGAACGTCTCGCCCGGCCGGTTTCCGAAGCACGCCACCAGGACGCCATCGCCGTAGAAGAGCGGGCCCGACAGCGGCCGCGAGGGGAGGGCGGCCCGCCAGGCCAGGTGCCCGTTGCCGCGGCGCAGCGCATACAGCACGTCTTCGTGATTCGTAAAGAGCACGCGCGGGCCCGACACGGCCGGCGGAGCTTGAACGTCACCACCGAGCTTCCAGCTCCAGCGCACGTCGCCGCTCTTGCGCGGGTCCAGGGCCACGAAGCGGCGGTCCGTGGTGCCGAGGAGGACGTGGCCCTCGTCGTCGACCACGGGGGGCGCCACCAGCGGATGCCCCGTCTTGAAGCTCCAGAGGACGGTGCCGGTGACGAGGTCACGGCAGCGCAGCGCGCCGCCTTCCTCGCCGACGAAGAGCCAGGGGCCCCACGGCACCGGCGTCGCGGTGACGTGCGCGTCGGAGACGCTCCAGCGCGGCTGGCCGGTGGCCGCTTCCAGCACGGCCAGGCCTTCGCCGGCCACGACGACCGCGTCTTTATAAAGGACGGCGGGCAGACGGCCGCGGACGCCGGAGGCCGCCTTCCAACGGTCCGACCCCGTCGCCGCGTCCATGGCCCACACCGTGCCGTCTTCGTCGCGGGCGATGACGAGGCCTCCGCCCGCCGCTACCACGCCGGGCCGGGCATCGACCCTCCACCGCACCCGCCCCGTCTCCGCCTCCAGGCCGCGGACGGCGCCGTCGCGCGTGGCCACGTAGACGTTGATCGAGTCCGTGGCGAGTGGTCCTTCGACGGTGGCGGGCACCGGCCTCGTCCAGACCGGTACCATGGGGAACAGGGGTCGCGAAACGACGGGCGGTCCGTGATGGCAGCCCGCGAGGATCAGGGCGAGGGCGACGGCAAGGAAAGACTGGTGGATCGCGCGCATGCGGAGCGCGTGACTATAGCACCGGGGCCCATTTGGTCCAGATCGCGCCGAGGCGCGGGGTATAATCCCCGCCTTCGAGAGTCCCGCCGATCCCATGGACCGCGACACCATCGTCATACTCGACTTCGGCTCCCAATACACGCAACTGATCGCGCGCCGGCTGCGCGAGCTGCAGGTCTACTCGGAGATCGTCCCGCCGACCACGACCGTGGCCGCACTGAAGGCACGCGCGCCCCGCGGCATCGTCCTCTCCGGCGGGCCGGACAGCGTGTACGAGAAGGGCGCGCCCCGCGTGGACCGCGGCGTTTTCGAACTCGGCGTGCCCGTGCTCGGGATCTGCTACGGCATGCAGCTCATGAGCCACCTCCTCGGGGGCGAGGTGAAGCGCGCGGGTCGACGCGAATACGGCCACGCCTTCTTCGAGACGCGCGACCACTCGCCACTCCTGCACGAGTTCGCGTCCCCCGCGCACGTGTGGATGAGCCACGGTGACTCCATCGAGAAGCCGCCCCCGGGGTTCGAGGTCACGGGCTCGAGCAGCACGAACCCCGTGGCGGCCATGGCCGACAGCGGCCGGCGCCTCTTCGGCATCCTCTTCCACCCGGAGGTGAAGCACAGCCAGGGCGGCATGACCGTGCTCGCCAATTTCCTCGACATCTGCGGATGCCGGCGCGACTGGAACGCGGCCTCGTTCGTCGAGTCCTCGGTGGACAAGATCCGCTCCACCGTCGGCGGGGAGCGGGTGCTCTGCGCCCTCTCCGGCGGCGTGGACTCCGCGGTGGCGGCGCTCCTCGTCCATCGCGCGGTGGGGGACCGGCTGACCTGCGTGTTCGTCGACAACGGAGTGCTGCGCAAGGACGAGGCGGCCCAGGTCCGCAAGCGCTTCGCGGAGAAGCTGCACCTCAACGTGGTGTTCGTGGACGCCTCCCGGCGATTCCTGAGCAAGCTCAAGGGCGTGAAGGACCCGGAGCGCAAGCGCAAGATCATCGGCCGCGAGTTCATCGAGGTCTTTTCGCGGGAGGCGCTCAAGCAAGGCAAGCCCGCATTCCTGGCCCAGGGCACCCTGTATCCGGACGTCATCGAATCGACGTCGGTGCGCGGCCCCTCTGCGGTCATCAAGAGCCACCACAACGTCGGCGGGCTTCCGAAGAACATGAAGTTCAAGCTGGTCGAGCCGCTCCGCGAGCTCTTCAAGGACGAGGTGCGGGCGGCCGGGCTCACGCTGGGCCTGGACGAGGAGTTCGTGTACCGCCAGCCGTTCCCGGGTCCCGGCCTGGCCGTGCGGTGTCTCGGTCCGGTCGATCGCGCGCGGCTCGATCTGCTGCGCGAAGCCGACGACATCGTGGCCAAGGAGATCAAGGCGGCCGGGCTCTATCGCCAGATCTGGCAGTCGTTCGCCGTGCTCCTGCCCGTGCGCTCGGTCGGGGTGATGGGGGACGACCGCACCTATCAGTACACGGTGGCCATCCGCGCGGTGGAGTCCGCGGACGGCATGACCGCCGACTGGGCGCGGCTGCCCCATGACGTCCTGGCCCGCATCTCGAGCCGGATCGTGAACGAGATCCGCGGCATCAACCGCGTCGTGTACGACATCTCGAGCAAACCGCCGTCGACCATCGAATGGGAGTAACGGGGGCGGGCGTCCAGGGCAAGCCCCACGTAGAGCACGGCGCCGCACGCAGTGCGGCGACGCGCGAGGGGGGTTTCAGGGGGGGTCGCGAACACCCACCCCGATGGTGTGTGAGTGCCCCCCCTGACTTAACAAGCTAGAAACAAAGAACGAGAACCTTGCCCGACCCCGAGTTCGTTCATCTCCACCTTCACACCGAATACAGCCTCCTCGACGGCGCGAGCCACATCGACGAGCTCGTCGACCAGGTGGGCAAGCTCGGCATGAAGGCGCTGGCCGTCACCGATCACGGCAACATGTTCGGGGCGGTTGCCTTCTACGACGCGGCCATCGACAGGGGCATCAAGCCGATCCTGGGCTGTGAGATCTACGTCGCTCCCGGGAGCCGCCACGACAAGACGGGATCGGGCATCGAAGAGGCCTACAACCACATGACCCTGCTGGCCGCGGACGAGGCCGGCTACCACAACCTGATCAAGCTGGTCTCGATCGGCTACACCGAAGGCTTCTACCACCGGCCGCGCATCGACAAGGAGGTCCTGGCCTCACACGCCAAGGGGCTGATCGGCCTCTCCGGGTGCCTCTCCGGCGAGATCGCGCAGCACCTTCGCGCGGGGCAGGAGTCCGCGGCCCTGCAGTCGATCGGCGTGCTGAGCGAGATCTTCGGCCGGGAGCGCTTCTTCCTCGAGGTGATGGACCACGGCATCGAGGAGCAGCGGCGGGTCAACCAGGGCCTCTACCGGCTCCACGGCCGCACCGGCCTGCCCCTGGTCGCGACCAATGACGCGCACTACCTGCGCCGCGAGGACCATCAGGCCCACGACGTCCTGCTCTGCATCGGCTCGGGCAAGAAGGTGCACGAGAGCGAGCGGCTGCGCTTCGACACCGAGGAGTTCTACGTCAAGAGCCCGGCGGAGATGGCGGCGGTGTTCCCCGACCATCCGGAAGCGCTGGCCAACACGGTGGGGATCGCCGAGCAGTGCGGTTTCTTCCTCAAGCCCGCGGGCGAGCTGCCCGCCTTCGACGTGCCCCCCGGCTTCACCACCTTGAGCTACTTCGAGAAGGTGACGCGCGACGGCTATGCGGAGCGGCTCAAGATGCTCGAGCCGCTGGCGTCGGCCGGGCGTCTCCGGCACACCCTCGACGAATACGCGGCGCGGCTGGACAAGGAGATCGGCGTCATCCGGCGTGTCGGCTTCGCCGGATACTTCCTGATCGTCTGGGATTTCATCCGCTACGCGCGCGAGCACGGCGTGCCCGTCGGGCCCGGTCGCGGGTCCGCGGCGGGCTCGCTCGTCGCCTACTCGCTGCGCATCACCGACATTGATCCCATCGAGCAGCACCTCATCTTCGAGCGCTTCCTGAACGAGGAGCGCATCTCGCCTCCCGACATCGACATCGACTTCTGCGAAAACCGGCGCGGCGAGGTCATCGAGTACGTCACGCGGAAGTACGGCCGCGAGAACGTGGCCCAGATCATCACCTTCGGCACCATGAAGGCGAAGGCGGTCGTGCGCGACGTCGGCCGCGTGCTCGACATGAGCTACGCGGAGGTCGACAAGATCGCGAAGATGATCCCGTTCGATCTGAAGATGACGCTGGACAAGGCCCTGGCCGAGTCGCCGCCGCTCCAGGACGCCTACCAGAAGGACCCGAAGGTCAAGGAGCTGATCGACATCTCGCGCCGGCTGGAGGGCACGACGCGGCACGCCTCCACCCATGCCGCGGGGGTCGTGATCTCCCCCGTGCCCCTGACCGACCTCGTGCCGCTCGCGTCCTTCAAGGGCGGGGCGGAAGGCGTGACGACGCAATACGACATGAAGGGGGTGGAGCGCATCGGCCTCCTGAAGATGGACTTCCTGGGCCTGCGCACGCTGACCTTGATCGACAACTGCGTGAAGATGATCGCGGCCCAGACCGGCGAGCACCTCGACATCGACCTCATCCGGACGGACGACCCCAGGACCTACGAGATGTTCACGGCGGGCCGCACCAGCGGCCTGTTCCAGTTCGAGTCGGACGGGATGCGCGACATCCTGAAGCGCTTCAAGCCCGACCGCCTGGAGCACCTCACCGCCCTGAACGCGCTCTACCGTCCGGGCCCGATGGCGATGATCGACGACGTGGTCAAGCGACGCCACGGCCAGACCAAGGTCACCTACGACCATCCGCTCCTGGAGCCGATCCTGTCCGAGACCTACGGGGTCATGGTCTACCAGGAGCAGGTCATGCAGATCGCCTCCGCCCTGGCCGGCTACACGCTCGGGGAAGCGGACATCCTCCGCAAGGCGATGGGCAAGAAGAAGGCCGACGTCATGGCCACCCAGAAGGGCAAGTTCCTCAAGGGCTGCGCGGACCGCAGCGTCAACGAGAAGAAGGCCTCGAAGATCTGGGACTACATGGAGCAGTTCGCGGGGTACGGCTTCAACAAGTCGCACTCCGCGGCCTACGCCTGGCTCGCCTACCAGACCGCGTATCTGAAGGCCAATTACCCGGCCTACTTCATGGCCGCCCTGCTCACCTCGGAACGCGCGAACACCGACAAGATGGTCCAGTACCTCGGGGAGTGCCGAGCCATGGGCATCGAGGTGCTCCCGCCGGACTGCAACCAGTCCCAGATGTACTTTAGCGTCGGCAATTCAGGGGGGTACCTATCAGGGACGCACCCCCCTGCGGCTCCGCCTACCCCCCTACCCGCTCGCGGCGAAGTGAATCCGCCGCTCGCTGCTGCTCCCCTCGCCATTCGCTTCGGCCTGGCCGCCATCAAGAACGTGGGCGAGGGCGCGGTGGAGGCGATCCTCACCGCCCGCTCCGCCGGCGGCCCGTTCAAGTCCGTGTTCGAGTTCTGCGAGCGCGTCGACCTGCGCGCCGTGAACCGGCGCGTGGTGGAGAGCTTCATCAAGAGCGGCTCCTTCGATTCGCTGGAGAAGCGGCGTGCGGCCCTGCTGGCGGCCATCGACCGTGCGATGGAGGCGGGCCAGAAGCAGCAACGCGACCGCGAGCAGGGTCAGGCCAGCCTGCTCGGCATGCTGGGCGGAGCCGAGCCGGGGACGCCGCGCGCGCCCGAGCGCCTGCCCGACGTGGCGGACTGGCCGGAGGGCGAGCGCCTCGCCTACGAGAAGGAATCGCTCGGGTTCTTCATCACCGGCCACCCGCTCGAGCGCTTCAAGACCGAGCTCGCGCAGTGGGCCAACGCGACCGTCGGTACCCTGGGGCAGCTCGGGGAGAAGGAGGCCACCATCGGCGGCATCGTGACCGCGCTGCGCCTCCTGAAGACGAAGAAGGGCGATCGCATGGCCACCTTCGTGCTCGAGGACCTCGAGGGCGGCGTGGAGGTCCTGGTCTTCCCGGAGGCGTACAAGAAGGCGGCCGCGCGCCTGGCCGACGACGTGATCGTCCTGGTCAAGGGCCGCGCGGAAGCCCTGGACGAAGGGCGATTTCGCCTCCTCGCCTCCGACGTCATGCCCCTGGAGACGGCCAAGCTCAGCGAGGCGCGCTACGTCACCATCCGCGTCCCGGTGGGGAGCTGGGACAAGAGCAAGGGCGAGCGGCTGCGCGACATCCTGGGGTCGCACAAGGGCGACTGTCCGGTCACCCTCGAGATGTTCCGGCCCGGCTCGTTCGCGGTGGCCGTCGCCCCCAGCGCGTATTTCCGCGTGCGCCCGGACGAGGTCCTGCGCACGGAGGTCGAGGGACTGCTCGGCCCGGGATCGCTCATCCTCGCCCGCACCAGCGGCGCCCCAGCGTAGAATCCGGACGTGGCGCGTTTTCCGCAGCGGAGCGTCTCCTTGTGCGGCGAGCCGGGGTTGATCCGCGGCGAGCCCGCTTGAGCGACGCTTGCGCGTAGCGAGGACGCATGGTTGATGATTTCGAGGCGCCGCTGTTGGCGCTGCAGAGACGCATAGAGGAGCTCGCCGGCTTCCCGGGCGACCCCGCCAAGGAGCAGGAGGCGCGCCGCCTGCGCCAGGAGCTCAGCGAGAAGCGCCGCAGCATCTACGCCGCGCTGACCCCCTGGCAGAAGACGCAGGTCGCGCGGCACCCCAACCGCCCCTACACCCTCGACTACATCGGCGCCCTCTTCACGGACTTCACGGAGCTGCACGGCGACCGCCGCTTCGGCGACGATCCCGCCCTCGTGGCCGGCTTCGCCCGCTACAAGGATCGCGCGGTGGCCGTCATCGGCCACCAGAAGGGCCGCGACACCAAACAAAAGATCTATCGGAACTTCGGGATGCCGAAGCCGGAGGGCTACCGCAAGGCGCTGCGCGTCATGCAGCTCGCGGCCAAGTTCGGCCGGCCCATCATCTCCTTCGTGGACACCCCGGGCGCCTATCCCGGCCTGGACGCGGAGGAGCGCGGGCAGGCGGAAGCGATCGCCTACAACCTGCGCGAGATGGCCCGTCTGCCCACGCCGATCATCGTGAACGTGACGGGCGAGGGCGGGAGCGGCGGGGCGCTCGCCGTGGCCGTGGGCGATCGCGTGAACATGCTGGAGCACTCCATCTATTCCGTCATCACCCCCGAAGGGTGCGCGGCCATCCTCTGGCGCGACGCCGGACGCGCGGAGGAGGCGGCCACCGCGATGAAGATCACCGCCCCCGACCTGAAGGGCTTCGGACTCATCGACGAAATCGTCCCCGAGCCCCTCGGCGGCGCGCACGCCGATCCGGATACGCTCTTCGCCTCTCTCGACCGCGTCCTGGAAGCCCAGCTTCGGGCCCTCTCCGCCGTGCCCAAGGACGCCCTGCTCGACGGCCGCTACGAGAAGTTCCGGAAGATGGGCCGGCTCGGCGCGGAGTTCCTCGAAGCCCCGTGATCGTGCGGGCGGTCGGCATCGTGGGCGCGGGCACGATGGGGCAGGGCATCGCCATCGCCTGCGCTTCCGCCGGCCTCGACGTGCTCGTCAGCGAGCGCACTCCGCAGTCGGCGCAGGCGTCGATGGCGGAGATCGTCCACGGGCTGGACCGCGACATCGCGAAATGGCGCCGGACGCAGTCGGAGAAGAGGGCGATCCTGGCCCGCATCCGCACCGTCGATTCCTTCGGCGCGCTGGAGGCAGCCCAGCTCGTGGTGGAGGCCGTGCCCGACGACCTGGAGCTGAAGATCGGGATCTTCCAGGAGCTCGACCTCGTTTGCCCTCCCGAAGACATCCTGGCCACCAACACCTCCGCCCTCTCCGTGAGCGAGATCGCGTCGCGCACGAAGCGGCCCGATCGCATCCTGGGCCTGCACTTCCTCACGCCGGTGCCGGTGGTGCCCCTGGTGGAAGTGGTGCGCGGCTTGAGCACTTCCGACCAGACCCTCCACGACGCCCTCGAGTTCGTGCGCCTCCTGGGCAAGACCGGCATCGAAGTCTTCGAGTACCCCGGGTACGTGACGACGCGCGTGATCCTGCCCTTCATCAACGAGGCGATGTACGTGGTCCTGGAAGGCGTGGCCACCGCGGAGGCGGTCGACACGTCGATGCGCCTCGGCTACGGGATGCCGATGGGGCCGCTGGCCCTGGCCGACCGCATGGGCCTGGACGAGGTGATGCGCTGGATGCAGCACCTCTTCGACGAGCTGGGCGACGTCAAGTACCGGCCGTGCCCGCTCCTGCGCAAGATGGTGCGCGCGGGCCGCCTGGGCGTGAAGGCGGGCATCGGGTTCTTCGCGTACGACGACGAGGGGCGCGTCAAGGCCGCGCCACCCTCGTCCCCGGGCCGCTGATGGCGGACCGCGACCTGCCCGTCGATCCCGCCCGATTGCGCCGGCAGTTTCCGGACCTCACCGACGGGGACCTGCAGGCCTTCGAGGAAGTCACGCGGAGGATACTGGCCGAGGGGCGGCCGGACGCGCGGGCGAAGCTCACGCGCCAGATCGTCGCCGAGGGCCGACAGGCCCGCGCGCGCGCGGCCGCGGGGGCCAAGCTTTCCGCGGACGAGTCCCTGGCCGCGCGCTACGTGGCCGCCGTCGACAAGATGCAGCCACCCACCCGCGATGGTGGCCGGTGACCAGCCACCCACCTCGTAGCCC
>WNGB01008411.1_pt1 | contig 14691 bp, 14 predicted proteins | sample 5400681 | NCBI WGS metagenome assembly WNGB01 (sample SAMN13153367, study PRJNA577476) | soil metagenome | isolation source: 115 cm soil or saprolite under grassland replicate 2 | place: USA:California | collected 2016-06-15
TGGTGGACCTGGGGCATCGGCGGCTCGCCCAGTTGCGCGGCCCCCAGGGGGTGTCCTCGTTCGCGGGCCGGGCGCAGGGCTTCGAGTCCGTAATGGCGACGACCACGGCCCGGGATGTATCCACCGCCGAAGCTGCAACTGCGCCGACGGCGGAGGAGGGCTACCGATTGGCGTGCGAGCTGCTCGAAGGTGGTGGAGACCGTCCGACGGCGATCTTCGCGCACAACGACCTGATGGCGGTCGGCGCGGTGGACGCGATCAACCAACTCGGCCTGAACTGTCCGCGCGACATCTCGGTGGTCGGCTACAACGATTCTCCGCTGACCAGTCATGTGAACCCACCGTTGACGACGGTGCGCCTGCCCGGCCTCGAACTGGGCAGGCGCGCGGCCACGCTGGCGCTGGCTCAGATCGCTGGGGAGGACGTGCCGCCCGACACGCTGGAGAAGTTCCCTCCGGAGCTCGTCATCCGTGCGTCGTCCGCGGCGCCCCTTGACGAGAGTTGAGCGGACCTCACCAGTCGAGGGCGCCGTACTTGGCGCCAAGCGGTGCCGGCGAAGCCGGTCGAAGTCGTCGAATGTGCACGCTCTCAGAACGCTGCCCGGAGGGTGCCGCCGTTGACGCCCAGTGAAGACCCCGTCGTGTACGCCGACAAGGGGGACGCGAGGAAGACCACCGCCCGGGCGACGTCGATCGGATCACCGAGTCGACCCATCGGGATCTCCCGGTCACGGATGAGCTCCTCGATCGCTGCCTCGCCCTTGAGTCCGTAGTTCTGCTCCACAGTCTCCAGATAGCCCCCAGGCCGGAACCACAGCGGCGTCCAGATCGGGCCTGGCGCGACGTCGTTCACACGGACCGTGGGTGCGTAGGTGCGCGCGAGCGTCTTCGACAGGCTCACCATGGCTGCCTTGCTGGCGGCGTAGTCGACGAATACGGTCTCGGGCTGGGAGGCGAGGTCGGAGGTGACGTTGACGACCGAGCCGCTTCCGCGCTCGAACATCAGCGGCACCAGCCGCTTGCAGGTGCGCATCATCGAGAAGAAGTTCAGCTCGAAGGTGGCGTGGAAGTCCTCGTCGGTGAGCGCCTCGAACGGAAGCATGCGCCCGATGCCGGCGTTGTTCACCAGGATGTCCGGAGGCCCGCCGAAGTGCTCGAGCGCAGCGTCGACGGCCGCATTGCACTCGTCGGCCCGGGACAGATCGGCGTAGTGGGTGCTGACCGTGCCGAGCTCCTCGCTCTTTACGTAGTCGTTCAGCGCGTCGATGGCACGATCGACTGCGAACACCCTGACGCCTTCGGCTGCCAGGAGTCGGACGACCTCTTGCCCTATTCCGCTGGCAGTGCCGGTCACGTAGGCGGTCTTGCCGTTCAGGGCCAGATCCATCGGGATAGCTCCTTTGTTCTCGGGTCAGACGGGCTGGGCAGGAGGCCAGTTGTCGAAGTGCACGGGGGTGTGGCTGGGTTCGCCGGGCTTCATGAACGCCACAGCGAACGCCAGACAGCGAACGCCGCTGTGGTGTGCGTAGATCGAGTGCGGCACGTTGGGGGGCGTGTGGATGAGATCGCCTGGCGAGACCTCGTAGACATCGTCGCCGACCCGCATCGTGCCCTGGCCCGAGAGGACGTAGTAGAACTCGTGGGAGTTATGGAAGTGCGGTTCGATGAACTTGTTCGCGTCGACGAGGAACTCGTTGATGAACTGCAGGTAGGACCCTTCTGTCTGCTCGCGCAGCTGTCCCATGCCGATCATGAAGTGGCTGGCGACGGTGTCGTCGTGTTCAAGGACCGGGGGTACGTCCGCGGTCAGGATGTGTTGCATTGTGAGGGACTGCCTTTCGTGTCTGGGAGGGCTGTCAGGTGAGGACGACTCCGCCGGTGGCGGCCAGGATGACTCCGGTGGCGTCGAGGTCGACGAGATAGCGCGCGGCTGCGCCCATCTGCTCAGGAGTTCCGAAGCGACGCAGCGGCACCTCGTTCATGCGGGTCTGGAGGTACTCGTCGAACGTGACGCCGGCGGCTGCAGCCATCCCCTCGAACGCGCCCCGCATCAGGGGTGTGTCGACGGGGCCGGGACACAGTGCGTGAACCCGCACGCCGGTGGCGTGTTCCTGCCAAGCGAGTCCGCGGACAGCTCCGACCGCAGCAAACTTTGCCGCGCAGTAGGCGATGTTGCCGCGTTCGGCGATGAGACCCGCTTGCGACGCCAGGACGACCACGGAACCGGGACGGCCGGCTCGCAGCGCAGGCAGCGCGGCGTCGACGACGTTCCATACGCCAGTGCCATTGACCCGCAGCGACAGGTCGCGGGGTCCGTCCTCGAGCTCGACCAGCGACCCGGAGCCACCGACACCGTGGTGGACGACCAAGGCCGAGAGGCCGTCGAGGACTGCCGGATGGTCGACGAGCTTGCGTACGTCGTCGGGTGAGGTCAGGTCACACGGGATGGCCCGGACACCGAGCTTCTCGGCGGTCTGCTCGAGCCCCTCGGTGCCGAGGTCGGTGATCACGACCCGCCGGCCGCGGCGCACGAACTCCTCGGCGGCGGCGTACCCCAGTCCACCCGCTCCCCCGGTCACCAGGACGACACCGTCATCCGGTGCGCTGGAGATCTGGGGAGTTTCGGTGAGATCGATCGTGATGCCGGTGGTGACCGCGGCGATGTCCTCGGACTGGAGGTGGGCAAGCGAAGCGGCGAGGTCTCGTGCCGAGGTTCGTGGCCCGGTCAGGATGACATTGAGGCGCCGACGCCGGTCGGCGAGCTCGAGTGCTGCGGTTCCGACCGTTCCGTGCATCGCTTCCAGGGCCGCCTGTGCGACCACCGACCGGGACCCGATCTCGGCGCTTCGGACGATGAGGCAGATGGGTCCGCCGTCGGGTTGGTGGGCGACTGCGGCCAGGTGCTCGATGAGCGCACGGGAGGTGCTCTCGACGCCGTCGACCCAGGTGTCGCTTGCGGCCAGGTCCAGCGCAAGCAGCGTACCTGGCACATCGCCGGTGGCGAGGTCGGTCGCGAGGTCGGTCGAGTTCTCTCCGACCGCGGTCACGGCGCTCATCGGCTGACCGTCGTGACGCGCTCGATGGTTCGATCAACGGTAACGGCAAGGATAAGCAGCGCGCCGGTGACCAAAAGCTGGATCTCGGCCTGGACTCCGAGGAGGTTCAGGCCGTTGGCGACCACCCCGATGACGAGCGCGCCGAGCAACGCTGCGGAAGCCGTGCCCCGTCCACCGAACAGGCTCACGCCACCGATCACCGCTGCAGCGATGGCGTTCAGGAGGAGGGCACCGCCGCCGATACCGCCTCCGGACGACACCGACACTCCGAGGATGCGAGAGGCGGCGATGATGCCGCCGACCGCAGCGAGGCCGCCGCTGATTGCGAACGCGATGATCTTGATCCGGTCGACATTGATGCCGGCCCGCCGGGCTGCTTCCAGGTTGCCGCCCGTGGCGTACAGGTAAAGGCCGAAGCGGGTTTCGCGGAGCGTGTAGTCGGCCGCCCCGAGGAGGGCGGCGAAGATGACGACGGGCGCCGGCACACCTTCGTTGGCGTTGAGGACTGCGACAACGACGACCCCACCGACGGCGGCAACTGCGGTGGGGATGACCACCTGGCCGACGAAGCTTGCGTCGATCTCGTGCTTGGCCTTCAGCACGTGTGCGCTGTACCGCAACCCGAAGACGCCGATGACGACGAGAGCCGCGAGGGCCCACGATGCGGCGCCGGTGACGTAGGTGCCGGCGATCTTGTCGATGCCGGTCTGCAGGATGCTGTACCGGCCGGAATCAGGCAGCAGCATCAGCTGGGCGCCGTTGAGCATCAGGCCCACACCCAGGGTGACCACGAACGTTGGCACCAGGAACCGTGTCGACCAGATGCCGGAGACAGCCCCGATCGCTACGCCGAGGACGATCGCGGCTGCGATGGCGACCACGTTCGAGTATCCTGACTCGACCACGAATTTGGCCATAACGACCGACGAGACGCCGCTGATGGCGGCGACAGACAGGTCGATCTCGCCCGTGAGCAGCACGAACACCAGGCCCAAGGCGATGATGCCGGTGACGACCGTCTGGACGAGCAGGTTGGAGATGTTCCGGCTGGACAGGAAGAACTCGCTCTGCGACGCGAAGTACAGGACCAGGACGCACAGGCCCGCGATGACCGGGAGTGCCCTGAGGTCGGTGGCGAGCAGTTCGAGCATGCGATGCTTCCTGCTCATGGCGACCGGTTTGGCGGGAGCCGCGCCTGCTTGAGTGGTCATGGCGTCTGCTTTCTTCCTAGGCGTGTCGGTGAGGGCTCGAGGTGTCATTGCGCTGAGTTCACCCCTTCGTTGCCGCCGACCATCGCGTTGACGATGGTTTCGCCGGTTACCTCCTTGGCGTCGTACTCGGCGACGACGCGACCGAGACGGAGCACGACCACACGGTCGGTGACCTCCACGACGAACTGGTGGATGTCGTGGGACACCACGAGGACGCCAAGGCCCTCGTCGGCGAGCTGGCGGATGAGCTGGCCGACCTGGGCAGCGGCGGTATGGCTCAGGGCGGCGGTCGGTTCGTCGAACAGCACGACGTTGGGCGTCCACAGGATCGAACGTGCGATGGCGATGTTCTGCCGCTGGCCGCCGGACATGGCGCCGACCGGCCGGGTCAGCGAGATGCTGTCGAGTCGCATGCGGCGCATGACCTCCCGGGACTTCTTCTGCGCTTCGGCGCGCCGGATTCGCCCACCGAGGAGACGCGGCCCGGCGAGCTCGCGCCCCAGGAAGAGGTTCTGGACGGCGTCCAGGTTGTCGCACAGCGCGAGGTCCTGGTAAACGGTCTGGATGCCGAGCTCCTTGGCATCGTTGGGGCCCTTGAGGTCGACCCGCTTGCCGTTGTAGCGGAACTCACCGTTGTCCGGCCGGAGGATGCCGGACATGGTCTTGATGAGAGTCGACTTGCCGGCTCCGTTGTCACCGACGAGCCCGACGACCTCGCCCGGACGGACCTGCAGGCTCACGTCGGTGAGCGCTCGTACGCCGCCGAACGCCTTGGAGACGTTCTTCAGCTCGAGAATGGGCTGGCGGGCTTCTGTGCTCTGCGACCGGATGGTCGTCGCCTCAGTGATCATGTCGATATCTCCAGTGCTGGTTGAGGAAGGAGCAGCTCGTGTTGCCTGCGCCCGTGTCGGCGCTGGCTCGTCGGCGGCTTACGTGACGGCCGCCGTTCTCATTGATCATCGGAGCCCCCCGTTCCGGGATTCGGGTCGCGGAAGTACTCGGCGAGCCCGGATTCGTCGTGGTCGCCGAATCCGGCACTGATGGCGGCCTCGAGCATCGACAGGTTGGTTCGCGTCTGGGGCAGGTCGGCACCCGTTCGCTCGGCGAGCGCCAGAGCGAGACGCAGGTCCTTTGCGGCCAGTGCGAGGCGGAACGCGACCGGCACATCGCCGGGGCGTTCGAACGCAGCTTGCCGGTACTGGACGAACGGTGCTGCGACGGCGCTGTTGAGGAGGACCGCGTACGCCGACTCACGGCCGATGCCGACGCGTTCGGCGAGGACCAGGGCCTCGGACACAGCGCCGTTGAGGCTGTGCACGATGGCGTTCACGACGAGCTTCATCGAGGCGCCGGAGCCGTTGGGCCCCATGTGTATGACCGGGCTTCCCATTGCCTCGAGAACGGGTCGTGCCCTGTCGACTGTGCCCGTGTCTCCGCCGGCCATGATGGTCAGGGTTCCGGCGGTGGCGGCGGCCACGCTGCCGGAGACGGGGGCGTCGATGAACTCGTCGCCGTGCTTGCGCACCCTGGCCGCCAGCTCGGTCACGGTCTCGGGTGCGACGGTGCTCATGTCGATGGCGATGGCACCGAAATCCACTTGCCCGAGGAGACCGTTCTCGGACTCGTAGACGCCCTTGAGCGCTGCGTCGTCGGCGAGCATGGTGACGACGAACTCTGCGTTACGGGCTGCCTGGACGACAGTGCTCGCGGCCTGCGCACCGTATGCGGCGGCGAAGGCTTCGGCCTTGTCGGCAGAACGGTTCCACACGGTCACGGTGTGTCCGGCTTCGACGAGCCTCGCCGCCATGGGCAGTCCCATGCGGCCGAGACCGAGGAATGCAACTGTGCTCATGAGCTCGTCTCCCTGCTCATCCCAGTTTGACGGCTCCGAGTCGCCCATGGGTCGACCAGCGTCTTGATTCGCTCGCTTCGGCGTTCGACCAGCGGGCGGATTCCCTCGTCAACGAGCTCGTCGAGGGCCAGGGCAACCGGGGCGATGTCGCTCCACGGCTCGGTACGACTCGCCAGCAGTTCGAGAGCCGTTGGCAGGTCGTCGGCGCACACGTGGGCGTTGGTGCCGATGACTTCGTGCTCGATGAGGGACAGTGTGCGCACGTCCCATTCGACGGGTGCGGATTGAAGTCCGACGAGCACGAGGCGTCCACCTCTGGGAAGGATGGACAGTGCGGTCTTCAGGCCGCCGGTGGTGCCGGAGACCTCGTATACGACGGTGGGGTCCATTCCCCAGTCGGCGATGGCTTGCCTGGGGTCGGCGTCCTCGTCGAGCCGCAGCACCGCGGATGCGCCGAGGGAGTCAGCGATCTTGAGGCGGTCTGCGTCGACGTCGAGTACGGCGACGCGGGACGTCACCGAGGCAGCGGCGAAGGTGAGGAACGCGCCGATGCCGCCGGCACCGATGATGAGCGCCTGGTCGGCGCTGGTCAGGCGCCCGCGGCGCATCGCGTGGACAGCGATCGCCATCGGCTGGGCAAGTGCGGCCGTGTCCTGGGTGACGCCGTACGGCTCGACACGCACGCAGATCGTGGCGGGGACTGCGACGTACTCGGCGAGTCCGCCGTTGCGCTGCAGTCCGACGGTTGCGTACTCCAGGCACAGGTTCGTGCGTCCGCGTTGGCAGTGGATGCACGTGCCGCACGAGATGCCCGCGCCGGAGACGACAAGGTCGCCGATGTCGAAACCGTCGACTCCGGGACCAGCCTCGCGGACGATGCCGGTCAACTCGTGCCCCGGAATCATCGGACCGACGTGGCCGGACACCGGGTGCGCCTGATGGATGGGGAACATGTGCGGACCGGAGGCGAACTCGTGGGCGTCGGTCCCGCAGATACCCACGGCATGCACCTCGAGGAGGAGATCCCCCGGACCACACTGGGGCTTCTCGACATCCTCGATCCGGATGTCTCCTCGCCCGTGAAAGACAGCTGCGCGCAACGCCAGTTCTCCCGTCGATGTAGACCGATTGCATTGGGCTCACCGCCCATGATCAGCCGTAGAATCAAGTGGCTATGCAATGGTTTGCAGTCATTGGTGACGAGTCTCACATCCGGCAGGAGTCGTGTCAAGGGCCAGCTCGAACGCTCCCGATCAGCGGAGGTCGTATGGCGCCCGGAGAGAACCTGACGCTTCACTCCGTCGAGGCTCGCGAAGAAGCGGCCTGAGGCTGGAGCCAAGCTACGCAGAGCACCAGAGCGATGAGTCGTGATCTGTCGCGTCGAGGGCGTGAACGACTACCGCCCTACAACCGGCGGCCTCGTTGAGTTCCACGGCCCTCGGCTAGAGCAGCTCCACCAGGACCGTCCCAAAGCCCAACCCACGGTGACGCTGGTCGGCCGCCAGCCGGCCATACGGGAGTGCCGGCACCTGCAGAGGCCACGATCCGCCAGACCCTTCGGCGCTCGCGAGGCGTGGACCGCAGTCATCGACAAGTACCCGCCCACCCGGTAGTCGCGGTCCGCGATGGACTTGACCGCGGCCGGGTGAAGGTCCATCAAGGTATGCAGACCAACCGCCGCTTCCCATGGCCTGTACGCCGTGGGAAGTTCCAGTTCACCTGCATACCTTGATGGACCGTCCGTCTCGACCCATCCGATCCCGCAATAGCACGATCGTGCTACTCTCGACGACATGAGCAAGGGACGCGAGACCAAGGAGTCGATCCTCGACGCCGCGGTCCAGGTCGCGTCGAGACTCGGCTTCACCGGCCTCACCATCGGCCAGCTCGCCGAGGAGACCGGGATGAGCAAGAGTGGGCTGTTCGCCCACTTCAGGTCCAAGGAGCAGCTCCAGCTCCAGACTCTCGAGCACGCCCGCACCCTCTTCACCGACGCCGTGATCCGGCCGGCCCTGAGCGTGACCCGCGGCGAGAAGCGGGTGCGCGAGCTCTTCGACCGCTGGCTCGACTGGGAGAGCGACGCGCTCCAGGGCGGCTGCATCTTCGTCACCGGCTCCATCGAGTACGACGACCGGCCCGGCCCCATGCGCGACGCCCTCCGCGCCGACCAGCAGGACTGGGACGACGTCGTCACCACCGTCGTCCGCACCGGCATCGCCACCGGCGACTTCCGCGACGACGTCGACGCGGAGCTGGTCGCCTTCAACCTGCAGTCGCTGATGCTCGGCTACCACCACTCCGCGCGCCTGTTGCGCGACGACCGCGCCCTGACCCACACCCGCGTCGCCTTCGAGGCGCTGCTCGACTCTCTGCACTAGACCCACCAGCTCACTCATGATCGGAGCCCTCGTGACAACCCAAAAAAGCACGATCGTTCGTGTTAAGAACGTCGCCCGCCGGTCGTTCTTCGCCACCGCCGACCGGGTGGCTCCTCGCCTCGCCGGCCGGATGGCGCGCGACCTGTGGTTCGGCCTCCCGCCCGCGATGACGCAGACGCCGCTGCCGGAGGGCGGCGAGCGCTTCGAGGTCACCTCGCTCGGCGGTCGGGTCCGCGGGTGCGCCTGGGGCCCTCTCGACGGCCGTGTCGACGGCCCTGTCGACGGCCCTGTCGACGGCCCTGTCGACGGCCCTGTCGACGGCCCTGTCGACGCGGCGACTCCGGTCGTCTACCTGGTGCACGGGTGGGGCGGCCTGGGCAGCCAGCTAACGGCGTACGTCGAGCCGCTCGTCGACGCCGGGTACCGCGTCGTACTCTTCGACGCGCCCGCGCACGGCGACTCCGAACCCGGGCCCTCCGGCGCCGGCCGCACCCACGGCGTCGAGCTCGGCCGGGCGCTGGACGAGGTGGCCGCGAGGTTCGGGCCAGCACACGCCGTGGTCGCCCACTCGCTCGGCGCGACGGCGACCTACCTCACCCTGCGCTATGGCTGGCTCGGGACCGACCGGCTGGTGCTGCTCGCCCCGATGGTCGAGGCTGCCACGCTGTTCGACGCGTTCCAGCGGGCGCTCGGCTTCGGGGAGCGGACCCGGCGGGCCTTCGACCGCGAGGTTGACGAGTTCGTCGGCGTCCCGGTCGAGGAGTTCGACATCCGGGTACAGGCGGCGTACGTCGACCCGATTCCGACGCTGGTCGTGCACGACCGCCGGGACCGACAGGCGGCGTACTCGCTCTCGGTCGAGCTCGCCGACACCCTCCCGGACGCGCGGCTGGTGACCACCGACGGACTCGGCCACCGGCGGATCCTGCGCGACCCGGGCGTGGTCGCGGAGGTGGTGGAGTTCCTGACCGGTGGTGAACGTCAGGCGGTGGCGTGACGGCTCGGCTCAGGACCAAGGGCGGGTCTCAGGCGGTCAGGTGGTGCAGGTAGCACCACCGCCAGTCCTCCCCCGGTTCGGCCGACTGCATGACCCGGTGGGCGCTCTCGTGGAAGTGCGCGGTGGCGTGGCGGAGCGGTGACGAGTCGCAGCACGCCACGTTGCCGCACTCCAGGCACTTCCGCAGCGCCACCCACTGGACGCCCTCATCCAGGCATCGGGCGCACACCGGGTCGCCGGAGATCTCGACCGCGGGCCGGGTGAGCAGGTCGTCGCAGACCTCGCCGGTACGCCGGATCCGGGTGGTCACCGTGCGCAGCTCCTCGCGGTCGCGGCTGGCGGTGTCGAGCATCGACTCCTCCACGTCGAGCATGGCCAGCACCTCGCTGACCACCGACGACGCGACGGTGCCGGCACTGCGGATCTCCAGCACCCGGCCGCGCTCCGCCTCGATCATGGCCGAGCGGATCCGCGCGTAGCCCTCGCTCGGGGTCTCCCGGTCGCTGACCGTGCCGAGCCGCTCCCAGGCGGCGAAGTTGCGCTGCTCGATCCGCTGCTTGATCAGTTCGCAGATGCCGGCCTGGTCGTCGTACTCCATCTCCTTGAGGACCTTCATGCCCGCCTTGGACGCCTGCTGCAGCAGGGTGGCTCGCGCGAGCGCGTCGTCCATGGGGTCGGGCGATGGAACGGCCAGCCGGCGGGCCACCCACGGCAGCGACAGCCCCTGCAGGAAGAGCGTGCCGGCCACGACCGTGAAGGCGACCATCAGCAGGATCTCGCGATGCGCGGTCTCCTCCGGGATCACGAACGCCGCGGCCAGGGTGACTACGCCGCGCATCCCGGCCCAGCCGAGCACGAAGGTGTAGGTCCACGGCGGCGACTTGCCCGAGTCGGGGTCCGGCCCCGGCCGGATCAGCAGGTAGCGGGCGGCGAACACCCACGCCATCCGGAGTACGACGACCGCGCCCAGCGTCGCCGCGCAGACCGCCACGATCCGCCCCGTCGACAGCTCGCTCGCGCCGACGTCGTCCAGGATCCAGCGGGCCTGTAGGCCGATGAGCATGAAGACGGTGTTCTCGAGGACGTAGGCGATCGTCCGCCAGTTCATCCGCTCGGCGATCCGCGACTGCGCGGTCTGCAGGATCGGCGCCTTGTGCCCGAGCAGCAGCCCGGCCACGACCACCGCGAGCACGCCGGAGGCGTGGATCCGCTCGGCCGCGATGTAGCTCGCGAACGGGATCACGAACGAGATCGCCGTATCGAGCAGCGGGTCGTTGACATGCCGGCGCAGCCGGCTGACCACCAGGAACGACGCGATGCCGAGGAGTACGCCGCCCCCGGCCGCGAGCACGAAGTCGCTGCCGACCCGCCACAGCGCCATGGTGGTCGAGCTCGCGGCGATCGCCGTACGCAACGCGACCAGCGCGGTCGCGTCGTTGAGCAGCGACTCCCCCTCGAGGATGGTCACGATCCGGCGCGGCAGCCCGATCCGGCGCGCGATCGCCGAGGCCGCAACCGCGTCCGGCGGCGCCACCACGGCGCCGATGGCCAGGGCCGCGGGCCAGTCGACGCCCGGCAGCAGCGCGTGTACGGCGGCCGCGACCCCGACCGTCGTGAACACCACCAGCCCGACCGACAGCAGCAGGATCGGGCGCCGGTTGGCGTTGAAGTCGACGAGGGACGTCTGGATGGCGGCGGCGTACAAGAGGGGCGGCAGCAGTCCCAGCAGCACCACCTCGGCGTGCAGGTGGACCACCGGCACGCCCGGAACGTATGACGCCGCCACCCCCGCGACGATCAGCAGCAGCGGCGCCGGCAGGTCGATCCGGTCGGACAGCGCCGTGACCGCGAGTACGGCGACGGCGAGCGCGACGAGGAAGAAGGCAATCTCCACCCAGGCATTCTCGCCGACCCGCCAACCCGGTTCTCCCGGCGTCCGCGTGGGCTACTTCTGGGGAGCCGCGGGAGGAACAGTGGCGGCCCAGCGAGCCCACTCGGATAGAGCCTCATGGAGCCGTACGCCGGCCTCGATGGTCACCCGCATCGACTGGGTCTGGGGGCTGGTGCCGAACTCGCCGCGGTCCTTGCGCGCGGCGTACTCGCGGTAGGTCTGGGCCGCGGCGGCGAAGTACTCGGCCTCCTGAGAGAGGTGGCGGCGCAGGTCGTCGGGATCCATCAGCCAGAAGAAGAGGGAGCGCAGCAGGAACTGCAGCCGCATCGTGTGGTCGACCGCGGACTCCGACAGCCACGACCGGATCTCAGCCAGGCCGGCGTCGGTGATCCGGTAGGCCTTCCGGCGCCGCGGCCCCTCGCTCTCGACCTCGATCAGCCCTTCGCCGGCCAGCCGGTTGAGCTCGGCATAGATCTTCGGGTGCTGGGCCGGCCAGATCCCGCCGAGCACCTCCTGGAACCGGCCCGCGAGGTCGTACCCGCTGGCGGGCCCCTCGGCGAGCAGGCCGAGCAGGCCGTGGCGCAGTGACATGGCAGTCCTCCCTTCGGCGCTGCCTGCATCTTGACATGTCCCCTCGTCCATGTGCATGCTCGTACATGTCCCGAGGAACATGTCCCATAGTAGATGTGAGGTGTCGAGATGACGAACGGTCAGCAGGCGGTCCTGGTCACGGGCGCGGCCGGAGGAATCGGGTCGGCCGTGGTGCGCGCACTCTCCGAGCGCGGCCACCGGGTGTTTGCGGGGGTCCGCAGCGACGCTGGTGAACTGGCCCGGCTGCCGGGCGTGGAGGTGGTCCGACTCGACGTGACCGACCCGGACAGCGTTGCGGCGGCCGCGAGGACCATCGGCCAGGCGCTCGACGGCGGCGGCCTGAGAGCCGTGGTCAACAACGCCGGCCTGATCGTCCAGGGCCCGCTGGAGCTCATCCCGCCCGACCAGCTGCGCCACCAGTTCGAGGTCAACACGCTCGGCCCGGCCCGGGTCACTCAGGAGTTCCTGCCGTTGCTGCGCGCCGGAGCTGGCCGCGTGGTCAACGTCAGCGCTCCCACGGCCCGGGTGCCGATCCCGCTGATGGCCCCCATCGCGGCCAGCAAGGCGGCCCTGACCTCACTGTCCGAGTGCCAGCGGATGGAGCTGGCCGCCTGGTCGATCCCCGTCGTACTCGTGGAGCCGGGAGCAACCGAGACGGCGATCTTCGACAAGGCCGCCACGCGGTCGGCGGACACGCTTGCGGGGGCCGATCCGGCCAAGCTCGCCCTGTACGCCGACCACCTGGCCGCCTTCGACGCGGCGCTGGCCCGACAGAAGAACGGCCCGGTCGCGCCGGTCGCCCGAGCCATCGTCAGCGCGGTCGAGGCGCGCCGTCCTCGCCGCCGCTACGTGGCCGGATCCGGTTCCCGGATGCTGGCGATCCTGTCCCACCTGCCGACGGGACTCCGCGAACGGTTGATCGCCGGCGCCTTCGGGATGAACGGGATCCGGCCCGCAGTGACAGCGACTCGCTAGTGAGCCGGCTGGGCGACCCACAACATCGGGTCGCCCCAGCCGAGCTCCTCGATGCCGTGCCGCCCGAAGGCGAGTACGACGAGGGTCCGCCGGTGCGCCGCGAAGGTGAGCACGTGCGCGATCATGCCGCCGTACGTGAAGACCTCGGGCTGCTCGCACAGGGCGTCGACGAAGGTGTCGTCGAGCCGGTCCTCGTCGACGACCGACCGCACGTGAGAGAGGTACGTCGGCCCCTCGGTCGCGAGCCGCTCCCGCAACGAGGAGAGCGACTCATGCTCCTCGACCGACCAGTCGTACTCCCGGTTGGCCATCGCGGCGTTCCACATCCCCATCTGGCCGACCAGCCGCGAGAGCAGCGACCGGATCGACTGCTGGTCGTCGTCGACGTCGAGCACGATCGGCTGGTCGAGCTGCTCCTCGGTCAACAGCGAGGCCACGCGCACCATCTCGCCGGTCAGCCAGATGTGGTGTTCGACCATCTTGGTCAGGAGTTCCATCGAAGTCACCTTGTCCCTCGCCGGGAGCCGCAGCCCGGCCGGCGGATAGAAATGAACGCCGCTCGGGGCGTCGATCTGGTGGCGGCCGGGTCGTCTGCGCCAGGTCGCCGGCGGCACGCCGTACGCCTTGGTGAAGGCCCGGGTGAACGCCTCGTGTGACCCGTAGCCCGCCTCGACAGCGATGTCGATGAGGGGCGCGCGGGTCGTGGTCATCCGGTACGCCGCCCGCTCCAGCAGGATGCGGCGCCGAAACGTGTTCGGCGGCTCACCCGCGACCGACCGGATCATCCGGTCGAAGTGGAACCGGCTGAAGTGCATGCGCGCGGCCAGCTCGGCACCGGACGGCCCGCCGTCCGCCTCGGCCGAGAGGGCCTCGGTCAGGTGGTCGACGAACTCGACGAAGGTGTCGGCGGCAACGCTCATGGGTCAATACTGGGCGGCCGCGTCGGGCCCGGCTTGATCACCGTTGCGCTGGTCTCCCTGAGCCGTGCCGAGCGAGCCGAGTACGGCGACCACGCTGGCGACCAGCCGGTCGGGCTCGAAGCGGTCGGGGTCCTCGATCAGCAGCCGCCCGAAGTGCTCGAGGACCGCCAGGGCCGCATGGCTCAGCACCTCGGCGTCCACGCCGGGTCCGCCGGCGAGCGCGATCAGCCCGGCGAGCTGTCGGCGTACTCCTTCTCGGTCGGCGTCGATCCGCTCGCGCACCACCGCCGGGGTGCCGTGCGGGGCGAGCAGGATCGGCCGCCAGGTCGTGGGGTCCGCGGTCACCGTGGCGATCAGCCGCCGGGTCGCCTCGGCGACCACGGCGGCGAGGTCCGGCGCGAACAGATCCACATCGAGTACGGCGCCGAGCTGGTCGAGCACCCGGGCCCGCTGCCGGTCGAGCAGCGCGTGCAGCAGGTCGCCGAGACCGTCGTACACGCCATAGATGACGGGGCGGGTGACCCCGGCCTCGCGGGCGATCGCGTCGATGGAGACGCCGTCGTACCCGTCGCGCACGATCACCGCGAGCGCGGCGTCGAGCAGCTGCTCCCGACGTCGCTCGGGTGGCACTCGCGGGGCGTAGGGACGCCGCCGGCGCTGGGTCTTCGGTGTCGTCGGGTCGGCGGTCATTGGTGGTCAGGGGCGCGGTGCCATCGCTGGCCCGTTTCCCCATCCCCCTTTCAATCCGTGCATGCGGTTTTCCCGCACACGGCTTACCGATGATCTTCTGAACATGGTTACGCAGCCTTCGGGTAGCGGA
>WNGB01011068.1_pt1 | contig 14686 bp, 16 predicted proteins | sample 5400681 | NCBI WGS metagenome assembly WNGB01 (sample SAMN13153367, study PRJNA577476) | soil metagenome | isolation source: 115 cm soil or saprolite under grassland replicate 2 | place: USA:California | collected 2016-06-15
AGGTGACCAGGCCGTCGGTGACCAGGTCGCTCATGGCGTCGATGTCGTTGGTCATCCTGGCCACGACCCTGCCGGTGCGCTCGTGCTCGTAGAAGTCGAGCGAGAGCCCCTGAAGGTGGCCGAAGAGCCTGCTGCGCACCGCGTACAGCACCCGCTGACCGACCGCGGCGACCGTCAGGATCTCGAGCCGCCCGGCGAGCATCTGCACGGCGGCGAGCAGGACGTAGGCGACCGCGACCCGGTCCAGCACCTCCAGGTGCCGCGGCACCACGCCCTGGTCGATGGCGACCTTGACCAGGTAGGGCATGGCCAGTCCGGCGGCGCTCTGGGTCAGCACCGCCAGCGACCCGAGCGCGAGCAGGCGGCGGTGGGGTCGCACCAGCGGCCACAGCCACGCCCGCGCCTGCCGTCCGGAGCGCTGGGAGCGCTCGGGCCGGGCGTCCCTGGAGCGCGCCGCCCAGGCGCGCCATCTCACGAGGCCACCTCGTCGGCCAGGCCGTCGACCTCCGCGCCCGCGCTGACCAGGACCGCCCGGTAACGCGGCTCGCGGCGGACGAGGTCGGCGTGGCTGCCTTGGGCGACCACGCGGCCGCGGTCGAGCAGCACGATCCGGTCGGCGAGCCGCAAGCTCGCCCGGCGGTTTGCGACCAGCAGCACGGTGGCGTCGCCGAGCGCGCTGGGGAGCCCCTGGAGGATGGCCGCCTCGGTGGCCACGTCCACGTGGGAGAGGGCGTCGTCCAGGATGAGCACCCGCGGCTCGGCCAGCAGCGCCCGTGCCAGGGCCACCCGCTGACGCTGACCGCCCGAGAGGGTGTAGCCCTGCTCGCCGATGACCGTGTCGAGCCCGTCGGGCACCGCTTCCACCACATCCAGCGCGGCCGCCGCCTCCAGGGCCTCCAGCACCTGCTCGTCGCCGGCGCCCGGGCGGCCGAAGGCGACGTTCTCGCGCAGCGTCGCGGAGAACAGCTGCGGCTCTTGGTGCACCACGGCAGCCGCGCCGCGCAAGGACTCCAGCGTGAGATCGTTGACGTCGTATCCGTCCACCAGCACCCGGCCGGCGCTCGGCTGGTACAGGCGCGGGATGAGCGCGGCCAGGGTGGACTTGCCGGAGCCGGTGCCGCCGACCAGCGCCACGCGCTCGCCCGGCTCGATCTCCAGGGTCACGTGGGCCAGACTGGGACGGCCCGACTCCCCGTAGCGGAAGCTCACGCCGTCGAAGGCGATCCGGGCGCCGCGCGCCCGGGCGCCAGCGCTGCCCGGCGCGCCCGCGGCGCCCGGGCCGGTGGCGAGAGGCCGCAGGCCGCCGGGTTGGGGCAGCGGCGTCGCGCCGGGCCGGTCGGCGATGCCCGGCGGACGGTCGATCACCTCGAACACCCGCTCCGCGCTGGCCGCCGCCCGCTGCGCGAAGCCGAACAGCATGCCCAGCGACTGCAACGGCCACACCAGCATGACCAGATAGGAGTTGAACGCCACCAGCGTGCCCAGGGTGATCTCGCCGTCGACGGTGAGCCGGCCCCCGTACCACAGGATCGCCGCCAGGCTGACCTGGGGCAGAGCGGCGAGCAGGGGAGTATAGAAGCCACGCAGGCGCGCCGCGTGCAGGTTCTCGTCCAGTAGCCCCTGGGCCTCGCGCTCCAGCTTGGCGCTCTCCTCGGCCTCGCGGCCGAACGCCTTGACCACCCGCACGCCGGCGGCGTTCTCCTCCACCACCGTGGTCAGGTCGCCCTCCTTCTGCTGCACCCGCCAGTAGACCAGGTGCAGGCGCCGGTTGAAGCGCAGCGCGCCGTACACCAGTGGCGGTGCGAGCCCCAGTGCCACCAGGGTGAGCCGCGCCGACAGCGTCCACATCTGCGCCGCGGCGATCCCGAAGGTGAGCAGGTTCAGCACGCTGAACACCAGACCCCAGGAGAGGAAGTAGCGCACCGAGCGGATGTCGGAGGTCGCCCGCGACAGCAGCTGGCCCGTCTGGATCTGGTCATGCCACGCCGGCTCCAGCGCGAGCAGATGGCGCGCGAGCCGGTTGCCGCCAAGGACCCAGCGAAGCAGCGCGAGCGCCAGCAGCAGGCCGAGCTCACGGCCGAGCACCGCCGTCTGGCGCCTGGTCAGGCCCTGGTCGATGATCGTCCTGGTCACCAGCGGGATCACGGTGGTGATGGTCATCATCGCCACGCCCATGGCGAACGCCACCAGCGCCCGCCGCCAGTAGGGGGCGAGCAGCCGCACGATGCGGCGCAGGGTCGCGAGGGCGAGACCGTCCGGGGGCGGTGTGCTCAGGTAGTTGGGCATTAACGTGGTAGTACCTAATTTACTTTGATCTAGAACACAATTCGAGGTGAGGCCGGCGGTGACGACTTCCTACCAGCCGACGGAGCGGACCAGGGTCAGGCGCCTTCCGGAGCGGGGGGTGTACGACCGCGCTACTGTCCACGCGATCCTCGACGAGGGATTCCTCTGTCACGTCGCGTTCACCGTCGACGGGCAGCCGTATGCGCTCCCCACTGGCTACGCACGGGTGGGGGAGACCATCTACCTGCACGGGTCCAGCGGCAGCCGGCTCGGCGTGCGGCCCGGCATGGACGTGTGCGTCACAGTCACCCTGGTCGATGGCCTGGTCCTGGCCAGAGCCGCATTCCACCACTCCTTCAATTACAGGTCCGCGATGGTGCTTGGTCGTACCCGCCTGGTTACGAATCCCAAGGAGAAGGACGAAGCGCTGAGCGCGTTGGTCGAGCACATCGTGCCGGGCCGCGGCGCGGATGTCCGGCCTGGTAGCAGCAAGGAACTGGCCGCGACTGCGGTACTGGCCGTGCCGCTGGAGGAGGCCTCGGCCAAGGTTCGTTGCGGCGACGTCAAGGATGATGACGCGGACTACTCGCTGCCCGTGTGGGCTGGGGTTCTGCCTCTTGCGTTCGTGCCGGGTGACCCTGTCCCCGATTCTCGCTTGGACCCGGCCATCACCGCGCCGCCCTACGTCGCCGCTTGGCAGCGCGGAAGCCCAACAACGGGCCGTCAGGCCTCCGAGTGACCCGCACGGACGGCGCTGCTTCAGGTCTACGACCTGCGACGCTTCATGGTGGGTCCCAGCCGGGCCACCTCGGCGGCCAAGGCCTCGGCCACCTTCCTCTTGCCAATCCCCGCTCCAGGAGTTAGTCTATGCGCAGATAGTCTACGCGACCACTAGGAGCGACTATGTGGGTACACGAGCACACCGCTGAGACGGCAGCGAGCCCCAAGGCGGTCTGGCAAGTCCTGCGCAACCTCGACGAGTGGGAGTCATGGGACACCTCGCTGGCGTGGGTCCGGCTGCAGGGCCCGTTCCAGGTCGGCTCCCAGGTCGTCATGAAGCCCAACGGCCAAGACCCGATCACCTCGGTGATCGTCCAGGCGACCGAGAACCGGGTCTACGCCGACGAGACCACCCTGGGCGAGGTCACGCTGCGGTTCAGCCACACCCTCGAGCCACTCGAGTCCGGCGGCACCAAGGTCACACACCGCCTGGAGATCACCGGTCCGGCCGCCGAGGAGTCCGGCCCCCAACTCGGGCCAGCCATCACCGAGGACTTCCCGGAGGCGATGGACGCGCTGCTGACCCGCGCGGAGTCGTGACACGCTACCCCGAGGGCCCGGCGGGTAGCCCCGGGTTCCTGCTGTGGCACCTCACCCTGGCCTGGCAGCGCGCCGTCACCGCCGTGCTGGAACCCCTGGACCTGACGCATGTGCAATTCGTGCTGCTGGCCTGCGTCTGGTGGCTGGGCGGGCAAGGGCAGGTTCCCAACCAGCTGCAGCTGGCCCGCCAGGCCGGTACCGACGTCAAGATGGCCTCGCAGGTGGTGCGCAGGCTCGAGGCCAAGGGGCTGCTCGAACGCGAGGTCGACCGTGGCGACACCCGCGCCAGACGACTGCGCCTGACCGCCGCGGGAGCCAAGCTGGCGCAGCGCGCGATCGCCGCCGTCGAACAGGCCGATGCCCAGTTCTTCGGTACGGAGGCCGCCGCCATCACCGCGCTGCTCCAGCGCATGATCGGCCACGGGCTCCCGCGCTGACCGGCGCTGGCGCCTGGCGTTGACCACCGACGTTCACAAGTAGTGCAGCGGGTTGAGGCTGGGGGGCCGGGGCAGGTGGAGGGTGTCCCAGCCGATGGCGGAGAGAGCAGCCTGCATGATCGCGAAGCCCAGCACCAGCGCCACGATCGCGCCGATGGTCTTGTAGCGGCGCCCGAAGGCGGCCAGCGTGGCGACGATCCCCATCGCCAGCAGCAGCACCAGGTAGCCGAGGGTCGTGCGCAGGCTGGGCAGGGGACTCTGGCCGAGGGTGTAGACGCCGACGGCACCGAGGACGAAGCCGCCGGCGGCGCGGTTGCGGCCGAGCAGCGCGGCGCCCGTCAGCGCCACCAGCGCGGGCGTGGTGATGCGCACGCTGCTGACCGGCTCGTCGATGGTGAGGGTGGCGACGTTGACGGCCGCGAACGCGGCCACCAGAGCGAGGTCCCGGAGCAGGCCGCCGGGGACCAGGTCCGCCAGGACGGTGCCGCGCGGGTACCTGCGCGCGGCGGCCCGCTCCCGCTCCTGGGGCTCACGGCGGCCCTCCTGGGTCGCGCGGTCGCGCTCGTCCCCGGGCTGGCCACCGTCCCCGGGCCAGCCGCCGTCCCGGTCCCGCTCGGACTCCGACCAGGGCCGCGCATCGGGGCGGGCCGCCCGCGAGGAGGCCACCGGCTCGCGAGCTGGAGCGCTCCAGTGGCTCGCCACGGGTGCCGCAGAGGCGAGCTGCGGAGTCTGGTCCGGCGCCAGGGATACCGGCACGGTCGCCAGCCCGGCCACCGGCATCGCGGCGACGGGCGGGACCCGCGGCATCATCCAGGTGCGCTGCACGACCTCGGTGGCGGCGGTGACCGGGTCGGGGGCGACCCCACCGACCCCGTCGACCCCGCCGACCAGCCGGACCAGCAGCGCCCGGGCGCTCGGGCGCCGCTGCGGGTCCTTGTCCAGGGCGGCGAGCACCGCCTCGAGCAGGCGGTCCCCGAGACCCCGGACGTCCGGCTCCTCGTTCAGGATCCGGTGGGCGACGGCGCCCACCGGGCCGCGGCCGAAGGGCGGGTGCCCGGTGGCGGCGAAGGTCACCAGCCCGCCCCAGGCGAACACGTCGCTGGCCTCGGAGGCACGACCGGTCCGGAGCTGCTCCGGCGCGAGCCAGTTGACCGAGCCGATCACCTTGCCGGTCTGCGTGAGCGTGGTGGAGTCCACGGGCCGGGCGATGCCGAAGTCGATCACCTTGGGGCCGGCACGGCTGCTCAGCAGCACGTTGCTCGGCTTGAGGTCACGGTGGACCACGCCGGCGGCGTGGATCGCCTCCAGCGCCTCGGCGACGCCCACGGCGAAGGCCTCCAGCCGCCTGCCGGCCAGTGGCCCGCCCTCCTCCACCGCCTGCTCCAGGGTCGGCCCGGCGACGTACTCGGTGACGTAGTAGGGCCGCTCGGCATCGAGGTCGGCGTCCAGGACCCGCGCGGTGCAGAAGCCGGCCACACCGGAGGCGGCGCGGACCTCGCGCCGGAATCTGGCACTCAGCTCGGGATCGCTGGCCCGGTCGGAGCGGACCACCTTGATCGCCACCAGCCGCCGGTCGGGCGTCTGGCCCAGGTACACCACACCCATGCCGCCACCGCCGATCCGGCTGAGGATCGTGTACGGCCCGAGCTGCCTCGGGTCCTCGGGCCCGAGTGGTGCGGCGCTGCTCATCTCAGCACCTTATCAACTCCCGAACCGGCTGGCGGGGTGGGCTCGGCTGGCGGGTGGGCTCGGCTCAGCGCGGCTGCTGGACCGAGGGGTTCTCGCCGCCGGTGCCGGTGGCCGCGTGGCCGGTCGCGCCGACGGGTTGGCGCTGGCCCGGGACGCGACCGAGGATCTCGTCGACATCGGTGCCGTCCACGGTCTCGCGCTCCAGCAGCAGCTCGGTGAGCCGGTCCAGCGGGTCGCGGTTGCTGCGCAGCAGGTCCAGGGCACGCTGCTCGGCCTCGCGCAGCAGCTTGGAAACCTCCTCGTCGATGACCCGTTGGGTCGCCTCGGCGTAGGGCCGCGAGCGGACCTCCTCGCCGCCCAGGTACATCGGGCTGCCCGAGGAGAACCCGACCGGGCCGAGCGCCTGGCTCATGCCGAACTCGCGGATCATCCGGGTGGCCAGGTCGGTCGCGCCGGCCAGGTCGTTGGCGGCGCCGGTGGAGCCCTCCCTGAACACCAGCAGCTCGGCGGCGCGGCCGCCAAGGCGGATCGCCAGCGAGTCCTTCAGGTAGCCCTCGGAGTACAGGTGGCGCTCGTCGACGGGGAGCTGCTCGGTGACGCCGAGGGCCTGGCCGGCGGGGAGGATGGTGACCTTGGCGATCGGGTCGCCGTGGGTCGACAGCGCGGCCACCAGGGCGTGGCCGGACTCGTGGACGGCGACGGCGTGCTTCTCGTCGGGCAGCAGCGCGTTGGAGGAATCGCGGCGGCCCAGCAGGATGCGGTCGCGTGCTTCCGAGAAGTCGGTGGCGGTCAGGGTGTCCCGGCCGCCGCGGACGGCGTGGATGGCGGCCTCGTTGACCAGGTTGGCGAGGTCGGCGCCGGAGAAGCCGGGGGTGCCGCGGGCGACCACGTCCAGGTCGACGTCGGGGCCGAGCTTCTTGCCGCGGGCGTGCACCGCGAGGATCGCCTTGCGCTCACGTTGGGTGGGCAGGGGGATGACGACTTGGCGGTCGAAGCGGCCGGGGCGCAGCAGCGCGGGGTCCAGCACCTCGGGGCGGTTGGTGGCGGCGATGACGACCACGCCGGTGGTGGGGTCGAAGCCGTCCATCTCCGACAGCATCTGGTTGAGGGTCTGGTCGCGTTCGTCGTTGGAGATGACCTGGCCGCCGCGGCGCTGGCCGATGGCGTCGATCTCGTCGATGAAGATGATCGCGGGGGCGCGCTTGCGGGCGTCGTTGAACAGGTCGCGGACCCTGGCGGCGCCCACGCCCACGAACATCTCCACGAACGAGGACCCGGTGACCGAGATGAACGGCACCTTGGCTTCGCCGGCGACGGCTCTGGCGATGAGGGTCTTGCCGGTGCCTGGCGGGCCGACCATGAGCACGCCCTTGGGGCCCATCGCGCCGGCGCGGCGGTAGCGGTCGGGGTTGCGCAGGAAGTCGACCACCTCGGTGACCTCGCGCTTGACCCCCTCGTAGCCGGCCACGTCCGCAAACGTCGTGGCCGGCCGCTCGGTGTCGTACACCCGCGCGCGGGAGCGGCCCACGCCGCCGAGCGCGCCGAGCTGGCGCCGGGTCGCGCGGCCCAGGTAGATGAACAAGCCGAGGAACAGCAGGAAGGGGAGCAGGCTGCCCAGCAGCACCGACACGAAGGAGCTCTGCGCGCCGACCGCCTTCACCTGGACCTTGTGCTGCTCGAGGAGCTGGGTGAACTGCGGGTCGGGCAGGTTCACCGGGTAGGACGAGCGGAAGCGGGTCCCGTCGGTGAGGACGCCGGTGATGTGCCCGTCGGAGCCGATCTCGACCGACTTCACCTGGCCCGCGATGATCTTGTCCTTGAGCTGCGGCTGGTAGTTGAGCGTCACCTCGCTGTTGCCGCTCATGCGACCCGGCCACAGCAGCAGGATCGCCAGGGTGAGCATGACCCCGATCCATGGGAGCCAGGCGCGCCACCTCGGCGGCGGCGGGGGAGGTCGTGGCGTGGGCGGCCGGTCCGGCGGCGGCGGCTTCGCCTGGTTGCTCAGGTGCACTCTGGGGTGCGGACCCTCCGACATCATGGGCTCCTCGCGGGCGAGCAGGTTGCACCCCCACGGTAGCGCCCGCGGCACGGAAAGGGTATGGCGTTCGGACGGGTCAGCCGGTGTACGGCACGCGGCGGTCCGCGGGAATGTCGGCGAGCCGGGGATTCCGCCTGTCACGGTCGGAGAGGATCGGCTCCGGGTCGGGCCAGACGATGCCGAGATCAGCGTCGTTCCAGGCGATCCCCAGCTCGTCGGAGCCGTCGTACTCGTTGGTGACGAGGTAGGTCATGGTCACCTCGTCGTGCGCGTAGAAACCGTGCGCGATCCCCTCCGGGATGTAGAGGGCGACGTCCTCGCCGCCGCCGAGCTGCAGCCTGGTGTGCTTGCCCTCGCTTGGCGCGGCGATCCTGGTGTCCACCAGCATCGCCGTCACCCGACCGGACTGCACGAACCACAAGTCGGCCTGGCGGCGGTGGAAGTGCAGCCCGCGTAGGACTCTGGGGGCTGAATCGGAGCGGTTGGCCTGGACCATCGGCTTGGCGAACGGCAACCAGGAGGCCCTGTAGGTCTCGAGGAAGCGGCCGCGCAGGTCCGCGACCGGTCCCACTCGGATCAGCCAGACCCCCTGGATCTCGCTGGACTCGAACACGTCGGCCACGCACACCTCCCCCGCACAAGTCCTCGCGGCTTGGAGGCTACACACAGGCCGGCGGTTCGCCAAGAGCGGTTCGCCAAGAGAGTGAGGGTCTGTGAGCGTAGCCCCTCTAGGTGGTATGTGGGCGTGCCGAAGTAGTACTACGGAGTCGGTTTCGACTCCGGTCCAAGCCCTCACTCATTTCGGGACGGACGACAATGCCCGAGGTCGCTGCCGCGCTGGTGCTCTTCCGGTTGGGCGGCCGTGGCTATGCCTGCCCCCGGGACAGGGTGCGGCAGGTGGTCGACGTGGGCGCGGGCCAGCCGCCGGTCCCCGGCCTCGAGCCGTCCAGCCTCAGCGCGCTCGAGGGGGCACGGCGGCCGCTGCCGCTGGTGAGCCTGCGTGTCGCCCTCGGCCTGCCGGACCATGGGCCGGAGGGGCGCATCCTCGTGGTCACCACCAGGCATGGCCCGGTGGGCTTCCTGGTCGACGAGGTGGTGCACGTGCTCGAGGTGGACCCGGCGACCACCCGTGTCCGCGAGAACCGCCTCGGCGCCGGCTACGTCATCGGGACGGTCGAGGCCCTTGGCGCCACCTGGCTGCTGGTCGACTTCGAGTCGATACGGCAGCTGCCGAGCCTGCTCGGCCACTGAGCAGCGGTGGCACGGGCGACTCGGGTGGCATGGGCGACGCGGGTAGCATGGCGCCAGCATCGTCCCTGCCGACCGGAGAAGAGCGCCAGTGCCGACCAGCCCGACCTCGCGCGAGTTCCGTGACACGGTCGGGTTGTTCACCACCGGCATCACCGTGATCACGGCCAGCGCGCCGGGCCTGACACACGGCATGACCCTCAACTCCTTCACCTCGGTCTCGCTCGACCCGCTGCTGGTCCTGGCCTGCGTGGAGCGCGACGCGGTCATGCACAAGGTGCTCGAGGACGCCGACGGCTTTGGGATCTCGGTGCTCGGCGGCGACCAGGAGCACCTGGCCAGGTACTTCGCCGACTCGAGCCGGCCCTTGGGCATGGGGCAGTTCGCGGAGGTCCCGCACCGGCTCGGCGCGGTGACCGGCGCGCCGCTGCTCGACGATGCCCTCGCCTGGCTCGAGTGCCTGGTCGAGCGCGCCTACGACGGCGGTGACCACTCGATCTTCCTCGCCCGGGTGGTCGGGCTGGAGTGTGGCCACGTCCGCGAGCCGCTGCTGTTCTTCGCGGGCGCCTACCGCAGGTTCTCCACCATCCTGAGGAGCGCCAGCGGCGAGAATGGCTTGGTGAAGTAGTCGTCCGCGCCGGCGGCGAGCCCGCGGTCGCGGTCCCGCTCCTGGGCCTGGGCGGTGAGCATCACCACGACGATTCCGCGCGTGTCCGGGTCCGCCTTGAGCTGCCGGCAGACCTCGATGCCGTCGAGGCGGGGCATCATGATGTCGAGCAGGATCAGGGTGGGACGCTCGCAGCGGGACATCTCGAGCGCCTCCGCGCCGTCGGCGGCCTCCAGGATGACGTAGTTGTCGTCCTCGAGGGTGGCCTGGACGAGGGCGCGCACGGCCGGCTCGTCATCGGCGATCAAGAGCTTCATCGGTCGCCTCTCGAAGCCGGGCCGCTGCGCACCGGCAGCGTGAACGAGAACCGCGAGCCAGCCCCGAGCCAGGATTCCGCCCGGATCCTGCCGCCGTGCATCTCCACCAGCCGCTTGGTGATGTAGAGGCCGAGGCCGGTGCCACCGGCACGGCGGACCTCGTCGCGGTCGACGCGGTAGAACTTCTCGAACAGCTGGCTCATCTCGCGCGGGCTCATCCCGATCCCCTGGTCCCGGACGCTCACCTGGAGAAACTCTGCGTCGTGCTCGACCGATACGAGGACTTCGCCCCCAGCGGGTGAGTATTTGATCGCGTTGCCTACCAAATTGGTCAACACCTGTTCCACTTTGTCGGGATCACCCCAGACCAGCGGCAGCGTGGCCGGGACCTCGGCGCGCAGGGCGTGACACGAGGCCATCGTCCGGAAGGGTGACAGGACGCGGTCGACCATGCACGCCAGGTCGATCGGGCGCGGGTCGATCACCAGCCGGCCCGACTCCATCCGGGAGACGCTCAGGAGGTCGTCGATCAGGCGGCCGAGGCGACGCGAGGCATCCAGGATCTCGGCCGCGGCCGAGCGTTGGCGCTTCGGCGTCATGTTGTCCCGCAGCGCCAGCAGCTCGGCGAAGCCGTGGATCAGGGTGAGCGGGGTTCGCAGCTCGTGCGACACGGTGGAGATCAGCGCCGACTTGACCTCGTCGATCTCGCGCTCCTGGGAGACGTCGCGGACCACGTCGACCGCGCCCATCACGCGGCCGCGCGGGTCCAGGATCGGCGCCGAGCTGACCGCCACCGGCACCCGCTGCCCGTGCCGGCTCATCAGGTTGACGCCGAAGCCCTGGTCGCCGGCGGGCCGGCCAGTGGCGATCACCCTGGCCAGTGGCCGCTCGCCTGGCGGGATGGGAGCTCCCTGCTCGTCGCTGATCCGGAGGACGTCGCCGGAGGCGCGGCCGCGCGCCTCCAGCTCCGTCCAGCCCGACAGCGCCTCCATGGCACGGTTCATGGCGGTGACACGGCCGTTGGGATCGGTCAGCAGCACCCCGTCGGCGATCGCATAGAAGACCGCCCGCGCCTCGCCCGCGGCCCGCACCGCCTCCTCGTAGCGCAGCAGCGCCACCAGCGCGCCGGCAAGCTGGTTGCCGGCCAGCCCGAGCAACGCCTCCTCCTCCTGGTCGAGCGGGTGCGGCTCGGTCCAGAAGAGCCCGAGCAGCCCGAGGAAGGTGCCCTGGGAGCCGAGGAACGAGCCTTGCGACACCAGCGGCACCAGCGCGCACGCCTGCACCTCCGTGTCCCCGGCCAGCCGCCGCAGCGGCTGGCTGAGCGCCTGCCGGTCGAGGTCGCCGATGCCGATCACCTTGCCGGCCCGCAGCGACGCCATCGGCAGGAAATCGCGGATCTGCTGGTCGGCCTGGATCATCTGCTCGGCCACGTCGTCGTCGGGGAAGCCGGCGACGGCGCGCAGCCGCAGGTGCCCGTTCTTGCGGACCACCCCGAGTACGGCCCGGCTCGCACCGACCTCGGGGGCGAGCCCGGCCAGGGCGACGTGGCACAGCTCCCCTGGGCTGGTCGCGCCGACCACCTGGGCCGACAGCTCGCGCAGGCGCTTCATGCCCTCCATGCGGTGGGCCAGGCGCTGCCGCATGGTTTCGAGGTCGCCGGCGACCACGCCGAGCTCGTTGTTCACCCCCAGCTCGATCGGGGTCTCCAGGTCGCCCGCGGCGAGCCGGTTGGAGGCCGAGCGCAGCGCGACCGCAGGGTGCCCGACCGTCCGTCGCAGGTACAGCGAGAGCAGCAGGACCGCCCCGAGGACCATGCAGGCAGCGGTGAGGGCGAGCCGCTGCGCCGCGCGGTAGGTCGCGCCCTGTGCCCGCGCGGCCTCGACCTGCATGCTGGAGAGCTGGCTCACGAGCGCCCGCTGGCGCGCCCGCAGCACGGTGAAGTCGCGTCGCGAGCGGGCCAGGTCGCCGGTCAGCGCCCACCGCGGGCGGTCCACCCCGGCCAGCCGGCCCGCCCTGGCCGGCTGGCTCGCCCCGATCAGCTCGCGCCCGGCGTCGCGGCGGGCGTCCACCTCCTCCTGCTCGGTCCTGATCCAGGAGCGATAGGCGTCCGCCACCGCCTCCACCGTGGCGGTCAGGTCGGACCAGGGTGCCGCGTCAGTCCGCACCGCCGCCATCAGCGCCGCGTTCTCGCGCTTGGCGGTCTCGTAGCTGTCCAGCGCATCCTCGTCGCCGGTCACCAGGTAGTCGCGCTGGCTGGACTCGCCCTCGACGAAGCCCGTGCCGAGTTCGTCGACGTCGCGCCGCAGCTGCTCGCCGTGGTCGAGCAGGGATTCCAGCGTGGTGCTCGACCCGGCCGCGCTGTGGGCACCGAGGAACACGGTGGCGCCCCAGGCGATCACCAGCAGGCCCAGCAGGGCCAGCAGGACCGTGATCTGAACCCGGAGGCGCCGCACGCTCGCTCCCCTTGTCTAGTTCGTCAGTTTAACGATTGAACCGCATTATAAGGGACTTTATCTTATCGAGCACTGGGCGCCGATCGAGCTCTGGGCGACAATCCTCCGCGGGCGTCAAGCCGCGTCCCGGACGCTCGAGATCCGTGAGGGGGACGAGGGGGAATGGAATGGAATGGAATGGAACCGAAACGAGCTCGCGCAGGCGGCTGGACCGCAGGCGCTGGTCGAGCGGGTGGCCGAGCTGGGACCCCAGCTGCGGCGGCCGGAGCAGGGCCACCATGGCCACGGCACGGCGACGGAGAGCACCCGTGAAGCGTCGCTGCTCACCAACCCGATCACGCCGCGGCAGACGCTCGACGTGGGCTGACCGTCTCAGTCACGCATCCGGCGGAAGGTGACGCGCGTCCTCAGCGGCGTAGGCCATCCCCCCGCCGGGCGTCCTGCTCAGAAGCCGGGCCTGATGTCAGCGGTCGTAGTGCTTGCTGCACGTCAGCAGGCGCTTCCTTCCATCCGCCAGCCGAATGAAGGTCACCCGTAGGGAGTCCGAAGCAGCGGCCGACCAGAGGCCCTTGAGCTCACCCCGCAGAGCGTGAACCCGAAGCGACGGATGCTGCTCGTTCGCGTCGAGAAGTTGCAGCATCTTGCGAATGGCGCGGCGATCCGCAGTCGTGAAGTCCCTCGATCCGAAGGTTTCGAGAAAGGTGTCGGTGAAATCGAGAGTGCGAAACGACTCTGCCATGCGCGGCACCCTACCACAATGCCCTTGTGCCACATTGTCACACAGCCACAGCCTGTGTACAGTGAATCTGCCGAACAGCGCTGACCACCCTGCCGTCCCCGCGCCGAGGAGCAACATGAGGACCGTCACCATGAGCCCGAACGGACGCCTGACACTTCCGGCCGAAGTGCGGCAGAAGCTCGATCTGGAGGGTGCGACCGAGTTCGACGTCGAGGTGACCGGCGAGGGCAGTGTCGTGCTGCGACCAGTGGTGGTGCTCCCGCGTGACGACGCCTGGGCCTACACGGCCAAGCATCTTCGCCACGTCGCCAAGGCGCTCAGGGATGTGCGTGAGGGGCGCGTTCACCGGTTGTCTGACGAGGATCTCGCCGCATACGACTGAGTTCGGCAGGATCGTCGGACAACCGCCTCAGGTGCCGAACAGGCGGTCGCCGAAGTCCCCCAGACCGGGGACGATGAAGGCGGTGTCGTTCAGGCCCTCGTCGACGGCGGTGGTGACGATGTCGAGGGCCGGGTGCTCCCGGGTGAGGCGCTCGATGCCCTCGGGCGCGGCCACCACCGACAGCAGGGTGACCCGCGCGGGACCTTCCGGGAACAGGCTGCGGCAGGCGGCCGCGGCCGAGCCGCCGGTCGCCAGCATCGGGTCGAGCAGCAGCACGTAGCTGTCCTGCAGCGGCGGCAGCTTGGTGTAGTAGGCGGAGGGCTCGAAGGTGGCGTGATCGCGCTCGAGCCCCAGGTAGCCCACCGCGACCTCGGGGAACAGCTCGGTGACCGCCTCGAGCATGCCCAGGCCGGCGCGCAGGATCGGCACCGCGACCAGGGGCGCGGCAAAGCCGGTGCCATTGGTCTCGGCCAGCGGCGTGGTCACGCGGCGGCGCTCCACCGGCACGGTCCGGCTGGCCTCGACCGCCAGGGTGAGCGCCAGGCGCTTGGCCAGCAGCCGGAACAGCGGCGGCGGCGTGGACGCGTCCCGCAACGCCGTCAGCATGGTTGCCGCCAGCGGATGATCCACGACCGTCACAGCCACGGAAGGTTCCTCCTCGGGGTCGGCCTTGGGGTCGGCATGCGCAGAGCTCGTCTCACCGGCGGGCCCGGTCCATGTGGGGGGAGCTCGGTCTCCGAGTGTCAAACTTCCTGTACAGCTTCCAGTCGCGGGACATGCAGGGAGGGTAACAGCCATGGAGCAGCCACCATGGGCCCTCTACACCAGAATCAGCTACGCCAGAAAGCCCGACGGCACCATCGACACCCTCGGCGTGGAACGCCAAGAGCCACCCTGCCGTGATCTGGTCACCCGGTGGGACTGCGACCGGCTGTCCCGCAACCCCGACCGTGACAACGCGCGGGTCATTGAGGGTGTCCGCGATGCTCGTTGAGGGTGGGACACGGCCAGGTTGTCTTCACGGTTCACCGTGAGCTTCCCCCGGTTCTCCGGAGGCCGGATTACTTGGTTCCAGCCGTCGTAGCCTGCTTCAGGCTGCGATAGTAGTCGGCCTCGTACTCGACGGGGCTGCGCCAGCCGAGGCGCCGTTGGATGCGGTGCGGGTTGTAC
>WNGB01008415.1_pt1 | contig 14684 bp, 9 predicted proteins | sample 5400681 | NCBI WGS metagenome assembly WNGB01 (sample SAMN13153367, study PRJNA577476) | soil metagenome | isolation source: 115 cm soil or saprolite under grassland replicate 2 | place: USA:California | collected 2016-06-15
CCGGTCTCGCGGGCGACCGTGGCGTGTTTCGCCGCTTCGGCGGTGTGGCCACTACGGACCGCGGCATCGGTCAGGTCCAGGACGGTCCACAGAGCATGCGGTACGTGGGCGGCGAGCTCTCCGGGCGGGCTGACCGCCGCAGCGTGGCGGTAGGCGGCTTGGTAGTCGCCCTCGGCGAAGGCGATCAGCGTTCGCACGTGTGCGACGTACGTCTGCACGGCGCCGACACGTCGTGGCGCCGCCCAGCGCGCCATGCGGTCGGACAGGGCTCGGGCGGTGTCGCCGTTCCCTCGACAAGCCGCGACCATAGCCTGCTCGAACAGTCCGGGCCAGGACAGGAGCCGGTAGTCATGTGCGTCGCACAGTTCGAGTCCTTCGTCGGACAGCGCGAGCACCTCGTCCCACTCGCCGGTGAAGAAGGCGTGGTTGCCCAGCAAGAAAAGGGCCTCGATGGCAGACGTGACGGCGCCGCCCCGACGACCGTCGGCCACCACCCGTCCGAGGGGCTCGCGGCAACCGCCGAGCCGGTCCAGGTAAGCCGCGGCCGTCGCGGTCCGCACGATGCGCACCGGGTCGGTCTCGCCCGCCAAGCCCGCGATAGCCGTGTCGAGGCGTTCCAGGGCGGTCCTCGCCGTGCGGGCCGGATCCCGGAGCGTGTCGCGGAGCAGAGCAAGCATCGCCGGCGGGTTCGGCGCGAGATGTTCCACGGCGGCGTCGAAGGGTTCCCACAGCTCCGAGCGCCCACCGAAGAAACACAGCAGCAGCAGGGTATGCAGCGCTTCGACCAGAGCGTCATTGTTGGCGTCGTAGGGGCGGGGCGTCATCTCGATGGCGCTGGCGAGCAGGCGGTGTGCGGTATCGAGGTCGCCGTCTCCGTTCAAGAGCAGGTGGGCGGCCGCAACGGTGGTGGCCAGCGACTGCGAGGTCCCCGGGTCTGCGGCCCGAGCGGCCGCAAGGAGCCCCGGTACGTTCCGCAGCCCGCCGGCCACGTTCGCGCCCAGGTAGGCGGCCTGGGCCAGCCGACTGCCGCGGTCGTGCCCGTCGGTGGTGAGGTCCGCTGCCCTGGTCAGCGCGGCGACGGCGCCGATGGCGTCGCCGCGCTTGAGCATCAGATGTGCGGCCTCCTCGAGCAGATCGGCGACATTCTTGTCTGGTGCGATGGTGGCCTCGGCCAAGTGCCAAGCTCGCTGTTCCGGTTGGTCGATGAGCTGGTCAGCCAGTGCTTGGTGGCAACGGCGCCGCTCCTCGCTGGTCGAGAGCTCCACCACCGCGGAGCGAGTCAGCGGGTGGCGGAAGGCCAGGCGTCCCGCGTTGACGCCGACGAGGCCGGCGCGTTCGGCCGGCGCCAAGCCGCTGAGTCCGTCCTGGCCGGCGGCCCTCTCGAGTAGATGGAGTTCGCCGGTTCGCTGGAGCGCGGCGAGGAGTAGCAGACGGCGGGCGGGGTCGGGAAGACGTTGAACGCGCGTGGCGAACAGACGCTGCAGCCGCTCGCTGAGTGGCAGGACGGGCGGCATGCTTTCCTGGGCACTTCTTTGCATGCCGGTCAAAGCTGCCGGGAGTTCGAGAAGGGCGAGCGGGTTGCCCTCGGCTTCGTGGCGCAACCGGCGCCGCACCGGCGCGGCCATCGCGGGAAAGTGCCTCTCGAGAAGCTCTTCCGCCGCGGAGTCGTCGAGGGGAGCCAGCTCGACGGTCGGCAGGTCGCCGCGTTCAAAGAAGCTGCCCTCATCGGCGCGGGACGCGGCGAGAAAACCTACACGGCTGTCCCGCAGCCGGCGGGCGACAAATCCGAGCACCACGGAGCTTGGCCGGTCCAGCCACGGCAGGTCATCGACCAACAACAACACCGGCGTGGCCTGGGCGGTGATGATTAGCAGCGACAAGGTGGCGTGTGCGACGACCAACGGGTCGTGGGCTTCGCCCTCGCTCCGCCCTACGGCAACGCTCAGCGCTCGGGAATGTGTCGAACTGAGGACGTCCAGCGTGCCTAGGAGGCGGTGCAGAACCTGGTGTAGTCCCGCGAAGCTGATCGCAGCCTCGAACTGCACGCCCGCAGCGCGAAGCACCAAGGCATTCCGTTCCGTGGCGTACGCCGCGGCCGTCGCGAGCAGGGCGGACTTTCCGACCCCGGCTTCACCCGATACCAGCAGGGCTTCCCCTTGCACAAAGGCCCGGTCCACGAAGGACCGAAGTCGCAGAACTTCCGTGTCGCGCCCAAGCAGTTCCACTCTTCGCGCTCCAATCCCCGACGCCCAGGACACTGGTATCACGCCCGCGGGCATCTCGGCGCAGACCGTCGTGTTGCCAGTGCTCCGCGTGAAGCCACACACCGGGCTCCGCAGTCCCGCCCGGTGGATGCGTCACAACCCCAGTCAGATGACTCAAGCGTGGCCCTCCCGCTGCTCCTACTGTCCATGAGATCCCCACCCCACAGAACAAGGGACTCATCATGGACAGCCCACAGAACACCAATGTCGTCCTGGTCCACGGAGGTTTCGTGGACGGCTCCGGCTGGCAGGACGTATACAACCTGCTGCGCGCCGACGGTTACCGGGTATCCGTCGTACAGAACCCCACGCAGTCGCTGGAAGGCGACGTGGCCGCGACCAAGCACGTCCTGGACGACCTGGACGGCCCCGCCGTTCTGGTCGGCCACTCGTACGGCGGGGTCGTCATCACCGAGACCGGGACCGACGACCGCGTCCAGGCGCTGGTGTACATCGCGGCCTTCGCCCCCGACAAGGGTGAGTCCGTCAACGCCCTGATCGCGGACCCGCCTCCGGGCGCGCCCGTCCCCCCGATCCTGCCCCCTCGCGACGGCTTCCTGTTCCTGGACCGGGACAAGTTCGCCGACTCGTTCGCCGGCGACCTGCCTGCCGAGCAGGCAGCGTTCATGGCCGACTCGCAGGTGCCCTGGGGTGTCGGCGCGCTCGGCGGCACCGTCAGTGAGCCCGGTTGGCGGGTCAAGCCCAGCTGGTACCTCGTCGCCTCGGACGACCGGATGATCCCGCCCCCCGCCCAGCACGCCATGGCCGAGCGCGCCGGCGCCACAGTCGTTGAGGTGCCCGGCAGCCACTCGGTCTACCTGTCCCAGCCGGCAGCCGTCGCCGACCTCATCCGGCAAGCCGTCCAGGCATCCGCATAACGGCACCCGCCCCTCGACCCTGCAGGAGAAACCTTGTCCACGCAACCTCGCCGACGTCGCGCTGCCCTGATCGTTGCCCTGGTCTTTGCCGCCCTCGCTGCTCTGGGTTCGAGCGCCGCTGCATCGGCGACCGCAGGCGCCCCCACCAGCACGGCACCCGCCGCCAAGCCCACCATCGTGTTCGTCCACGGCGGATGGGCCGATTCCTCAGGTTGGAACGACGAGCTCGCCAACCTGTCCCGGCTCGGCTACCCCGTCATCGCCCCAGCCAACCCGCTGCGCGGCCTGTCCTCGGACGCCGCCTACATCCACAGCGTGCTCGCCACCATCCCCGGCGATGTGGTCCTCGTTGGCCACTCCTACGGCGGTGCCGTCATCACCAACGCGGCCGTCGGCGCCTCCAACGTCAAGGCGCTGGTCTACATCGCCGCGTTCGCCCCCGACGCCGGCGAGAACCTTGCCACGTTGGTGACGAAGAACCCCGGCACATACATCACCCCCGACGCACTCACCGAGCGTCCCTACCCGCTCCCGGACGGAACGCAAGGCGTCGACCTGTACATCAAGGCCGACCGGTTCCGCGACGCGTTCGCCGGTGACCTGCCCCTGCGCACCACCGAGCTCATGCAGGCCACGCAGCGGCCGTTCTCCGTCGCGGCGTTCACCGAGCCGTCCGGCACCCCGGCGTGGAAGACCATCCCGTCCTGGTACCTGGTCGCCACGGACGACCACGCCATCCCGCCGGCCACACAGAAGTTCATGGCTGCTCGCGCAGGTTCCACCGTCGCCGAGGTCAAGGCATCCCACGTCCCGATGATGTCCCGTCCGGACGAGACCACCGCGCTCATCCTGGAGGCCGCGCGAGCCGTCGGCTGACCGCGCCCACAACCTGTGACGCCGGGTGCCGACAGGCGCCCGGCGTCACGGCCGCTCCCGGCTCCCGCCGAGCCGCGCTATCTCCGCTCGCGCGGCCGCCACGAGCTCCTCGTTCGTGTTGGCGTGACCCGACAGACCCCATCCACCCGAATCTTGGCTCGGTACAGGCAGCCGCCGCGCACGTCCGCGGTCTCGCCCACCGGGCGGCGCCGGACCCGGAAGAGGCTGCGACGCTCTTCGGGGCGACGTCCCGCCCGCTCGCCCAGGCCGCCGCCCTCGAGGATCTCGGCCGCCAGCGCCTCGACGACGGCGCCACCGACCAGGCTATCGACGCGTTCGACCGGGCTCTGGTTCTCGACGTCGACGCCGGAGCATCGTGGGACGCCGCCCGGGTTCGTCAGCGGCTGCGTGAGCTCGGGGTGCGCCGGAGGGTTGTCCACCGGGAGACGTCAGGGACCGGCTGGGCGTCCTTGACGCTCGCGGAGACGGCGGTCGCCGCACTGGTGGTCGACGGCCGGACGAATCGCGAGATCGCCCAGCAGTTGTTCATCTCCCCGCACACCGTCAACGCGCATCTGCGGCACATCTTCGACAAGATGGGGGTCCGTTCACGCGTGGAACTGACCCGGAGGCGGCCCGCCGCGACAGGTGACCTCGCGCCCCTAAGACGTCGCACGCTTCGCGATGTGCCGACGTGGAGATCAGGAAGAGTTCGCTGCATCTCGACAACAGCCGCTACGGGTTGTGCGCCATGTCGACGAAGCGGGAGTAGTGCCCCTGGAACGCGACCACGACGTCCGCGGTCGGGCCGTTGCGGTGCTTGGCCACGATCAGGTCCGCCTCACCCGGCCGCGCCGACTCCCGCTCGTACGCATCCTCCCGATGCAACAGGATCACCATGTCGGCGTCCTGTTCCAGGCTGTTGTGTACGGCGATGCCGTCGGCAACGAAGTTGTGCGTGCCCATGACGGTGGCGTCGTACACGTCCTGCTCGCCAACGCTCTCGACCGACGTGACCGTGTCCCAGAAGACGTCATTCGTCGCGGCCAGGTCAAGATCAGCCCGGTCGAGGACCGCGGTCAGCCGGCCGAGCGCGCCGCCACCGTCAGGCCGCGCACTCTCGAGCACGTCTTTCACGCGCGACCAGACAGCGTCGGGAATGGTGCTCAAGGCGGCTCCGACGTGCACCGGGTCGCGGAGCGGTTCGCCCACGACGCCCATCACACCGTCGTGGAATCGGCGCTGGTCGTCGATTCCTTCGATGCGCACCTCATGCTCGTCGGACACCGTTGCGACCTCGGCGAACACGTTGAAGCGCAGCAGCAGTCGCGCCACGTCGTCGGCCAGCCGACGACTCGCCGTCCGGTAGCGGAATCCGCCGCCGTTCCACAGTTCGCCGAGCAACCGCCCGAGCTGCGTCTTCGGCAATGCGAACGTTTCCGCGGGAACGCGGGCCGTCGATTCCGACGGGCGAATCCCCTGCACGACCCGCGTCAGCTCGTCATCGTCCCAGGGCTTCACGTCAAGGGGTGGCGGGACGTGCCGGAGGGAGCCGACCCGCGAGCCGGGAACCAGGTCGCCGAGCGGCCGCCACCCGTCGTACGTCAGGAACGGGTGGTTCGCGGTCGCCTTGATCTCGCGCCCTGAAGCGAGCTTGAGCCGGAAGACCTCCTTCACCCCGCTCGGGAAGACATGGGTCATAGTGCGCGGGACGAGCTTCAACCGGTCGTCAAGCGACCAGACGGGTACGTCGCGGGCATCCGACGCGAGCAGCTCGCCGAGCGACACCTCAGCCCCGGTGTCGGCTCGCATCAGCCGGGCGTCGGCGGTGAGGCAGCCGGACTCGCGGAGGTCGGAGACCATGGGGCGCTTGTCGGCGCGTTGCTCGGAGCCACGGTTGAGCTGCGCGATCGCGACGATCGGGACCTCGAGCTCCTTGGCGAGCAGCTTGATCGACCGGGAGAACTCCGAGACCTCGACCTGGCGGGACTCGACCTTCTTGCCCGACGTCATCAGCTGCAGGTAGTCGAGCACGATCAGCTTCAAGTTGTGCCGCTGCTTGAGTCGGCGCGCCTTGGCCCGGATCTCCATCATGGTCAGGTTCGGCGAGTCGTCGATGAACAGCGGCGCCTCGGAGATCTCGCCCATCTTGCGTGCCAGCTTCGCCCAGTCCTCGTCACTCATCTTGCCGTTGCGCATGTGGTGCATCGGCACCTTCGCCTCGGCAGACAGCAGACGCATCGTGATCTCGGTCCGGCTCATCTCCAGGGAGAAGATGCACGACGTCAACCCGTGCTTGATCGACGCCGACCGCGCGAAGTCCAGCCCCAGCGTCGAGTTGTGTGTCGGGATCCCGGTCTTCCCTGCGAGGTACAGGTGGTCCGCGTTGTCCACCTCGACACAGCGAACGGGCACGCTGGCGACCGGGTCGATCCACTCGATACGCCGGTCGTCCGAATCTCCGTCCACCGCCGACCCCGGGATCACCGGTGCCAGCGAGGAGTCCGCCGCCATGGTGTCGTACAACACCCTGGTGGTCTGGATGACGGGCTTGCCGAGAGATCCGGACACGATCCACTGGTGTTCGGCGTCGGCGATGATCGTGGAGCCGTCGGAGAAGGTGAGCTCGTAGCACGGGCGGTCGACCATCACATCGGTGGCGGCGACCACGCGCGTCGGGCGGCCGTCGGCGCCGATCAGCAGGTCGCCGACGGCGACCTCGCCCATCGTCGTCCAGCCGGTCGGCGTCGGCAGCGGCGTGTCGAGCGCGAGCGCCTTTCCCATGGCCGGCCTCGCCGCGACGATGATCATCTGGCCGGGGTGGAGGCCGTTGGTGAGCTCGTCGAGGTCGGTGAAGCCGGTGGGGACGCCGACCATGGCATCGCCGCGGGAGTCGATGGCCTCGATCTCGTCGAGGGTCGCCTCCATGATGTCCTTCAGCGGGGCGTAGTCCTCGCTCGACCGCTTCTCGGTCACCTGGTAGATCTCGGCCTGCGCCTGGTCGACGACGTCGTCGACCTGGCCCTCGCCCGCATACCCGATCTGGACGATCTTGGTGCCGGCCTCGACCAGCCGGCGCAGGATCGCCTTCTCCCGCACGATGTGCGCGTAGTACCCGGCGTTGGCCGCCATCGGGACCGACGCGACCAGGGTGTGCAGGTACGGCGCCCCGCCGATCCGGGCCATCTCGCCGCGCTTGGTCAGCTCGGCCGCGACCGTGATCGCGTCCGCCGGCTCGCCGCGCGAGTACAGGTCCGTGATCGCGTCGTACACGAGCTCGTGGGCGGGGCGGTAGAAGTCGGTGCCGCGGACCGTCTCGGAGACGTCGGCGATCGCGTCCTTGCTGAGCAGCATGGCGCCGAGGACGCACTGCTCTGCGGCGATGTCCTGCGGCGGCGTCCGCTCGAACGCCATCTCCGGGTTGCGCTCCTCGTGGCCGCCCTGCGCACCCCGGAACTCCGCAACGCTCACCGATCCCCGTCCTCCCGAACTAGCAGCACATCGAACGCAACGCTCTGAACCACAACGTTGTCATTCGCGACCGACAAGTTTCCGCGTGCGCCGGTGACGCGACGGTACGCCGACCACCCGTACGCCGAAAGTCCATCGTCCACAGGTCCTGTGGACGCAGTGTGGAGAATGCCGAGACCCTCTGTGCACAGCCTGGGTACATTCCTGTGGATTACGGCGCAGAAACCGGGGGAATAGTGCTCTGACCTGCGCGTTTCTCCGCGCACACCTGTGGAGGGGAGAAAGTTCTCCACAGATTTGCCTGATGTGGACGGCAGCGCGACCCGTCAGTACCGTCCGTCAGAATGGCCCCTGTGCAGCTGATCGACGACCAGGACCGCGAGATCTGGCGGCTCGCCGTGCCCGCCTTCTTCGCGCTCGTCTCCGAACCGCTCATGCTGCTGGCCGACAGTGCCATCGTCGGCCATCTCGGCACCCCGCAGCTCGCCGCGCTCGGCGTGGCGGGCACCGTGCTGCAGACGATCGTCGGGATCTGCATTTTCCTCGCGTACGGCACCACGTCGGCGGTGGCACGGATGATCGGCGCCGGCGACCAGCGCGGCGCGCTCGCGCAGGGTGTGGACGGGATGTGGCTCGCGCTCCTGCTCGGCGTCGTCCTCGCCGTCGCCGGTCTCGCCTTCGCCCCGCCGGTCGTCGCCGTCTTCCACCCGAGCGCCCAGGTGGCGTCGTACGCGGTGACCTACCTGCGGATCGCGTGCCTCGGGATCCCGTCGATGCTCCTGCTGCTCGCCGCCACCGGCGTGCTGCGCGGTCTGCAGGACACCCGGACGCCGCTGGTCGTCGCGGTCAGCGCGAACCTCGCCAACATCGTGCTCAACGTCGTACTCGTCTACGGCCTCGACCTGGACATCGCCGGGTCCGCGCTCGGCACCACGCTCGCCCAGTCCGCGGCCGCCGCGGCGCTGGTCTGGGTCGTGGTCCGCGGCGCCCGGCGCGACGGCGCCTCGCTGCGGCCGGACAAGCCCGGCATCATTGCTTCCGCGCAGGCCGGTGTGCCGCTCGTGGTGCGCACCGTGACGCTGCGCGGGGCGCTCGTACTAACCACGTTCGTGGCCACCGCGCTGGGGACGACCGCGCTCGCCGCGCACCAGGTCGCGTTCACGCTGTGGCTGTTCCTCGGCCTGGCGCTGGACGCGATCGCGATCGCCGGCCAGGCGCTGACCGGCCGCTACCTGGGCGCCGCCGACGTGACCGGCACCCGGGCCGCGACCCGGCGGATGATGCGCTGGGGCTTCGTCGCGGGCGCGGCCGGCGGCGTGCTGATGCTGGGCCTGCGCGACCTTTACGTGCCGCTGTTCACGTCCGATCCGGAGGTACGACGGACGCTCGCCGCGATCCTCGTCATCGCGGCGGTGAGCCAGCCGCTGAACGGGATCGTGTTCGTGCTGGATGGCGTCCTGATCGGCGCCGGCGACGGCAGTTACCTCGCGGTCGCGGGTGTGATCGGCCTGGCCGGGTTCGCGCCGCTGGCCTGCGCGGTGCTGTGGTTCGGCGGCTCGGTGCTCGGCCTGTGGTGGGCCTTCACCGGGTTCATGGTCCTGCGATTCGTCACCCTGATCGTCCGCGAGCGCCGCGACGCCTGGCTCGTCACCGGCGCGGTGCGCTAGCCCCCATCCGCTCATCGGGCCCTTGTGACCCGGCGTACGGGCAGACGTCGCGGACTCCAGCCCCGCCTGGTCGGAACGGCCCGATGACGTGCGACACGCCGGGTCACAAGGGCCCGATGAGCGGAGTGGGGTGTTAGGCGTCGGCGTCGAGGTGGCCGAGACGGATGGCGGCGGTGTTGGCGATCAGGACGGCGGCCAGTACGACGGCTGCCGTGTGGTGGCTGCTGGCCCACAGGCCGGCGACCGCCGCGCCGAACACCGCGATCTTCACCGCGATCGCCGCGGGCGGTACGTCGTACCGGGGGTTCCTGGCCGCGAAGAGGCCCCACAGGACGACGGCCAGCAGCGGCAGCCCCACGACCAGCAGGATCTGTACGACGCGGGTCGAGGCGGCTTGCCAGCCCCACACGCCGAGCGCGGCGAATGCCGCCAGCTCCAATGCGAACGCCACCAGCAGGTTCAGCCACTTCCAGGCGCCGGTCATCCGTCCCACCCCTTCGTCGACCCGACCGCCGAGAGTACCCGGTGGCCGGTGACGGTTCAGGTAGCCGATCGGTGAACCCGCGATGGGGCATCGTTGAGGCATGGCTGACGACAGGGACTCCGAGCTCGACGAGCGTCTGGCCGGCCCCAGGCTGCGCCTGGTCAAGGGCGGCCGCGAGGAGGCCGCGCCCGGTCCGGGTGAGCGGGCGGCCGGCCGCGACCAGCGGGTCGAGGAGGAGCGCGACGGCGAGGTCGCCGAGACGCCCGGCATCGGTGGCGCGCGCGCCGGGCGCGAGGGGTTCGAGCCCGACGCGCTGGACGGCCGGGACCGCGAGGACCTGCGCGACGGCATCGACGTGAACCGGACCGACGCCGAGGTCGAGGCCGACGCCCGGCGCGAGGACTCGTCCGCGATGGCCGGCGCGCTGCGCCGTGACGCCGCCGGGCACCGGCAGGTCGCCTACACCGACGAGACGCGGGCCGCGGACTTCCGCGACCGGGCCGACTCCGGCGGCCCCGAGGCGGGCGCGGACCTGGCGCGGGCCCGCTGGCACCAGGCCGACGCCGCCCGGCAGCGTCACCTCGCGATCGCCGACGAGCACCGCGCCGACTGGTACGACGCCGACCAGCACGCGGCCTCGGGCGAGGCGGCGATGCCGACACCGGACGACGGCAGCCAGCCGGGCGCGCGGAAGGCGGCCGTGCCACCCAAGGAGACGCCGGTGGCGCGTACCAACCGCTCACGGCGCAGTGGCCCGAGCCGCAGCCGGGGCGAGCGCGGCGACTGAGCTTTTCCGGGTACGACGGCCTGCGCGACGCTTATAGGCCGCGCAGGTTCGGCTTGCGCTGGTCGAAGAACAGCCCGGCCGGCGGCTCCACCACCGGCAGCGGCGGCAGCGGGTACTCCGTGTGCTGATTGTTGCGGCAGGCACCGAACGGGCCGTCCGGGTCGAGCAGCGCCATCATGTGCGGATCGGCGTGGTCACGCCACCACACCGACATGCCCGTCGCCGGGTCGAGCCGCAGGTGCTCCCACGCCCGCCAGATCGAGTCCAGCCGGCTCAGCGCCTCGGCGTGCCGGAACCACTCCGGGCACCACACGAACTGCTGGCCGAGCCGCCTCGAGTACAGGTGCACGAGGCGGTCGGACACGAAGGCCGCCACGTGCGGGTAGAAGAGTTCCTGCTGACCATCCACGTCTGAGCTCCTGTGCCGTCGTACTGCGTCAACCGAGTGCCCTGGGCCAGGGCACTCACTGGCCCCACTGCTGGTTGCCGCTCTGGTTCCCACCCCACTGGTCGCCCTGCTGGCCCCACGGGTTCTGCTGCTGTTGCGGTGTGCTCTGGTTCTGCTGCGGCTGCTGCGGCTGCTGTGCCCAGGAAGGCGTCGGCCCGAGCTGACCGCCCTGGGCCGGCTGGGCACCGCCCTGGCCGGAGAACTGGCTGCCGGCCATCACCCACGCGTTCGCACCGGTGCCGGGTGCCGGCTGGTTCGAGCTGCCGGCGCCCGGGTCGTGCTTCATGATCGACGCCCGGACCGCGGCCGCCTTCGGACCCGCCATCCACGGCACCGTCCGGACCAGCGTCGCCGGGATACCGGACGGGAACACCACGGCCCGGCCCGGCGGCATCGACGCCAGCTCCGAGACCTCCATGATGTGGTGCCGCTGCACCTGGCTGCTGGTCGACCGCTCGCCCTTGGAGTACGTCACCGAGCCGCTGCTGATGTCGTAGTCGCCGATCAGCTTGCTGAGCCGCTCCAGGAAGTTCGCGTCGGACACACCACCGCCGTACACCCGGATGTTGGCCGCCGACCACAGCTTCTCCATGCCGCGCTCGCCCCAGCACTCCATGCCCTGCGCCCACGACTGCAGGATCGTCATCAGCACGATGCCGCGGGAGCCGAAGTGGCTGTAGAGGTCCGGCAGGTTCTTCCAGCGGCAGACGTTCGCCGCCTCGTCCAGTACGCCGACCAGCGGCGACGGCATCCGCCCGTTCGGGCAGGTCTTGGCATAGTCCTCGGCCGCCTCGACGACCGCCACCGTGAGCGCGGTGACCAGCGGGCCCGCCGTGCCGGCGCCCTCCTTGGACAGGCTGTAGAGCGTGCCGCCGTCGCGGACGAACTGGTGCGGGTTGAACTGCGGCCGGGTGTCGTTCGGGCCCTGTGGGGTGACCCACCGGGTGACCTTGCGGTTGATCAGGAACTGCGCGGTCTGCTGCGCGGTGCCGTAGACACCGGCGCGCTGCTTGTCCGGCGCGTTGATCACACCGGACAGCGAGTCCGCCGACAACTCCAGACCCGGGGTCGAGCGCAGGATCCGCTCGGGCTCGTCGTTGCGCTGGTCGGCCAGCCACGAGTAGACCTGCGTGATCGGGCGCTTCGCGACCGCGGCGGCCAGCAGCATGCCGGCCAGCAGGTCGGTACCGGCGGCGTCGAAGAACGCGTCGGTCTGGGCGTTCTCGGTGCGCTGCGACGCGACGAAGTGGTCGGCCAGCTCGCGCGCCTTCACCTCGTCGGTGACGTAGCTGAGCGGGTTCCACCACCAGTTCGGCGCCTCCCCGCAGACCTCCTGCGGGTCGAACACCCACACCGGTCCGGCGGCCTGCCGCGGGTCCCGGGTGGCGTCCACGATGTCGCGCTTGTTCGACGTCGCGATCACCGCGCCCGGCGCCTGCAGGATCGCGGGCACCGCGCGGGAGGTGGTGTTGTGCGTCACGATGAACTCGTCGACGACAAACAGGCCGTCGGGCGCGTCCACCGAGATGCAGATCATCTCCGCTTCGCCCTCAGGTTCGATAGCGGTTATCGCCCGCACCGGCTTGTCGATCCGCCGCTTGCCCCACGCCTCCTCGCATCGCTGCCACTTGCGCGGCAGCCGGAACGGCACGGGGGCGTCGAGCGGCAGCCGGATGGAGATCCGGTACGACGGGGCGTGGGTCGTCTCGCGGCGGGTCGTCGTCACGGTGCCGCCGAGGGATTGCACGAGGAACCGGAAGTCCTCCGCCAGCTGCGCCGACGACGTGGAGAACTCGATATTGCGCTTCATATCAATGCACCCGTCGGTATCCAGCAGACCGGCAAGAAGCAGTCGCCGGGCGTGGATATCGGCCAGCAGGTAGGCCTGCGGAATGAATTTGGTCAGCGCTGCATGACCCATCAACCCCAATTGCCGCAGATCGGTGATCAACTGATCATGTCCGCCGCCCACACGACCTGTCGCCAGCGCCCAGTCATACTGACTTCCCGGCTTCCGCCGCAGCGTGACGCCGTCCGGCAGAACAGGCTCCAGCAGCGGCAGCAGCTCGTCGTCGTCCGCGGTGGTCAGCTTGACGCCAGTGCCGGTCAAACCTCCATCGCCGATGAGAACACCCAGCAGGTATGGATCGACTGGCAGCGGGCTCGGCTTGTATTGCGGACGAATGTTCTTGCCCTTGCCGTCCACCGGTACCGGCTCCACCAGGCGGCCCGGCTCCAGCACACCCTCGAACTCGACCGGCTCAACGATGGGCAGGTAGTACTTCGCGCCACCACTGGCGCGGCGCAGCCCACGGTCCAGCATCTGTTGCGTGGTCCAGGTCCGCCACGCCTCCGGGTGCTTCTTGTCCTTCCGGATCTTCGGGCGCACGGTCCACAGGTGATCAGGGTCGCAGACGATCGACGTACCGTCGCTCAGATGCATCCGATAAGCCGGCCGAATACCCTGTGGATACACGCCGGTAACCGTCACCGGCCGACCATCTCGACCTATAACTCGATGTCCCCGCGAAAGATCCTTGATCGGCACCCAGCCGTGCGGCGTAAGTACCGGGGTTGTCGCCGGAACGGCTTTCCCAGTCCTTGGCCCCCAGATATCTACGTGCATATCTTCCCAGGACCCGAACACCTCCAGGTCGTCGCGGACCGTCCGGCCGATCAGGATGCCCGGCCCGGCGTGCCCGGCGCCGAGGCGGTTCGCGATCGCCTGCGCGCCCTCGCGGGTGATCTTGCGGATCTCGTCGCGCTTCGACATCAGGTTCGCGTGCTTGTCGACCCGGGACTGCTTGCCGCGCATCCGTCGTACCAGCAGCCAGCCGCCGACGCAGAGCCCGGCCAGTAGCACCAGCTCGAGGATGAGCACCGCCGTGGCCGCACCCGGCCAGCGGTAGTCGCCGGTGATGACCTCCGGCAGCACCACGAACGGGTTCGACGAGGGTTTCTTCACCCCCGAGATCGCCGCGCCGACGGTGGCCGCCACCCACACGCTGATCGAGATGAACCCGAGCAGCCCGATGCCGATGAACAGCGCCCAGGCCTCCGGAGAGATACCGCCCGGTCCGGTGGACTTCCTTCCCCCCGCCATCAGACGGCCCCCCTGCGCGGGTCGACCTGGGTGCGCGGGTCAGGCGGCGGCATCGTCGCCGACGGGTCCGGCGGGTAACCCGGATACTGCGGCTGCTGCTCGGCGTACTGCGGCTGCTGCTCGGCGTACCGCGCCGGCGGGGCGCCGTACACCACGCTCGTCGGGTCCGGCGGCAGCATCGTGGCCGGGTCGGGCGGCAGCATGGTCGCCGGGTCCGGCGGGGGCATCATCGTCGGGTCGTCCAGCGAGGCGGCCGCGACGACCTCCTCGGTGCCGTCCTCGGCGACGACCACCTTGACCGGCTGGCCCTCGGCACCGGTCTTCCACAGCTTGTTCGTGTCGTTGATCTCGCGCTCGACCGAGGTCAGGTCGACGTGCACCGGGATACCGGGGCGGCCACCGACCTTGATCAGGAAGTTGCCCCGGCCGGGCGGCGCCGCCTCCTCGCCGGTCTGCGGGTCCCAGGCCGGCGGGTCCTGCCAGCCGATCAGCATGTCCTGCTCCTCCTGCGACATCGGGATCACGGAGGTCAGCTGCTGCATCTCGGCCCGCGGCAGACCGCCGAGGATCGCCATGCCGGAGCGCTCGACGAAGCCGCGCGCCTTCATCCGGTCCTCCTCGTTCGCCAGCGCCTGCAGGTCGGACATGGTGTGCGAGATCATCGCCATGCCGACACCGCGCTGCCGGTTCAGCCGGGTCAGCGCGT
>WNGB01008416.1_pt1 | contig 14683 bp, 11 predicted proteins | sample 5400681 | NCBI WGS metagenome assembly WNGB01 (sample SAMN13153367, study PRJNA577476) | soil metagenome | isolation source: 115 cm soil or saprolite under grassland replicate 2 | place: USA:California | collected 2016-06-15
CTGGCTGAGGAGCTGACCAGCGCGGGCGGGAGCGCGCTCGCCGTGCCGACCGACGTCACCGAGCCCGATCAGGTACGCGAGCTCGTGCGGCAGACCCTCGACGCCTACAGCCGGCTGGACGCAGCTGTGAACAATGCCGCCGGTGGCGGTCACCGGCCGACGCCGCTCGCCGAGGTCGCGGTCGACGACTACGACAGCGCCTTGGCCGTCAGCCTGCGCGGGGTGTTCCTCGCCATGAAGTACGAGATCCCCGCGATGCTGGACAGCGGCGGCGGCTCCATCGTCAACATGTCCTCCACCGCGGGGCTGAACCCTGTCGGCGGGCTCGCCGGCTACGTCTCCGCCAAGGCGGGCTTGATCGGACTCACCCGCACCGCGGCGCTGGACTACGCAGCCCGAGGCATCCGGGTCAACGCGCTCGCGCCCGGGCCGATCCTCACCGAGCAGCTGGAGCGAGCCGGTGAGGAGGCGCAGGCGCGCGCGGCCGGTGCGCTGCCGATTCAGCGGCTGGGCCGGCCGGAAGAGGTCGCCGCCGCGGCGGTGTGGCTGTGCTCCGACGCCTCCTCGTTCGTCACCGGCAGCACCCTGCCGATCGACGGCGGCATGCTCGCCGGGATGGCGCCGTTGCGCAAGACCGCACCGCCAGCGAGGGCGGATTTCCGTCTGGATGAGTGAGGATTCCGGTGCGCTGAGTAACGTGGCTAGCGTGCACCTCACTGGAAGGCCGAACGTGTTCGGCGAGGGCGCAAACCAGGTCGCCCGGCAGGCCGCGCTGCTCTTCGCGCTGTCGGGGGTATCGGCGTTGACGTCGATCCCGACGCAACCGCATCACACCGGCGCGCTCCTGGTCGTCGCCGGCGCGGACCTGACGACCGCCGTGGTCGCGTGGCTTCTGCGCTGGGATCGCTGGAACCCGCGCCTGACTGCTTTGCTGGCCCTGCCCGGCTTCGCCGTACTCGGCCTGTCCACCTGGGTGTTCGGCGGGTTCGCGGCCGGTACCGGTCCGTTCTTCGTGCTGATCTTCGCCTGGCTGGGCATGCACCAGCCGATGTGGATCCTGGCCGCGAACGTGCCCCCCGCGACAGTGGCGTACCTCGCTCCCCTGGTGGCCGTCGACGCTCCGGCCCCGGTCCTCGCCAGCGCAATCGTGCTCATTCCGGTGGCCGTCGGCATCGGGGCCCTGATCGCCGGCCAGGCCAGGCATCTCCGTGCGGAGCGCGACCGCGCCCGTCGGGGCGATCGATGGCGGGCGGCGCTGATGGCGACCCTGGCACACGACATCCGCTCACCATTGACCACCGTCCACGGTGCTCTGCGGCTGGTCACCGAGGTGACCGAGCTTCCACCCGCGCGTAAGCAGGCACTTCTGGAGTCGGCCCTCCGGCAGACTGCGCGTCTCACCAGGCTGGCGGCCGGACTGCTGGACCTCGAACGTGTGGAGCAGGGCAAGCTACAACTCGAGCAACGCCCGATCTCAGTCGCTGGGGCGATCGACAACGCAACGGCGCTCGTAGCCTCCGATGCGGACGTCCGGGTGTCCGTCGACGACGACTTGCAGGTACACGCCGACCCGGACAGGCTGGAGCAGATCCTGGTGAACCTGACCACCAATGCGTTGCGACACGGCCGCCCGCCCATCCTGATCAGCGCCCGCCGCGACGACCACAGCGTGCAGATCGAGGTGCGCGACCACGGAACAGGCGTACCAGCGCACCTCGAGGACAAGCTCTTCGGCCGGCTCGAAGGCGACTCCGACCACCCGGACTCCATCGGTCTGGGCATGTGGATCGTGCGAACCCTGGTCGAGGCCCACGGCGGTGCCGTCACCTACCAGCCTGCCGACCCCGGCGCCCGGTTCTGCGTCCGTCTCCCGGCCGGTTGACCCAGCCTGAGATCGGCGGCCGGGCATAGTCGATCCGCCCGGCCGCCGGCACTGCGCGGATCGGTCAGTGGACGTGCTTCTTGACCGCCCAGGTGAACGTCGTCGAGCCGGACGCGCCGAGGCTGTTGGTGGCGGTGGCCGTCACGGTGTACGTGCCGGTCGTGGTCGGGGTGCCGGTGATCAGGCCGCCCGTCGAGATCGACAGGCCGGCCGCGAGGCCGGTGGCCGAGAAGGTGTACGGCGCGGTGCCACCCGAGGCCTGCAGCTGCAGCGGCGTGATCGCGGTGCCCACGGCCGACGTCCGGGACCCGGGGTTCGTGACCGTCACCGGTGAGGGCGAAGTCGTCCACACGTCGGTGATCGGGGTCGCGGACGCCGACGCGCCGGCGTAGCCCGTACCGTACATGTCCTCCATCGTGCGCAGCACGTCGTAGTGGTCGATGTGCTCGGTGTACGTGCCGGTCTTGACGCCCGCGCCGTAGAAGAGCGTGGCGATGTTGTTGCCGCCGGAGCCGTCGTCCTCGTCGAACGTGACGATCAGCAGGCTGTTGTGCGTGGTCGCCCAGTTCGCGTACGCGGACAGGTTGTTCTGCAGCCAGGTGTCACCGGTCGCGATCGTGCAGTCGTGCATGTCGTTGCACAGGTCCGGGACGACCCAGGACACCGTCGGCAGCTGGGTGTAGTCCGTGGGGAACGACGTGAACGGCATGTTGTCCGCGGACGGGACGTTGGTGAAGTTCACCCACGGGTTGTGCTTGCGGGCATACCGGCCGGACGAACAGGTCGTCGAGCCGACCGACGGCAGGCCCTCGGAGTAGCCGCCGAAGGTGAGTCCGGCCGCGATGAGCAGCGAGGCCTGGTTGGCCGTGCTGAACGTGTGCGGGCAGGAGTCGTCGGTGACGCCCTGGTTCGAGCCCGAGAACAGGTCGAGGTAGTTCGGCTCGCTCGGGTGCTCGATCGCGAACGACTGCGTGAACTTCGCGCCGTTGTTCGCCAGCGAGTTGATGTACGGCGCCTGGGTGTTGCCGAAGATCGAGTCGGCCTTCTTGTTCTCGAAGATCACGAGTACGACGTGGTCGGGGCGCGGCACGCCGTTGGCCGCGACGGCGGGCGAGGCGGTGGCGGTGGTGAGGGTGGCGGCGACGGCGGCCGTGGTGGCGGCCAGGGCGGTCGCCCCGGCGACGAGGCGGCGCTTGATCGGAATGGTCATGCACTGCTCCTGGGAGGTGGGAACGGATGACGCCGAATACCTACCCCTGGGGCCTGGTCCTCTGTGGAGCGCTCAACGGAACGGCCGGTGAATCGTTGGCGGACGCTACGCCGGCGGCCCGCGCTAACCGTCCCCGGTACCTCGATACGACGCCCGAGGGAAGGCGGCCTCGTGGAGCCAGGTGGGATTCCGGCGTGTGATGCTGATCGAGGGTCGCGGACGGCAACGCGGTCACGACGCTGGATCGGAGGACCCGGATGGATCGACGCCAGCTCGAGTACTTTCTGGCGGTGGCGTCGCACGGCAGTTTCACGAGCGCGGCGTCCGCGTTGCGGGTCGCACAGCCGTCGCTGTCGTACACGATCACCGCGCTTGAACGGGAGCTCGGCACCCGGCTGTTCCACCGGCTGGGCCGCGGGGTCAAGCTCACTCCGGAGGGGCAGGCGCTTGTAGGTTCCGCTCAGCAGGTGCTGCGGGCTTTCGCCTCCGCCCGGTCGTCGGTGCAGCAGGTCAGTGGGCTGCAGGCAGGTCGCCTGGACATCGTCGCGCAGACCACGCTGGCGGTGGACCCGCTGGCTCGTCTCGTCGGCGCATTTCGTCGCGCCTATCCGGGGATCGATGTCCGAATTGAAGACCCGGAGCATGCGGCAGCGGTGGCGGAAATGATACGGCTGGGTGAATGTGAGCTCGGTCTCGCGGATTTCTCTGTGCCCTCAGCGGGCTTGCGAGCCTTGGAGCTCCGTGAGCAGGAGGTGCTTGCGGTTCTGCCACCGGACACCGAGATCGAGCCGGGTCGGGTGCTGCGGATCGCCGAGGTCGCTGCGATGGACCTGATCACGACCCAGCCCGGGACCACGACGCGCATGCTGCTCGAGCAGTCGCTCGCGGGGGCCGGCATACCGCTGCGCATCGCGGTGGAGACCCCACATCGCGCCGCGATCGTCCCGTTGGTACTCGCCGGTGCCGGCGCGGCGCTCCTTCCCCGGCCGATGGCTGAGGACGCTGCCCGGCAAGGCGCCCGTACGGGACTGATCGACCCACCGATCGTGCGCCGTGTGCGCTTGCTTTGGCGTTCCGAGCCGCTGTCGCGGGCGGGACAGGCGTTCGTCGAGATGGTGACGCAGAGCGTTCGGGGGTCCGCACGCGACGCCCCGGACACCTCGACGAGCACGCCATAGAGGCTGTCTATGGCTGCGGTCGAAAAGCGGTCTGGCTTGCCTCGCCGATCCCGTTGACTCTCCCGGCGGCGTCGAAGAATGCTTTATCGAACGCAAAGACATGCAGTTCGGACCCGAGCCGGCCGGATCAAAACCGTCGTATCGGAATTCACTCGTCCGGTTCATTTTTGCCACGGCTATTTGTGATTGCGGACGCGTGCAACGAGTGCCGCTGCGCCGGAGACACACCGGAAGGGACATCGCATGGGCGGACATCACGCAGGTGGAAACCATCACGTGCACAGCTGCGGGGTCGACCACCACAGCGGTCAGTACACCGCCGAGGAACGCGCCGATCTCGAGCGCGTGCTCGCGTTCAACCGCCGGATGGCGTCGGCGATCGAGGACTGCCACGATGTGTCCGGCGTCGAGGAGCTGCTCGACCCCGACCCGCTGCGCTACATGTGGGTGGACGAGGGGGGAGGCCGGCTGGGTGAGTTCATCGAGCGGGCCGAGGCGGCACTGGACTCGGCGCCGCCGCTGGACGGGCACCGGCGCCGGCCCGGACGCACGGTACGGGACTCCGGTGCTGCGGCACGGCCTGCCGTGGCCACTACGCCGGACGGTCGCGTTCTTCACGTCTGGGTGGAGTGGGAGAAGGACACCGGCGACCGGGTGGTCGCTCTGCTCCTCGACAGCCCGGGCGCCGAGGGAGAGCCGGTCGTTCTGTCCGGCGAGCCGGCCGACTGCTTCCGTCCCACCGCGCTCTTCGACGCCAGTGGTGGCGCGTGGGTGTTCTACGCACGGGCGCGCGACGGCGCGGTCTCGGTGTGGTGCCGCCACCATACAGATGACGCCTGGACTGAGGAGGAACTGGTCAGCACGACCGAGCATCCGTCGTTCAACCATGAGGTTGTCTCACATGTCGACGGCAGTGTAGAAGCGTGCTGGCAGGGCCCACTGGGCAAACGGTTCGGGGTCTACTCCCGGCGCTGGCGTGACGGGCTCTGGGGCGAGACGCGCCTGGTCAGCGAGGGCGTCGAGGGCAACGTCTGGGATCCCGCCGCTGTGGCGGGTCCGGGCGGCGGGACGGTCTATGCGTGGTGCGAGTACACCGACGGCGCCTACCGCATCGCCCTTCGGACGACCGATGCCGCGGGCGTCCTGGCGGAGCCTCGGCCGCTGACCAGCGGCGGCGACTATGCCCTGCATCCCAGCCTCGCGGTCACCACCGACGGTTCGGTCTGGTGCGCGTTCGACCTCATCACCGTCGCCGGCCACGGCGGGTCAGGTCCGACCCGCCTCCGCCCGGCCGCCCAGCTGGCCGAGGCGCCGCACATCTCGGGCATGAGGCAGAGCGGTGACTTCATCCCGCCCGAGCTGCTGCCGGAGATCTCGGCGTCGATCCGCGTCGTGCGCGTCGACGAGGACGGCCTGTGCGAGGCGGCAGGCGAGCTCGCCGCGAGGCTGGACGTCGTACCGAGCGGCCTCCCGCGCCTCGTCGCCGACCCGGGCGGCGGCCTGACCGTCGCCTACCGCGTCCATCGCCGGCTACCGCTCATGACGTACTACTGGGAGGTCGCCGTCCAGTCACTGGGCCCGGACGGGTGGTCGCCACCGACGACGTTCGCGGGCAGTGACGGCACGCTCGAGGAGCCGGCCGTCGCGCCGCTGCCGAGCGGTGCACTCGTCAGCTGGCAGGCCGACGGGCGGCTGCAGCGTGGCCTGACCTGGACCGAGGGCTTCGGCGGACGGGAGTGCCCGTTCCTGCTGGAGCATCACGGCGAGGTGATCTGGCACGGCATGCACGGAACAGGGTCGATACGGGCGGCCGACGTGGTAGCGACCGGCCGCGCCATCGCGGTGCACCGGCTCCCTGTCGTGCACAGCGACGTCCGGCGTGAAGCTCGCGCCTGGGTGGACGCCGACCGCGGTCGGTACCGCACGACACTGGGGGACACCGACTACGCGCTCTACTGGGGCGATCTGCACCGGCACTCGCTGATCAGCCGCTGCACATCCGGTGACGAGCCCTCGCTGGAGGACTTCTACCGCTACTCCTGGGATGTCTGTGAGTACGACTTCTGGGCCGTGACGGACCACTCGGAGAACAGCACGGACTACCAGTGGTGGTCGATCCAGAAGATGGCGGACCTGTTCCGCATGGACGGGCGGTTCGTGCCGCTCTACGGCTTCGAGTGGACGGGTCTGATGGGCCACCAGAACGTCATCTACGGTGACGTCGAGCGCGGCGCGCCGATCTTCTCGGCCTATGCGGAGGGCTCCGAAACCCCGGCCGGGCTCTGGCGCGGTCTTGCTGAGCATCGGGAGTTTCCCGCGATCACGATTCCTCACCACCCCGGCTCGGCGATGGTGCCCTTCGACTGGGACTACCACGACCCACGGTTCGTGCGGGTGGTCGAGGTGTTCCAAGCCTGCCGTGGCAACTACGAGGACGACGGCTGCTTCCGGCAGTACTCGGACGGGACCCTGCCGGGAACCTTCGTCCTCGACGGCCTCCGACGCGGCCAGCGTTTCGGGTTCATCGCGTCCTCCGATCACGGGCACGGTGCCAGCTATGTCGGCGCCTATGCCGAGCGGCTCGACCGGGAGTCGGTCTTCGAGGCGCTGTACAACCGGCGGGTGTTCGCGGCGACCCAGCGCGGCATCGTCGTCGACGTGCGGATCGGCGACGTGTTCATGGGTGGACAGGCGGTGCTCGACGGCCCGGTGGAGGTCGACGCGTATGCGTCGGGATACGGCGACCTGGCCCGCATCGACGTCGTACGCAATGGCACTGTCGTGCACAGCGTGCTCCCCGATCTGGGCCTTCCGGTCGGTTGGATCGCTGTACCGGTGCGGGTCGAATGGGGGATGAGACACGAGACGACCGACTGGAGCGGCAGCGTCACCATCGACGGCGGCGAGGTGCTGCAGACGCCGTACTGGAGCCCTGAGATCACCGAGGTGGACCGGCAGCGGGTCTGCTGGGTCAACACGACGAAGAGCTTCGGAGAGCCGTACGGCGCGCAGCGCGGCGGGATCGAGTTCACGCTCACCGGGCCGGCCGGCGCCGTAGTCGTGGTCAAGACGCTCCAGGGTGAGCTGACCACAACCCTCGGTGCGCTCGACGGGAACGTCGTCGACGTACCGATCAGTGGGGAGGGGCGCCTGCGGCTGCAGCCGGGTGTCGGCGGTCTGTCCGCCCTCGGAGGGGGAGAGCAGCGTCTGCACTGGACGGACCGGCTGGCCGAGCCCGCTTGGTACTACATCCGCGCCTACCAGACGGATGGCGAGCTGGCCTGGTCGTCGCCGATCTGGATCGACAAGCCCCTGACCGGCCGCGAAGAGAGAAAGTGAGCACACGATGTCACGTAAGCCGTTAGGCGTCACGGCGCTGGTCGCCGCGATAGCTCTGCTCGTCGGATGCAGTAGTACGACGACTGAGGGCTTCGCGGGCTCCGCCAAGGGAAAGCACACGGCCAGGTTCGTCCAGCAGCCCTGGGGCGACCTCGTCGTCGAGACGGAGATTTCGAAGCAGATCTTCACGAAGCTCGGGTACGACGCCACGGTCCAGGAGGTGTCGGTGCCGCTCGCCGGGCAGGCTCTGGCCACCGGGCAGGCCGACGCATATCTCGGCAACTGGTGGCCGAGCCAGAAGCCGGTGTTCGGGTCGATCCTGGACGCCGAGAAGGCAAAGGTCGCCGGAACCCTTCTCACCGGCACGCAGTACGCGCCCGCGGTCCCCGGCTACGTCGTGGACAAGCTCGGGGTGCGATCGCTCGCGGACCTGGCCGCACATGGCGATGAGTTCGGCCACGAGATCCTGGGCATCGAGCCCGGGGCACCGGGGAACAAGATCGTCAGTGACGCGATCCAGAAGAACGCGTACGGCCTGGAAGGCTGGAAGCTGGTCCAGAGCAGTACCGAGGCGATGCTCGCGGAGGTCTCCCGCCGGGCGACGAAGCAGCAGCCGGTGGTCTTCCTCGGATGGAGCCCACACTGGATGACGCTGCAGTTCAAGCTGCACTTCCTCGACGATCCCCAGCACGTGTGGCCGGGGGCGGGCCAGATCCGGGTCCTCGCCCGCTCCGGTCTCGAGAAGGACGACCCGAACCTCTACCGGTTCCTGTCCCACGTGCGGGTGGACTCCGATACGGCGTCGCAGTGGATCAGCAACCTCGACAAGGACAAGAAGCCGGCGGATACCGTCGCCAGCGAGTGGATCCAGGCCCACCCGGACGTGGTCAAGCAGTGGCTCGCAGGGGTGACCAGCGTCGATGGCAAGCCGGCGGCGGACGTGGTGCTGTCCGGGGGTTCGCGATGAAGCGCGCGCGTTCGTCAGAGGAGGTCGTCGGATGATCGAGGTCCAGGACCTGACCAAGGTCTACGGGCTGCCGCGGAGCCGGGCTGTCCGCCTGCTGCGAGAAGAGCGTCCACGCGAGGCGGTGCAGGAAGCCGGCGGGTTCGTCGCCGCCGAAGGGGTCGACTTCACCGTCTCGCGCGGCGAGCTGTTCGTCATCATGGGACTGTCCGGGTCGGGGAAGTCGACCGTGCTCCGGATGCTGAACCGGCTGGTGGAGCCGACGGACGGAGTCGTCCGCATCGACGGCCGGGACGTGCCGGCCATGGACAAGGACGAGATGCGGGACCTGCGCAACCGCAGGATCAGCATGGTGTTCCAGCACTTCGCGCTGTTCCCGCACCGGACGATCCGCGAGAACGCGGCGTACGGGCTGAAAGTGCGCGGTGTCCACGCGAAGGAGCGGCTCGAGCGTGCTGACGAGGCGCTGCAGCGGGTGGGTCTGGGCGATCGGGGCGACGCCCACCCCGAGGCCCTGTCCGGTGGCATGAAGCAGCGGGTGGGTCTGGCCAGGGCGCTCGCGACGGATGCCGGGATCCTGCTCATGGACGAGCCGTTCAGCGCCCTCGACCCGCTGATCAAACGTGACATGCAGGAACTGCTGCTGAAGCTGCAGGCCGAGGACCAGCGGACGATCGTTTTCGTCACGCACGATCTCAACGAGGCGATGCGGATCGGACAACGGGTCATGGTGATGAAGGCCGGCCGGGTCGTGCAGTGCGGTACCGGCGCGGAGATCATCTCCTCGCCGGCCGACGACTACGTGAGCGACTTCGTCGCCGACGTGGACCGCTCCCGCGTGCTCACTGCCGGCTCCCTGCTGCGTCCCCCACGGCTGACCGCGCGGATGGACGAGCGTCCCGACGACGTCCTCGAGCGGTTAGAGGACGCCGAGATGAACGGCATGTTCGTGCTCGACGATCTCGACCGCGTCCTCGGTGTCGCGCGAGACGGCCTGCTGGCGAAGGCGGTCCACAACAACGACGACGATCTCCGCAACTGCCTCGTCGCGGACTACGAGACGGTTCCGGTCGACCTGCCCCTGATCGAGTTCTGCCATCTCGCGGGCCGTCACAGCGTCCCGGTCGCCGCCGTCGATGAGCAAGGGCGGCTGCTCGGCGTCGTACCCCGAGCGGCCATCCTCTCGTCCCTCGCGAGCCCTAGGAAGGTGGCCCATGCCTAGTCTGCCCGTCGGCGCGTGGGTGGAACGCGCCGTGAACTTCCTGGTCGAGAACTTCTCCGGTCTCTTCGACGGCGTCGCCGCCCTGGTCCAGCATCTGGTCAACGCCGTGTACTTCGTTCTCATCCGTCCGCACCCGCTGGTGCTGGTGGCCGTGTTCGTCGCGATCGCGTGGCTGGCCGCCCGCCGATGGCGGCTGACGGTCACGACCGCGGTCGCCTTCGGGCTGGTGCAGTCGATGGGTCTGTGGGCCGAGACGATGCAGAGCCTCGCGGTCGTCGTCGTCGCGGCCGTGGTCGCGATCGGCATCGGTATCCCGATCGGCATCGCCGCGGCCCGCAACCGCCACACCAGTGTCGCCGTCCGGCCGATGCTCGACTTCATGCAGACACTGCCCGTCTTCGTCTACCTGCTGCCCGCGGTGTTCTTCTTCGGGATCGGTGTCGTTCCCGGCGTGGTCGCCACAACGGTCTTCGCCGTGCCACCCGCCGTACGCCTCACCGAGCTCGGCATCCGGCAGGTCGACTCGGAGGTCGTCGAAGCCGCACTAGCGTTCGGATCGCGCCCACGCCAGGTCCTCCGCGAGGTCCAGCTGCCGCTGGCCATGCCGTCGATCATGGCCGGGGTGAACCAGGTGATCATGATGGCCTTGTCGATGGTCGTCATCGCGGGCATGGTCGGTGGAGGCGGCCTCGGCGCGGTTGTGGTCCAGGCCGTCACCCAGCTCGACATCGGCCGCGGATTCGAGGGCGGGTTGGCTGTGGTGATCCTCGCGATCTACCTCGACCGGGTGTCGGCCGCATTCAGCGCGCGGCGCCATCGGTCGTCGAACCGCGTCCTGCGGCGACTGCGTCGTCCGCTGTCTCAGTCCGTTCCGACACCGGCTGTTGATGGGCAGGCTGCGTAGCCGGGACTCGACTCGCGATGGCTCGCTGCGGACGAGGGTGATCCCGCCTGCGCCGTGCCGGCCGGGTGGAAGCCGACGGTCGCAGTGAGCAGGACCGATTGCCCGTCCACCCCGACCTGCCCGGCGAGGCACCGAACGGTACAACGCGAGCATCCGCCCGCAAGCGACCTGAGCGACGTGTGCGGTCTCACCTGATCCTTGACGTTCCTGTCCCAGCTGATACTTGGCGCCGGCGACCACCAGTGTCGGGCAGGAGCCTGTCGAGCTCCGGCTCGGGTGTCTCGACCCACGCGTCCATCATCCCTCCTTCGGACGCTGCGGCTCTTGACCTTGGAGTGCAGTCCAAGGTCTACGTTCAAAGCATGACGATCAGCACCACCGCGCGGGCACGACGTTTGCGGGTCGCCGAACTCGCCTCGGCGGTCGACGTCTCACCCGACACGATCCGCTACTACGAGCGCGAAGGCCTCCTTCCGGCACCGGAGCGCTCGCCCGCCGGCTACCGGCTCTACGACCGGGCCACGGTCGAACGCCTGCGGTTCATCCAAGGGTGCCAGCGACTCGGTCTGCGGCTGCGGGAGATCGGCGACCTGCTCGCGATCCGCGACACCGGCTCATGTCCGTGTGAACCGGCCGCCGATCTGCTGCATCGGCGCCTGGCCGAAGTCGATGCCGAGATGGCCCGCCTCGCCTCGCTGCGGGAACAAATCGTCACCATGGTGCGCGCCCTGCCCGCCGACGACTGCCCCCCACCGCCGGCCCCGGACACCACCTGGTGCCCACCCACGCCCGAGGGGAGGTGAACCCCAATGCTCGAGCTGCTCGACGACACGTTCTGCTGCTGCGACGACCCCGACTGCCCACCCGACTGCGGATGCGGCTGCGACTGCTGAGCCCCTCCTTCCTGCAGAAAGGCCTAGCTCCGCTGAGCTGCCTTTCTGCAGGCCTCGGGGGTTGGGGAGGCCGCGCGCCTGAAGGAGTGTTGCGCGGACCACGAGGTCACGCCATCACGCAATGCCTTGGTCGCGTCCGCCAACTCCGTCGGCCGGCCCTGTCAGCCTGCATGAGGGCGTCCTGGACCGGCACAGCCTCTATCCTCAGGGTGGCCGCGACGTCGCTGGCCGCGGCAGGGTCAATGTCCCCGGCGAACAAGCCGAGGTGCCCACCGCCGAGTGGCCCAACAGGCGCCACGGGTCGGCGGCCAGTTGCGCGACAGTGTACGGCGGCGGGAGCGCCCGGCTGGCGGCCGTGGCCACGCAGGTCGGGCACGATCACGCGATGCCGAGCCGCGAACAGCTCGACCACCGGTGCGAACATCTCGCCGGTGACCATCAGCCCATGCACGAGCAGCGGCGGCGGCGGCCCGGCACCGCGTTCGGTGAAGTAGATGAGCCCCGGGCTCGGTGCGCGTCCCACATGTCCGTGGTAGACGCACCCCGCCTATCCGGCAAGGGGACCCCGGCCGAAGGCCCGCGTGACGTCTGTCGCGGTTCTGCGCGGACTGTCGCAGGGCGGAGGGTGTGGTGTCCTGGCTCAGCACATCGGCGACAGGTGTCTCACGACATCGGCGACACGTGTCTCGGGTGATCGGCGACGGCGTTGACGGGCTGGATTCTCGGCTATGTCGAAAGCTCGGTTGGTCATCACTGCCTTGTTCGTCGAGGGCCAGGCCGCGTCGGAGGTCGCCCGCCGCTATGGCGTGCACCGCGCCCGGGGCTACAAGCTCACGGCCCGCTAGGAAGCCGAAGGGATACCGAGTTCGAGCCGCGGTCCCCGGCGGCCGAAGTCCTCGCCGCGGACGACGACACCGCCCGCCACCGTCGAGCTGTGTCACAGCCGGGGCTGCCGTCTTGTCGTATGGGGTGTAGATGATCCCTCGATCAAGGAGCCAGTGATGCGAGTGCTTGTGGCAGGTGCGACGGGAGCGATTGGAAAGCAGCTGGTGCCGCGTCTGGTTGCCGCGGGTCATGAGGTTCACGGCATGACGCGCAGCGAGTCGAAGCAAGCGATGCTCCACGAGCTGGGCGCTGTGCCGGTGGTCGCGGACGCGCTTGATCCCGATCAGGTCGCGGAGGCCGTGGCGCGAGCCAAGCCGGACGTGATCGTCCATCAGCTGACCGCGATCGGTGCGGTTGACCCGCGTCACTTCGATCGGGACTTCGCGCTGACCAACCGTCTGCGGACCGAGGGCACCGACCACCTGCTCTCGGCCGGGCAGGCGGTCGGGGTGCGGCGGTTCGTGGCACAGAGCAATGGCGCGTTCGCGTACGCACGAACCGGTGGGGCGGTGAAGAGCGAGGAGGACACGCTCGACCCCACGCCGGCGCGCGAGATGCGCGCGATGGTGGCCGCGGTTCGCCATCTCGAGGAGGCGGTGCTGGGCGCCGACTGGACGGAGGGGATTGTGCTGCGTTACGGCGCGTTCTACGGACCGGGCACATCGATGGCGCCGGGCGAGGAGCAGTTCGAGATGATCCGCAAGCGCAAGTTCCCGGTGGTCGGCGACGGCGGCGGCGTGTGGTCCTTCATCCACATTGCCGACGCGGCGGAGGCAACGGTGGCGGCGGTCGAGCACGGCAGTCGCGGCGTCTACAACGTGGTCGACGATGACCCCGCACCCGTCGCCGAGTGGCTGCCGGCGCTGGCGCAGACGCTGGGCGCCACGAAGCCGATGCGCGTGCCACGGTTCATCGGACGGCTGTTCGCCGGGGAGGTCGGCGCCGTGATGATGACCGAGCTTCGCGGAGCCTCCAATGCCAAGGCGAAGCGCGAGCTCGGGTGGCGCCCGGCACACCCGAGCTGGCGGCAGGGGTTCGGTCTTTCGTAGCCATCCGAATGGTCATATCGCCTCGAGGAGAAGCGAAATGTCAACAGACCAGGAAGCAACCAACAAGGCGACGTCCAAACGTTTCCGTGACGCCGTCAACACCGGGGATGCGGAGCTCATCTCGAAGACGATCGACGAGCTCGTCGCGCCCGACGCGCTGATCCGCACACCGTTGCCCCTCGAAACGACAGGGGCGGAAGCACTGAAGCAGGTGTTCGCGCGGCTCCAGCGGGCCTTCCCCGACCTTCACATCACCATCGAGGATCTGGTCGCGGAGGGGGACAAGGTCGTCAGCCGCAACACGGTTACCGGGACCCACGAGGGCGAATACATGGGCGTCCAACCAACCGGCAAATCGATCACGTACAACGAGATCTTCGTCTTCCGCTTCAAGGGCGGGCGAATCGCCGAGACCTGGGGGGTCGTCGACGTCCTCTCCCAGATGAAACAGCTCGGCGTGATTCCCGCCCAGCGAACCTGACCGGGTCCGCTCAGGAGGACCGCCACTCAAAGGCGGCGGTCGGCGCCGACGACTCAACTGCCCAACCTCAGAGCCAATGGAACGGGGACACGCGGTTCCGGCCGCGATGCCTGCGTGCCCAACCGCGTCGACTTGCCTGGTAGTACATCCGGTCTTTGTCGTTCGCTGCGTTCACATCGGCGATGCAGAGCGCACTCGGAAGCCGGCTATCGGCTCGGCAGCGATCGCGGTAGCCCGAAGGAAGGAAGCACGCTGTTGTCGAAGCGGGTCATGGCGCAGATCCGGTCGCCGGCAAGGGCGAGCACGTAGAGGCCCATCCCGTAGCTGATGCCATTGGGGGCGCGCAGGTAGGCCCCGAACGCCGGTTGACCGTTGGCTCGCGTCCCCACGAGGTCGAACCTCCGGCCCGCGCCGAAGAGGCTGGCACAGAAGCGGGCCACGACATCTCGGCCCTCGTACTCGAAGGGCATCGGCGGCATCGAGACGAAGGCGTCGTCCGTGAGAAGGTCCACGAGCGAGTCGACGTCGGCGGACTCCCACGCGCGAACGAATTTCGCCACGATCGCATCCTCGACGGGTGAGTCCGAGGCGGGAGGCGGCTCGCGGTCGGCGGCCTGCGGCCGTCGGCGCTGCATGCCGGCGCGCGCCCGCTTGAGGGCGCTGTTGACCGACTCGA
>WNGB01010158.1_pt1 | contig 14683 bp, 19 predicted proteins | sample 5400681 | NCBI WGS metagenome assembly WNGB01 (sample SAMN13153367, study PRJNA577476) | soil metagenome | isolation source: 115 cm soil or saprolite under grassland replicate 2 | place: USA:California | collected 2016-06-15
TCCGAGCGCGGTCGAGCGGGCCACCCGCGTCGACCGGCGGGTCGAGCCTGAGCAGGTGGTCGACGACGCGGGTGGCCCGCTCGACCGCGCTCGGATGGCCGCCGAAATGGGTGTCGCTGAGATGGGCGATGACGAGCATGGGGCCATCGTGACACCCCTGGGAACGCAAAGGCCCCCCACGTACCCGACAGAGCTCGCTTACCCTTGCTGCCTTCCGGCCCTGGGGGAGTTCGGCAAGATGCCGCCACATGGGGGGTTGGCGACGAGTGTAGGCGAGGCCCGTCGCCCACTCCAAAGCGGAGTCGATTTCACCGCGCGCTCACCCGCCGGGTACTCTCCTCGGCGGAGGATTCGCCTAGTGGCCTATGGCGCTCGCTTGGAAAGCGGGTTGGGTTAACAGCCCTCAGGGGTTCGAATCCCCTATCCTCCGCCACTCGATGCAGGACTGACCTGCGAGAACGCCGACCCACGGTCCGATTTGGACCGGGTCGGCGTTTCTGCTTCTCCGGGCTCGCAGTCTCAGTTCCAGTCTCAGTTAGTGTCAATACCGTTCAGTTAGTGTCTCATGATGGTTGCGGCGGCTGGTCCGGTTGGCTGTGGCCAGGTCGCGTGGTGGGCGCGTTTGACGTGCCATCTGGGCATCTTGCGTTTGATGACGCGCGGGTTCGCGCGTGGTCGTCGCTCGGGGTTCAGTCTGCGGAGCAGGAGGTGGATGGCTCGTCGCCACAGTGCTTCGCGGTCATGGTGCTGAGGGGGGAAAGTCGCCCTGGCGGGCGATGGATCTGCGGGTGATCCGCAGGGCGGCGACGAAGGAGACGCGGTCGGGATCTCGGCCGCCGGCCGCGGCGGTCTCGGCCATCAGGACCCGGATCGCGTAGTGGCAGCACAGGTGGCCCCAGATCTCCTGCAGGACCAGGTCGGGAGACTTCGAGCGGAGCACGACCCGGGGGCCGCGCTGGTGGGTCTTGAGCTCGTCGATGGTGTTCTCGATCTCCCAGCGTTCGGCATAGGTCGACGCGAGCTGCTCGGCGGTGGCCTGGCCGGGGTCGAGGATGGTGGTGAACAGCCGGTAGCTCTCGGGGTTCTCCCGGTCACTGTCGCGGCCGTCGTCGATGGTGTAGTCGACCACCCGAACGGTCATCGGCTCGGTGGACTTGCGTTCGGCCTTCGGGGGCAGGATCTGGGCCAGCCAGGAGCCGTCGGGCAGTTCAGCCTCGTCGGGGAGCGGATGGGGGCGGAGTCCGGTCGGGGTGTTCTTCACCCGCCACAGCAGGTCCGCCCCGGTCGCGGCAGCCCTTTGCCACAAGGCGAACCCGGCGAACCCGCGGTCGGCCAGCACCAGCATCCCCGGCTCCAGCCGGTCCAGCAGCGGACCCGCCAGCGCGACCTCCGAGGTCGTGTACGGGCCCACCTCGGCGTCGAGGATCGCGTGCGTCCCGCACTCGGCCACCGCCACCAGCCGGGCCAGCGGGAATGCGGAGCGCTCCCCCTTGTTCACCCCGGCGCGACCGAAGTACGCGTCGTTCTCGACGGTGTCGGCCACATCGAGGCAGGTGCCGTCGATCGCCACCAGCCGCCGGCCGGCCAACCACCCGCCCGGCGTCTCCTCGGTCGCCAGCGGCGTCGCCACCCGACGGAACAGCGCCTCCACCGGCGCCGCGCCCAGCCGGGCATCACGTCCTCATAGGAGCCCTCGGAGTACAACGCCATCCCGATCGCGAAGTACGCCATCGACCGAGCCGGCAACGCCCGCCGTCGCTGCTCGGTCCGCCCCGCCTCGGCGATCACCTCATCGACCAGCCCAGGCGGGAAGACCCGCGTGAGTAGACCCACCGACACCAGGTCCGACAACCGACGGTCCGACTCCGGCTTCACCCATCCAGCACGCGGCATGCACCCAAGTTACACCAGTGTGATCTTAACTGAACGGTATTGCAGTTAGTGTCGGCGAAGATGCCCGCTTCGCGTTTCCCCCGCGGTTCGGTGACAGGGGCCGGCATCAGTGGATGGTGGGTGAATCTCCAAGGTCCGCGCACCGCGGCGGGCATGGTCCGGCAAGATCTTCGCCATGCATAACCCTGTCCGGGACGAGGTCCGACTACTCCAAGAACGGCACCATGAGCTCCCGTTCCCGCCCCGACTGAGGGGCGAGGAGATCAACGGGGTCGACATGGTGATGGTTGACGCCGACATCGCCGGTTGCGTGCAGGTCTGGCTGGGCTCCTCTTCAAATCTCGACCCCGGGCGGATCGCGGTGCTTCGCACTTGCCGAGACGACGTCGAGCGAGTCTTACCGACACTCACCGAGCCAGATGAGGTCGAGTTCTACTCCGTTCTCCTCGACGTCGCGAACGCAGTCATTCGAGCCCAGAAGGGCTGGTCCTGAGCATTGCCTTTAGCGCCTGGATCCTGGATGCAGGAATGTCCGGACGTTTCGCTCACACCTGGAGCTGACCGACGGGGGCGACGTCGTGGTAGGCGGGCCCATTGCAGAACCACACACTGCTGCAGCACCCAAGCGGCCGGCCGTGTTCGGTACAAGTTGGCCACTCGATGTCCCACAGTCGAAGGACTTCGCCAACCTCTTCGGTCAGCATCTCGCAGGCATCGTCGTCGAGCGTGCTCTCCCTGAACTCGGGTGCCCAGGCTTCAACCGGCCAGTCGGCGACGGCCACCTCCTGATCCAGGGCCACCCGCTCCTCGCGTTCCTGAGTGCGCACGACCAGGACGTAGTCGTCCTCTACACGGCAGGACCATTCCTGCGGCACCCTCCGGTTCAGGTCATCTGATAGCCAGTCGGCCACGCGGCGAAGGCGGTCGAGCTCGCGGAGCATGAGAACCACCATCGCATCGAACCGGGTTAAGGGTCAGCGCTTTTGCACCCGTCGCGGCACGACGGGGCGGACGAGAATGAGCGCGTACGGTCGGCTGCATGGATCGGGACCCCCTGCAGGACCTGCCGAACGAATCCCGGCGAGAGATCGTGGCCGATGTGCAGGCCGTGCTCGAAGTCGATCAGGCGACTGCCGAGGACATCGTCCGGTCGACCGAACCCTTCTGGGACGCGATGGAACGCGCTGGTGGGCTCGTCGACTCCTGGGGTGGTGGTGAGTTCTGCAGCCTTCTGCCCCGCGTGCTGGCCTTCATGCGAGCTGAGCCCTAGGGCCGACTCCGAGCGCCCCGCAACACGGATGAGCGCAAATGCGGAGTACGCCGGGACGCCGGTCGGTACGTTCGGTGCGTGGCTACTTGGGACGCCGAGGCCGAGACAACACACCCGCTTGACTTCCGCTTGGTGCACAACACGTTCGTAACCATGTTCTGGCGGTCCTCGCTTCTCGACGAGACCGTCGGATGGCTACGGGCGCACGCCTACGACGTGGTGGAGTTCAACGCGGCCTCGTGGGCGTCGGCAAGCGACATGTACGACGACGTCGCTTTGGGGCTCAACTTCCCCGACTACTTCGGGCGGAACCTGGACGCGCTGAACGACTGCATGAGAGACGTGGCGTCGGGTGACTACGGCTGGCACGCCGACGCCACCGGCTTGGTGATCGTGCTGAGGGCCTTCGACAGCTTCGCGACCATAGATCGCACGACCGCTCAGATCATGCTCGACATCTTCGCGGACCAAGCCCGGTGCGCCATCCTCATCGGCCACCGGATCATTTGCCTGGTGCAGTCGAACGACCCTCAGTTGACCTTCGATCCAGTGGGCGCGATGCCGGTGATGTGGAACGACGCCGAGTGGCTCAACTCCAAGCGCGGCCTCTGAACCAGAATGTAACGCTCATCGGCACGATCGCGCCGCTCGCGGCTCCGGACGGCGGCGGACCAGCGAACGCCTTCCTCTGATTAGCCTCCGAGTTTCCCCGTAGCCTGACCGCGTGGAGAAGGACGCGGCGTGGGCTCGGCGGACGCAGCGAGAGCTGCGCGCGTTGCTGAACGAGTGGGATCCGATCGGTGTCTTTGATCCCGAGGACGAGGACGACCGTTCGGGACCCATCGACGAATACGACTGCATCCGAGATCCCCTGATCTCACATCTGCTTCGTGGGGACAGCCGATACGAGGTCGCCGGGTTCCTCCGAGACGAGCTGAAGGGCCACTTCGGTCTGGAACCTTGGCTGGTGACCACCAATCTGATTGATCGGATCTTCGATTGGTGGGGGTCAATCAAGTAGCGGGAGCGTCGGATGTTGGGTGCGCACCGGCACGGATACCGTCAGACTGCCCCCGTGGACTGGCGTATGAAGAGCTTCGAGTCCGAAGCCCGAGCGGCCTTCGCGTTCCTTACCGATCTGGGTTACACCGTTGCCGCCGATCCAACTCCTGACAGTGGGCGACGTCCGGCCAACGTCGTCGTGCGGTTTCGAGGCCACGAGGTGACGGTCGAGACGGTTCTGTCGCTTGGTTTCGCGGGTGAGGACGGGATTCACACAACGGTGTTGACGACCAGCGGTTCCACCGACTTCGGACCGACGGTTGCGCACAAGGGACACGAGATGAGCAAGGCGCTACGTGACCAGGCACGCCAGGTGGCCGACTCGCTGGGCATCCGCTGAGCGCGGCAAGGCATCGCGGATCAGCGAGCGCTATCCGCGGCAGGCGTGCGATTTCTCTCGCGCGCGCAGTGCGGCCATGACCGGACGGTCAGTGGCTGAGTTCATGCTGTTTGGCCCAAGCCACGGCTCCAAGGCGATCTTCTGCCCGGGGCGAGTCCGAGAGGCAAGAAGGGCATCGGGCGTACCAGCCGCCGTCTTCTTCCCAGGCGTGGAATTCGCCATCCTTGACCCAGTCAGGCGACCAGTCGACCTCGAAGGCGTAAAGCACAGATGACGTGACCATCTGCATGACGTTCTCGATGCTGGCGTCCGATAACCCGAGGTTCAAGGCACCGTTGGCGATTCGCAGCTCCGTTCGGACGCTGTCCTCCAGAAGGGCGACCACGCGGGCCTCACGTTCCGTCTGCGGCATCTACTCATTCTCTAGGAGCGCCCGCTCATCGGCTATGACGGCGCTGTCCTGCGATGCTCAGGCGTTGGAGTCGGACTGGCGCTCATCGCCGAAGAGCAGACTCCCCACTCGGCTCGCGACCTGTCGACGGATGGGATCCGTGACGTGCTGATACCGAGCAGCCATGGACGTGCTCGACCAGCCCATGATGGACATCACGGTCCGCTCGGGAACGCCCAGGACGAGTAGGACGGTGGCGGCAGTGTGGCGTGCGTCATGCAGGCGGGCATGGCGGACTCCGGCGCTTTGTAGCAGGGTTCGCCACTCGTGGTAGTCGCTGTTCGGTGCGATCGGCCGGCCGAGGAGGGTCGTGAACACCCACCCGCCCTCCTGCCACAGGGACCCGGCGCGGATCCGTTCCTCCAACTGCTGCCGTCGATGATCCTTCAGCAGCGCCGCGAGCTCGTCGGGCAATCCGACTACTCGCTTGCCGGCCGCCGACTTGGTTGCGCCGACGATGCCGTTGGTCTGCCGTCGTTGCGGGCAGTAGCCGGCCGTCTTGCCGCAGTCGCCGTCGCAGCCGTGCTCGTACACCGGTCGCAGGCGCGTAGCGCGCACCCAAAGCGACTTGGACTCCAGGTCGATGTCCTCCCACCGCAGAGCCAACGCCTCGCCCTGGCGTAGCCCGAGTGCGAGGGCGATGGCCCAACGGGCGCCGTTGCGACGTTCGCGTGCGGCCGCGAGCAGCCGCTGCACCTCCTCGATGGCGAACGGCTCGACCGGGTCTGCCTCGATGCGTGGAGGCCGGACGAGCTGGGCGGGATTGCGGCCCAGGTGCGCGCGACGCTCAGCCTCGCCCAGCGCTGTCCGGAGGGTGCGGTGGACCTGGTGGACGGTGGCCGGCTTTGCGCCCGCCTCGGCCATCCGGCGATGAACCGCCTCGATCTGCTCGGGCTCAAGGCGATCCAGCCGCAGGCTGCCGATCACGGGGAGCAGATGCTTGGTGATCGCCGTTCGGTACGCCTGGTAGCTGGAGTCGCGGATGTTGGGCCGAGCGATCTCCTCCAACCAGTGCAGGAGCCACTTCTCGACCGTCCACGCGCGACCGGGCTTCGGCACGCGAGCCTCGTCGCGGAGCTTCTCCAAGGCCCTCACCTTGGCGACGACGGTCCCCTTCGACTTGCTCATCACGTGGCGGCGGTCGAGCCTGCCGTCGTCCTTGCGGCCGACGGTGACCCGTCCATGCCAGTGGCCGTCCTTGCCGAGGTAGATGCTCGACTGCCGGTTGCCTGCGCGGCCCATGCTCAAGCTCCAGGATCAGGTTCGTGATGGCGCAGTCGGTCGACGTACTCCTCGATGCATGGGGCCGGGATGCGTCGGAGCCCGCCGATCTGGACCGACTCGACCTCGCCCGTCATGACCAGGCGGTACATCGAGGTCCGGCCGATGCCGAGCCGCAGAGCCGCCTCCTCGACCCGGAGCAACAGGATGGGGACGAAGTGCTCGTCGTCGTTCTTAACCGTGTTCATGGGCAACTCCTCGTGGCGGTCACGTCCGGTCGGCCGGTGACCGCCGCCTGTCGTGCTGGGCCGTGCCTGGCCACCCGAGTTCGGACCTGTCTTCCACTTCAACCGCGCACGAGGCCTCGAGTGGACAATGTGTGAGCGAGGCAATTGGTGAATGTGAGCCAAAGTGAGGCGGCCGGCGAGCTTCCACATCCCGAGCCTCGTGGCGAACGACTCGCTGCGTCGAACCGAGAGCGCCTTCCTGTGGACAGGGCCTGAAAGCGGACCGACAAGGACGTGATTCCTACCGGCGAGGCGTCACGGCAACGATCAAGTTGGTCAGCGATCGAACCGTCGAGTCCCACTTCGGATCGTGGAGCTGACCTCCGCGAGCCAACTCGGCGAGGTGGTCGAGCACCCGCCGGCAGGCGACCGGTGAAGCCATAACCCGTTCAGCGCACTCGTTGACGCCGTGGGCATCCTGTTCAACGACCTTCTCGACGATCTTCACGGCGATGGCACCGTTGGCGGCCGCGCGTCGTTCCTCGTACGCAGCGCGCTTGCAGCGGTCGGAGCACCAAGTCGCGGGACGGCCAGTAGGCCGCGGCTGGGGCATAGGCCCGCCACACCGGGGGCAGGCGAGCTCGTCCATTGCCGCAACCTAGCGTTTCGTACGGACGAAACCGCTTCAGGCGAGTGCAAAGGGTGTGTGTCGTCGGGGCCTGGTCAGCACCGTGAGCCTGTCCATTCGGGCGCTGTTGCGCGGTTGAAGGGGCATGGACAAGCTTCAAGACGGCAGGACGCTCTCGCGTCAAGGCAATCGGATTGCTGCGCGGTACCGCGAGGAGCGCCGCCGCATCGACCGGCTGGTCCGCGAGGCCGAGCACGGTTCCCAAGAAGCTGCGGAGAAACGCGCCCGCATCCGCGGCGCGACTCGGTCTGGCAAGAGCGCCGTCAAGCCGCGCGAACAAGCCGAGAGGCGACTGGTGGACGCGTTGAGGAGACTCGTCGCAGACGGGCTCAGTGTCCGCGAGCCGAAAGGGTCGGCGTGACCTACCACGAGGCTCGTAGCGTCCTCCGAGCAGCGGAAGGGGCCGATGCGTCGCGGGACCAGGGCGTCGGCGGTCAGGTCTAGCCTGAAGCCATCGAGGAACTGCGTGCGGACGTCCGTCGTGGGATGCGGGACGAAGCGCTCTGACGCACTAGCGTTTGGCGAGGGACCGAGGAGGTGATTGCGGTGATCGACTACTACTCGAAGCCGATCCTGACCGCGCGGGAGACAGCGCGCTATCTCGGAATGCCCGAAAGCACACTTGACGTGTGGCTCCTCGACCGCGGGAAGTCGCCACTGGTCCATGCCGTGCAGCCAGAGCGCCGGGGCTGGCCGCGAGTGCCGTTCGTGGGCGTGATCGAGGCCTACGTCCTTCGAGCGCTTCGCGACCTCCAGTTGCCGATGGATGAAATTCGCAAGGCTGCCGAGCTCGTGCGCGAGGAGTTCAACGATCCGTACGCGCTGGCACATCGGCGGATCGTCACCGACGGGGTGGCGCTCTTCGTGAGGATGGCCGACGAGTCCTATGTGCACGCTCGGGATCGTCAGATCGCCATCGCGGATGTCCTGGAGGACCACCTCAAGCGCATCGACTGGGACTCCGATGGCAACGCCAGGCGACTCCATCTGCGGGACTTCCCAGCAGCTGCAGACGTGATTATCGACCCGCGATTCGGGTGGGGTGCGCCCGTGCTGGGCCAGTCGAAGGTCAAGGTCGAAGACCTCGTGACTCTCTGGCGAAACGGAGAGCGGCTTGCGACGATCGCCGACGAGTACGGCCTGACCGTCGACGTCGTCGAGGATGTCCTCCGCCGAGCGGCCTGAGTTCTTCCTGGACCGCAGTCTCGGAAGGATCACGGCCTCCAGACTGCGGGCCGCCGGCTACGTCGTACATCTCATCGCCGATCACTACCCCGACGACGCAAGCGATGTCCCCGATGAGGAATGGATAGCCGAGGGCTGCTCGCGCGGCTGGGTACTGCTCACCAAGGACAAGCGGATCCGCTACCGAGCCGAGGAACTGGAGGCCCTTCAAGAGGGCCACTTGTTCTGTTTGGTCAGCGGCAATTTGGACATCGATGCCATGACCCAGGCCTTCATGGACGCCCTGCCGAAGATCGAACGCGCAGCCCGGGACGAGCCGGTCGGGTTCTGGCACGTCTATCGCGACGGCAAGATCAAGCGGATGTGGCCGTGAGGCCGGCCGCCCCTCCTAGTCTCAGTCCTAGTCTCAGTTGTTCTCGTCCGCACCCGTCCGGAGCTGGCCGTCGACGCCGGTTCCACGCTCAGCGAAAGTCGGCGAACATTCCGGAACCCCCGATCCCAGAGTTGGAAAGCGGGTTGGGTTAACAGCCCTCAGGGGTTCGAGTCCCCTATCCTCCGCCACCGATGCAGGCCTCACCTGCGAGAACGCCGACCGTGGTCCGAACCGGACCGGGTCGGCGTTCGTCGTCTTCAGTTGGAGTACGTCGAGGAGCGAATACGCAACCGCCGTGGCGGTCTCGGCTAGCGTTCGTCGTCTCCGCGGCTTGCAGTCTCACTTCTCGCGCAAGCGTTCTGAGCGCCAGGCCGAGCTCGGTGAGCTTGCCCGCGATGCCGCCAAGGCGGGCCTGTACGAGAACGATGCCGGCTACGACCAGTCCGTCAAGATCGCCCGCACGCGCAAGGGGAGTGAACCTCCCAAGAAGCTCTCTGTGCGCAATTATGGACTCGAAAGAAGAACATCGATAGATGTGTTGTTTTCGAGTTCATAACGTGTCCATACTTGCTCGTGGCCACTCCGCACGTCTACACCGCAGACGTCTTCGCGACACTCATCGAGCGCGAGACAGACGATGTCGAACTGAAGACTGGCCTGGGTTCGAAGCCCCTACAAGAGGCGCTCGTCGCGATGAGCAACACCATGGGCGGGACGATCTTCGTCGGGGTCACGGATGATCGTCACGTCGTCGGCAAGGTGCGGGATCAAGGCACTGACGACACCATCCATCAAGCAGCCCTGGCCGCGAGGAACGTGGGTCGTTACACGATCTCGAGCGCGCTCGTGGACGGGACATCGATCGTGGTCATCGACATCGAGCCCCGGTCGGACGAGGTCGCGCAGACCAGCGATGGACGGGTGCTCCGCCGCAAGGGCGGGAGGAACGTCGCGGTCTTCGGGAACGACCTGTGGGATCTCGTCTCGTCCCGCGCCCTGCGGCGATACGAGCAGTCCGACAGCGGTTTGGACACCAGCAAGGTCGATGCGAGCCACTCCGAGCGTCTCGCTGCTGCGTACCACTGGCCGGACGAATCCACCCTGGCAGATCGATGGGCCGAGCGACGGCTGCTTCACGCGAGCGGACGCCTCACGATCGCGGGGGCCCTGGTTCTCACCGACCCGACCAAGACGCTCGGGGCGGCCAAGTTCCTGGTCGACATTCGGTCGTACGAGCGCGAGGAGACCACCTCCTACGTCCGTCGGGAGGCGATCGGGGGTCCGGTCCAAGACCAGGCCGAACGTGCCACCGACTGGGTCCTTCGTGACATCGGCACGGAGCTGATCGTCACCGGAGCCCACCGCCACGACGTACCCCGGCTCCCCCGCCGCGTCGTCCGCGAAGCCGTCGCCAACGCGGTGGCGCACCGGGACTACTCCCAGGACCGAACGCCGATCGTCATCGAGATCCGCCCGTCGTTCGTACGCGTGACGAGTCCCGGCCGGCTGCCCCCGCCAGTCTCCGTGGCCACCCTGAGAGAGGCGCAGTCACCGCGGAACCACACCGTGATCGACGTCCTGAGGCGGTTCGGGCTGGCGGAGGACAGCGGCCAGGGCATCGACGTGATCCAGGACGGCATGCGGTACGAGCTCCTCGATGAACCCGAGTTCGAGGAGACCGCCGACTCATTCTTGGTGACGCTGAAGCTGGGCGGACTCGTCTCCTCCAATGAACGCGCCTGGCTCGCAGAGTTCGAACGACAGGGCGTTCTCCAGGCCAGCGAGAGGCCGCTTCTGCTTGCCGCCCTGCGCGGGGACCAACTCACCAACTCGCGCGCGAGGGAGGTGTTGGGTGCCGACAGCGTCGAGGCGCGTGCAAGCCTCCAACGCCTTCGCGACGCAGGGCTGCTCGTCCAGCATGGGACGCGCGGCCGCGCCCACTACACGCTCGGAGCGATCGGCCCCGATCGAAGCATCGAAGAGATCGTCCTCGACGCAGCGCGGGAGTCCCCGATTACCAACGAGAAGGTCAGAGAGCTGACCGGGCTTGATCGGGTCGCCGCCAGACAGCTTCTCAGGCGGCTGCGTGACGAGGAGCGGCTGATCCAAATCGGACAGCGCCGAGCCACGAGATACCAACTACCTCCGGGCCGAGGGCGCTGACCGCTCCGCGTCGTACTCTCACTCCGACTCTTGGTGGTCGCACGCCCGATGTGCGCTTCGCTCTCGGGACGGGTGACTAATCGTCTTCCGCCTCGAACATCGCCCGCCTTTCCCGCGCGGTGCTCATCGCGGTGAGGAACTTCGCGTCGTACTCGGGGTCATCCGTGGAGATCTCCGCGATGACATGCTCGTCTTGTACGACGGTCGCGTCCGGCGAGACCCTCTGCAGCACCACCCGCGTCCCACTCTCGACGTCGTAGTGCGCGACCCGCCACCGCCCGGAGGCCGCCACCGGGCGGCGCGTCGGCCCACTCGGGCGCTCCAACAGGCGGAGCGTCGCGTAGACGACGATCAAGACCAGGAACACGAGCACGGCGGCGTCCAACACGGCCATGTCTTCATTGTGTGCCTGAGCGAAAAACGGCGGGCGGAACATCCGCGCTCAACGCCGGGTTGGCCCAATATGGCACTCACCGGAGAGTACGAGCCGAGTCCCGAGAAGTGGGTTCGAGACCAGGTCGAGACCTACGAGTCCTCCGGTGGCACCCGGGGGAACACGCTGCGCGACACCGGGCTGCCGGTCGTGATCGTGACGTCGATCGGCGCGAAGAGCGGCAAGATCCGCAAGGCACCGCTGATGCGGGTCGAGTACGGCGGCCGGTACGCGCTCGTCGCCTCGCAGGGCGGCGCGCCGAAGCACCCGACCTGGTACTTCAACCTCCTGAAACACCCGCACATCGAGCTGCAGGACGGGCCGGTCCCACAGGACATGACCGTGCGGCTGCTTGACGGCGACGAGAAGGCCGAGTGGTGGGAGCGAGCCGTCGAGGCATTCCCCAACTACGCGGTCTATCAGACGAGGACCGACCGCGAGATCCCGGTCTTCCTCGCCGAGCCGGCCTGAGCTGCGCTTCCCGCCGTCAGCCCGTTGACGTCTGACTGAGCACCTCTACGTCGTCGTGGACTCCAGGATCTCGCGTACGGCGGTCCGGGCGGTGCTGGGGTCCGCCGCGGTGAGAGCGGCCTCGGCCGCGCGCCGGCAGTCGTCGAGGGTTACTGCGCTGAGCTGGGCGCCGACGGCCTTGACCGCTGCGGCCGCCATGCTCAGGCTGGTGACCCCGAGACCGACCAGGACCATGGCGAGCTGCGGGTCGGCAGCCGCCTCGCCGCACACACCCACCGGCTTCCCGGCTCTCAGCCCCGCCTCGGCCACCATCCGGATCAGCGCGAGCACGGCGGGCTGCCACGCATCGGTGAGGTGGGCGAGATCGGTGGCCATCCGGTCCGCGGCCATCGTGTACTGGGTGAGGTCATTGGTGCCGATGGAGACGAAGTCGACGACCGCGAGGATCCGGTCCGCGTGCAGGGCGGCGCCGGGGATCTCGATCATCACGCCCGGGACGAGTCCATGGGCTCGCACCTGGTCGGCGAAGGCGGCGGCCTCGGCAACCGTGGCGACCATCGGGGCCATCACCCAGGGCCTGGTGCCGGTGCGTTCGGCGGCACGGGCAACGGCGTCGAGCTGGCGTGTCAGCAGCCCCGGGTTGTCGAAGGACAGTCGCAGGCCTCGTACGCCGAGGGCCGGGTTCTCCTCCGCGTCGTGGGTCGCGTAGGCGATCGGCTTGTCCGAACCCGCATCCAGCGTGCGTACGACGACCGGCCGCTCAGCCCCGAAGGCGTCCAGCACCTCGGCGTACACGGCCGCCTGCTCCTCGGGACTCGGCTCGACACTGGTGTTCAGGAAGCACAGCTCGGTCCGGAACAGGCCCGATCCCTCGACGGGGCCGGTTGCCGCGGCACGCGCGGTGCCACCGTCACCGACGTTCGCGAGCAGCTTGACGCGGGTGCCGTCGGCGGTCGCCGCGGGGCCCTGCCAGGTGTCGATCGCGGCCCGCCGCGCGGAGTCCTCGGCAACGCGGCGGCGCGACGACTCCGGCTCTGGGTTGACCTCGATGACACCCGTCGTACCGTCGAGCAGGACCGGCGTACCGCCGTCGATGTCGAGCAGCCCGGAAACGCCGACGACGCAGGAGATCCCCAGCTGACGGGCGATGATCGCGGTGTGGCTCGTCGGCCCGCCCTTCTCGGTGGCCAGCCCCACGATCAACGTCGCGTCCAGGCCCGCGGTGTCGGCAGGCGCGAGGTCCTCGGCGACCAGTACCGAGGGCTCCGAGGGCGTCGGTACGCCGGGCTCGGGTACGCCGACGATCCGCGCGACCAGACGCTTCTCGACATCGAGCAGGTCGGTGACGCGCTCCGCCATCAGGCCTCCGAGCTGGGTGAAGATGCCCACGAACTGCTCGACCGCACCCCGCAGCGACAGCAGAAGCGGATCGCCGCCCCGGATGTTGGTCGCCACCGCCGCTCGTAGACCGGTGTCACGAGCCAGACCCGCGGTCGCGCGCAGCACCTCCTGCGCAGCGCCCTGGGAGGCGGCCGCCTTCTTCTCGAGTCCCTCGCACACGGCCGCGGCCGCCGCATCGAAGAGCGCGAGGGCGTCCTCCGGACTGTCGGGACCCACGAAGGACTCGACCGCCTGGGCGGGTACGCCGGTTCGGGCGACGACGACGGGAGCGAAGGCGACACCGGGCACGACGGGGGTGCCGGTGAGGGTCGAGGTGAGGGACGTCACATCCAACGATAACCACGTGGAGACGTTGACAGTCAACACATTCGGGCGTAAAACAACGGATACACAGATTCTTGGACGAGCGACGAACGGGTGGACGACGGCATGATCCTCACGCTGACCGCCAACCCCAGCGTCGATCGATCCGTGCTCCTGGACACGCCACTGGTCCGCCACGCCGTACTTCGGGCGACCGGCGAGCTGGAACAGGCGGGGGGCAAGGGCGTCAACATCTCGCGGGCAGCGGTCGCCGCGGGAGTCCGGACCCTCGCCGTACTGCCGGCCGAGCGCGACTCGGACTTCGTACGCGAGCTCACGGCTGCCGGCATCCCCTCCTGCCCGGAGCGGCCCGCCGGACCCATCCGGGTCAACCTCACCATCACCGAGCCGGACGGCACCACGACGAAGATCAACTCGCCGGGGGCGGCCGTCGACGCCGGCTCGATGGCATTGCTGGCGGCAGCGGTCACCAGCAGAGCCGACGACGTCGACTGGATCGTGCTCGCCGGCTCGCTGCCGCCCGGAGCTCCGGACAGCTGGTACGCCGAGCTCGCCACCGGGTTGAAGGGACGCAGGGCGCGGGTCGCCGTGGACACGTCCGGCGCACCCCTGCTCGCCCTGGGTCACGCCCTGGCGGATGCGGCGCCCGACCTGCTCAAGCCCAACGGCGAAGAGCTCGGCCAGCTGACCGGTACGCCGGTGCACGACCTCGACCAGGCCGCCGCGGCCGCACGCCTGCTCGTCGACAAGGGCGCCGGCGCGGTCCTCGCCACGATGGGTGAAGCCGGCGCCGTACTCGTCGATCCAACGGGTGCCTGGCACGCCGCCGCACCGCGGATCTCGGTGGTCAGCACGGTGGGCGCCGGGGACTCGAGCCTGTTCGGCTACCTGCGCGGCGACCTGCGCGGCGAAGCACCGGCCGAACGACTCCGCCTGGCGGTCGCCTACGGCAGCGCCGCCGCACAGCTCGCCGGCACCGGAATCCCCGGACCGGACCAGGTCCACCCCGAGTACGTCGAGGTACGACGTCTCGACTAGCCGAAGGAGCACCACATGCACTCCATCACCGTCAACGTCGGGTCGGCCGTCGGCCTGCATGCGCGCCCGGCCGCGATCATCTCCGAGGCCGCGGGCACGCTCGACTCCTCAGTGCTGCTCGGCATTCCAGGCGGCAACGCCGT
>WNGB01021041.1_pt1 | contig 14683 bp, 13 predicted proteins | sample 5400681 | NCBI WGS metagenome assembly WNGB01 (sample SAMN13153367, study PRJNA577476) | soil metagenome | isolation source: 115 cm soil or saprolite under grassland replicate 2 | place: USA:California | collected 2016-06-15
GCCGCCGTCGTGTAACGCGGGAAGCGACGCGGCGAGTCGTTTGAAATCACGAAAGCTCGTGGCGCCGAGCGCGGCGCCGTCCGCCGCCGGGTGCTGATGGATGATGTCGGCCCCGAGCGTGGCGTGCACGGTGACGGGAACGGCGCGCTCGGCGGCGGCGAGGAGGACGGAAACGTCCCGGGCCGCGAGCTGCGGGCGGTGCGCCAGGTAGTCGGCGAGCGCCTCGCCCATGCCCTTGCCGGCGCGCGCGCCGTCGGCGATGGCGACGTTCATCTCGCGCCCCGTTTCCTCGGCCATGCCGAAGGTGCCGTCCGCCAGTCCGGCCGCGACGTCCTCGCTCGTTCCCCCGTATGCCGCGAGCTCGAAGTCGTGGATGGCGGCGCTCCCGTTGAGCGCCAGATGCGTTATGACGCCGCGGTGGATTAGCGCGCGGAGGAGAGGTCCCAGGCCGACCTTGATGACGTGCCCGCCGAGCATCGCGACGACGCCGCGGCGGCCCGCGGCCTTCGCGAGCTGCCCAGCGACGGTGCGCAGGTCCTTCGCGGCGAGAATGTCGGGGAGTGAACCCCAGAACGCGGTGAAGCTTGGATCGTCGCCGGGCGGATGCGCCAGCAGGGAGGGGTCGACTTTGTTGGGGCGCTGCGCGATGGGGACCGTCTTCAGCCGGGAAAAGTCCGCCTCGCGGTACTCGGTCATGGGTGCTCCGGACGAGGGTCGGAGGACTCCTTGAGCTTGAGCGTCACCTGGCCGAACGAGAACTTCGACTGCAGCGCGAGCATGACGCGCAGGCTGTCGTCGGAGAGCCACATCCGCGCGTCGGCCTTCTCGGCGAAGATGCCGCCCCCATTCGGGATGCGCGGGCGGACGACGATGGCATCCCACTTTTTCCCGGCCACGCCCACGCGCTCGCGCTTCAGCACCTCGACGATCACCGGATTGCGCTCGGGGCGGAAATAGCGGCGGTACTCGTAGCGCTTCCCGACTTCGAGCGGCACCGTGCGGATCCAGTAGAGGAAGGCGGCGTCGTCGAGCGGGTCCGTCACCGTCGGGACCGTCGTATCGCGCCCCACCTCGCGGTAGAACCCCGAGTCGGGGTAGATCTCGAATCGTCGCTCCCACGACTTGCCTTTTTCCTCGGTCTGATTCACGAAGCGGCGCGACTGGAAATCGTGACGTCCCACCCACGATTCGAGGTTCTGGTGGATGTGGTACCACAGCGCGCCGCCGTCGATCAGGAACACGAAGTGGAGCGTCTCCACCCCGCGGATCGTGTCGATCCCGGCGACCTGCATCGTCGCCGTGCCGACGCTGAAGGGGCCGTAGCGCGCCCCGTAGACCAGCCGCTCACCGACCGGGAACGGCACCGCCGCGGGGGGCGTGACGATCGCCATCGCCGACAGGGACGTGGAACTGACCGAGTCGGTCCGCGTCGAGTCCCTGCGTGCGCTATCCGACTGCGCGTGCAGCCCGACCGCCAGGAGCAGCAGCGCCACCACGGTTCGGGCGGCGCGGATGACCGAGCGGGCCCGCCACGCCTCCAGCAGCTGACGCCACGGCCTCACGCGCGACGGGCGTTGTACCAGGTCGTAGCGCGCCGCCGCGGAGACGGCGTCGAGCCGGCGGGCGTGCGGCGCCAGGCGCGCGACCAGCTCCGCGCTCGCGCACCAGCCTTCGGTTTGGAGGAACGGCGTCGTGTCGCGGCGCAGCGCCTGCCGCAGCACGATCAACCGCAGGGCGAGGAACCCCGACACCGTGTCGCGTAGCCCGGCGACGCGCAGCAACCGCGGGGTCCAGCGGCGCGCGAGCCCCAGGGCCCGAGATACGCGGCCCCGCTGCTCCACCAGCTCGGCGACCACGAGGTCCGCCCCCGATTCCAGATGCTTCACCATGTCCTCCATGCTCTCGGGGGAGTGGACGAAGTCCGCGTGGAGGGTGATGGCGCAGTCTCGCTTCGCCCGGTCGGTTCGCTGGAGCGCGAGGCGCAGCAGCTCCTCGAGACTGCGCGCGTACCCGCGCCGCTCGTGATGCGTCACGATCGTCATCGGCAGCACCTTGGCGTACGACGCCAACACCTCGCGGGTGTCGTCCGTCGACGCGTCGTCCAGGACCAGCAGCTGGTATTCACGCGGGAACGCGGTGAACACCTGGCGCACCTTCCACAGCACGAGGCCGGCCGTGCGGGCCTCATTGTGCACCGGGACGCAGACGTAGATCATGGCCCTGCAATCTAGACGAGCGAGCGATACACGGCCAAGACGCCGGCGGCCATGGCGGAGGCCGTGTACTGCGCGGGCAGGGGGACGGGCGCGGGGTGATCCAGCGCCTCGATCACTCTCCGTGCGAGGGCGTCGGCGTCCCCCACGGGCACGAGCCACCGGGGGGGCACGATCTCGGACAGCCCGCCACCCGCCGTGGCGACCACTGGTTTGCCCAGCGCCAGCGCGTGGAGCACCACGGTGCCGAGGCCTTCGGCCCGCGAGGACATGACAACGACATCGCTCTCGCGCAGCAACGCGTCCGCCTGCGCGACGAAACCGATCAAATGGACGCGATCGGCGAGGTCGAGCCGGCGCACTTCGGCTGCCAGGGCATGGCGCGCGGGGCCGTCGCCCGCGATCACCCAGTGGAGGTCGGGGCGGTCGGCACGCGCCGCGTGCGCGGCCCGAATCAGGGTGCGCTGATCCTTGGCCGGCTCGAGCTGGGCGACGTTGGCGGCGATGGGTGCGCCGCGTGGGAGCCCCAGTTTCCCCCGGAGATCGAGCGGCACGGCCGCCGCGCGGCGCACTTCGTCGGGATCGACACCGGAGGGAACGACTCTCACTGCTCCCGGGGGGAACCCGGCGGCCAGGAGCGTCGCTCGAACGGCTGCGGAGATCGCCACGACCGCGTCCGCGTGGTGCAGGGCGCTGCGGCGGCGCAGCGGGAACACCACACGACGCGTCGCGACGACGCGTGGCGCCGTGCTCCCGTAGCTCAGGAAGCGGCGTGCCCAGACCGCGACCGTGACGGCGTGGTTGTTGTGAGCGTGGATCACGTCGGGTGGCCAGGCCCGGGCTTCGACGACGAGCCGCCACCAGGCCCGCGGGTCGAGCCCGAGGGTCCAGGGGACCTCACGGACCGCGACGCCCTCGGCGGTGGCCCGCCGCGCGAGCTCGCTGCCGCGCCGCGTGACGAGCTGTTGCTCGACGCCGGACTCGCGGGCCAGCTCGCGGGCCAGCAGCCGGACCTGGTTCTGACCGCCCCGGAATTCCCGGCCGGAGTCGACGTGGAGGACGCGCACGCCCCCCCCTCAGGCCGGCTGCTTCGCGGCATGGCCGAGGGCGGCGCGCAGCTCGGCCAGCGTGAACGGCTTGTGCAGGTACGGTCGGCCGAGCGCTTCGAGGAACTGGAGGGTGTCGCCGCGCACCGTGTCGCCGGTGGCGAAAATGATCCGTTCGGCGACCCGCGGGTCCTGCCGGGCGAGCTTGGTGTACATCTCGCGCCCGGAGAGGTGCGGCATTCGCAGGTCGCAGATGATGACGTCGAACGGGCCGGCCAGGGCGCGTTCCAGCGCGTAGGTGCCGTCGCTCGCCACCTCGACGGTGTGGCCCCAGCTCTCGAGGGTGGCCCGCATGTAATGCAGGATGTGCGGTTCGTCGTCCACGACCAGGATGCTGAGGGGTTTCGACTCGCCGGGCGGCACCGGCGCGGCCTCGGCGCGCGCGGCGCGCGCACCGATCGGCAGCTCCAGGGTGAAGGTCGCCCCGCCGCCCGGCCGCGTGTCGAGGTTGATGCGCCCACCGTGCTCCTTCATGATCCCCTGGCAGATGGAGAGCCCCAGGCCCGTGCCTTCGCCCTCCCGCTTGGTCGTGAAGAACGGCTCGAACACGCGGGCCGAGAGGTCTTCCGTCATTCCCGGCCCCGAATCCGTGACGCTCACCGCGATACTGTCGTGCACGCGACGCGCCGCGATCCAGATCCTGCCGGACGGCGCGTCGCTGGCGATCGCCTGGCACGCATTGTTGATCACATTCACGAACACCTGCTTGATCTGGTTCGCGTTCACCTCGACATCGGGGAGCCCGGACTCGACTTCCACGGTGGCCTCGACCTTATGCGCCATCAACTGGTTGCGCAGCAGGGCGAGGGTCGAGTCCAGGAGCGCCCGAATCTGCTGCCGAGTGCGCTCCCCCTCGTGGCTGCGGGCGAAGGACAGCAGGTTCTTGACGATCGTCGCCGCCCGCTCGGCCTCCTGGCGGATCACCTGGAGCGGCTCCCGCAGCGAGGGCGGGACGTCGGCCGCCTCGGCGAGGAAGTCGCTGAAGCCCACGACGGAGGCGAGGGGGTTGTTCAGGTCGTGCGCCACCCCGGCGATCAGTTGACCGATCGCCGACATTTTCTCAGACTGTATGAGCTGTTCCTGCAGCCGGCGCCGGTCGGTCTGGTCCTCGAACACGAGGACCGCCGAGCCCGGCTCGGCCATGGGGATCGCGGTCAAGAGGAGCATGCGCTCGCCGGCGCGGATCTCCGCCGTGCTCGCCGACGGCTCGGCGAGGGCGCGCGCCACGGGGTCCGACCAGGCGGGCGGCAGGAGGCCGAGCCACGGCCGGCCCGGGATCGCGGTGACCGCGGTCTGGATCAGGTCGGCGAACACGCGGTTGGCGCGGCGCACGGTGCCGTGTGCGTCCACGATGCAGATCGCCTGGGAGATGGCATCGACCGTCTTCTCCCACTCGCGCTTGGCGGAGGAGAGGAGCTCCACCAGGCGGGCATTCTCGAGCGCGATCGCAGCCTGGGCGAGCACGGCGGAGACGAGCGTCAGCTCGGCCTTACCCAGGACCCCGGGCCGTTCGCTCGACAGGGAGACCGCGCCCATCGGGCGACCGGCGGCGATGAGCGGCGCGCCGAGCCAGGAGCCGGGGGCGGGCGCGTCGTCGGGCAGATCCGCCCCGCGCCGGCGGGCCTCTTCGCGTACGTCCCGGGGGAACGCGAGCGGCCCACGCCGCAACGCGAGCTGGAGCAGGGGGTCGTCGGTGCGCGCCGGAACGGCGTGCGTGTCGTAGGTCACCGCCAGCCGGCTCGACTCGGCGTCAAGTAGTAAGACCGAGAGCCGGTCGGGCTTCAGCAGCTCGGCGAGCGCAAGCGCCACCAGCTCGGTGACGGTGGCCGGCCGGAACGCCCCGGCCAGCTCCTGGGCGAGCGTCGTCAGGCGCGCCAGCAACTCGGGCGTAGGTCGGGGGGTAGCAGCGCTAGAGGGAGGTTTGGGCATGATTCTCGCCAACGTCCGTGGTCGCCTGCGCGCACAGGACTTCCTGCTCGTCGCGCTCGCCCTGGCGCGCGGTGACGCCGCGCGCCGGGCGCGCTACGAACGGCTGCTCCTCGAGGAGGGACCCGACCAGCTGCTCGACGAGCCCGACCTGCTCGCCGCCCTGCTGGCCCTGCGCACGCTCATGGTCCCGTCCCCGGCGCTCTTCGCGTATGTGGCGGTGCGCCACACGTTGCGCGCCGCCGGCGTCGACGACCGCGTGCTGGCCGACTACCTGGCCGCGCTGCTGCTCGAGTTCGGCGATCATGAGCGGCACGTCCGCATCCGCCGCACCGACGACGAGACCTATCACTACCTGGTCGACATGGTGGAGGACCTCACGGGGCTCGACGACGCCGGGGAACGGGCCTTTCTGCTTCGCGCGCATCTCGGCAACTACAGTCTCTGGCTCGCCGGGCTGTTTCCGGACTACATCGCCGCCCGGCGCTGCCGCAAAGGCGGGCCCGACCTGCCGTACTACGACGAGCTGGGCCGACAGGGCTTTCGGCTCGCCGCGGAGCACCGGCTCGCCGAGCACCTCGGCGTCGCCCCCATCTACCGCGCCGCCGCCGAGCGGTTCCCCACCCTGCGGGTGGCGTTCAATCGCCTGAGTGACCGCGTCTTTTTCCCTGCCGTCACCACGCCCGATAAGATATTGCGAAATCTCTAACGGGAGCAGGGAGCGGGGAGCTGTACCTGCCGGTGTATAGGAGGGTACCGCTCCCTGCTCCCTGCTCCCCGCTCCCGATTCATTCGTCCAAGAATCTCGTCGGCACCATCGTCGCCGCCTCAACCAGCTGCTCCGCGGACTTCACGAAGCGCACCACGATCGGCAGCGACCCCTTGAGCGTGAGCTTGCGCTGCATGATCCCCGCGATGGGGCCGAGCTCTTTCCGGATCACCCGCTTCCAGTGCTGATAGTCGCCCGAGATCACGAACGCTGCCTGGTCCGCCTCACCCTCCGACACCACCTTCGCTGCGCGGCAGGCGCCTCGCTCGAGGTCGAGCCAGATGCCCACCGGCTCACCGATCCCGATCTCCGGCTGACGATTCACCACGAGGGCGACCGGGCCGTGGGTCCATTCGAGCGAGGCGGCGCGATACCCGTCGCTCGCGTTGATCGCCGCGCCGTAGGCGCTCACCCATTCGGCCGACGGGAACGCGATGCTCACGCGATCGCTTCCGCGAAGCCGCGGAATAACGCGTCCTCCACGTCGTCCTCCGGATGCCACTGGACCGCCAGCGCCCACGGTGCCCGCGGATCCTTCCGCTCGGCCCCCTCGATCACCCCGTCCTCCGCCCACGCGGTCGCGCGCAGCGCCGGCGCCACGTCGCGGATCGCCTGGTGATGCCGGGTATTCACGCTCGCGTCCACGGCTGCGAGCGTGCGGTGGAGCAGCGTGCCGGACTCGATGCGCAGGCCGTGGCGCGAGCGCGTATCCGCGTGGTCAACGGGGCCGGGGCGTTGGGTCGCTAGGTCCTGGTACAGCGTGCCGCCCAGGGCGACGTTCAGGATCTGGATACCGCGGCAGATGGCGAGGACCGGAAGACGCCGTCGCTCGGCGCCCGCGATGAGGGCCAGCTCAACCGCGTCGCGCGCCCGATCGGTCTCGCCCAGCTTGAGGTGGGGCGTCGCCCCGTAGCGGCCCGGGTCCACGTCCTCGCCCCCTGTGAGGACGAGACCGTGCACGCCGTCGAGCGCGGCGCAGGCCGCCTCGGGGTCGAGGATAGGGGGCACCAGGAGGGGGACGAGGCCGGCCCGCATGAGGGCATACACGTAGGCGGTATTCAGGGCGACGCGCTCCCGCCCCGCGTCGGTGCGGCGCGTCGCGCTCACGGCCACGAGGCGCGTCACTGCGCCGAGCTGGGGGGGCCCGCTGGGAGGGGGGCGCCCAGCAACGGGCACTTCGGGTTCGAGACGTTCGCCCAGTCCACCCGCACGCCGTACAAGGAGGTCGTCCGGTCGATGGCGGTGAGGGTGCCGATGCTCGGGTATCCCTCCGGCGGGCGGCGCGACTCGTAGATCAGCACACCCTGCGCCCGTTGCGTGGAATCGTCCACGACGAGGATGCCGTAGGCGGTCGTGTCGCTGACCGAGGCAGCAGGGAAGCCGGCTCCCTGATACTCCATGGTCAACGCGCCCTTGGTGTAGGTCACGGCTACCGTGCTCTGTTGGGGCGTGCCGACCACCCGGACGGGAAGCGTGCCCGGCAGCCCGCGCGGCGCGTCGGTCAAGACGAAGGGTAGACGCCGCAGCCGGTCCTGGATCAGGGACGGCCCGATGAGCTGCGCCATGCCGCAGGTGGGAGAGCGGGACCGGTCGCCGGTACAAGACAAGAACGGCGTCAAGCACGACAGCGTCACGCAAAACGGCGTCACGCGAAACAGCGTCATGGGGCGGTCACCACCTCGACGACGCTCGCCGGATACGGGGCGTCGAGCCTCACCCGTTGGAGCTCCAGGCTGTCGGCGTCGGGGACGAGCGACGTGCCGAACCGCAGCGTGTCGCCCACGAGCCACGCCGCGGTGCGGGCGCGTGCCCAGGCCGGCTTCTCGATCTCGACCCCGATGATGAAACGCCCTTCGCCGCGGAGTGGGCCGGCTTCGACCTTGCTGCGGTCGGGCGCGCCCCGATAGCGCCGGTACAACCGGCCCGAGATCCAGTCGCCTACGTGGGTCTCGAGGGTGATGCGAAGGTAGACGGTGGAGTCGATCGGCACGGCGCGCGTGGAGGGGACGGGGCCGGCGCGGAAGATGCGCGTCAGCTCCCACGTGCCGTCGATCGGGGACGCCTGCAACGCGTGCAGCAGGAGTGTGGCAACGACGCCGCAGGGTCCGATCATGCCGTCAATCTAATACGTCCAGGTCAGGATCACCGAAACCGTGCGCACGGGCTCCAGGGTCCGTGGCACCAGGTTGTAGATGTAGTTGAGCGCATTCGTGATCAGGAGCCGCGCCGTCAGGGCCCCGCGCTCGACTGGTGTAGCGGAAATCGGCTCCCACCGAAAACGCCCGCCAGCGATAATCGGCGGCGAGCGTGACCAGATGCTTGGGGCGGAACGCCAGCAGGGAATCGGTCGCCAGGTCGCGGGCGTCCACGAACGTGTAGGCGACCGAGGCGGAGAGCGGCGAGGCGACTGGCGTGACGCTGAGCGAGGCATCGAGCCCGCGCAGCCGCGCGCGCGAGACGTTTCGGATCTGGATCTTCGGCACCGTGTCCGGGGGGACCAGGACGAAGGTGGGCTCGAGCAGCCGGCGGGCCTCCGTCCAGAACAGCGCGGCATCGAGCCGCCCCCACGACGCGAGCGGGAGCGCGTTACCGACCTCGAACGACCAGGTGGTCTCGGGATCGAGGTCAGGGTTGGAGATGACGTCGAAACCGAACGCCCGCGTGGTGACGAATCGCTCGGCGAGCGTCGGGGCGCGGAACCCCCGCCCGGCGGATGCGCGCCACGTGCCCGTCCCGGTCGGAACCACGGCGCCGATCCGCGGACTCAGCACCGCCGTCTGCTTGGCGCCGTCCACGCTGAGGTAGTCGAGCCGGGTCCCCGCCGTGAGCCGGGCGGGCCCGACCGGTTGCTCCGCCTCACCGTACGCCCCCAACTCGACCTGTGAGTGGTCGCCCACCTGCCCCCGGTCGCCGAAGATGTCGCTCGTGACGTCCGAATGCGCCCCCTCCACCCCGAACGTCACGACGCGGTCATCGCCGCCGGCCCCGTGCACTACACCGCGCAGCTCGGCTCCGAGCCGGTTCGACACCGACCAGTCGTCGGGGTTGAAGTCCGTGAAATGCGTGCGCAGCCAGGAGCCGCGTGCTTGCCAGGCGAACCGTGCCGAAGGCGTGCGGTCGAGCGTGGCCGCGAGATACCCCTTGTTGGAGCGCGTGTAGCTGCCCCGGCCCGACCGGTCGATCATGAACGGCTGGTAGGCCTGTCCGCGCGTGTCGCACGCGCCGGGGACACACCACGTCGGGAACACCTCGTACTGGTGACTGGTCCACGCCCCGGACACCGTGGCACGGGTGCCGGGTTGGGGGAGCCACTCGGCCTTGCCGGCGGTCTCCCACTGGTCGCTCCGGTCCTGCTCGCGGTAGCCGTCCGAGTGTCGCCCTCCCAGCGTGAGACTGCCGCGCAGCGCTGGAGTGCCGTACGACCCCGTGACGTCCAGACCGCCCAGCCCTCCCGTGTAGTCGCGGAACCTCCACGCATCGGCCGGCGGGTTGGCGTAGGCTCCCCCAGTGGCACGCACGCGGCCGTGCCACCCGACCGGAATGTCGTGGGTGATCAGATTGACCACGCCGCCGAACGCCCCAGACCCGTACAGCGACGATCCCGCGCCTTTCACGACCTCGACCCGCTCCACCTGCGCGAGCGGCACCATGTCCCAATCGATGCCGCCCCGGTCGCCCTGGTTCGCCGGTACGCCGTCGACCAGCAGGAGCACGCGCGACCCGAGCCCCTCCACGAAGCCGCTCGAGCCGCGGATGTTGACCTGGCCGTTGAGAAACAGCACGCCCGGGGCACGGTTCACGGCCTCGTCCACCGTGGCCACGGCGCGGTGGGCGAGATCGCTGTCGCTCACCAGCGCGACGCTCGTCACGGCGCGGTCGAGGAGCTGCGAGCGCTTGGCCGCGGTGACGATGGTGGGCTGCAATTCCACCGCCGCCATGGGGAGCAAATAGTTGCGCGCGACCGAATCGCCCGCGGCGACGGTGACGCTGTCCACCACGGACCGGAACCCGATGTGCGCCACACGCAGGATCACGCGGCCGGCCGGCACGACGAGCCGATAGTGTCCACGGCCGTCCGCGACCACTGCGGGTCCGCCGCCGTCCACGCGCACGGTGCCGCGCAGCGGTTGCCCGAGCGTGTCCGCAACGGTCCCGGAGACCACCGCCGTGTCCTGTGCGCCGACGGAGCGGGAGGGCACGGCCGCCAGCACCGTGAGGACGAGGAGTCGCTTCACGGGCACGGCGGGTCGTAGTAGCGGCAGGGGGGGTGCATCTGCCCGAAGTCGATCACAAAGTCGATCGCATTGGGTTGCTGCGCGTTCACGTTCACGACACCTGGTTGCGCCGGGTCGGTGGGATCGCGGTAGTAGCCTGCTTCACGCAGCGTGGAGTCCGCATTGGTGAGGTTGAAGCCCTGCTTTACCCACACGGCCACCACCCACTCGTAGCGCCCGGTATCGACCGGGAGGGCATAGAACGCCGGGGCGCCGTCGAGGGGCAGGGTCCGCAACAAGCCCACGGATGGCTGGAAGGTGAACAAGCTGTCCCGCGAGTGGGGGAACGTGTGGTAGGCGACGACGTAGACGGCCTGGGTGCTGTCCGGCGGGGCGCCGCGGAATGTCACGGTGCCGCAGATGCCCGGGCAGGTGTTGGGCCGCAGCCCTTCGTTACACGCAAGGGCGGCGGCCACGAGCGCGATGCACGCGACCCGATTCCGCATGCCTGCAATCATTGGGGCGCGGGGCTCGAGCGTCAACTTGACCCCGGTTTGGGAGGGGAATATCGTAAAGCCCGCCATGCCGATCTACGAGTATCGCTGCACGAAGTGCCACACGCGCTTCAGCCGGCAACAGGGAATCGAGAAGCACGGACGCAAGCGGCCGGCCTGCCCCAAGTGCAAGTCGCACGCGGTGGAGCAGGTGTTCTCGCCGTTCTTCGCGAAAACGGTCCGGAAAAGCTAGCCTCCGGTGTTCGAGCGCCTGCGAGACGCGTTGCGCGCCGCCCTGGACGCGGCGACGCCGCCGGGAGACTTACGCAACCTGGCGCGGCAGATGCGGGAGGCGGTGGTGGAGGCGAAGCTCGCCGTCGGCGAGACGCGCCAGGCGGTGACGCGCACCGACCGCGACCTCACCCAGGAGCGCCAGCGGCTGGCCGATGCCGAGCGCCGCGGCCGGCTCGCGTCCGAGATCCAGGACCGGGAGACGGTGGACGTCGCCCGACGGTTCGCGGCGAAGCACCGCGAGCGCACCGACGTGCTCGAGAAGAAGCTGGCGGCGCTGAAGGATGAGCTCGCGCTGTACGAGCGTGAGCTGGGGGACATGCAGGGGCAGCTGGTCCGCGCCGAGCGCGATCGGCCGCTCACCGAGGCGGAGCGCTCGGCCGAACGCGCGTGGCGCGACCTCCAGGCGGCCGGAGGGCCGCGTCCCGGGGCGGACCCGGAAGACGCGCTGCTCAAGTCCCAGCTCGACCGCGCTGCCCGCGAGGCGGCAGCCGACCGGCAGCTCCGGGAGCTCAAGAAGAAGATGAAAAAGGACTAACCATGAGCGTGATCCGCGGCGTGCTGTCCTGGTTCCGTGACGCCTTCGGGCCAGGGGGGGGGCCACGCACCGCGGACGGACGGCGCTCGGGAGGCAGCATGGACATCAAGCGCGACCGCATGGTGTTTCTTGGCTACGGCAAGTACTGGCGCTCCGACGCCATCATCGGGTTGATGCCGATCGAGGAGGAGCGCGGTCCCAAGCGGCGAACCAACGTCTTCGTGCAGGGGCGCGCGGAGCCGATCATCGCCTCGCGCACCGAGCAGAGCATCCTCGAAGACATGGGCGCCACCGAAGGCGGCTTCCAGGTCCAGGCGCTGCGGGAGGCCGTCACGGAGCTGCTCGCCGCGTTCCACGAGTTCTCCCCCGTATTGCGTCGCGCCCTTCAGAGCGAGCACCACGTCGACGTCGAGCAATGGGAGCAGCGGCTGGGCGACCTGCTCCGCGCCCCCCAGCCGGCGGCGCCCGTCGAGCAGAACGAACTCTTCGAGTGACCGCTCCCCCGCCCGGCGCGTCCTGGTTCGGCCACCCGCGCGGCCTGTCGACGCTGTTCTTCACCGAGATGTGGGAGCGGTTCAGCTATTACGGGATGCGGGGCTTCCTGTTCCTGTACATGGTCAAGGCGCTCGGCTTCACCGATAAGCACGCGGGCGCGGTCTATGGCAACTACGTCAGCAGTGTCTGGTTGCTCGCGATCGTTGGTGGCTTCGTCGCCGATCGCTGGCTCGGGCAATACCGCAGCGTACTCATCGGGGGAGCGATCATCGCGCTGGGTCATTTCACGCTCGCGTTCCACGCATTGCCATTCTTCCACGCCGGCCTCTGGCTGATCGTCATCGGAACGGGATTGTTGAAGCCCAACGCATCCACGCTCGTGGGGTCACTGTACGAGCCGGGGGATGGGCGCCGCGACGCCGGTTTCTCGATCTTTTTCATGGGCATCAACGTCGGGGCGGTGGTCGGGCCGCTCGTCGCGGGTAAGATCGCCGAGGGAATCGATTGGCACCTCGGGTTCGCGTGCGCTGGCGTCGGTATGACGTTGGGGCTGGTCCAATACGTCGTCGGTCGCAAGCATCTCCAGCCGGCGATCGCGCGGCTGGCTGGCCCCGCCCGACCGACCGCGCTGCTGCCATCGCCGAAACAGGCGATCGGGCCGAGGCTTTTGGGTCTGGTGATGCGATTGTGGCAGTGGCTTCGGAGCTTCACACGAGACGAATGGAAGCGCATCGCGGCGGTGTTCGTGTTCTTCGTGTTCGCGTCGCTGTTCTGGGGCGCGTACGAGCAGGCCGGATCTACGCTGACACTCTTCGCGGACCGCTATGTTCACCTCGAGCTGCTCGGGATCAAGCTGTATGCGTCGTGGTTCGTGTCCATCCAGGGCGCGTTCGTGATCCTCCTCTCCCCCATCTTCGCGTGGCTGTGGGTGAGGCTCGGGCCCCGGCAGCCGTCCGCGCCGGCGAAATTCGCATTCGCGCTGCTGTTCGTAGGACTGGCGTTCGTGCTGCTGATGCCGGCCGGGGCCGCCGCGCAAAGCGGGGTGAAAGTCAGCCCGCTGTGGCTCGTGGGGGCGTATTTCATCGAGGAGCTCGGGGAGGTGTGCCTTTACCCCGTGGGGCTGTCGGTCGTGACCAAGCTCGCGCCAGCGCGGATCGTCGGCCTCATGATGGGCGTGTTCTTCCTTTCTAATGCAGTGGGCAACAAGCTGGCCGGATGGTCGGCGGGATTCATCAGCACGACGCCGCTACCCACCCTGTTCGGCGTCACGGCCGCGGTGACGCTGGGTGCCGCGGCTGTCATGTTCGTGCTCATCAAGCCGGTGCAGCGGCTGATGGGCGGGGTGCGGTAGCGGGTTCCTCCACCCTCCTCCTCCCTTTCCTTCTCCGCGAAGCGACGGAGCCTGATCCGCTTTTCTTCAAACAGATCCTTCGCTCGCGCGCGTGCCGCGCGCTCGCTCAGGATGACAGCGCCGCGCGGCTTCGGTGGAAGAAGCAGTTAGGGCAATCGACCCGTCGCCGTCGTCGCTACCCCCATCCTCCGCTGGAAGAACGCCGCCGCCGCCTCGTAGGCTGCAACCCAATGCGCGTGCGTCAGAAAATCGTGGATGTCGTCCGGGAAGATCAGCTGCTCGATGTCGACCGCTTGCGTTCGCAGGGCCGCCGCGAGCTGCACGCTTTGGCTGAATTGCACGTTGCGGTCATCGTCGCCGTGGATCAGCAGGACCGGCGAGCGCCAGTCCTTGACGTAGGCGATCGGTGAGGATTCGTACGCGAGTTTCGCCGCCTCCGCCTGCTTCGCCGGGTCGTACGTGGGGACCCAGTTCTGGATCTCGATGTTCCAGTCGTGCACCCCGTGCAGGTCCACGCCTGCGGCGAAGAGGTCGGAGGCGCGGGCCAGCCCCATGGCCGTGAGGAACCCACCATACGAGCCGCCCCACAGGCCGATGCGTTTGGGATCTACGTCGGGCCGGCCGCGCAGGTAGAGTCCCGCGCCGAGCACGTCGCTGAACTCGCTCGCGCCCTGAGCGCCGTAGTGTAGTGCCTCGCGGAACTCCATCCCGTAGGCGATCCCGCTGCGATAATTCACGGACAGCACGACGTAGCCGCGGCTCGCGAGGTACTGGTTCAGCGCGTACGCGTTGCGGTAATAGTAGAAGTAGTGCCACCCCAGGAGCATTTGACGGCGCGAGCCGCCGTGGAAGAAGATCACGGCCGGCCGCCGCTCCCCCGCCTTGATGCCGCGCGGCAGAAACAGCTGTCCATGAATCGTCACTCCGTCCGCGGCGGGGAAAAGCACGGGCTGCGGGTCGACCAGCGCGCCCTCCGGGAAATCGGCCGGAATCGCGCCCGCCGCGAGGTCACGCGGCGCCCCCCCACCTGTGCCGAGCACGATGACCGGGCGCGGGGGCGTGCGGGTGCCGGCCCGGATGAACGCAACGCCGCGACCGTCGCCGGTCATCACGGGCGTCCACTCGAGGTCGGTCCCGCGGGTCAGCGCCGTCGGCGGGCCGCCGGCCGCCGAAACCTTCCAGATGTGGCGCCGCTCGATGTCGTCCTGGTTCGAGCTGAACACGATCGTCGCCCCGTCGGGGCTCATCGCCACGTGCTCCACCTCGAACCCTCCCGGCGTGAGCAA
>WNGB01008420.1_pt1 | contig 14682 bp, 13 predicted proteins | sample 5400681 | NCBI WGS metagenome assembly WNGB01 (sample SAMN13153367, study PRJNA577476) | soil metagenome | isolation source: 115 cm soil or saprolite under grassland replicate 2 | place: USA:California | collected 2016-06-15
ACGTCGTCGACCTGCTCGGGCTGTACGGCGTCACCGACCAGGAAGAGGTCACGGCGTTCATCACCATCGCGCTGGAGGCCAACACGCCCGGCTGGTGGTTCCAGTACAGCGACATCCTGCCCCAGTGGTTCAGGGCCTACGTGGACCTGGAGTCGGCCGCGACGCTGATCCGCAGCTACGAGGGCCAGCTGGTCCCCGGGCTGCTGCAGACCGAGGACTACATGCGGGCGGTGATCCGCGGCGCCCACGTCGGCCAGGCGCCGGAGGAGACGCAACGTGAGGTGGAACGGCGGGTCAGGCTGCGGCTGACCCGCCAGACGCTGCTTTCGCGGCCGGACGCGCCGATGCTGTGGGCGGTGGTGGACGAGGCGGCGCTGCGGCGGCCGGTCGGCGGCACCGAGGTGATGCGCGCCCAGCTCGAGCGGCTGATCGACGCCACCAAGCTGCCGAACGTCACACTTCAAGTACTGCCGTTCGGCGCCGGCGCGCACCCCGCCATGGTCGGCGCGTTCAGCATCCTGCGGTTTCCCGACGAGGAGCTGCCGGACGCCGTCTACCTCGAGCATCTGACCAGCGCCCTGTACCTCAACAAGCGCGAAGAGGTCGACCAGTACCTGCACGTCATGGAGAACGTCTGCGTCCGCAGCGCGCCCCCGGACAACACCGTGGAGATCCTCACCAAGATCCTCGACACTGCCGGCGTCGGCCGCAAACCCTGACGGAAGCTCCGGTCGCCTCCGGCTACCGGAGCAGGTCGTCGAAGTCGCCGTCCTTGACGCCCTCGAGGAACGCGCGGACCTCGGCGTCGTTGAAGATCAGCGCCGGCCCGTCCGGGTGCCTGGAGTTGCGGACCGCGAAACTGCCGTCAGGCAGCTGGGCCGCCTCGACGCAGTTGCCCTGCGCGCTGCTGCGCGTGCTCTTCACCCAGCGGACGCCGCGTAGTTGACTGGCGGGCACGCCGTTGTAGGTCAGCCATCCACCTTGGGGCATCTGGTCACCGTTCTCCGTGGTCGTCGTGGGGAGCTCCCGATGCCTGGCCGCAGACCCTTCGCAGGGTGGCGACCAGCTCCACCGTGAAGACTCCCTTGGGAAGGCCGGCATGCGCCCCCGACGTGCGGATGGCGCTGGCCAGCCCTTCGTCGCTTTCCCCGGCCAGCAGCACCACGTGCGTGTCCGGCTGTTGCCTGCGCAGCTCCTGGGTGGCCTGGATGCCGTCCATCCCGGGCATGTGCAGGTCCATCAACACCACGTCGGGATGGTGCACGGCGGCTTCGGCGACGGCCTGGGCGCCGTCGACGGCCTCGCCGACCACCGTCAGGCCGGCGCGCTCGAGCGCCCAGCGGACGCGCTTCCGCAGTGGTGCGCTGTCGTCGACGACCAGCACCCGAAGAGCGGTGGCGGTGCCGGTGCCGATGCTCGCGTTGGTCATCCCACCCTCGCGAAGTCGACTGGCGGGTACGGCGGGTACGTCGTGGGGGGCGTGGTGCGCGACCATGATCCCTTATGCCAAGTGCAAATGCAACTGCCGGACGCCAAGTGCAGGCGCCAGGTGCAACGGGGGGGAAGGTTGCAGTCTCGCAGGCTGAAGTCGAGAATGCCCCTCTCAGCGCACTTATCCCGGAAGATGCGTCACCCCATGTCCGACGTTGCCTCTGCCTCCGCGCGCCGGCACCGGAGCATGCCTCGGCACCGGCGACGGCCACCGCCGCTCTGGCTCGGCTACCTCGCGGGCGGAGCGGTCGTGGCCCTGGCCTACCTGCTGTCCCCCTCCGTCGGCTGGCGGCAGGCGGAGGTAGCCAGGCTCCTGGTGTACGGCGGCATCGGCGCGTCCGCGGTCGCCTGCATCGTGGTCGGCGTGCGCCGCTACCGGCCGGAGCGGCTGGCGCCGTGGTACCTGCTGCTCGCCGGGCAGCTCCTCTACCTGGTGGCCGACCTGACCTTCCACGCGCTGCACCTGAACGGCGGCGCGGACGCCTACCCCTCGGTGGCGGACGTCCTCTTCCTGTGCCACTACCCGTTGGTGATCGCCGGCGTGCTGGCGCTGGTGCGCGCCCGAACCCCCGGCAGCGACCGGGTGAGCCTGAACGACGCGGCCATCATCGCCACCGGCGTGGGCGTGGTGTCATGGGTGTTCCTGGTCGAGCCGGCCGTGCTCGCCCACGGCGTCCCCGTCAGGGTGCGGGTCGTGTCGGCCGCCTACCCGATCATGGACATGCTGGTGCTGGCGGCGGCCGCCCGCCTGATCGTCGGCGTCGGCTTCCGACGCCCGGCCTTCTACCTGTTCGTGCTCAGCCTCCTGGTGCTGCTGGCGACCGACACCGCCTACACCGCGCTCCAGCTCAACGGCCTCTACCGGCTCGACAGCCTCGGCGGGACGCTGCTGGACGCCGGCTGGCTCAGCGTCTATCTGCTGCTCGGCGCCGCCGCCCTGCACCCGTCGATGCGGTCGCTGACCGAGCGCGACCACCGCGCCACGCCACGGTCGGGAACGGGGCAGCTCGCGTTCCTTGCGGGCGCCTCGCTGCTGCCACCCGCGGTGATCGTGGTGCAGGCGGCGTGGGGGCGGTCCGGCGACACCTGGATCATCGGCATCGCCTGCATGGTGCTGTTCCTGCTGGTGGTCCTGCGCATGTCCGGTCTGGTGCGGATGGTCGAGACCAACGCCGCCCAGCTCCGTACGCAAGGCGCCGAGCTGCAGGGGACCCTGGAGGAGCTGGAGAGGACGGAGGCCGAGCGCAAGCAGCTGCTGGACAAGACCGTGCGGGGCGCCGAGGAGGAGCGCACCCGGCTGGCCGCCGAGCTGCACGACGGGCCGATCCAGCAGCTGACCGCGGTTGGCTACCGGCTGGAGGAGGCGCAGCTGGCGCTGGAGGGCGAAGCAGGACGGCACGCCAGGCAGCTGCTGGCCGGCGTGCAGCGCAGCCTCGCCGAGGAGATCGGCGAGCTGCGCCGGCTGATGGCCGCGCTGCGCCCGCCGGTGCTCGACGAGCGTGGGCTGACCCTGGCGCTGCGCGACCATCTGGAAACCTTCGAGCGGCACACCGGCACCGTCTGCAGGTTGCGGAGCGACGACAGCATCCGCCTCGACCCCGAGGTCGAGACCGTGCTGTACCGCGTGGTCCAAGAGGCGCTGACCAACGTGGCCAAGCACGCCGAGGCAAAGCACGTCTGGGTGGATCTGCGGGTCGACGACGGGAAGGTCGACCTGCAGGTGCGCGACGACGGCGTCGGCTTCGACGCGACCAGGGTCAACGGGCTGGTCGGCGCCGGCCACTTCGGTCTGGCGGGCATGCGCGAGCGGGTCGAGATGGCCGGCGGGAGCCATCGCCTGCGCTCCGAGCCAGGCGACGGGACCAGCATCCGGGTGCGCCTCCCCCGCCGGCAGGTGCCGAGGTGAGCCTTGGGGGGCCCCCGGCGGGCACGGCGGAATCCGGGGCGGCCCGGGAGGGCCCTCCGGTCCGCGTGATGGTCGTCGACGACATCGAGGAGACCAGGGAAAGCCTCGCCCGGCTGCTGGAGCGGCTCGGCGGGATCGAGGTGGTCGGGGTGGCGGCGGACGGGGTGGAGGCGGTCGAGCTGGTGGGGCTCGTGCTGCCGCAGGTGGTGGTGATGGACCTGCGGATGCCGCGCATGGACGGGGTGGAGGCGACCAGGCGGATCGCCGCCAGCTACCCGAAGGTGATCGTGCTGATCCTGTCGGCCTACGGGGACGAGTCGCTGGTGATCGAGGCGCTGATGGCCGGCGCCCGCGGCTACCTGCTCAAGGGCGCCTCCGCCGCGGAGCTGGCCGACGCGATCCGGGGGGCGGCGGCAGGGCAGGCCCGCATCGCCGGGCAGGTGACCCGCCCGCTGCTGGACAAGCTGGTGGAGTCGCTCGGCCGCGAGCGCGAGACCCGCCAGGTGGCCGAGGAGGCCCGCGGCGCCAGCGAGCACCTGCGCCGCCGCCAGCAGCAGTTCACCACCATGGCCGCCCATGAGCTGCGCACCCCGATCACCGCCCTGCTGGGGTCGTTGGCGACGCTCGAGCGGCTGCTGACGCCGGTCGGGCTGCAGCCGCAGGAGCTGGCGCTGCTGACCGCCTCCAGCAGGCAGGCCCGCCGGTTGGCCCGCCTGGTGGAGGACTTCATGGTGGTCGCCAAGGAGACCAGCGGCGGGATCTCGGTCGCCCCCGCCAGGGTCGAGATCGAGCAGCTCATCAAGAGCGTGGTCGCCGACCTCGACCACCTGGGCGCCGACCGGGTCCGGGTCAGCGCCGCCCCTGGGCTGTGGGCCTGGGCCGACCCCGACCGGCTGGCGCAGGTGCTGACCAATCTGGTCCGCAACGCCCTGCAGTACTCGCCGCCCACCGCCCCGGTGGCGGTGGTGGCGTCATCGGGACCGGGCACCGTGCAGGTGGCGGTCGACGACCACGGCCCCGGGATCGCGCCGGACAAGCTCCCCGAGCTGTTCGACCGCTTCGGCGAGCATCCCGCCGGGGACACCGCCGGGCTGGGGGTCGGCCTGTGGATCGTGCGGGAGCTGCTGACCGCCATGGGCGGCAACGTCTGGGTCGAGCACAACGCCGATGGCGGCTCCAGCTTCCGCATCGCCATCCCGGCCGTCGAGCCGAGCTGGCCCTAGGGCGGGCCGGCGGCCGTGCGCGCGACCGGGGCGCCGTCGTCGCCGGACGGCACCGGCGGGCTGGCGCGGCGGCGCAGCGGCAGGCGCAGCTCGAAGCGGGCGCCGGCGGCATGGCGCGCGTCGGTGAGCAGCAGGTCGCCGCCCTGGGCGCGCGCGAGCTGCCTGGCGATGTACAGCCCGAGGCCGAGCCCGCTGCGGCCCTTGTCCAACCGGGTGAAGCGCTCGAAGATGCGCTCCCGCTCCGCCGGCGGGACGCCGGCGCCCTCGTCCTCGACCGCCAGCACCGCGTGGCTGCCGTCGCCCAGAGCCAGCAGCCGCACCAGCCGCCCGTCCGGCGAGTACTTGCAGGCGTTGTCGAGCAGGCTGCCGAGGATCTGCAGGACCGCGTCCGGGGCGACGTGCACCGGCAGGCCGCCGTCGCACTCCACCCTGATCGGATGGTCGCGGTGGCCGGCCCGCGCCTCGGTCGCCGCCTGCAGCACCAGCTCGGCGGCGTCGGCGTCGACCGGCTCCGCCCCGCTGGAGGGGGCGCCGCCCCCGCCACGCTCGATGCGCGCCGCCAGCAGCAGCTGCTCGATCAGGGTCCGCAGGCGCTGCGCCTGGCGGTCGCCCATCTCCAGCATCTCCTGGCGCTCCGCCGAGCTGAGCGGCGCGTCCGTGCTGAGCAGCCGCAGCACGCCGAGGACGGTGGCCAGCGGGTTGCGCAGCTCGTGCGAGACCATCGCCAGCAGGTCGTCCTTCAACTTGTCGGTCTCCTGCAGCTTGCGGGTCACCTCCTGCTGCTGCAGGCGCAGCTCGTGCTCCTGGCGGCGCAGGTCGGCCTCGCGCCGCGCGGTCTGCTCGGCCTCGCCGCGGCCGATGTTCGCCTTGGCCTCGCTGCGCAGGAACAGGTAGGCCGCAAGGCTGGGCAGCAGCAGCACCGCCAGCAGCAGCGCCATCTGCTCGGCGGCCAGCACCACGGCGAGCACCACCGCCACCGCCATGGCAGTGACCTCGACGGCCGTGCGCAGCACCCGGCCGGGGGTGACGTCGGGCGGCATGGTCGGGTCCAGGCGCATCCTGACGGCGAACAGCAGGAACTTGGCGGCCACGAACACGGCCGTGCCCACCAGGATCGCCGGCAGCGTGCTCGTGCTCACCGGCTGCCCGCCGCTGAGCACCATCCAGACGCCGGCGCCGGCGGCCAGGCCGATGGTGTGGTCGGCGGTGACGAACGCCACCCGGCCGGCGGGCCGGTGGTGCATCACGCCCGACAGCAGGGTGGCGCCGGCCTGCAGCAGCGCCGCCGCGCCGATGCCGCCGTAGAGCACCAGCGCGAAGGCGAACGGCGCGTTGAGCAGCACCACCGGCCCGCGCGGGTCGCGGCTGAGCGGGATCGAGAAGAACTGCCCGACGATGAAGGAGGCGCCGAGGACGGCGACCAGCGGCCAGTTGGCGCGCAGGCGGCCGACGTCGACGGTCAGCGCAAGCAAGGCGAGCAGCGTGAAGCCGATCGTCACGACGATGGCCACATACGCTCTCAGCCGGCCCGACATTCCACGTAGTCTGCGCGACCGGGCGGTTGCAGAGCAACCGCGCCGGTCTGGAATAGGCTGCCGAGGTGGGCCGGGCAAGCCGGGAGGGAGGCGGGATGACCGAAGGGCTCGAGGTGGCGTTCCGCAGCGACGCGCGGCTCGGCGAGGGGCCGACCTGGGACGCCGCCACCGGCACGCTGCTCTGGGTCGACATCCTGGCCAGCGAGGTGCATCGTCTGGATCCCGGCAGCGGCCGCGACCGGCCGCTGCGCACGCCGCAGCACGTCGGCGCCGCCAAGCCGCGCGCCGCCGGCGGCCTGGTGGTGAACCTGCGCGACGGGGTCGGCTGCTACGGCGCCGACGGCGCCTTCGGGTGGCTGGCCACCTGGGCGGAAGACGGGCGGCGCGGCAACGACGCCGCCGTGGACGCCGCCGGCCGGCTCTGGGCCGGGACGATGCGCTACGACGAGGCCGAGGGCGGCGGGCGGCTGTACCGGGTCGGCCCGCACGGCGACGTCGTCACCGTCCTCGACCACGTCACCATCAGCAACGGCATCGGCTGGAGCCCTGACGGCAGCCTGATGTACTACGTGGACACCCCGACCCGCCGGGTCGACGTCTTCGACGTGGACCGCCACTCCGGTCTGGTGGCGCGGCGCCGGACGTTCGTCGACCTCGGCCGGGCCGCCGGCTTCCCCGACGGGCTCACGGTCGACGCCGACGGCGCCGTCTGGGTGGCGCTGTGGGACGGCGGCGCGGTCCACCGCTACACGCCGGCGGGCAGGCTGGACCGCGTGGTCGAGGTGCCGGCGACGCGGACCACCGCGTGCGCCTTCGGCGGCGCGGACCTCGACGACCTCTACATCACCACGGCGACCGCCGACCTCGGTCCCGAGCGGCTGGCGCGGCAGCCCATGGCGGGCTCGGTGTTCGTGCTCCCCGCCGCCGGCGCCGGCCTGCCAGGCACCCCGTTCGCCGGCTGACTCACGTAGCCGGCAGCCGCGCGCCTCTGCCATCACGCCGGTAGCCTTACAGGTATCAGATGAGTTAACGAGCTGGTAACAGCCATCGCTAGGCCTCTGCCCGGTAATGGGCGGATCATGGACCTGATCTGATCTGATGAGTTATTGCACGGCCTCCTGACGTGATGCATGCTTGGCCGGTGCGAAATCCTCCAAGGAGCGCCGCCGACCGCGTGGTGCGGCGACTGGAAGACCTCGTGCTGGTGGAGCTGGAGCCGGGGGCGGAGCTGCCGTCGGAGTCGGAGCTCGCGGCACGGTTCGGGGTCAGCCGCCTGACCCTGCGCGAGGCGGCTCGGTCGCTGCAGGCCAGCGGACTGGTGGAGACCCGCCACGGCCGGCGCACCATGGTGGCCCACCCCAACGCCGGCCCGGTCGGCGGCTTCTTCACGGCCGCCCTGCGGCGCGACCCAAGGCGGCTGCTCGACCTGCTCGAGGTGCGCATCGCCCTCGAGGTGCACATCGCCTCGTTGGCGGCGACGCAGGCGAGCCGCGCGGCGATCTCCGCCATGGAGCTGGCGCTGCAGGCGATGCGCGACGCCGCCGACGACCCGGCGGCCTTCCACCCGACCGACATCGGCTTCCACGCCAGCCTCGGCGCCGGCGCCGGCAACCAGATGCTGAGCTTCCTGATCGAGGCGATGGAGGAGCCGCTGCGCGCCAGCCGGATGCGGAGCCTGCAGGGGCACCTGGCCCGCGGCGGGACCGTCGAGGACGTGATCGAGCAGCACGCCCGCATCCTCGAGCGGGTCGCCGCCCACGACCCCAAGGGCGCCGCCGCCGCGATGCTGGCGCACCTGGAACAGACCGCGCGTGACCTGCGGGCGGCGTTCGCGCTCGCCGGCCTGGTGCCGGAGGGAGAGCTGGCCAGGGGGGAGCGGTGAAGGTCGTCGACCTCCAGACGGTGGTGGTCGGCACGCCGTGGCGGGAGCTCACCTTCGTCGAGCTGGTCACCGACGAGGGGCTGCGGGGGGTCGGCGAGGCCCGCATGGTCAGCAAGACCGACACCCTGCTGGCCTGCATCGAGGAGCTGGCGCGGCGGCACGTCGTCGGCATGGACCCCTTCGACGTCGAGCGGCTGGCGTGGCGCTTCCACTGGGAGGAATACGGCCGCGCCGGCGAGGTCACCCAGACCGCGCTCGCCGCCGTCGACGTCGCCTGCCACGACCTCATGGGCCAGGCGACCGGCCTGCCGCTGTGGCGGCTGCTCGGCGGGCGCTTCCGGGAGCGCGTCCCCGCCTACGCCAACGGCTGGTACCAGGGCGACCGGGACCCGCAGGCGCTCGCCCGGATGGCCAGGGAGGTGGTGGGGCGCGGCTACCGGGCGATGAAGATCGACCCGTTCGGCGCCGCCACCGCCGAGATCGACGCCCGCCAGCTCGGCGTCGCCACCGACATCGTCGCCGCGATCCGCGACGCGGTGGGTTCAGAGATCGGCCTCATGGTGGAGATGCACGGCCGCTTCACCCCGGCCACGGCGGTGAAGGTGGCGCGGGCGCTGGAGCCGTACCAGCCGGAGTGGATCGAGGAGCCGGTGCCGCCCTACAACCCGGCCGGGCTGCGACGCGTCCGCGCCGGCACCTGGCTGCCGCTGGCGACCGGCGAGCGGGTCCACGTCCTGGCGGAGTTCCGCGAGCTGTTCGAGCAGGGGCTGGTCGACGTCGTGCAGGCGGACCTCACCCATTTCGGCGGGTTCACCGCACTGCGCAAGCTCGCCGGCTGGGCGGAGGCCTACGACCTGCCGCTGGCGCCGCACAACGTCTGCGGCCCGGTCGGCACCGCGGCCAACGTCCACTTCGCCATCGCCACCGGCAACCACAAGGTGCTCGAGCACTTCAACGACTTCGCCGACGCCTGGGTCGGCGAGCTGGTCGAGGGCGCCCCGGTGGTGGACCCGGCCGACGGCTGCTTCGGCCTGCCGACCGCGCCAGGCCTCGGCGTGCGGCTGGACCACCAGGCGGCGGCCCGCCATCCACGCACCCACGCGCACTTCAGCCTGGTCGATGAGGGCTGGGAGTTCCGCGGCGGCGCAGTACCATCCCAGTAGCTGTCCCCAGTAGCTGTCGGACGAGGAGGACACGCATGCCTGCTCGCACCAGCCCGCCGTTCCGCGCCGACCATGTCGGCAGCCTGCTGCGCCCGCCGGCCCTGCTGCGGGCGCGCGAGGAGTTCGCCGGCGGTCGCCTCTCCGCCGAGGAGCTGCGCGAAGTCGAGGACGACGCGATCGCCGAGGTGGTGCGGATGCAGCACGACGTGGGGCTGCAATCGGCCACCGACGGTGAGTTCCGCCGTAGCTCCTGGCACATGGACTTCATCTACCAGCTCGGCGGCGTCGGCAAGGCCGAGGAGAACCTGACGGTCAAGTTCTACAACGAGCAGGGGGAGCTCGAGTTCACCTCCGCCGCCTTGAGGATCCACGACAAGGTGCGGCTGGACCACACCATCTTCGGGGACGCCTTCCAGGCGCTGAAGCCGCTCGCCGACCAGACCGGCGCGACCGCCAAGCTCACCATCCCCTCGCCGAACATGGTCCACTACCGCGGCGGCAGAGCGGCGATCGACCCCGACGTGTACTCCGACATCGAGGAGTTCTGGAACGACCTCGCCGTCGCCTACGCCGAGGAGGTCCGCCGCCTGGGCGAGCTGGGCTGCGTCTACCTCCAGTTCGACGACACCAGCCTTGCCTACCTGAACGACCCTCGCCAGCGCGAGCTGATCGCGCGGCGCGGCGAGGACGCCGAGCACCTGCACCTGCGCTACATCAAGCAGATCAACGCCGCCCTGGCGAACAAGCCGCCGGGCATGACCGTCACCACCCACATGTGCCGCGGCAACTTCCGCTCCTCCTGGGCCGCGGAGGGCGGCTACGACTTCGTCGCCGAGGCGCTGTTCGGCGGGCTCGGGGTCGACGGCTTCTTCCTGGAGTACGACGACGCCCGCTCCGGCGGGTTCGAACCGCTGCGGTTCGTCCCCAAGGGCAAGCTGGTGGTGCTCGGCCTGGTGACCACCAAGCGCGGCGAGCTCGAGAGCAAGGACCAGCTCAAGCGGCGGATCGAGGACGCCAGCCGCTTCGTGCCCCTCGAGCAGCTGTGCCTGTCGCCGCAGTGCGGCTTCTCCTCGACGGTGGAGGGCAACGTCCTGACCCAGGAGCAGCAGCTCGCCAAGCTGCGGCTGATCGTCGAGACCGCCCGGGAGGTATGGGGCTGAGCGGCTGCCGCGGCGTCAGTCGAGCGGCTTGGCCATGCACACGCTGAGCGGGGCGTGCTGGTACTCGCCGAAGCAGGGGATGCGGGCGAAGCCGGCGCGCTGGTAGAGACCGATCGCCTCCGGCTGGCGCGGGCCGGTCTCCAGCACCAGGCGCCGCAGCCCCAGCCGGCGGGCGTGCCGCTCCAGCTCGTCGAGCAGCCGGCGCCCCAGGCCGGTGCCCCTGGCCGCCGGCGCGACGTACATGCGCTTGATCTCCCCGGTGGTGGTGTCGATCCGGCGCAGCGCGCCGCAGCCGACCGGCCGGCCGTCGACCCTTGCCAGCAGGAAGACGCCCCGGTCGCCGACGGTCTGCTCCTCGGCCAGCTCGAAGAAGTTGTCGGCCGGGTTGGGGTAGATGACGCTGAGCTCGGCGTTCAGGCTGGCGATCAGCCGCTGCGCGTCGGGGCTGGACAGCGGCTCCCTGGCGATCGTGGCCGGCGCCGCCGTCACCAGCGGTCCCAGTGGACCATGGTGTCCAGCTGGTGGCGCGCAGCCGGCTTGAAGTCGGTGCCGATGGTGTGGGCGACCGGGATCAGCGCCGCCTGCATCACCTGCTCGTAGGGGATCCCGAGGATCTCGGCGGCCTCGCGTTCGTGGCGCAGGTGGAAGGTCGTCCACACCGTGCCGAGGCCGCGGGCGCGCGCCGCCAGCATGAAGCTCCACGCCGCCGGGATGATCGACGCCCAGCGTGACGCCTGCGCCGCCGCGGGTCTCCCGTCGGTCCGGCCCTCCACGCAGGGGATGACGTGCACCGGCACCTGGTGGATGTGCTCGGCCAGGTGCCGCACGGCGTCGTTGATCCTCGCCACCCGCTGGTCGGCGGCGGCCGCGGCGGCGCGGTGCTGCAGGTAGGGGCCGGCGACGCCGCGCCACAGCTCCCCCAGCGCGGCGCGCTCGGCCGCGTCGGTGACCACCACGAAGTGCCAGTTCTGCGCGTAGCTGGCGGAGGGCGCCTGCTGCGCCAGCAGCAGGCACTCCTCGAGCAGCCCGCGTTCGACCGGGCGCGTCAGGTCCAGCCGCCTGCGCACCGACCGGGTGGTGGCCAGCAGCTCGTCGGGCGTCAGGTCAGGCGGCATGCCGGTAGCATCCCATGCCCGGCGCCCAGCGCGGCGGCCGCTCGGCTCGGCTAGGCTGCCTCCGATGACCCGCTCCCTCTCCGAGGACCAGGTTCGCCGCATGCGCCTGCGGTCACAGCGCCTGACCGGCGAGCGTCCCGGCGACGTCACCCAGGTCGTCCGGAGCGTGGTTGGACTGCAGGCGCAGGAGACGCGGGCGTCGAGGCTGGCGGTCCGCCCCCGCAGCACCGGCCTCGACGCGGCGGCGGTGCGGCGGGCCTGCGACCTGGAACGCTCGGTCGTGCGGACCTGGGCGATGCGCGGCACCCTGCACATGGTGGCCGCCGAGGACGTTGGCTGCCTGGTCGGCATGCTCGGCCCGCGCTTCGCCGCCGCCGGCCGGCGCCGGCGGCTCCAGCTCGGCCTCGACGACGACCTCTGCGCGCGTGCCCTGCCGGCGATCCGCGAGGTGCTGGCCGCCGACGGCCCGCTGCCGAGGGCCGAGCTGGTCGACCGGCTCGCCGGCGAAGGCGTCGCCATCGACCCGGCAGGGCAGGCGCCCGCCCACCTGGTCGCCTACGCGGCCATGCAGGGACTGGTCTGCCGGGGACCCGACCTGGAGGGCGACGAGCCGAGCTACGTGCTGCTCGACGACTGGGTCGGCGCCCGGCCGGCGCTGGCGCCCGACGCGGCGCTCGCCGAGCTCGCCCGCCGCTACCTGGACGGCCACGGTCCGGCGAGCCCGCGGGACCTGGCCGCCTGGGCGGGGATCCCGCTCGGGCGGGCGAGGCACGGCTTCCGGCTGGTCGCCGGCGAGCTGCGCGAGCTGGACGCGGCCGGCGAGCCGGCATGGGTCCTGGCGGACGCGCCGGAGGGGTCCGGTCCGGAGGCCGGGGAGCCGTGCCTGCGCCTGCTGCCCCACTTCGACGCCTGGCTGCTCGGCTGGCGCGGCAGGGAGCGCATCCTGGACCCAGGGTTCGCCAGGCGCGTCCAGGCGGGCGGCGGCTGGATCCACCCGACGGTGGTGGTCGACGGCCGCGTCGCCGGCACCTGGCGGCTGCGGCGGGCGGGGGACCTGCTGACCGTGGCGGTGGCGCCCTTCCGGCGGCTGGCGCCGGAGCTGCTGCCGGGCCTGCGGGCGGAGACCGCGGACGTTGGCCGCTTCCTGGGCGCCGAGGCGACCCTGACGGTCGAAGGCCCCTAGCGGTGTCGCATGCGGGTGGTTAGCTGTGGCGAGATGACCATGGCCGACCTGCTGACCGGCGCCGACGGGCGCGTCCGCTGCGCCTGGGGCGGAGAGGTACCGGAGTACCTCCCCTACCACGACCGCGAGTGGGGCCGCCCGGTCCACGACGAGGTCCGCCTGTTCGAGAAGCTCTGCCTGGAGGGTTTCCAGGCGGGCCTGTCGTGGCTGACCATCCTGCGCAAGCGGGAGGCGTTCCGGCGGGCCTTCGCCGGCTTCGAGCCCGCCACGGTGGCCGCCTTCGGGGAGGCGGACGTGGCGCGGCTGCTGGCCGACCAGGGGATCGTGCGCAACCGTCCGAAGATCACCGCGGTGGTCGCCAACGCCAGGGCCGTGCTGGCGATGACCGACACCACCCTCGAGGAGCTGGTGTGGGCGCACGCGCCGGCGCCCCGCCCGGCGCCGCTGACCCTGGGGGAGCTGCCGGCGTCCACGCCGGAGTCGGCCGCGCTGGCGCGCCAGCTCAAGCGTCGCGGCTTCCGGTTCGTGGGGCCGACCACCGTCTACGCGCTGCTGCAGGCCTGCGGGGTGGTCAACGACCACCTGGCCGGGTGCTTCGTCCGCGCCGAGCTCGACGGGAGCGGGTAGGGGTCAGAGGACCGCCGTCTCGACCACCAGGTCGCCCTCGGCGAAGCGGGAGGGCCGCAGCGGCCGCAGGTCGAAGCTGGCGCAGCCGCCGGTGGTGACCAGCTCGGCCACGGCCCTGCCGGCGGCCGGGCTGTGCATCACCCCGTGCCCTCCGAAGCCGGCGCACTGCACGAACCCGGGGGCCTCCGCGACCTCGCCGATGACCGCGTGGTGGTCGGGGGTCTCGGGGTACAGCCCCGCCCAGCACTGCCGCGGGTCGATCGGGAGCTCCTCCAGCATCGGGAAGCGGTGCCCGACCCGCTCCCCCAGCGCCTCCAGGAAGCCGGGGTCCACGGTGGTGTCCCACGACGGCGGCTCGTCAGGGTCCGACCAGGCGACCACGAACCCGCCGCTGGCCTCCCGCCGCACCAGCACCCCGGTGTCGAGGTCGACGCACATCGGGATCAGCTCGACCGGCCCGTCCGGCTCGCGGACGTAGGCGAGGTTGCGGCGGACCGGCGTCACCGGCAGCTCCACGCCGAGCAGGGACGCGACCCGCGCGGCGGACGGCCCGGCGGCGTTCACCACCCAGCGGGCGCGCAGCGTCCGCCGGCGGGTCGCCACCTCCAGCAGGCCGCCGGCCGCCCGCCCGATGGCGACCACCTCGGCGCCGAGCTCGACCCGGACCGCCAGGCGCTCGGCCTCCAGCCGCATGGCGGCGACCACCCCATGGGGGTCGAGGAAGCCGTCGCGGGCGTGGAAGGTGCCGGCCAGCAGCCCGTCGGGACGGACGAACGGCACCCGCTCCAGCACCTGCCGGGGGGTCAGCCACTCGGCCATCACCCCAAGGGAACGCTGCAGCTGGAACGCCTCCCGCAGCGACCGCTCGCCGGTCTCGGTGCCGGTCAGCAGCAGGTAGCCGGTCTGCCGGAACGACAGCAGCCCGGTCTCGCGGTCCAGCCGCTCCAGCTCGCCGATCGAGAACGCCGAGAACTGGATGTTGGCGCTGGTGGTGAACTGGGCGCGGACGCCGCCGTTGGCCCGCGACGAGGAGCCCTGCCCGACCGCCGGCTCCCGCTCCAGCACCACCACCCGCTCGACGCCGGCAAGGCGGAGCTCCCGGGCCACCGAGAGCCCGATGACCCCGCCCCCGACGACCGCCACATCCACGTTCTCCGGCACGCCGCCAGGGTAGAGGAGGCGCGCCGGCTACGAGAGGACCGGAGCCTGGCGGGCCTTGATCGCCCTGGCCAGCCTCTCCGCCAGGCCGATGGCGCCAAGGCCGACCAGCAGGTGCAGCACCTCGATCACCCAGTGGGCCGAGCCGACCAGCAGCCGGTCCTGGTTGAGCCCCAGGATCGGGACGACCAGGCCCCAGACGATCGCCACGGCCGCCCGTCCCGGCTGCACGCCGGCGC
>WNGB01013062.1_pt1 | contig 14682 bp, 8 predicted proteins | sample 5400681 | NCBI WGS metagenome assembly WNGB01 (sample SAMN13153367, study PRJNA577476) | soil metagenome | isolation source: 115 cm soil or saprolite under grassland replicate 2 | place: USA:California | collected 2016-06-15
CGCCAGCCGGATCTGGTGCTGCTCGACCTCGGGCTGCCCGATGTCGACGGCCTGGAGGTAACCAGGCGGGTGCGCGAGTGGTCGCAGACGCCGATCATCGTGCTGTCGGCCCGCGGCCAGGAGCGCGACAAGATCGAGGCGCTCGACGCTGGCGCGGACGACTATCTGACCAAACCGTTCGGCGTCGGCGAGCTGCTGGCGCGGCTGCGGGTGGCGCTGCGCCACGCCACACGCGCTTCCACGGATGCCGGCGACCCGATCTTCGCCGTCGGCGAGCTGCGCGTCGATCTGGCGCGGCGGCAGGTGTTCGTGGGCGGCGACGAGGTGCATCTCACGCCGATCGAGTACCGTATGCTGACGGCGCTGATCCAGCACGCCGGCAAGGTCATCACCCACCAGCAGCTGCTCAAGGCGGTCTGGGGGCCGGGCTACGCGACCGAGACGCCCTACCTGCGAGTCTACATGGGGCAGCTGCGGCACAAGCTGGAGGCCGACCCGGCCCGACCGCGCTACCTGCTGACCGAGCCGGGCGTGGGCTATCGACTCAAGGTTGAGTAGCGCCGGCTGCTCGTGCATACCCATCTGGACGCCACCGCGTAGGTTCTGTAAGTTAAGAGATCGCAACCACCGGTAGCCCGCTATTCTCCTATCTGAGCGTTCAACATGGTACTATTCTTCACAAGCAATGATGCCGCGACCAGCTTCTACCGAACCACCGGCACCAAAAGGATCAACCATTCCTAAAGAATGTGGAGGAGTTACCATGAGCGGCAAGGTTGTCACGTCGAAGGGCGAAGTCACCATTCCCGACCCGCCGCTAGCTCACATCCTGTTCAGCACCACGAAGTTCGCCTGGCTCTGGGCGCTTTTGCGCGTCTACCTGGGCTACCAGTGGGTCTACGCCAGTTATCACAAAATCACCGACGGCGGCTGGCTCGACGGCGGCGCCGCGCTGAAGGGCTTCTGGACCGCCGCGGTGAAGATCCCCGAGCAGGGCCGGCCGCCGATCGCCTTCGACTGGTACCGCGGTTTCATCCAGTTCATGCTCGACAACGGCTGGTACAGCTGGTTCGCGCCGCTGGTGGTCTTCAGCGAGATGCTGGTCGGCATCGCGCTGATCGTCGGCGCGTTCGTCGGCATCGCGGCCTTCCTCGGCGCCTTCCTGAACTGGAACTTCATCATGGCCGGCGCCGCCAGCACCAACGGCCTGCTGTTCACCCTGGCGATCCTGCTGATTCTGGCCTGGAAGGTCGCCGGCTGGTACGGCCTCGACCGCTACCTGCTGCCGCTGATCGGCACGCCCTGGACCAGGAGGGGCGCGCAGGCACCGGTGGACCGGCCGCGGCCGAACCCGACGACGTAGCGCGCAGGTGCGAGCTGCCGTGGATCAAACAGACGGCGCCGGCGAACGAGTTCGCCAGCGCCGTCTGTTTCTTGGAACGGCAGGGATCATCTGGCCAGCTGCTGCAAGCCCTTGAGATGAACCGATCGGATGCTGTTACGCTACTCCCGTGGCGCGAGCGCGTAGGCCGAGAGCAGCTGCTCCTTCAGCAGGTCGTGACGGCTCCCAGGGCCAAAGGCGCCTGGGCTTTCGCGCCTAAAGGCAAGCATTCGTAATTCTGCCGATCGGCCGTCTCGTCCGGCAGGATGTGCGTGCCGGTCTTGCCGAGCACCGCGTCGAGCAGTCGCTCGGGCGAGGTGATGATCACCTCGGCGCCGCCGCCGCGCAGAAAGCGCAGCGCCGCGTCGATCTTGGGGCCCATGTTTCCCGGCGGGAACTGGCCCGCGCGCGCGTACTCCTGCGCGGCGGACGCGCCGATGCGGCCGAGCGCGACCTGGTCGGGTCGCTTGTAGTTGAGGTACACCTGCTCGGCGTCGGTCGCGATGATGAACGTGTCGACGCCCAGTCCGCGCGCCAGCAGCGCCGCCGCCAGGTCTTTGTCGATCACCGCCTCGACGCCGACGAGGTGGCCGTCGCGGCGGGCCACCGGCACGCCGCCGCCGCCCGCCGCGATCACCAGGTTGCCGTTGGCGACCAGGCTGCGAATCACGTCGATCTCGACGATCTCCAGCGGCTCGGGCGAGGCGACCACCCGCCGGTAGCCGCGCGCCGCGTCCTCGACGATCGCCCAGCCGAGCTCGCGCTGGCGGCGCCGCGCCTCCTCCTCGGTGTAGAACGGTCCGACCGGCTTGGTCGGGCGGTTGAACGCCGGGTCGCGCTCGTCGACCAGCACCTGGGTGATCACCGTCACAATCGGCACCGAGAGCCCGGCCGCGTCCAGCGCGTCCTTCAGCGCCTGCTCGAGCAGGTACCCGATCGCGCCCTGGGTGTCGGCCACGCACACGTCGAGCGGCTCGGGGTTCACCTGCGGCGCGGCCAGCTCCGAGCGCAGCAGCTGCGCGCCGACCTGCGGGCCGTTGCCGTGGGTCAGCACGAGCGCATAGCCGCGCCGGATCAGTTGCACGATGTAGTGCGCGGTGGTCGCCGCGTTGGCGCGCTGCTCGGCGATCGTGCCACGCTCTCCGGCGCGGATCAGCGCATTGCCGCCGACGGCAATCAGGGCAGTGTTTTTATCTGTGCGCCTCTCGATCTTTCGTGACACTCCGCTAAGCACGTCGGCCTCCGCTTTCGGCAGGTCGCAGGGGATGACATGGGTGCGAATCATCGAACGTTCCTAAAACAAACGTTCCACACAAGAAACGTTTCAACATTTCAACCTTCCAACATGCTAACATTCTAACCTTCGAGCGTTCGTGAGGAACCCGGCCAAAATCTCGCGCAGATCCGGCCGGGTGGTCTCCTCCAGCTCGTAGGTCACCCGCACGGCCGGCCGGTCGATCTTCACCACGCGGCGCAGGTCGATCGGCGTCCCGATCACCACGGCGTCGCACGGGACGCGCGCGATCGTCGCCTCCAGGTCGCGCACCTGCTCGGCGCCGTAGCCCATCGCCGGCAGCAGCGCACCGGTACCTGGGTATGCGCGGAAGGTGTCGGCGATCGTGCCGACGGCGTAGGGCCGCGGGTCGACGATCGCGGCGGCGCCGTACTTGCGCGCCGCGAGCACGCCGGCGCCGTAGGGCATGCCGCCGTGAGTCAGCGTCGGGCCGTCCTCGACCACGAGCACGCGCCGGCCGCGGATCGCCGCCGCATCCTCGACGCTGATCGGCGACGCGGCCTCGACGATCGTCGCCGCCGGATTGGCGCGCCGGATATTCTCGCGCACGGCGTCGACCTGCTCGCACGCGGCCGAGTCGACCTTGTTGATCACCACCACGCCGGCCATGCGCAGATTGGTTGCGCCGGGGTAGTAGCTCAGCTCGTGGCCGGGGCGGTGCGGGTCGACGACGGTGATCGTCAGGTCGGGGCGGAAGAACGGCAGGTCGTTGTTGCCGCCGTCCCACACGATCACGTCGGCCTCGGCCTCGGCCGCGCGCAGGATCGCGCCGTAGTCCACGCCGGCGTAGACCACCGAGCCGCGCGCGATGTGCGGCTCGTACTCCTCCATCTCCTCGATCGTACAAGGTCGCCGTAGGGCATCGGGTGGCGCACCGCCACGACGCGCAGGCCACGCTCGTGCAGCAGCCGGCAGACCTTGCGGGCGGTCTGGCTCTTGCCGCAGCCGGTCCGCACGGCCACCACCGCGATCACCGGCACCTTGGCGGCCAGCAGTGTCCGGCGCGTCCCGAGCAGGGTAAAATCGGCCCCCGCGGCGATCACCGCCGACGCGCGCTCCATCACATAGTCGAACGAGACATCGGAGTAGGCGAACACGACCTCGTCGATCGCGAAGCGCGCGATCGCAGCGGCCAGCTCGGATTCGGGGATGATCGGGATGCCCTCGGGGTAGCGCTGGCCGGCCAGCTCCGGCGGGTAGCGCCGCCCCTCGATGTTGGGGATCTGCGTCGCGGTGAACGCCACGACCTCGTAGCGCTCGTCGTCGCGGAAGACGGTGTTGAAGTCGTGAAAATCCCGCCCCGCCGCGCCCATGATCAGCACTCTGCGTCGAGTCATACGAACCTCCTTGTTCGTTACGCTAACGGGATCAGGATAGCATGGGCGCCCCAGCGGCGCAGGAAACACATGGCTACCGGGCGTGATGCACCGACAACGCGGGCTTGGGCTTTGGGGCCTGGGGCCTGGGGCCTGGGGCTTGCGCCTTGGAGCCTGGGGCTTGCGCCCTGTAACCTGTAACCTGCAACCTGCAATCTGTAACCTGCGACCTGTGACTTGCCAGGTGGAGAAGTGCCACCGTGCGGTGAAACTCTCTTCACTTGCGATAGCGACTTCTTCACCGTTCGGTAGCGCTTTCTCAACTATCATAGCAATGGCCGACCATCTGCCGATGATGGTGCTGGCGTGTGCCGAGAAGTGAGACAGGGAGAAGGTGTTGGTCCAGAAGCGTGCGATACAACCGGTTGAGACGTATACGTCGGAGGTAGACGCTCAGGCAGAGGCCAAGTTTCAGATTCTGCTGGAGTCTGCCCCGGACGCGATCGTTATCATCGACGCCGCCGGTCTGATTGTGATCGCCAACCATCAGGCCGAGAGCCTGTTCGGCTATACGCGCGACGAGCTGCTGGGCCAGCCGATCGAGCTGCTGCTGCCCGAGCGCGTGCGCGTCGTGCACGTGCGGCATCGCGAGGCGTATGTCAGCCGCCCACGCACACGGCCGATGGGCGCGTGCCACGACCTGATGGCGCGGCGCAAAGATGGGACCGAGTTTCCGACCGAGGTTAGCCTGAGCCCGCTCCACACGGCGGGCGGGTTGCTGGTGACCAGTGTCATTCGCGATGTCAGCGAGCGCAAGCAGGCCGAGGCCGCGCTGCACCGGCAGTCGAGCTTCGTGCGGCTGCTCCAGGATGTCGCCGTCACCGCCAACGAAGCTTCCTCGGTCGAGGAGGCGATGCAGCGCACGATCGACCTGATCTGCGCGCATACCAGCTGGCCGATCGGGCATGTCTACCTGCCCGCCGCCGACTCCGACGGCGTTCTGGCGGCCGCGCCGATCTGGCATCTCGCCGACGCCCAGCACTTCGAGCCTTTTCGCCAGATCACTGCGACGACCCGCTTCGTCGCGGGCGCCGGGCTGGTGGGCACCGTGCTGGCGGATGGCAAGCCAACCTGGAGCGTCAACGTCACCGATGACGGCCAGTTCGTGCGCGCGTCGGCCGCGCGCGCGCTGGGCATCCAGGCCGGGTTCGCCTTCCCGGTGCTGGTGGGCGCCGAGGTCGTGGCCGTGCTGGAGTTTTTCTCCACCGCGCCCGCCGAGCCCGACGAGGCGCTGCTGGACGTGATGGCGCACGTCGGCACGCAGCTCGGGCGCGTGGTCGAGCGCCAGCGCTCGGCCGAGGAGTTGGAGCGGCAGGTGCGCCGGCGCACCGCCCACCTTAACGCGCTGCTGGAGCTGAGCAAAGAGCTGCTGCCGGCGCGCAGCCTCGACGCGGTGCTCCAGCGCGCCATGAGCCACACCCTGGCGCTGGTGCCCGAGGCCGACTGCGGCGCGATCTACCTGTACGACTCGTCCAGCAATCGCCTGGCGCTGCGGGCCAGCTCGGGCTTTGGCCAGCTGCCCAGCCCGAACATGCCGATCCTGCTCTGCGCGATCGGCCTGGCGTTCACGCATCGCCGGGTTCAGATGTCCAGCTCGGTCGCCGAGTTCGAGGCGCTGACGCCGGGCCTGACCGCGGAGCAGCGCCAGGAGATCCTGCAGGTGTTGAGCCTGCCGGCTCTGCCCACCGGCATGCTGGCGATCCCGCTGATCGCGCACGACCAGGTGATCGGGGTGCTGCTGCTGCTGCGCAAGGATGGCGACGGCGCGTTCGCGGCCGAGGCACGGCCGACGCTGGAGGGCCTGGCCAACCTGACCGCCGCGGCGATCCTCGAGGAGCGCAGCGCCCGCGCGGCCGCGACGCTCTCGACCCAGCTGGCCAACCTGGAGGAGCAGCAGCGCGCCCTGACCGAGCGCCTCAGCTCGGCCGAGGCAGCCATCCTCCAGGCCGCGCGCCTCGCCGCGGTCGGCCAGCTCGCAGCCGCGATCGCCCACGAGATCAACAACCCGCTCTACGCGGCGCGCAACTGTCTGTACCTACTGGAGGACGAGCCACCGGAGCGGGTGCGCGAGTCGGGCTATCTGACGATCGCTCGCGAGCAGCTGACCCGCATCGCCGGCATCATCCAGCGCATGCGCGATTTCTACCGGCCCGCGCGCGGCGACCTGTCGCCCTACAACCTCAACGAGCTGCTCCAGGACACGCTGGCGCTGGCCGGGCTGAACACGCGGCACGCCGAGATCGAGATGATCTTCACGCCGGACCACGATCTGCCGAACGTGCTCTGCAGCGCAGATCAGCTTCGTCAGGTCTTCCTCAACCTGGTGCTGAACGCGATCGATGCCATGCCCGACGGCGGCACGCTGACCGTGCGCACGACCTCGGGGCCGACCGTGGCGCTCGTCGAGATCCAGGACACCGGCATCGGCATTCCGGACGACATCCGCGCGCACCTGTTCGAGCCGTTCTTTACCAACAAGCCAAACGGCACCGGCCTGGGCCTGACGATCAGCGCGCATATTGTTACCCAGCACGGCGGCCAGATCGAGGTCGAGAGCGGCGCGGGTGTGGGCAGCACGTTCCGCGTGGTGCTGCCCTATCAGCCGAGTATTTGAACTGATGCGCGCTGGTGTGGAAAGGCTACTGAACGAACCGCAAAGAGCGCAGCGAGCGCAGATCATCTGACCCTAGTCCTCTCCTTCGCGTTCTGTGGGCCATTTGCGGTGAAAGTGATAGGACTTACGTGGTGACATCCAATTTGGTGCGGAACGGATTGTCAAAGCTCCCATCGTGGGGATTTTTCGCCCTGCGGGCGAAAAATCCCCACGATGGGAAAGAAAAATCCGTTCTCTATCTGTGACCGCGTAAGTCCTGAAATTGAGAGGTAGAGAACGTGATGGAGCAGCGACCTGCACAAATATTAATCGTCGACGACGAGGCGCCGATCCGTCTGACGATGGACGCGCTGCTGCGCCGGCGCGGCCATGCGGTGACCACGGCGGAGAGCGCCGAGGAGGCGCTCGATCTCATCCACCAGCACCTGTTCGATCTGCTGTTGCTAGATCTCAAGATGCCTGGGCTCAGCGGGCTGGACGTGGCCCAGCGCGCGCGCGAAGTCCAGCCCGAGACCGCGATCATTATTCTCACCGGCCATGGCTCGCTGGAGACGGCGCTCCAGGGCATGCACCTGGGCGTGTTCGACTACATGCTCAAGACCTCCAGCCCGCAGGAGGTGCTGGCGCGCGTGACGGCCGCGCTCGAGCAGCTGTACGAGCAGCGCCGCAAGAATCAGCTATTCCAGACGCTGCACAGCGTGCTCGACGCGCTGGAGGGCGAGCACGAGCCGGAGCAGCGCCAGGCGCCGGTGGAGAGCCAGATCGAGGTCGGCGACCTGCGCCTCTCGACCTGGAATCAGGCGGCCTACCTCGACGGCCGCAAGCTGAACCTGACGCCGACCGAGTTCCGCATCCTGGTCTGCCTGGCCCAGCACGCCGGCCAGGTGCTGACGTACCAGCAGATCGTCCAGTTTGCCCAGGGGTATGAGTCCGACGCGCTGGAGGCCTCCGAGCTGATCAAGCCGCACATCCATCACCTGCGCCAGAAGATCGAGCCGGACCCGGCCAACCCGCGCTACATCCTGACCGTGCGCGGCGCCGGCTACCTGTTCGCGGCCGCGCCGTCGGACAAGATCGAGCAGCCGGTGGCGGCCAGGGAAGTAAAGTAGCGCTGAGTCCTGAAGCGCAAAACGCAAAACGCAAAACGCAAAGCGTGAAGCGTGAAGCGTGAGCCGAGAGGTTCACGTTTCACGCTTCATGTGTTTGGATCTGAGACAAGGTTTTTGCGCGCGTTATGGTGTTGCATCACAGGCTACAGGTCGCAGGTCGCAGGTGGCTTCATCATGCGACCTGCGACCTGCGACAAACGGTAAAGCTGAATGCCGTCGAGCGAAACCTTGTCTGATCGCTCGCGCAGGGGGCGCGGCTATAGCGGTTTCACGGCTCGCTTGTGGTGCGCCATGAGCAGCGCGATCGCGCACGAGGCCTGCAGGCCGAGCGGATTGTCGGTGCGGCTGGTCAGCACGATCGGCACACGCCCGCCGAGCACGATGCCAGCCGACTCCGCGTCGGCCAGGTATTCGAGCTGCTCGGCGATCAGGCTGCCGGACTCGAGGTCGGGCGCCACCAGGATGTCGGCCCGGCCGGCCACCGGCGAGACGGTGCCATCATTCCGCGCTGCCGTCTCGGACACGGCGTTGTCAAACGAGAGCGGCCCATCCACGATCCCCCCGGTGATCTGCCCGCGGTCGGTCATCTTGCACAGCGCCGCCGCGTCGAGCGTCGAGCGGATCTTCGGGATCACCGTCTCCACCGCCGACAGGATCGCCACGCGCGGCTGCTCGACGCCCAGGGCGTGCAGCAGGTCGATCGCGTTCTGCACGATCTGGCGCTTGGCCTCCAGGTCGGGCGAGGTGTTCATCATCGCGTCGGTGATGAACAGCGGGCGCGGGTAGGTCGGCACGTCCATCGCGAAGACGTGGCTCAGGCGGCGGCCGGCGCCCAGGCCGCTGTCCTTGTCGATAATCGCGCGGATGAAGGCCAGCGTGTGCAGGCTGCCGGGGCTGGCCAGCATCAGCGCGTCGACCTCGCCGGCGCGCGCCAGCGCGACGGCCCGGGCGATCGCCTCGTCGCTGTGCGCGGTCGCGACCAGCGGGAAGGCCGAGATATCCACGCCGGCGGCCGTCGCGGCGGCGTCGACCTTGGCGGCCGGGCCGACCAGCGTCGGCAAGATCAGGCCGGCGTTGGTCGCCTCGACTACGCCGATCAGCGCGTTCTGATCGACCGGCTCGGCCACGGCCATGCGGATCGGCTTCAGGCCGCGCGCCAGCTTGATCAGCTGGCGGTAGCGCGCGCCACGGTCGTGCAGGTGGACGGCGGGCAGGATGGTGCGCGGGCGCTTGACCTTCTCGGTCGGGGCGAGCACCTCGGCGCTGCCGGTGATCACCACCTCGCCGTGCTGGTTGACGCACTTGCAGTCGAACACCACGCGGTGCTTCTCGGGGTCCTTCTCGGTTGCGGTGACCGAGACGGTGATCGTGTCGCCCAGCGCGACCGGCCGCCGGAAGCGCAGCGTCTGGCCGAGGTAGATCGTGCCGGGGCCGGGCAGCTTGGTGCCGAGCAGCGTAGAGATCAGCGCGCCGCCCCACATACCGTGGGCGATGATCTTGCGGAACAGGTCGCTCTTGGCGTACTCCTCGTCGACGTGGGCCGGGTTGACGTCGCCCGACATCACGGCGAAGAGCTGGATGTCGGCCAGGTTGAGCGTGCGCACGAGGCTGGCCGACGCGCCAACCTCGATCTCGTCGAAGGTCTGGTTCTCGATGTATTCCATCATGTCGCAGATCGCAGGTCGCAGGTCGCAGGCTTCAGGCTGAGCGTCTTCGGGTCCCCGCGCGCTGTGTGCAGTCTGAAACATACCACGTGTGACGATAGGTGTCTTACTCCTCACGTACGGCGGGGTGGTTTGGCGCGGGCGCGGCCCGCTCCAAGCCGCCCCGGCCAGATCACGCTAGCGCCATCATATGCCAGATGCGCGCGCCTGCGCGGAAAGAAGTTGCGCCGGCTGGTGAAGAGTTCTCTACTTCAGCAGGCACATTTCTTTCCGCAGCTCGCGGCGCGTCGGCGTATGATTCAGGAAAGAGACGCTCCCTGCCCCTGCTGCTCTTTTATTTACAGTCGATCTTGGGCTGGGTGGGGGTATGGGGGCGGGACACCCAGAGGGTACCCGGCCCCGCCCCCACACCCCCACCCAACCCAGTATTGTCATGATGTACCAGCCGAAAGTTTGCCGGCTGCCGGCCGGCCGGGCGCGCCAACTCCAGCAGGATATGAAGAGTCTGATCGCGCAGGTGCGCCGCGAGATCCCGCGCGCCTTCGAGGGCGACGACTACGGTGTCCACCGCGACGAGATCCTCAAGCGGCTCAACCAGCGGCGCGAGGGGCTGCTGGAGAGCCTGAACCAGCGCGCGGCGGAGGAAGGTTTCGCGCTGCAGGGCACGCCGATGGGCATTCTGATCATCCCGGTGGCGCATGGGCGCCCGCTCAACGACGCCGACTTCCAGTCCCTGCCGGCCGCCACCCGCGAGGATGTGCTGCGGCGCCGCGACGCGCTCCAGGAGGAGCTGAGCGCGACGATGAAGCAGGGCCGCGCGCTGGAGCGCGCGGCGCAGGAGCAGCTGCAGGAGCTCGACCGGCAGGTGACGCTGTTCGTCGTCGGCGGGCTTATGGAGGACCTGAACGAGAAGTATCGCGACCTGCCGGAGATCGTCGCCTACCTGCAGGCCGTGCAGAAGGATATCCTGGAGAACATCGAGACCTTCAAGGCCAGCCAGCCGGCCCAGGCTACCCCCGCGTCGGAGGGCATGGTGGCGCCGGCGGCGTGGCTGAAGGAGCTGCCGTTCCGCAAGTACCAGGTCAACGTGCTGGTGGACAACAGCGGCCGGGCCGGGGCGCCGGTGATCGTCGACTTGAACCCGAGCTACAACAACCTGTTCGGGCGGATCGAGAAAGAGACCCTGCTCGGCGCGCTGACCACCGACTTCACGCTGATCAAGGCCGGCTCGATGCACCAGGCCAACGGCGGCTACCTGGTGCTGCCGATCGAGGATCTGCTGCGCAACGCGTTCAGCTGGGACGCGCTCAAGCGCGCGCTGCGCGGCCAGCAGATCGAGATCGAGGAGATCGCCGAGCGCCTGGGCTTCGTGGCGACCAAGAGCCTGCGGCCGCAGCCGATCCCGCTCGACGTGAAGGTGGTGCTGGTCGGCGCGCCGCTGCTGTACTACCTGCTGCAGACGTACGACGAGGGCTTCCCCGAGCTGTTCAAGGTCAAGGCCGACTTCGACACCAGCATGCCGCGCAGCGCCGAGAATATGCGCGACATCGCCGGCTTCGTGTCCGCGTTCTGCGCCAGGGAGCAGCTGAGGCTGCTAGACACCGGCGCGCTGGCGAAGCTGCTCGAGCACGCCTCGCGGCTGGCCGAGGATCAGGCCAAGCTCTCGGCGCACTTCGGCGCGCTGGCCGACGTGATCCGCGAGGCCAACTTCTGGGCCGCCCAGGATGGTGCGGCGCAGATCGGCGCGGCGTACGTCCGTAGAGCGGTGGACGAAAAGGTCTACCGGTCGAGCCTGATGCAGCAGCGCATCCAGGAGATGATCGTCGACGGCACGCTGCTGATCGACGTGGACGGCGCGCGCGCCGGGCAGGTCAACGGGCTGTCGGTGATCGGCCTGGGCGACTACGCGTTCGGCCGGCCGAGCCGGATCACCGCCAGCGTCGGGCCGGGGCGCGGCGCGATCGTGGACATCGAGCGCGAGGTGGCGCTGGGCGGGCCGCTGCACAGCAAGGGCGTGCTGATCCTGAGCGGCTATCTGGCCGAGACCTACGCGCGCGAGCGGCCGCTGCAGCTCGCGGCGCGGCTGGTGTTCGAGCAGAGCTACGAGGGCGTCGAGGGCGACAGCGCCTCGTCGGCCGAGCTGTACGCGCTGCTCTCGGCGCTGGCCGATCTGCCGATCCGTCAGGGGATCGCCGTGACCGGCTCGGTGAACCAGCACGGCGAGGTGCAGGCGATCGGCGGCGTGAACCAGAAGATCGAGGGCTTCTTCGACGTCTGCAAGGCCAGGGGGCTGACCGGCGCGCAGGGTGTGATGATCCCGCGCAGCAATGTCCAGCACCTCATGCTGCGCGAGGACGTGGTCGAGGCGGCGCGCGCGGGGCAGTTCCACGTCTGGGCGATCGCGACGATCGACGAGGGGATCGCGCTGCTCACCGGCGTGCCGGCCGGGGCGCGCGATGTGACAGGCAAGTTCCCCGAGGGCAGCGTGCACAGCCGCGTCGAGCGGCGGCTGCGCGCGTTCGGCGAGAGCATGAAGGAGCACGCGCCGGCCGAGTCGAACGGCAAGCTGGTGCTGGCGCATTAGGGCAGTAGCCAGTAGCCAGTAGCCAGTAGTCAGTAGCGGCGACGCACTTCTGACCAATGCTGTAGAGCTGAGCGCAGCGCACCTGAGCCACAGAGGCCACAGAGATCACAGAGATAGCGGAGCGGAGCTCGGCTCCTTGCCCTCGCCATGGGACGCGGATGGCCGCGGACAAACGCGGACTGCTGGCGTTTGTCCGCGTTCGTCCGCGTTTGTCTGCGTCCTATGCCCAATGGTGAACATGTACCAAATGTATGCTTGACTGCGTTTTAACAATATGAGAAGCTATTGACCAGCAGTTTTCGCTCTGTAACCTCGCAGGACACGCTATGACCGACGCCGCAGCCGTCCAGACCTTCATCCAACATTGGGAGCAGGTCGAGCTGAACGAGAAGGCTGTCGCCCAGTCGCACTTCAACGCGCTCTGCCGCCTGCTCGGGCTGAAGGGACCCGTCGAGGCCGACCCCAAGGGGCATTTCTTCCGTTTTGAGAAGCCGCTGACCAAGTCTGGCGGTAGCGCCGGCTTCGCGGATGTCTGGTACAAGGACCGCTTCGCCTGGGAGTACAAGTCGAAGGGCAAATATCCTGACCTGCGCGCCGCCTACCAGCAGTTGTTGCTCTACAAGGAAGACCTCGACAATCCGCCCATCCTCGTCGCCTGTGATATTACCAACTACGAAGTCCATATCGCCCTCACCGGCTATCCCACCAAGGTCCATCGCTTCACCAATGCCGACCTCCAGAACGCCAGCACCCGTGAGCTGCTGCGGCAGGTCTTCACCGACCCGGAGCAGCTTCGCCCGGTCGAGCGCACCGAGACGATTACCGAGAAGGTCGCTGGCCGCTTTGCGGATGTGGCCCAGTTTCTTGAGCGCCGCAAGTTCGCGCCGATCCAGATTGCGTCGTTCTTTATGCGGGTGCTGTTCGCGCTGTTCGCCGAGGACATCAAGCTGTTGCCGGCCGAGCTGATGAGCAACAGCCTCAAGCAGTCGATCCGCACTCCAGAGGAGTTCCCGGAGCGGGCACGTGCGCTATTCCGGGCGATGCGCGAGGGCGGCTATTTCGGGATGGACCGGGTGCCGCGCTTCAACGGCTGGCTGTTTGCGGACGACGAGGTGCTGCCGCTGAACGCCGACGAGCTACAATTCCTGGCCGAGGCCGCCAAGCTGGACTGGTCCGCTGTCGAGCCGGCGATCTTCGGCACCCTGTTCGAGCGCAGCCTGGACCCGTCAAAGCGTGCTCAACTGGGGGCGCACTACACCAGCAGAGACGACATCCTCCTGATTGTCGAGCCGGTGCTGATGGCGCCACTGCGCCGCGAGTGGGAAACGGTCAAGACTGGCGCCGAGGCGCTGCGCCAGCAGTGGGAGGTCGAGGGCATCAGCGTCAATCGGCGGCGCCAGCTCCAGGGCATTGCCGAGGGGATGCTGCTCGACTTTATGGAGCGGCTCGCGCAGGTGCGGGTGCTGGACGCCGCGTGCGGGAGCGGCAACTTCCTCTACGTCGCGCTCAACGAGCTGAAGAACCTGGAGAAAGAGGTCTGGGCCTATGCAGGTGGCATTGGTGTGCGGCAGCCAGAGCTAGGGGTGTCGCCGGCCCAGCTCTTCGGCGTCGAGAAGAACCAGTTCGCGGCGGAGCTGGCCCAGGTGGTGGTCTGGATCGGCTACTTGCAGTGGCTGAAGGTCAACGGCTTTCTGGAGGGCAAGCCCAAGGAGCCGATCCTCCAGAACCTGCACAACATCGAGTGTCGGGATGCCATCCTGACGGTGGACCTCCAGGGCAATCCCGCTGAACCACCCTGGCCGGAGGCGGATGTGATTATCGGCAATCCGCCGTTTTTGGGTGGTAGTAAGCTGCGCCGAGAGTTGGGCGACACATACACCGAGGAACTATGGAAGCTGTATGACGGTCGAGTACCTGGAGCGGCAGATTTGGTGTGCTACTGGTTCGAGCGAGCGCGAGTGCTGATTGAAGCTGGGCAAGCACGACGCGCCGGCCTTTTGGCAACCCAATCAATCCGGGCAGGTGCGAGCCGCAAGGTGCTGGAGCGCATCAAGGAGCGCGGTGACATCTTTATGGCCTGGAGCGATCGACCCTGGGTACTTGATGGTGCTGCCGTCCGCGTCTCGATGGTTGGCTTTGACAGTGGCGATGAAATCATCCGCTGCCTTGATGGAAAACTTGTCAACGACATCAACCCTGATCTAACCTCGGCTATCGATCTGACAAGTACAGTGGCCTTATTTGAAAACCAGAACGTCGGCTTCCTCGGTATGATGAAAGGTGGCCCGTTTGATATTGACGCGAACACTGCGGAGCGGATGCTCAACGCTCCGCTGAACTTGAACGGCCGTCCGAATAGCGATGTTGTTAGACCAAGGATGAACGCTAAAGATATAACAAGCAGGTGGAGCAATACGTGGATTATCGACTTCGCAGAGATGGCGCTTGATGAGGCATCGCGTTATGAACAGCCTTTCTCGTATGTACGCGACGTTGTAAAGCCAGTCAGAGATACGGTACGAGACGAGGGAATGCGGACAAAGTGGTGGTTACACGGCAGACCACGGCCCGCTCTGAGAGAGGCAACCAAGGGACTTCAACGCTATATAGCCACTCCGAGGGTTGCCAAACATCGCGTATTTGTTTGGCTACGGCCACCT
>WNGB01008422.1_pt1 | contig 14681 bp, 15 predicted proteins | sample 5400681 | NCBI WGS metagenome assembly WNGB01 (sample SAMN13153367, study PRJNA577476) | soil metagenome | isolation source: 115 cm soil or saprolite under grassland replicate 2 | place: USA:California | collected 2016-06-15
ACGGCTCGTCCCCCTCGCGGGCCGCGACCAGCTCGCTGTTCTCGGCCAGCCGGTACACGTCGGACCGCAGCACCAGCAGGTCGTCGGTGGTCTTCACCGGTTTGAACCGCCTGCGGTCGACAAGTACCGCCTGCGCGCCCTCGAACGTCTCGATCGCGGTACCCATCGCGGTCTCGATCTGGATCACCTGCGGTGACGACGGGTCGGCCGGGTCGACGGTCTTGCGGTTGACGATGATCGGCAGCCCGAGGATGCCGTCGTGGCCGGACATCAGCTCGGCCAGCCGGTCCAGGTCGATCCACAGGTTGTTGGTGTTGAACGTGGTGTGCCGGGTGACGTCCTGGAACAGGTCCTGCTCGCCCTCGGCGACCTGCGCGCTGTCGCGCAGCACCAGCCGGCCGTCGGACGTGCGGACCGCGACGTGTCCGCCCTTGCGGTCCGATCTCGTACGACGGCACACCTCCATCCCGAACGGCACCTGGTGCTCGGCCATCCAGGCTGCGATCCGGCCGTCCGGGATGGCGCCGAGGTTGTCGGAGTTCGAGATGAACGCGTACCGGAAACCCTTCGCCCGCAGGGCGTCCAGCGTGCCGGACGCGACCAGCGCGACGAACAGGTCGCCGTGCCCGGGCGGGCACCACTCGAGCTCCGGCTCGGCCGGCCACTCGACCGGGGTGAGGTCGTCGGCGCGCAGCTTCGGCTCGGCGTTCTGCAGGAAGTCCAGCGGGAGGCCGTCGACCGGCAGGGCGTCGTACTTGCCGAGGATCGCCAGCGACTCGTCGCGGGTGCGGAAGGAGTTCATCAGCACCAGCGGCAGCGGCACGTCGTAGCTGTTGCGCAGGGCAAGGATCTGGCGGGCGATGATGTCGAGGAAGGTGAGGCCCTCGAGGACCGGCAGCGCGGACTTCGGACCGGTGACGCCCATGGAGGTGCCGAGGCCGCCGTTCAGCTTGATGACGGCGGTGCCGGCCAGGGCGGCGCGGATCGCGTCGTCCCCGGTCTCCAGGTGGTCCAGCCGGGGCACGTCGCCGAGCGGTTCGATGTCGGCCTCGGCGATGGTGCCGCGCCGGCCGGACTCCAGCAGCCGGTAGTAGTGCGAGAAGACGGTGATCGCGACCTCGGCGACACCGGCGGCACGCATCTTGTCCTGAGCCTGGCGAAGACCGTCGGCACTCATGGCACTCCACAGTAGTGCGGTCAGGAGCCGCCCTTACGATCGGGATCGTGCAGCCCAACAAGCACGAACTGCGCCGCGAGCTCCTCGCGGCCCGGCGCGCCCTCTCCGTCGCCGACCGCGAGAACGCGGCCGCGGACCTGGTCACGACGGCCGCCGCCGACCCGCTCATCAGCGCCGCCCGCAGCGTCGCCCTGTACGCCGCGATCCCGCCGGAGCCGGACACCGCGCCGCTGATCGCCTGGTTCACCGGCCGCGGCGTCCGGGTCCTCCTCCCGGTGCTGCACGACGACAACGACCTCGGCTGGGGTGAACCCGGCGCGCGCCTGGTGGCCGGACGGTTCGGTCTGTCCGAGCCCGCCGCCGACCTCGGCACCGGCGCGATCCGCGACGCGGACCTCGTCCTGTGCCCGGCGCTGGCCGTCGACCGCAGCGGCGTGCGGCTAGGCCGCGGCGGCGGCTCCTACGACCGCGCGCTCGCCCGCGTCCCCGTCTCGACCCCGGTCGTGGCGGTCCTGTACGACGCCGAGCTCGTCGACGCCCTCCCGGCGGACCCGCACGACCGGCACGTGACGCACGTGCTGACGCCGGCGCGGCTCATCGCGCTATGACGACGCGGGGTGCAGCGTGAGGGTGTGCTTGCGCGCGGACTCGACCGCCTCGCGGGTGTAGGGCCAGGCCAGCGTCCGCCCGGTCGCCCACAGCTTGGTCTGGTCCACGTAGTTCGGGTGGAACGCGTGGCCCGAGGCCCCGGTGAGGTTGATCCAGCGCGACTTGTCCAGGTCCGACAGGTCGACCACCATCCGCATCGACGGCGCCGCGGTCACGTCGTACCCCTCGGACGCGTCCCAGGCCGTCGCGTCGACCACCGACGAGCCGCCGCCCAGCTGGAACGGACCGCGGTTGAACAGCTTCTCCACCAGTCCGACCCCGGACTCGCCCAGGGTCTGGTTCCGCAGCGTCAGCGTGTGCAGCCGGCCCCACTTCCAGTACTTCGGGTCCCGCGCCATCGCGGTGGTGATCTCCTTGCGGGCGTCGTACAACGCCTGCCGCAGGATGTCGTCGCGGGTCTCCACTTTGTCCTTGGTCCGCACGTCGTCCCACCACTGGCTGCCCGGCCGGCCGACCAGGTTGCGCACTACCTCGAACCAGCGCGAGCCGCCGTCCGGCCAGGTCTCCTCCGGCATCTGATCGTGGAACGTCAGCGCCAGCACGTCACGCCAGACGACGTTGAAGTATGCCGCCGCGGCCGAGCCTGCCGGCTCCCGGAAGTCCCAGCCGCGCAGGGTGGCCTGGCCCTCGCGCACCCACGGGTCCCTGACCTTGATCCGCAGCAGGTGCGGCACCAGCATCGCCGCGTTGCGGTTCAGGTCGTCGAACTGGATCCGCGTCATCGCGCCCACGTCCAGCTTGCCGGCCGCCGCGAGCCGGTCGGCGATCTGCTGCGACCGGTAGCCGTAGTCCCAGTCGCTGGTCAGGTGATAGGGGTACGACGGCGGCACGACGGCCTGGTTCGCGGTCGCGACCATCCCGTCGGGTGGGTCGAACTCGTACGGCAGCGCCGAGAACGGGATGTAGCCCTTCCACTCGTACGACGGGTCCCAGCCGGGCGCCGGCCAGTCACCGGTACCCTTGCCGCGGATCGGGATCCTGCCCGGGGCCTGGTACCCGATGTGGCCGGACCTGTCGGCGTACACGAGGTTCTGTGACGGAACCTCGAACAGCTTCGCGGCCGCCCGGAACGCGCCCCAGCCGCGCGCCTTGTCGAGCGCGAACAGCGCGTCCGCGGTATGCCCCGGGGTGAGCGCGGTCCAGCGCAGGGCCACGGCGTACGTCTCGTTCCCGGTGCGCGCGGCGGCCTGCGGGCCGGCCTCGGCGGAGAGCCGCCCGACGGTGCCGAGGTCGTCGGAGACGTCGGAGATCAGCGGGCCGTGCCGCGACTCGCGCGCGGTGATCGTGACCGGCTCGTCCTTGCCGGCGATCTCGAAGGTCTCGGTCCGGACCTTCAGCGGTTCGGTGCGCTTGCCGTACACGGTGGCGTTGCCGCGCACCTTCTCCAGGTACAGGTCGGTGACGTCGGGCGACAGGTTGGTGAAGCCCCAGGCGATCTCGTCGTTGTGACCGATCACCACACCCGGGACGCCGGAGAACGTGAAGCCGCTGACGTCGAACGGGCACTCGGTGTCTACGCGCCGGCAGTGCAGGCCCATCTGCTCCCAGATCCCGGGCAGCGAGGTGCCGAGGTGCGGGTCGTTGGCCAGCAGCGGCTTGCCGGACCTGGTGTGCGCGCCGGACACCACCCACGAGTTCGAGCCCAGGCCGTCGCCGCGGCCCATCAGCTGCGGCACCTGCTCGGCGGTCTTCTGGATCCGGTCCAGCGCGGCGAGCAGCCCGGGGCTGAGCGCCGCCCGCTTGAGCTCCGGGGCCGCGCCGACGAACCTGCCCTGGGCAACGGCCGATCTCGGCACGATCGGCTCGTTGCGGTCATAGGGGTACGGCGGGTAGAGCTCCGCGATCTGCTTCGGGGTCTTCGTCACGGCCAGGCGGACCCGGTCGATCTCCTCGTCCATGTTGCCGCGCAGGTCCCAGGCCATCGCCTTCAGCCAGGCCAGCGAGTCGGCCGCGGTCCACGGCTCGGCGCGGTAGTCGAGCCCGTTCAGGCCGAGCACGGCGTACTCCAGCGACAGCTCCGAGCCGGAGTGGTCGTCGAGGTAGGCGTTCACGCCGGCCGCGTAGTCGTCGAGGTAACGCCGCGTGGCCGGGGCCAGCATGGCCAGCTCCTTCTCCGCGACCCGGCGCCAGCCCAGGGTGCGGACGAACTTGTCCGTCTCGAGCGCGTCCTCGCCGAACATCTCGGCCAGCCGGCCGGAGGTGATGTGCCGCCGGACGTCCATCTCGAAGAACCGGTCCTGCGCGTGCACGTAGCCCTGTGCCGCGAACAGGTCGGCGGCGGTGTCGGCGTACAGCTGCGGGATGCCGTTCTCGTCGCGGATCACCTCGACATTCCCGGTCAACCCGGGCACCTCGGCGTTCCCGTCGTACGACGGGAAGGCGTCGCGCACCACGTACACCCCGGTCAGGGCGAGGACCAGCACGAGGGTGGCCAGCACGGTCGCGACGATGACCAGGACACGGAGTAGGCGGCGCACGCAGACAACCTAGTGCGCGGCGGCGCGACTATCACCCGCAGGTCTTGTCCTCGCAGATGCGAGGCTTGGATGCTGTTCGTGCCTGCATTGTTTGAGCCGGAGTAGCTCCTGCCCTCGGATGCGCGAGGGATAGCATCGACTTCGTGACTGTGTTCCGGATCGGTGAGGCCGCCGAGATTCTCGGCGTGAGCGCGGACACGGTGCGCCGGCTGGTCGACACCGGCCGGCTCGCCGCGGTGCGCGACGAGCACGGCCATCGGGTGGTCGGCGGCGAGGAGCTGGCGTCGTACGCGCGCTCGACCTGGGCGCACGCCGACGGCGACGCCGACCGGTCCTCGGCCCGCAACCGGCTGCGCGGCATCGTGACCGCCGTGGTCAAGGACTCCGTCATGGCCCAGGTCGACCTGCAGGCCGGGCCGTTCCGGATCGTGTCGCTGATGAGCCGTGAGGCCGTCGACGCGCTGGGGCTGGAGGTCGGTTCGGTCGCGGTCGCGGTGATCAAGTCCACCACCGTCGTGGTCGAGAAACCGGCCGCGTCCCGGCCGAGGAGCAACACGTGACCGCCCGATGGATGGTTGTCGCCGCCGTGCTGGTACTCACCGCGGGCTGCGGTGGGGCCGCGCCCGCGAGTGGCGTGACCGGGGAGGTGACCGTGTTCGCGGCGGCGTCACTGACCGAGTCGTTCACCGCGATCGGCAACGACTTCGAGGCCGCCGACCCGGGGACGAAGGTGACGTTCAACTTCGCTGGGAGCTCGGCGCTGGCCACGCAGATCACCCAGGGCGCGCCGGCCGACGTGTTCGCGGCGGCCAGCCCGAACACGATGAAGACCGTCACCGATGCCGGTCTCGCCGGCGGCGACGCGACCGTCTTCGTACGGAACCAGCTGGTGATCGTCGTACCGAAGGGGAATCCGCGGCACGTCGCCGGCCTGGCGGACCTGACGAAGCCCGGGGTCAAGGTGGCGCTGTGCGCGCAGCAGGTGCCGTGCGGCGCGGCCGCGAAGCAGGCGCTGGCGGCTGCCGGGGTCGCGCTGACGCCGGTCACGCTGGAGCAGGACGTCAAGGGGGCGCTGTCCAAGGCGAAGCTGGGTGAGGTCGACGCGGCGCTGGTCTACCGGACCGATGCGAAGGCGGCGGCCGGTGACGTCGACGCGGTGGAGTTCCCGGAGTCGGCCACGGCGATCAACGACTACCCGATCGTGGTGCTGAAGCACGCTGCTCACCAGGCGGCCGCGCGGGCGTTCGTCGCCTACGTGAGGTCCGACGCGGGGCGGGACGTGCTCACGTCGGCCGGGTTCCTGGCGCCGTAGCCATGGTCCGCCGCCGGGATGCCGCTGCCCGGGTGCCGCTGGCGCTGCTGCTGCCGGCGCTGCTCGGGCTGGCGTTCCTGGTGCTGCCGCTGGCCGGGTTGCTGGTCCGCGCGCCGTGGACGACGCTGCCGCGGCGGCTGACCGAGCCGGGGGTGCTGACCGCGCTGCGGCTGTCGCTGCAGTCGGCGACGCTGGCGACGGTGGTCTGCGTGCTGCTCGGCGTGCCTCTGGCGTGGCTGCTGGCCCGGGTCGCGTTCCCCGGCCGCCGGGTGGTGCGGGCGCTGGTGACCGTGCCGCTGGTGCTGCCGCCGGTGGTCGGCGGGGTGGCGCTGCTGCTGGTGCTGGGGCGCTCGGGGCTGGTCGGGTCGTGGCTTGATTCGGCGTTCGGGATCACGTTGCCGTTCAGCACCGCGGCGGTGGTGATCGCGGAGGCGTTCGTGGCGATGCCGTTCCTCGTGATCGCGGTGGAGGGGGCGCTGAGGGGCGCGGACAGCCGGTACGAGGAGGCGGCGGCGACACTCGGGGCCGGGCGGTGGACGGTGTTCCGGCGGGTGACGCTGCCGCTGGTGGCGCCCGGGATCGCGGCCGGGACAGTGCTGTGCTGGGCGCGGGCGCTGGGCGAGTTCGGCGCGACGATCACGTTCGCCGGCAACTTCCCGGGGCGGACCCAGACGATGCCGCTGGCGGTGTATCTGGCACTCGAGAACGACCTGCAGGCGGCCGTCGTACTCAGCCTGATCCTGCTGGTGGTCTCCGTCGCCATCCTGGCGGGCCTGCGCGACAAGTGGATCACGTCGCCATGAGCGGGACGCGCGACGTGGCGATCGGCGTCGTGGGCGGGGCGCCCGGCGTGCCGGGCGGGGATCTGCTGGACGCGCGGGTGGTCGTCGAGCGCGAGGCCGGGTTCCGGCTCGACGTCGAGCTGTCCGTCGCGGCCGGTGAGGTCGTCGCGCTGCTCGGGCCGAACGGGGCTGGGAAGACGACGGCGCTGCGCGCGCTGGCCGGCCTCACGCCGCTCACCGGCGGCTGGGTCCGGATGGCCGGCCGGACCGTCGACGAACCCGCGCGCCGGGCCTGGACGCCGGCCGAGCGGAGGCCCGCGGGTGTCGTGTTCCAGGACTACCTGCTGTTCCCGCACCTGAGCGCGCTGGAGAACGTCGCCTTCGGGCCGCGGTGCCACGGCCTGTCCCGCCGCCGGGCGCGGGCGGAGGCCGTGGGCTGGCTGGAGCGGGTCGGGCTGGTCGAGTACGCCGATCGCAAGCCCCGGGAACTGTCCGGTGGCCAGGCCCAGCGGGTGGCCCTGGCCCGGGCGCTCGCCCTCGACCCGGCCGTGCTGCTGCTCGACGAGCCGCTCGCCGCGCTGGACGCCCGGACCCGGCTCGACACCCGCGCGGAGCTGCACCGCCACCTGACCGCGCACCCCGGCGCAGCCCTGCTGGTCACCCACGACCCTTTGGACGCCTTGGTCCTGGCAGACCGGCTGATCATCGTGGAGGACGGCCACGTCGTCCAGGAAGGCGATGCCGCCACGATCGCCGCGCGCCCGCGCACCGACTACGTCGCCCGCCTCGTCGGCCTCAACCTCTACCGCGGCCACGCCTCCGGCCGCCTGGTCGCCGTCACGAGCGCGGCCGGTGCCGCGGCCGGTGCCGCGGCCGGTGGCTTCACGTTCACGGTCGCGGAGGCGATCGACGGTGACGTGTTCGTCGCGTTCCCGCCCGCGGCCGTCGCGGTGTACGCGCACCAGCCCGACGGCAGCCCGCGCAACACCTGGCCGGCCGTCGTCGCCGGCATCCAGCGGCACGGCGACAACCTCCGGATCCAGCTCGACGGCCCCATCACCGCCGCCGCCGACATCACCCCCACCGCCGCTGCCCAGCTCCACCTCGCCCCGGGCCAGGAGGTGTGGGCCGCCGTCAAGGCCACCGAGACCCTCGCCTACCCCGCGGTCCCCCACGACCGGGCGACTCACACAACTGAGCGGTAGTCCGTTCCACAGGCATGACGACTTTCGAGTACCTCCCCGTACCCGCCGCCGACCTCGCCCGGATCCGCCGCACCGGCCACGACGACCACGGCAACCCCCTCGTACCGCAGCTGTCCGAAGCCGGCCTGCCGCTGCGATGCTGCCTGCGCCTGTCCACCGAGGGCGAGCAGATCGCCCTGATCGCCTATCAGCCGTCCGCGCTGGGCGGCCCGTACGCGGAGATCGGCCCCGTCTTCGTCCACACCGACGACTGCGGCGGCCCCGAGTCCACCACGTCGTTCCCGTCCGACTTCACCAACCGCCGCGCGGTCCTGCGCCCGTACGACGCCGACGGCCGGCTGATGGACGGCGTCCTCGCCGGACCCGGCCAGAGCGAGACCCTCCTGAAGCAGCTCTTCACCGACCCCGGGGTAGCCCTCGTCCACGTCCGCAACGTCATCGCCGGCTGCTGGAACTTCTCCGTCCGCCGCGCCTCCTGATTTCCGCTCGTCGGGCCCTTGTGACCCGGCGTGTCGCCGTTCGTCGGGCCCTTCCGACCACGCCCGTACGCCTGTGGCCGTCGCGCTCTGCCGGGTTCTGGCGGGACTGCCGAGTTCCACCAGACCTGGCTCGTTGCAACCCGGCTGTCGCCACGCACGCCCGGGGTCGGCACACGAGCCGGCAGGCGCCGTTCTCGAAGAGCACCCGCCCACCGACCAGGTTCGTGGTCACTAGGGCCCGACGAACGACGACACGCCGGGTCAGAACGGCCCGATGAATGGGATTCAGGAGGTGAGGAGGGTGGCGTAGCGGTCGAGGTCTACGTTGCCGCCGCTGAGGATGACGCCGATGCGGCGGGCGGGGAGGGTGCCGGTGACGGCCTGGTGGCGGATGGCGGCGAAGCCCAGGCAGGCGGTGGGTTCGACGACGATCTTGAGGGTCGAGGCGAGGATCCGCAGAGCGGCGACGAGCTCGTCGTCGGTGGCGGTGAGGATGTCGTCGACGTCGCGCTTGATGATCGCGAACGGGTACTCGCCGAGGTGCTGGACCTGGGCGCCGTCCGCGATCGTCTGCGGCGTCTCGATGTGCACGATCATGCCGCTGCGCAGCGAACGCAGCCCGTCGTCGCCCGCCGCCGGCTCCACGCCGTACACCTTGCAGCGCGGCGACAGGGCGCGGGCGGCGAGTGTGCAGCCGGACAGCAGCCCGCCGCCGCCGAGCGGCACGTACAGCGCGTCCAGCTCGCCGGTCTCCTCGAACAGCTCCAGCGCCGCGGTGCCCTGCCCGGCGAGCACGTCCGGGTGGTCGTACGGCGGCAGCAGTGTCAGCCCCCGCTCGGCGGCGAGCTCCTTCGCGATCTGCTCGCGGTCCTCGGTGAAGCGGTCGTAGCGCACGATCTGCGCGCCGTACCCCTGCGTCGCGGCGACCTTGCCGGCCGGCGCGTCGTGCGGCATCACTACGGTCGCCGGGATCCCCAGCAGGCTCGCGGCGAGCGCGACGGCCTGCGCGTGGTTGCCGGACGAGTACGCCACGACGCCCGCCGCGCGCTGCTCCGGGGTGAACAGCGACAGCGCGTTGAACGCGCCGCGGAACTTGAACGCGCCGACCCGCTGGAAGTTCTCGCACTTGAAGAACACCTCGGCGCTGGTCTCGGCGTTCACGCGCCGTGACGTGAGGACCGGGGTCCGGTGGGCATGGCCGCGGATCCGGTCGGCGGCCGCGCGGACGTCGTCGTACGTCGGGATGATCACGCAGCCATCCTGCCGTGCGACTTGGAATACAACGGCGGCGTGGCGCATTATTAGCAGTCGAGCGACACGAGTGCCAAGACGGGAGCGGACGTGCCGACCTACCAGTACCAGTGCACCGACTGCGGGAACGCCCTCGAGGTGCGTCAGAGCTTCACCGACGACGCGCTGACCGTCTGCCCTGCCTGCGACGGGACGCTGCGCAAGGTGTTCAACGCCGTCGGCGTGGTGTTCAAGGGCTCCGGGTTCTACCGCACGGACAGCCGCTCCGGCACGACCTCGTCCTCCACCGCCGCGCCGTCGAAGTCCACCTCCGACTCGAGCTCCTCGAACGGCTCGAGCTCGTCGTCCGCCGGGTCGTCGTCTTCGGGTTCGTCGTCGAGTACGACGTCCTCCGCCGCCTCCAGCGCCGCCTGAGGTTCCTCCCGCTGGGAATTTCCCTGTGGACAACCGGTCTCCGGGCCGGTCGATGCTCGTACGTTCCGGGCATGAGCCGTACGACGTCCTTCCTGCGTGACCTGATCCGTGCCGCCGGCTGGCACCGCCGGCTGCTCGCGGCGCTGGCCGCGGCGGTCGCTGTCTACTGCGCGGTGACCGCGCTGGCGCCCGGGCCGCCGCCGACAGTCGCGGTGCTCGCCGCGGCGCACGACCTGCCCGGCGGCACCGTCCTGTCCTCCGCCGACCTGCGCACGCTGCGCCTTCCTTCCGCGGCCGTGCCCGACGGTGCGCTGCGCGCCGGCGCGGGTCCGCCCGCGCGCGTCCTGGCCGGGCCGGTGCGGGCCGGCGAGCCGCTGACCGATGCGCGGTTCGTCTCCCCAGGTCTGGTACGACGAACGGGCGCCGGCCTGGTCGCGTACGCGATCCGCATCGACGACGCCGAAGCGGCGACGCTGGTCCGTCCCGGCGACCGGGTCGACGTACTGTCCGCGACGGCGACCGCCGCACGTGCCGCGGACACGGTCGCGTCGGGGATCACCGTCATCGCCTTGCCGGGGCGGGCGGACGGCCCGGGCGGCGCGGCGGGGGCCGGAGGCGCGGGCGCCGGGATCGTGGCCGGGGGCAACGGTCGCGGGGCGCTCGTGGTCGTCGCGGTGCCGGCGCAGGTCGCGGCCGAGCTCGCTCAGGCTTCGGTCAACGGGAGGCTGAGCCTCGCGATCACCGCACGTCCAGGGTGACAACACTGCGTGTGGTTGCTCGCCCCGAGAAGGTGTGACCCCCTACCTTTTCGGGGGTATGGATGCGAGCGCACCCGCTTGCCGACCCTGGAGGAACAATGATCAAGGGCTTCAAGGACTTCCTGATGCGCGGAAACGTGCTCGACCTGGCGATCGCCGTCGTCGTCGGCACGGCGTTCGCGAAGGTCGTGGACGTCGTCGTCAGCAGCTTCGTGAACCCGCTCGTCAACCTGCTCGGAGGCGGCCGGGTCAAGGGCCTGTCCTGGACGATCATCGGCTCGAACCCCAAGACGACGATCGACTTCGCGGCCATCATCAACGCCGGCATCGTCTTCGTCCTGACCGCCGCCGTCGTCTACTTCGTGCTCGTCGTCCCGATGGAGAAGCTCGCGGCCCGTCGCAGAGCCGGCCAGGAGCCCGAGCCCGAACCGCTCACGATGGACCAGCAGCTGCTCACCGAGATCCGCGACGCCCTGCGGACCCGCAGCTGACCTTTGGTCCGAACGCCTCCGGACGGGTCAGCCGTGGTGCGGCGGGACCTCTCGCCAGATGCGCTCGTCGTCGTCACCGGAGTCGCGGTCGTCGCCCCAAGTACGGGGGTCGTCGTCGCTCGTCTGCTCGGCGAAGACCGGCTCGTCGTCGTACGGGTTGGTCACGGTCACCAGCGTACGGCCCGCGCGGGTGGCGTCAGTCCTGGCCGGGGATGCGGGGCAGGCGGGGCTGGCCGCCCTCCAGCTGGGCGTGGCCGCCGCTGGCCTCGATCTGCCGGGCCCGGGCGGCCTGCATCAGCGACGCCAGGCCGGGGTCGTGCTGCCAGCGTTCCTCGCCGAGGATGCACCACGCGGTCAGCACGGCCAGCGTCGGCGCGGCCAGGCCACCGAGGCGCAACGGCTCGGCGCTGTCGAAGCCGTACGTGACCATCCAGTTCGCCGGGTCCGGGTAGAACTCCTGCACGGCACCGTAGTAGAAGCTCAGCCACCCGCGCGGCGTCTGGTGGCACATGATCCGGTAGTTCGTGACCACCACCGGCAGCTCCTGCAGCTCGCGCCACAGCGGCTGCATGTCCTTGCGAGCGGCGTTGCGGCGGGCCGCGTTGCTGGCAGCGGTCACCGCCATCATGCCGAGCACGAACCCCGGCTTGCCGAAGGCCATGTTGCTGCTGTGCATGTACTGGCCGGAACCGCCGTACAGCCTCGAGTAGTGCATCGGCGTGCTGAGGTACGCGACCTCACCCTGCTCGAGCACCAGCCCGCTGATGCCGAGCTGCTGGGGCGCGTTCCCGGCGGACAGCCAGTCCACCCAGTCCTGCGCGAGCGCCCACTCGGCGGCGGCCCGTTCCGCGTGCGTTGCGGCTTGCTTCCTCTTTCCCACTGTGGTCCCTCCAGGCACGGATCCGAACAGATCATGCCATCCCGGCGGTCCTCAACCGGCTCCCGCCTGTGACCATACCGACGTCCGACCGTGATCGCAGTGCCACGCCGCGTGAGACCCCGGCGGGTGTCCGCGGCAGCTTGACACGGCTCTCGGTCGTTGACAGCGTTGTCAAGTGGTCGAGGGGCGTGCCAAGGCGTGCGTTCGGCGGCCGAAAGTGTCAGGCGGTGCGGTTGAGGAGCTCCGCGCCGAGGGGGGTGACGGTGTGGAGCATGCGGTTGCGGTCGCGGAGGCTGGTGACCAGGCCGGCGGCGCGCAGCGCGGAGGCGTGCTGGCTGGCGTTGCCCGGTGAGACGCCGAGCCGGCGGGCCAGCTCAGTCGTTGTACAGCCGTCGGCGATCACCTCCAGCGCGGCGGCCCGGGTCCGGCCGAGCAGGGCGCCCAGCGCCGACGAGCCGTCACCGGAGCCGTTGTCCCAGATCCGCGCCCGGGCGTCCGGGTCGGTCACCGCCGGGTAGAGCAGCACCGCCGGCTGCGCCCCGTCGTACGGGAAGAACGGGACGGGACCGCCCGCGCACAGCACCGACGGGACCAGCACCAGCCCGCGGCCGCGCAGCCGCGCGGTCAGCGGCGCGGACGTCCAGCGCCCGGCGGTGGGCAGCTCGAGCACGCCGTCGTGCCAGGTCACCGACGGGTGGAACGACGACAGCAGCCGGTCCACGCCGCCGTCGGCGAACAGCCGCTGCAGCCGGGCCCGCTCGGCGTCGAGGACCGCGTACATGGCCGGCCAGTACGGCGCGACCAGGCGCCGGTGCGCGCGGTCGATCGCGGCCACCAGCCGGCGCCGCGCGGGCAGCTCGGCGCGGTCGATCCCGCGCAGCCAGTGCGGCTCGTCCAGGCCGCGGCAGTGCGTGGTCCGGATCTCGGCCGACAGCGCGTCGGCCGGTGCCGCGAGCAGCGCCTCGGCGGCCTCGGCGAACTCGGTCGCCTGCCCGGTGATCGTGAACAGGTCGACCTGCACGTTGCCGCACGGGTTGAGGAACTCGGCCAGCTCGCCGGTGACCCGGTCGCCGTGCCGGCGCCATGGCGGCGCGATCCGTTCCCTGCGCGCCAGCTGCAGCGCGCCCAGACCGAACAGGGTCTCGGCGAACGGGCCGAGCGTGGCCGTCACCCGGGTTCGGGCGACGTCCGCGGCGGTGAACTCGATCCGGATCACGAGCACATTTGGCCATGACTGAAGGTCGTTGCCCATGCCTCACACGGCGTCGCAACCTGATCGATATCACGTGTTCCGCATTGGGGAGGATCCGTGCTCCGTTACCGCCTGTCCGCGATCGCCGCCGCCGTCGCCGTCCTCGTCGGCTGCGTCTCGTCGACGCCCAGCCCGAAGGTCAGCGCCGCCCCGCCGACGGCGCCGCAGACCAGCGCGCGCCCGGGTCCGGCGCTCACCGACCTGGGTGCGTGCGCGGGCACGAGCGGGTTCACCTGCGGCAAGCTGAGGGTGCCGCTCGACCACACCGGCCGGGTCCCCGGCACCCTCGACCTGGCCGTCGCGATGGCCGACAACGTGACCGCGCCGCGCGGCGTGCTGCTGGTGCTGTCCGGCGGTCCGGGCCAGCCGGGGGTGTCGCTGGTGAACCGGATCCGCAACTACCTCGACCCCGCTGTGCTGCGCGAGTACCGGATGGTGATGCTCGACCAGCGCGGCACCGGACCGGCGGGGATCAACTGCGCGGACCTGCAGACCGCCACCGGCGGCTCGGACTTCCTCACTCCCCCGGCCGAGGCGGTCGACGCGTGCGCGGCACAACTCGGCGCGACCCGGGACTTCTACGGCACCCCCGACACCGTGCGCGACATCGAGCTGCTCCGGCTCGCGCTGAAGGCGCCGCAGCTGTCGCTGGACGGTGTGTCGTACGGGACCTTCAGCGGCGCCAACTACGCCCTCGCCTACCTGTCCCGGGTGCGGTCGCTGGTGCTCGACTCCGTCGTACCGTTCAACGGTTTCGACCCGTTCGGCACCGGCGAGATGGCCGCCGCCCGCCGCATCCTCGCCGACGCCTGCCGCACCGATCCTTCGTGTACGACGGACCCGGTGGCCGACCTCGCCTGGCTGGTCCGCAACGGCGAGATCGACGGCCGGCCGATCGACGGCCCGGAGTTCATCGAGGCGCTGGCGGTGCTCAGCCTGAGCTTCGTGAACCCGTCGCTGAAGGGCGTCGCACAACTGCTGCACGACGCGCGGAACGGCGACACCGCACGGCTGAAGGAGCTGTTCCAGCAGGCGTCCAGCCTCGGCACGCCGTACGACCAGCTGTCCGCGGGCCTGCACCTGGCGACGTTCTGCTCCGACCTGCGCTTCCCGTGGGGAACGTCCGCCGCACCGCTCGCCGGACGCCAGGCCGCGCTCAACGAGGCCGTCTCGCGGCTGCGGCCCGAGGACCTCTACCCGTACGACGTGACGACGGCGCGGTCGCTGCTCGCCATCCAGGGCTGCCTACGGTGGCCGCCGTCCCGCCCGTCGTCGTACCCCAAGCTGCAGCGGCTGGTCGTGCCGACGCTGATCGTGCACGGCGACCACGACTTGTTCTGCCCGGTCGAGTGGGCGCAGTGGGAGTACCAGCACGCGGAACGCGCCAAGCTCGTCATCGTCCGCGGCGGCGGCCACAGCTCCCAGAGCAACCGCACCGACTTCACCGCCCGCAACGCCGTCCGCGACTTTCTCCTGAGATGACACAGGCGCGGAACGTCGCGGCGACCACGCGCACCGCCCACCGGGCCCGCAG
>WNGB01008423.1_pt1 | contig 14679 bp, 14 predicted proteins | sample 5400681 | NCBI WGS metagenome assembly WNGB01 (sample SAMN13153367, study PRJNA577476) | soil metagenome | isolation source: 115 cm soil or saprolite under grassland replicate 2 | place: USA:California | collected 2016-06-15
ACTCGCGGAAAGGCCGCAATCCCAAGACGGGCGACGCGGTCAGCGTACCCGAAAAGCGGGTGCCCTTCTTCAAGGTGGGCAAGCGGCTCCGCGAGCTCGTCAATACCTAGCGGGGATTATTCACGAGCATGATCGCGAGACCGGCCGGAAGCCCCACCGGCGTCAGGACCCGCCCGCCTCATGTGTGATCTGCTCGGGAATAATGTGGGCTAGGAGAGTGTCGGAGATTCGCTGAACTCACCGGTTCGCTCGAACTCGTGGCCTTCGAGCGCCGGCTTCGCCGGCGCAAGTTCCGAGCCGCGGCCGTACTGCGGCTCACACCGCATCATTGGGGGAGGCATGGGAGGCGCCGGCGAGGCCCCTCCCAGTCATGGATCGTCTCTGGGCACCGTGGCGGATGCGATATGTCTCGACCGCTGGGGCGCTGCCGGCTTGCGTGTTCTGCGCCGCGCTGGCGGCCGGGGATGACCGGCGGACCCTCGTCGTCCACCGCGGCAAGCTGGCCTTCCTGATCCTCAACGCCTTCCCGTACGCCTCGGGTCACGTGATGGCCGCCACCACCCGCCACGGATGCTCACTGGAGGACGCGACATCCGCCGAGCTGACCGAGACGATGGAACTCGCCCAGCGCGCCATCCGCGCGCTCCGGGCCACCTACCATCCGGACGGCTTCAACGTGGGCGTGAACCTGGGGCGCGTGGCCGGAGCCGGCGTGCCTGATCACCTCCACGTGCACGTCGTCCCGCGCTGGGACGGTGACACGAGCTTCATGCCCGTGATCGGCGAGACCAAGGTCCTCCCGGAGAGGCTCGAGACCACCTATGACCGGCTCTCTGCCGCGCTCGGCTCGTGAGGGGGTACTGGGCCAATTGGCTTCGCCATACTTCGTTCTCGACTGACCACTCGTGAGGGACACGCCGCCCGAGCTGACCCCGATGATGCGGCAGTACCGGGAGCTGAAGCGGCGTTACCCGGACTACCTGCTGCTCTTCCGGCTCGGCGACTTCTACGAGCTGTTCTTCGATGACGCCCATGTCGCCGCCCGCCTGCTCCAGATCGCGCTCACCTCCCGTCAGAAGGGCGAGGGCGCCATCCCCATGGCCGGCATCCCGCACCAGGCCGCCGACGGATACATCGCGCGACTCATCCGCGCGGGCCAGAAGGTCGCGGTCTGCGAGCAGATGGAGGCGCCGGCCAAGGGGCGGAAGCTCGTGAGGCGGGAGGTGGTGCGGGTGATCACTCCCGGCACCATCACCGACACCCAGTTCCTGGACGGCGCGGCGAACAACTTTCTCCTCACCGTGCACCGCGTTCCCTCGGCGCTCGGCGTGGCGCTGGTGGACGTCTCGACGGGCGAGTTCTGGATAGGGGAGGCCGCGGGCGACGCCGCGGAGGCGCTGCTCCAGGCGGCGCTCTTGAGACGGCCCGCCGAGATCCTCCTCGCCCGGAACGCGGACGCGGAATGGCTCGCCAGGATCGCGGCGGTCGGGGTCCCGGTGACGAGCGGGGATCCCGGCTGGTTCGCGTGGAGGACGGCGCGCGAGACGCTGGCGGCGCAGGTTCGCGACGCCACGCTCGACAGCTTCGGTGTTGCGGCCATGACCGCGGGACTCCAGGCGGCGGGGGGCGCGCTGGCGTATCTGCGCGACACCCAGGGCGAGTCGCTCACCCATCTCACCCGCATCCAGCGCTTCGTGGCGGGCGACGCCATGCTGCTCGACCCGACTGCGGTGGGCACGCTCGAGCTGTTGGAGACGGCGCAGGAGCGGTCGAGCCGCGGCTCGCTGGTCGCGACGCTCGACCGCACGAAGACGCCCATGGGCGCCCGCCTGCTGCGCCAGTGGCTCTTGCGACCGCTGCTCGATCTCGACACGATCACGCGACGCCAGGAGGCGGTCGGCGCGCTGGTCGACGATCCCGCCGTGAGAGCGGCCCTGAGCCGGCGACTCAAGGGTGTCGGTGACCTCGAGCGGCTCACCAGCCGCGTCGCGCTCGGCGTGGCCCATGCCCGGGACCTCGTCGCTCTCCGCGGATTCCTGGGCCAGCTCCCCCCTCTGCGCGAGGAGCTGGCAGCCCTCGGCGCCTCGCTCTGCCGCGCCGCCGCCGAGGAGATCGTCGCCTCCCCGGGTCTTCAGAAGCTGCTCGACGAGGCGCTGGAGGACGAGCCCCCTCTCGGGCTCCGAGACGGCGGACTGATCCGCGAGGGCTGGAACCCCGAGCTGCGGGAGCTCAAGCAGTCCGCGCGAGAGGCCAAGGAATGGATCGCCTCTCTCGAGCAGCGCGAGCGGGAGCGGACGGGCATCGGGAGCCTCCGCGTGCGCTTCAATCGGGTCTTCGGCTACGCCATCGAGGTGAGCAATGCCCATGCGGCCAAGGTGCCCCGGGAGTATCTCCGCCGCCAGACCCTGGTGGGGGCCGAGCGCTACGTGACCGCCGAGCTCAAGGAGTATGAGAGCCGCGTCCTCGGGGCCGAGGAGCGGATCGCCCGGCTCGAGTTCGAGCTGTTCGCCGAGGTGCGCGCCCAGGTCGCCGCCCAGTCCGAGGATCTACTGAGGACCGCCCGCGCCGTCGGCGCGCTCGACGCCCTGACGGCCCTGGCCGAGCTGGCTCACGAGCGGGGCCATGTCAGGCCCGAGGTGGACGAGACCCTGAGCCTGGAGATCGCCGACGGCCGGCACCCCGTGCTCGAGATGGCGAGCGCCCCCCCCTTCACGCCGAACGACGTGAGGCTGGACCCGGACAGCTGCCAGATCATCATCCTCACCGGCCCGAATATGAGCGGCAAGAGCGTCTTCATGCGGCAGACGGCGCTCCTGGTCATCCTCGCCCAGATGGGCGCCTTCGTCCCCGCGCGGCGGGCGCGCATCGGCCTCGTGGACCGCGTCCTCACCCGCGTGGGCGCCCAGGACAACCTGGCGCGCGGTCAGAGCACCTTCCTCGTCGAGATGGTCGAGACCGCCAGCATCCTGCACCACGCCACCCCGCGGAGCCTGATCCTGCTGGACGAGGTGGGCCGCGGCACCTCCACCTTCGACGGGGTCGCCATCGCCTGGGCGGTGACCGAGGAGCTGCACGAGCACGCGCACGGGGCCAAGGTGCTGTTCGCCACGCACTATCACGAGCTGACCGCGCTCGCGGAGCGGCTGGCGCGGGTGCGGAATTTCCATGTGGCCGTCAAGGAGTGGAACGACGAGATCATCTTCCTCCACAAGGTGAGGCCCGGCGGGACCGACCGCTCCTACGGCATCCAGGTGGCGCGGCTCGCGGGGCTGCCGTCCTCCGTCATCGAGCGCGCCAAGGCCATCCTCTCGGAACTCCTGAGCGAGCGCGCCCAGCTGTCGGTCGCTCTCGAGCCCGCGGTGCCCGCCTCGGAGCCGGCGCAGCTCGCCCTCTTCCCCGCGGCTCCCGATCCGATCCTCAAGGAGCTGGCGAAGCTCGACGTGGGATCGCTCACGCCGCTCCGGGCGCTCAATCTGCTGGCCGACTGGCAGCAACGGCTCAAAGCCCGCGCATGACCCGTATCCGCCGGCTGCCGGATCACCTCGTCAACAAGATCGCCGCCGGCGAGGTGGTCGAGCGGCCGGCCTCGGTGGTCAAGGAGCTGGTCGAGAACGCCATCGACGCCGACAGCAGCGCCATCACGGTGGATCTCAAGGATGCGGGGCGTCAGCTCATCCGGGTCAGCGACGATGGGACGGGAATGACTGCGGAGGAGGTGGACCTGGCGCTGACGCGACACGCCACCTCCAAGCTGGCGACCGATGCCGACCTCGAGGCCATCGCGACGCTCGGGTTCAGGGGCGAGGCGCTACCCGCCATCTGCGCCGTCACCCGCTTCTCCGTGCTGTCCTGTGAGCAGGGCTCGGACACCGGAACGCTGGTCCGCGGCGAGGGCGGCAGCGTCACGGAGAAGCTGTTGGTGCCGGCTGGGCATGGCACCGCCGTCGAGGCCGAGGACCTCTTCTTCAACACGCCGGCGCGGCTCAAGTTCCTGAAGAGCGTTCAGACCGAGCTGGCGCAGACGCTCAGGCTCTTGCAGGCCATCGCGCTGGCGCACCCGCGGATTCATTTCCGCGCGGCCCACAACGGCAAGCCCGTGCTGAGCGCGCCCCGCGCCGCCACCCTCAGAGACCGGCTGGGCGCGCTCCTCGGCTTCGAGCTGGCCTCGAAGATGCTGGAGGTCCGCGGCAGCCTGGGCGGTGTGACGGTGTCCGGGCTCGTCGCCCCACCTCAGCTCTCGCGGGGCAACCGCGACGCGATCACGCTGATCGTCAACGGCCGGCCGGTGCGCGACACGCTCTTGAGCCAGGCGCTCCTCGACGCCCATCGCCCACTGCTGGCCCGCGATCAGTTCCCGGTGGCGGCCCTGCGGATCGATCTGCCGAGCCGCGACGTGGACGTCAACGTGCATCCCACCAAGGCCTGGGTGCGCTTTCGCGCTCCCCGGATCGTTCAGGAGGCACTCTTCACGGCGGTGCAGGAGGCCCTGCGCTCGCGTCAAGTCGTTCAGGGCCAGGCCGGACTCTCGGTGGTGGGCGGAGCCGCGAACCACGCGGGGGAGCCCGACGGCGCGCCCTTGTCGCGCGCGGCATCTCCTCTCGCCGGCGCCCCCCAGCCGGGCTTGTTCAGCGAGGAGAGCGCCGCCTTCGCCGCGCCCCGCTTCGGCGCGGTCATCGGCCAGCTCCAGGACACCTTCATCGTGGCGGCGAGCGAGGAAGAGGTCTTCTTCATCGACCAGCACGTGGCCCATGAGCGCGTGCTCTTCGAGCGCCTGCAGCGCGAGCTGCGCGGCCGCCCCTTGCCCAGCCAGGAACTGCTCTTCGCCCAGCCCGTCGAGCTCGGAGCCGGTCACGCCGAGCTCGTCAGGGAATGGTCGCCCATGCTGGCGGAGCTGGGCTTCGCGCTCGAGGGCTTCGGCGGATCCACCATGCTGCTGCGCGCCGTGCCCTCGCTGCTCAAGGCGGAAGAGCCGCGCCAGCTCATCGAGGGGCTGCTCGACGAGGTGAGCGCGACCCGCCGCGACGAGACGGCGCCGCTCCTGCACCGGGCGCTGGCCTTCGTGGCGTGCCGGGCCGCCATCAAGGCGCATGCCCCGCTTCAGCGCGACGAGATGGCGCGACTCTTGAGCGATCTCTCCGCCACCGAGACGCCCTACTTCTGCCCCCACGGCCGGCCCATCGTGAGCCGGCTGTCTCTTCGAGAGATCAAGCGGGAGCTGGGACGCACGTGGTGACGCGGCCGCCGCTCCTCGCGATCGTGGGCCCGACCGGGGTGGGCAAGACGGCCGTCGCCGTGCGGCTGGCGGCGACGCTGCCACTCGAGGCGGTGAACGCGGACTCGCGCCAGGTCTACCGCGGGATGGACATCGGGACCGGGAAGCCCACCGCCGACGAGCGGGCCATCCTCCGCCATCACCTGATCGACGTGGTGAATCCCGACGAGCGCTATCATGTGGCGCGGTTCAGGGCCGAGGCCCTCCAGGCGCTCGCCGAGATTCGGGGGCGCGGCAGCCTCCCCGCCGTGGTCGGCGGCACCGGCCTCTATGTCCGGTCACTTCTGAAGGGCCTCAAGCCCGCCCCTCCTGCCGACCCCGCCCTGCGTCACGAGCTCACGAGCTACGCGAGCGCGCGCGGCACCCCTGCGCTCCATGCGCGCCTGGCGGCGCTCGATGCCGGGAGCGCCCGGCGCCTGCATCCCAACGATTGCGTGCGGATCATCCGCGCCATCGAGGTCCTGACACGGCGCGGGCAGCGGGACCCCGAGGCCGACACGGCGGCCGATTGGCGGCGGGGCGTGGCCCAGTGGCATCTCCTGATGGTGGGCCTGAGCCGGTCGCGGGAGGCGCTCCGGCGCCGGCTCGCCGAGCGCGCGCGCGGGATGCTCGCCCGTGGGATGATAGAAGAGGTGAGCCGGCTCCTCGAGGCGGGCTATGACGAATCGCTGCCGGCCATGGGGGGCATCGGCTACCGGCATTTCTCGGCCGTGCTGAGGGGCCGCATGACGACAGAGGAGGCGCTCCGGCTCATGATCCGCGATACGGCTCGCTACGCGAAGCGCCAGATGACCTGGTTCGCCCGGGATCCCGAGATCCGCTGGATCGACGTGGATGCGGCGGGGGGAGTGGATGGGGCGGCCGAGTCCATCCTCAAACAGGTCACGCAGGAGGGATTGATCGAGTGAGACCGCGCGAGAAGGCCTTCCTTGCCGCGCTGCGGCGGCCCACCCAGCGGCGGTACGAGGTCGAGGAATCCCTGGATGAGCTGGAGCGCCTGGCGGAATCAGCGGGCGCAGAGGTCATCGCGCGAGTCACTCAGGAGCGCAGGGCGCCGACGCCGGCGCTCTATTTCGGCAAGGGCAAGGTAGAGGAGATCAAGGCGCTGTCAGAGCGGGAACGCGCCGACCTGATGATCTCCGACGACCCGCTCTCGCCCGTCCAGGAACGCAATCTGGGCGGCTCGCTGGGGCTCCGGGTCATCGATCGCACTGCGCTCATCCTCGACATCTTCGCCCAGCGCGCGCGGACGATGGAGGGGAAGCTCCAGGTGGAGCTGGCCCAGCTCTCCTATCTCCTGCCGCGGCTGGTCGGCCAGTGGAAGCACCTCGAGCGATTGGGTGGCGGCATCGGCACGCGTGGCCCAGGCGAGCAGCAGATCGAGTCGGATCGGCGGATCATCCGGAACCGCATTCGCAAGATCAGCCAGGAGCTGGGGCGGGTGCGCGTGCACCGCCGCCTCCTCCGCGACCGCCGCCGGGCAAGCGGCGTTCCCGTGGTCGCCCTCGTGGGCTACACCAATGCAGGCAAGACCACCCTGCTGAACCGCCTGACGGGCTCCTCGCTGACGGCCGCCGACCAGCTCTTCGTGACGCTCGACCCGGCGGCGCGGCTGGTGTCAGTGCCGCCGCATGCCGCGTTCGTGCTGACCGACACGGTGGGCTTCATCAAGAAGCTCCCCCACCAGCTCGTGGCCGCCTTCAAGGCCACGCTCGAAGAGCTGGCCGAGGCGGAGGTGCTCATCCACGTGGTGGACGCGAGCCAGTCCGGACTGGACGACCAGGTCGCGGCGGTCGAGGCCTTGCTCGCCGAGCTCGGGCTGTCGGAGCAGCCGACCATCGTCGCCATCAACAAGGTGGACCGGCTCGAGGGCGAGGCCGCGCTCCGGGGCCTGCTCGAGCGCTTCAACGGCGTGGCGATCTCCGCGCTCACGGGCGAGGGGATCGACCGGCTCCTCGCGCGCATCGACGACGCGCTCCGCCCGCGCGTCGAGCGCGTCGCATTGTTCATTCCCTACCGTGACGGCCCGGCGCTCGCGCTCTGCTACGAGAAGGGCCGCGTCCTCCAGCGCCGGGACGAGGCCGAGGGCATCCACCTCGAGGCCGAGTTGCCGCGGCGGCTGGTCTCACAGCTCAAGACGTACCGCTCGCCGGCCTGATCGCTCCCCGCGGCAGGACGACTTTCCGCCCGGCCGGGGGAGACCGGGTGCTACAATCGACCGTCAGTGCCTGCGGATGACCCATGGGGCTCGCCAACTGGCTCACAACCCTCCGGATCCTCCTGATCCCGGTCTTTGTCACGCTGCTGGTCTACCGGCGCGCGACCGAGGCCTTGCTGGTGTTCTGCCTCGCGAGCCTGACGGATCTGCTCGATGGGTACATCGCCCGCGGCCGCGGGCGACAGACACGCCTGGGCGCCTTCCTCGATCCGGTCGCCGACAAGCTCCTCCTGACCTCGGCGTTCGTGACGCTGACCTATCTCAAGGTGATCCCGTTCTGGATCGCGGCCGTGGTGGTGAGCCGGGACCTCGTCCTGAGCGTCGGCGTCCTCGTGATCCACGTGGCGGGCGGCTCGGTCCACCCGGCGCCTTCGTGGCTCGGCAAGCTCTCCACCGTCTTCCAAATGGCGACGGTGCTGGCCGCGATGATCTCCTTCTACTTCGGCGCGCTCCACGCCTTGCCGAAGCTCTTCGCCTGGGTGACGGCGGCCTTCACCGTGACCTCCGGGCTCCAGTACATCATCCAAGGACTCAAGCAGATCAACCCGCCGGCCGGCGTCGGCGAGCGGAGCTAGCAAACTCGGCGGGGGACTCCGCCCCCCTTCCGAACCTCCCCCCGGGAGAGGGATAGACTGAGGGCATGGCCTGCAGATCATCCGCGCCCACGCGGTCGGTTGCTCCGGGTGTCGTCGTCGCCGCCGTGAGCGCGGGGACGCCGGCGGCCCGCGCCGGGCTCCGGCCCGGAGACCGCATCCTCGCCATCAACGGCGCGGGGCTCCGCGACGTCATCGACTTTCACTTCTACGCGGGTGAGGAGCGGCTCGAGCTGGCCCTCGAGCGCCTTGGGCGGCCGCGCGCGGCCGTGCTCCGGCGGCGCGGGCCAGAGCTGGGGCTCGAGCTCGAGGCGCCGCGGCCGTCCGAGATCTCGACCTGCGCCAACAAGTGCGTGTTCTGCTTCATCCACCAGCTGCCGCGAGGGATGCGCAAGAGCCTGTATGTCAAGGACGACGACTTCCGGCTCTCCTTCCTGCACGGCAACTACATCACGCTGACGGATCTGGACGAGCCTGAGCTGGACCGAATCGAGAAACAGCGACTGTCCCCGCTCTATGTGTCGGTCCACGCCACCGACCCGGAGCTGCGCCACCGGCTGCTGGGCCAGCCGCGGACCAAGCGCCCGCTGATGCCGATCATGGAGCGGCTGGCTCGCGCGGGCATCGCCATGCACGCGCAGATCGTCCTCTGCCCGGAGTGGAACGACGGGGCGCATCTCGATCGATCGGTCCATGACCTGGCCCGCCTCTATCCCGGCGTCCGCACCACCGCCGTGGTGCCGGTGGGGCTCACGCGCCACCGGGAGCGGCTCCCTGCGCTCCGCCCGGTGACGGACGCCGAGGCGCGGACCCTCGTCGGCGCCGTCCAAGCATGGCAGCGCGAGTTCCTCGCGTCTCTCGGCAGCCGCTTCGTCTTCGCCGCTGACGAGCTGTACCTTCAGGCCGGGACTGACCTGCCGCCCGCGCCCGAGTATGAAGGCTTCCCCATCGTGGAGGACGGCGTGGGGCTGGTCCGCCGCTTCGTTGACGGCTTCACCCGCGGCATGACGCAGCTCCCCGAGCGCCTGGCCCGGCCGCGCTCGGTGACCATCGTGACGGGCGAGATGTTCGCGCCCCGCCTGCGCGCGCTGCTGGACGCGCTGCGGGTGGAGAATCTTGCCGTCGTCCTGGCGCCGATAGCCAACCAATGGTTCGGGCGGGGCATCGGCGTGGCGGGCCTGCTCACCGGTCAGGACATCCAGTCTCAGCTTGCCGGTCGCGCGCTCGGGGACGAGGTGCTCGTGCCCGCCGCCGCCCTTCGAGACGGGGCCGGCGTGTTCCTCGACGACCTGCCGCCGGAGGATCTGGCCGCTGCCCTGGGGGCGCCGGTCAGGGCGGTGGAGCCGACGGGTCCGGCCCTCCTCGGAGCCATCCTGGGCCGCTGAGCGACATCGCTCGCCATGCTCCGCCCGGTCCTCGCCATCGTGGGACGGCCCAACGTGGGCAAGTCCACCCTGTTCAACCGTTTGGTGGGCCGCCGCCGCTCCCTCGTGCACGACGTGCCCGGCGTCACACGCGACCGGCTGTACGGCACCGTGGTCTTCGGGCGGTGGCAGGCGACGGTGGTGGACACGGGAGGGTTCGAGCCCCGCCCGAGCTCGGATCTCGTCGCCCGGGTGCGGAGCCAGGTGATGATGGCCATCGAGGAGGCGGACCTCATCATCTTGGTCGTGGACGGCCGCACGGGACTCACGCCGCTGGACGAGGAGATCGCCGCCGTGCTCAGGAAGAGCCGCCGGCCGGTGCTCCTGGCGGTGAACAAGGTCGACGTGGTGGCGCAGGACAGCGCGCTCGCCGAGCACTACGGTCTCGGCTTCTCCCCGGTCCTCGCCATCTCGGCGGAGCATGGGCGCGGCGTGGCCGAGCTGCTGGAAGCGGCGCGGGCTCTCGTGCCTGCGGTGCCGCCCGAGACGGCCGGCGAAGGCACGCGGGTCGCCATCATCGGGCGGCCCAATGTGGGCAAGTCGTCGCTCGTGAACGCGGTGCTGGGCCACGAGCGCGTCCTCGTCCACGAGCTGCCGGGCACCACGCGCGATGCCGTCGACACCCCGGTCACCTTCCGCGACAAGGCCTACCTGCTGATCGACACGGCGGGGATCCGGCGCAAGGGCAGGGTGTCCGAGGCGCTCGAGAAGCTCGCCGTGGTGATGGCGCTGAAGAGCCTGGAGCGCTGCCAGGTGGCGGTGGTCCTGCTCGACACGTCCGACGGCGTGACCGCCCAGGATGCCCACATCGCGGGCTATGCCAGCGAGGCGGGCCGCGCGATCGTGGTGGCGGTCAACAAGTGGGACCTGGTGCCGCCCGGCATGGTTCAGAAGGCCGACGTGGTGGGACAGATCTACGATCGCCTACCCTTCCTCGAGCATGCGCCGGTCTGCTTCACGTCGGCGGTGAAGCACCAGGGGCTCGGTGAATTGTTCGATCAGGTCGACCGCGTGGCGGCGGAAGCGCAAAAGCGCATCCAGCCGGGCGAGCTGCTCACCGTCTTCCGCCAGGCCGTGGAGCGCCGGCCAGCGTCCGCGCGCGGCGTGGCCCTCCGGCTCCACTCGGCACAGCAGGTGGCCGTCTCGCCCCCGACCTTCGCCCTGCGCGTGAACCTGCCGGGCGAGATCCACTTTTCCTACCAGCGCTACCTCGTCAATTCGCTGCGCCACGCGTTCGGGTTCGCGGGCTCGCCCATACGCCTTGTCTTCCGCAAGGCAGGGGGCAAGCCTGAGAGGCGGCGCGCTGGCCGGCGGGCGTCGCGTTGAGAGGGTCGGGGGGGACCTCGACCGTCCACCTCCGAGGCCTCCCCCAGGACGCAGCGCGAGTCGCGGAACGCGGCAGGGGCCCGCCGTCCGAGGCGAGCAGTTCGGAAGCTGCGTCGGCGGAGCCGGCGCTCGAACTGAGGTTGGTCGGACACGCCCCTTGGGTTCCCCGGGGCGGAGGCCGGGGACCGGTCTCAGATGAGGCCACCTAACCCCCCAGAACCCCTAGCCAAACTCGTTTGAGCGGCCACCCGTCTGTGCTAGCATGGCGTAGTCTTCGAGCTATGGCTTGGCGAGGGACCAAACACGTGAGCCCCGAGCAGAAAGATTTTCACTCGGAGGAAGACTTTCACGAGGACGATGAGCAGGATGACTACGCGCCGCGGAGCATCTTCGCCGCGGGCTGGTTCCGCGCCGTGCTCGTCCTGACGATCCTCGCCATCGTGGTGGTCGTCGCGCTGCCCTATGTCCTCAGGTGGTTCGAGCCCCCGCCGGTGAAGGAGCCGTCCCGCACGACCCAGGCCCCGGAGCCCGCTCCGCCGCCTGCCTCCGGCCCGGCGCCCCAGCCGCCTCAGAGCGCCGTCTCCCCGCCCTCGGGGCCCGCACCTCAGCTCCCGTCTGCCACGGTGAAGCCGGCTCCCGGGAAGCCGGGCGCGCCGACGGGGTCTGCTCTCCCCGCGAGTCCGTCGCGCCCCGCCCCCGCGGCCTCGGCGAAGTCATCGGCGGCGGTGCAGGGGGCGAGGGCGGGCGAGGCGGCGCGGCGCCCGGAGCGATTGGCGGCCGGATCGGCGACGCCGGAAGGCGCGCGGGCCGAGGTTCGAAGGAGCTACTGGGTACAGCTCGGCCTCTTCAAGGATCTGACGAACGCGGAGCGGCTGGCCAAGAAGCTGAGGGACCAGGGCTTCCCCGTCCAGGTCGCGAGTGTTGCGCGGAGCGGGACCGACGCCGCGGCGGGCGGCATTCCCGGCGGGACTTACCACCTCGTGCGGGCCGGCGCTTTCGCCGATCGCCGGCAGGCCGTCGCGGCTCGGGACGAGCTGGGCGCGCGCGGCTATTCGGGCTTCCTGGCCCAGGGGGCGGCGAAGTGACCGAAGCGCGGGGGCCGCTCGTGGTGCTCGTGACCGCTCCGTCCAAAGCCAAGGCGCTGGAGCTGGGGGAGCGGCTGGTGGATGAGCGGCTCGCGGCGTGCGCCAACGTGGTGCCCGGCGTCACGTCCATCTTCGTGTGGGAAGGCAAGCGCGAGGAGACGTCCGAGGCGCTTCTCTTGATCAAGACGTGCGCCGAACGCTACCCCGCGCTCCAGCAGCGCGTGCTGGAGCTGCATCCGTACTCCGTCCCCGAGGTGCTGGCGCTGGCCGTCGAAGCGGGTGCGCCGGCCTATCTCCGCTGGGTCCAAGACTCGGTTGCGGCTGAGGGGAGGTGAAGGCGCTGACCAAGAACGACCTGATCAATGCGGTGGCCGCGCACGGCCTGTCCAAGCGCCAGTCGGCTTCCGTGGTGGAGTCGCTGTTCAACATCATCTTCCGCTGCTTCGAGAAGGGGGAGGATGTGAAGATCGTCGGCTTCGGGCACTTCCGGATCCGGCAGAAGCTCTCGCGCCGCGGGCGGAATCCCCAGACCGGCGACAGCATCGAGATCACCGCGCGGAAGGTGCTGACGTTCAAGCCGAGCAAGGGCCTGAAGCTTCGGATCAACTCGTAGCCGGACGGGACCAGGGTGACTCCCACGGTGATCCCGGACAAGCTCTACTACCGGATCGGAGAGGTCGAGGCGATCACGGAGGTTCCGGCCTACGTGCTCCGCTACTGGGAGTCCGAGTTCAAGCTGCTCAGGCCCAAGAAGAATCCCGCCGGCCAGCGCCTCTACCGTAAGAAGGATCTCGAGCTGGTGCTGCGCATCAAGAGCCTGCTCTACGAGGAGCGCCTCACCCTCGAGGGCGCGAAGAAGCGCCTGCGAAACGAATGGCGCGCCAACCAGATGGAGCTGGGACTGCGTGGCGCCGCGCTGGAGGAGGCACTGCGGCGGCTGCGAGAGCGGCTGCGCGCTGTGCGCGACCGGCTCGCCGCCGGGCGGCCGAGCCGCGCGCCTTGAGTTTCCCTCGGCGGACTCGTACAATGCGGGCTGGGTCGGGGCGTGGCGCAGCCCGGTAGCGCACTTGACTGGGGGTCAAGGGGTCGCTGGTTCAAATCCAGTCGCCCCGACCAATCTTCCGTGGCACTGACCAGCAGATTCTCGGATCTGCTCTTTTTTTGCCGGCGGCAGCCGGGAGAGCCACGACGGTTGTGATCCTGGTTACGAACGATGATGGGATCCACGCCCTGGGGCTCCGGGCTCTGGCGGAGGCGCTCACGCCCCTGGGGGATGTCTACGTGGTTGCGCCGGACCGTGAGCAGAGCGCCGTCGGCCACGCGCTGACCCTGCACCGGCCGCTTCGCGTGGATCGCCTCGGCGAGCGGCGCTTCGCGGTCAACGGGACGCCGTCGGACTGCGTGAACCTGGGCGTGCTCGGCCTGCTGCCCGAGCCGCCGGTGCTGGTGGTCTCCGGCATCAACCACGGGTCCAACCTGGGCGACGACGTGACGTATTCGGGGACCGTGTCCGCGGCGATGGAGGGGACGCTCCTGGGGGTGCCGTCGATGGCGGTGTCCCAGGTGGAGGGCGAGGCGGGTGGGTTCGAGAGCGCGGGGCGCATTGCCGAGCTGGTGGCGGCGCGCGTGCTCGTGGAAGGGCTTCCCGCCAAGACCCTGCTCAACGTCAACGTGCCGCGCGGAGAGATGCGCGGCGTCCGGATGACACGGCTGGGCCATCGCGTGTATCGTGACAAGGTGGTCCAGGAGGTGGACCCGCGAGGCCGCCCCTACTACTGGATCGGCGCCGGGCCGCCGGAGTGGCAGGAAGACGAGGCCTCGGACATCGCGGCCGTGCATGCGGGGTGGGCGTCGGTCACGCCGCTTCACCTGGACCTCACGCATTTCGGTGCGCTCGGGCGGATGTCCGAGTGGGAGGGCAGCCTCAACGCGCTTCTCAGGAATCGTCCGCGGTGATCGGTCGAGGCAACGGAGCGAGCCTCCCGCGCGTCTCGCGCGAGCGTGAGAGGATGGTGGAGGAGCAGCTGGTGGCGCGCGCGGTGACGGATCCTCGCGTGCTGGCAGCCATGCGCCGGGTCCCACGGCACCTGTTCGTCGAGGAAGCCTTGAGGGACAGGGCCTACGGTGATCACCCGCTGCCGATCGGCGAGGGGCAGACCATCTCCCAGCCGTTCATCGTCGGCAAGATGACGGAGCTGCTGCGGCTGGGCGGGGCGGAGAAGGTGCTGGAAATCGGCACCGGGAGCGGGTATCAGGCAGCCGTGCTCGGGGAGCTGTGCGCCCGGGTCTGCACCATCGAGCGCATGCCGAAGCTGGCCCAGCGCGCGCGGGAGCTGCTGGAGCTGCTGGGCTACCGCAACGTATGGGTGCGTGTGGCCAACGGCACCCTCGGTTGGCCCGACGAGGCGCCCTTCGACCGCATCCTGGTCGCGGCCGGCGGGCCCAGTGTCCCGCCGCCACTCTTCGAGCAGCTCGCAGAGGGCGGGCGCATGGTGATGCCGGTAGGAGATGCCACGAGCCAGGTGCTGCAGCTCATCGAGAAGCGCGATGGCGAGATGCGCACGACCGAGCATTCGGGCTGCGTGTTCGTGAAGCTGGTGGGAAAGTACGCGTGGGAGGCCTGAGGGCGGAGGGAGATTAGGCCGGACCCATCGGGCAGGGGTCCTCAGGCACAGGAGGACGGGGCGTAGCGCAGCTTGGTAGCGCGCCTGCTTCGGGAGCAGGAGGTCGCTGGTTCAAATCCAGTCGCCCCGACCATTGC
>WNGB01009672.1_pt1 | contig 14679 bp, 10 predicted proteins | sample 5400681 | NCBI WGS metagenome assembly WNGB01 (sample SAMN13153367, study PRJNA577476) | soil metagenome | isolation source: 115 cm soil or saprolite under grassland replicate 2 | place: USA:California | collected 2016-06-15
ATCCCCCCTCGGACACGATTTCCCAGCATCCCTGCTTGATTTGACGTACTGGTGGTTGAAGGCACTTGACCACCCTGTCGCCGCCCCTGCGGTTCCGTCGGTGGCGGTTGCCGCCGTGTCGGGGTGGGCGTCGTGACCGCCACTGTGGTGTCGCCGGTGGTCCCGCCCGCTGTATCGGCTGGGTCACCCGAGGGTAAGCCGACGGCTCGGGCGGGTTTGCGCCGTCCGTTGCCGATGCCTCCGCTGGCCCGGGTGGGCGGCCACGCGATGGTCTACGGGACGGCGGCGATCGACTGCAACGGCCGGGTCGCCGAAGCAACTGTGATCAGCGCCTTGGGCTGGGCACCGGGCACCCGGTTGAACATCCGCGAGAACGGTGGCCTCATGCTGATCACTGCGGACGGCCACGGCGTGTTCCGCCTGACCGGCCAGGGGCACCTGCGGCTGCCGGCCACCGTCCGGCACTGGTGCGGCCTGGTGGCCGGTGACCGGGTCCTGCTGGCGGCGGATCCTACGGCGGGCCTGCTCGTCGTACACCCGCCCGCCGCGGTCGACGCGATGATCGCTGAACTGCATGCCCGGGTGCTGGGGAGCGATGTCCAATGACGGCGCAGGCGATCTCCCCGCCAGGCCCGGCCGAGTTGGACGCCGCGCGGCTGCTGCTGGCCAGGATGGGCATCTCACCCGCCGATCTGCTGGGCGTCGAGCAGGCCCGTCCACCGGCACCGACGTTCGCCGAGTACATTCCGGTCGTGTCGGCGGCGGTCAGTGACGGCACCCGCCGGGTGTACGGCAGCTACTGGAACCGGATTCTCGAGCAGTGGGGCGCGCGCCGGTTGGACCAACCCACCCCGTCGGAGATCGAACGGCTGGCCGAGTACGTCCGGACGCATGTGGTCGCTCGCCGCAACGCCCGCGGCGGGCGGAGCGCGGCCGAGCATCTCATCGCGGCGCTGCGCTGCCTTTACCATCACGCCGTCGCGGACGGCCACATTGCCGAGGCCGACAACCCGGCCCGCAAGGTGGCCAAACCCCGGCGGTTTCCCAGCACCCGCCGGGCGGTGGCCGACACCCGCTTGGCCGAGATCAACCAGATCGCGGCCACGACCGGCAACGACCCCGCGTTGGACAGCCTGCTGCTGCGACTGCACACCGAGACTGCCTGTCGCCGCGGCGGCGCCTTGGCGCTGCGGCCGGCGGATCTCGACCCGGACCAATGCCTGATTCTGCTCCGGGAGAAGGGCGGCACGGTGCGCTGGCAGCCGGTCTCGCCCACCCTGATGGCCCACCTCCAGCAGCACGCGCTGGATCGGCGCGCTCCACAGACCGGGCAGTTGCTGCGGTACCGCAACGGTCAGCCGATCACCTCCCGGCGCTACGACCACCTATGGCCACTCACTGGCTGCGGCACACCACCCTGACCTGGGTGGAACGCACATTCGGCTACGGCGTGGCCCGCGCCTACGCCGGCCACACCGACAGCGGTGGTGAGACAGGCACCACTACGACCTACATCCGCGCCAGCGTGCAGGAGATCGCCGCCGCCTTGGCAGCGCTGACCGGCGAGCCCCACCCACTCGCCTGACAATGGCGGGTCTGGTGGGCTTCGATGCCGTCAGCGGACTCTTAATCCGCGGGTTCGGGGTTCGAGTCCCTGGCGGCGCACCCGTGATCGAGGCCATGACCTGGTAGTCCTCGCCAGATCAGAGCTATTTTCATGTCCATAGTGGACGGTTGGGTGCTCGAGGGGTGCTCTGGAGCCGTTGGACGAAACCGGCCCTGGGTGGACCAGATGGACTGGATGGCACGATCCCGGGGCGTGAAGGCTCACGCAGGCCGAATCCCACTTCGTTGATGTCGTCGTGACCGTGACGCACCCATGCGCGACGCGCCCCATTCCGGCGTGTCGGCAGCGGGCGTGCCTCCGTATCGGACCCGCGTGGTGCCCGCACCGGCAGGGTACCGGCGAGCTGCCCAACCTGGCCACCATCGTCTCGGAACGCGACACCGAAGCGGAGGAGGCCCGGCAGGCCCAGCGGCGGCAGCGTCGACAGCAGCTTGTGTCGGGCGAAGGGTATGTGGCGCGCGAGCTTTCGGATTGGCTGGACCGCCTCGACGCGGACGCCCCTCGTGAACGCGCGCTGCAGCGGGGGGAGCGCGACGCCGCCCGGCAGCTGATCGAGACGGCGCGGCATGCACCGGAACTGTTCAGCCCACCCCTGGTCGAGACGCTGCTGGACCTGGCGGTCGACACCGCGGAGCCGGCCGAGTTCACCGCGATCACCCATCTGGTTCGCGGTGGTCGCTGCGACGACCGAGCCGCCGTCCAGGCGGCTCTCGCTGTCCTGCCGGCCCGCGGAATACCCGAGGCAGCCCGGCTGCTGGACGCGTTCGACGACCAGCTACGCCCCGACGACCTTCCGCCGGTCCTGGGCCGGCTGGTCGAGATGGCCGCCGCGCGGCACGAGTTGCTCCATCCGCCGCAGCCCGTGCAGGAAGGGCTGCTTGCCGCGGCCAGGACGGACCTGTCCGCCGTCACCGCGCACCTGATCGAGCGGTTGGGCAGCGATGACGAGTGGACCCGGGCCGACGCCGCCGACGCGGCGGCGGTGCTGCTACGCGAGGACCCCGGCCGGGTCGTCGGGTTGGGGCCCGCGCTGGTGGCCAGCATCCGGGGCGAGGACATCATCTATGCCGACTACCCGCACCCGGCTTCGGCGGCGACCCGGGCATTGGCCGAGGCGTGGCGCGGCCAACCCGGCACCACCGTGGCGATCATTGAGGCCGGCGCGTCGGCGCTGAGCGAGGAAGCCCGCCGTGAGCTGATCCGCACGGTGGCGTTTCTCCATCATGGTTGGGAACTGGTCGACATCACCGAGGCGGCGATCGGATTCTGCCTGCAACGGCTGGGCGGCGGCTGGGGCGAGGAAGCGGCGCGCGCCGCGGCCGCCGCGTTGGAAGACCTCGCCCGCGAGGTACCGGCCCAGGTGCTGCCGCACCTCGATGCGCTGCTCGGTGAGCTACTCGCCCTATGCGTCGCGCCGGAATCCAGCCCGCTGACCGTCGAACAGGCATCCGCCGAAGCCACCCAGGTGGCCGCGCTGCAGGCCATCCAGCGCAGGGTGGCCCGCGACGGGCGCCGCGGTACCCTCGCCCGCACGATCGGTCGGCTGGCCCAGCACAGCCCCGACAGCGTGCTCGAACGCGTACTGCCCCTGTTCGAGGCGAGCAGCGGCGACCCCGACCAGGACCGCAAGGTCCGCGTTGCACTGCTGGACGTGCTAATCGACGCTGCGAGCGCCGCGTCGCTGCGCGACCTTCTCCCGGTGGTCTACTCCGGGCTGCTCGGCATCGACCAACGGGTACGCGCAGCGGCGATCCGGCTCTGGGCCGACGCCTCGCGCCGGTGTCAGCCGGACGCGGGAAGAGTTCCTGTACGCCAACGCGGTCGACGCCACCGCGAGGAGAGAGGTCGGTCGCTGGTCAGCTGCTGCTGATCGCCTCACGGAGGAGTTCGACAACCGTCTCGGCCGTCAGAGGAGCCTGGTGCATCCTCCACACATGCATCATCGGGCGAACCATGTAGCCCCGCTGCGCGGCGAAGACGGACCAGCCGAATCCGTGCGGCCGATCACGTGGGCCGTACTCGTAACCGCTGGTGAGCGCGCTCGCGGTGAAGCGCAGAACCGACCAGCTCAGCCTGCCGTCCCGGCGCTCGTAAACGATGTTGGCCAGCGGCCTCATGCCGTTCGGGGCCGTGGCCACGACACCGGCAAGAACAAGCGGATCATCCGCGGGTTTGTCCGGGTCGGGCGGCGACTGCGTCCACACCTCCACCACGACCCGGCTTCGGTCCCAGCTCAGATACCAAGAAAGGCCCTCCTTGCGGAACTCCACCTCCGGAAGCGCTTCGCGGGCCTGGTCGGCAGCCTCCGCCAGGACCTCGTGGAGATCAGCAACGGCCTGGCCGATCTGTCGGCCCTGCTCTACCTGCTTGGCCGTCCGCGCGGCCCTGTCCGCATCCTCGCTGGCGCGGCGCTGCTGCGCCGCGAACGCAGCCTCCCGCAGCGCTTCCTGCTCCTGGCCGAGCCGCTTGATGGCGGCGTTGAGGGTCTCCACGACGGCCCGGGCGTCCTGCGGGCGTTCGGCGGGCTCTTTGGCCAGCAGCCGCAACACCAGACGACCGATCGCCGCCGGCACGCCCGTGGGTAAGGGAGCAGGCGCCTCCTGCTGGTGCTGACGCCTCAAGACCACGTCGTCCGCGCCGGTGAACGGCCGCGCGCTGGTGAACACCTCGTAGGCCAAGACACCGAAGGCGTACAGGTCACTCTTGACCGTCGCCGGCCGGCCATCCCACAGCTCAGGCGCCATGTACGGCAACGTCCCAGCACCGCGGAACGTGTAGGTGTCGGTCGACTCGAGGAGATTCCGAGAGATACCGAAGTCTGCCAGCTGCCACAAACCTCCGAAGTCGAGCACGTTGGCGGGCTTGAGGTCACGGTGCAGCACGGGGACCTCAGCCAGCTCCACCAACCCCTGCGCGACCTGACGCAACGCCTCGACCCGCGCTACCTCGTCAAGGCCGCCGGCCTCGATCGCTGCGGCAAGCGACCGGTCCGCCAACGGCATCACCAGCAGCAGGTCGTCCCCAGCTCGCCCAACGTCCCACAGGCGCATCACATGCTTGGCCGAGGTGGTGGCCAGAATCCGATCAATCTCGACCTCACGCTCGCGACGGCGCCGCTCGCTCGCAGCGTCCCAGCGCAGCGGGACCCGCTTCACCGCGACCGCCTGAGCGTCCGGGCCTGTTCCCCGGAAGACCTGCCCGAAGCCGCCTTTGTCCCCTACTTGTGCGTCCGGATCGTACGACCACCGGGCGCCGCTCTCGCCGTCGAAAGACACCACGACGATGATGATCCCAGACACGGCAGGCCCGGGTTCACAGCGCCTTCCACCGGCCGGTTCGGCGCCGTCGGCCAACCGGAGGCCTACCGCTGAACATCGCCACGATCGCCCCCGCCCGCTGATGATCTTGCCGTTTCTTCCCCGCGCCGCGCCCGCGCCTGGTGGTGGTCTTTGCTGTGGGCGCTGCGTGGCTGGGCGGTGGCGTTCGTCGAGGCCGGGCATCGTACTGGATCGTGAGACCGAGAATTGTCGGTCCGCGCGACTACTGTCGGTCCGTGACTTCATCGCCCTTCCCGGCACGAGGGTCGACCGCGATCCGGTGTCGCGCGGCGCCCGGACGCACGCGCGAGTGCTCGCCGCGTGGACGGCGGTCCAGCCGGGCGTCTGCGCTGTCGCCGCGGATGAGGGACGGCGGGCTGGCCATGCGTGAGGAGTTCCGCCGCCGGATCGTGGCGGAGGCCGACGGGGTTGCGGACCTGTACCTCTACGGCAGGAAGATCGGCCAGCCGGCGACCCGGGAGCAGAAGGAGTTCATCGAGGGGATCGTTGCCACCGACTACGACGGTCGGACCGTGGTCGAGCTTCTGCAGAACGGGCACGACGCGCATCCGGCGGACCGCACCGACGGGCAGCTTGAGTTCCTGCTACGCGAGGACGAGGGCACCTCGGGGGTGCTCTACGTCGCCAACGCCGGTCACCCGGTCAGCCATGAGGACTTCACCGCGATGTGCCGGGTCGCGATGTCGAACAAGCGGCCGGATGAGGGCATCGGCAACAAGGGCGTCGGCTTCAAGAGCGTGCTTCAGTTGGCGGACAGCCCAGAGATCTACAGCACGGCCGAGGCCGGCTCCGGCAGGTTCGACGGGTACTGCTTCCGGTTCGCCCAACCGTGTGACTTCGACGATCTTGCCGCCCGGGTTGCGCCGGCCGAGACCGGTCTGGGCGACGAGTTGCGCGAACGTCGCCTCGCTGAAGGTACCCGTTGCGCTCGACACGTGCCCCGACGTCGTTGAGGACTTCGCAGTTCGGGACTTCGTGACGGTGATCCGGCTGGTGCTGCGCTCGCCGCAGGCCCGCGATCAGGCCCGGCGGCAACTGGCGGAGCTCACCTCGTCGGAGGTGCCGTTCCACCTCTTCCTTGAACGTGTGGCGAGCATTGTCGTGACCACGGTCGGTGTCGATCGCCGAACGCGGACCATTCGCGGCCGTCGGCAGGGTACGCGGACCTTCACCCGTGGCGACCTCGCACTCGACGAGGTCGTCCTGCAGGACTCGCAGCGCTTCCTCGTCCTGCGCCAGCGGGTGCCCAAGGCGGCCGTGAAGGCGGCCATCGCCGATAGCCGTAGTGACGGACGGATAAGCGCGGGCTGGGACCGGTGGCGAGGGGACGCCCAGGTGTGCGTGGCGCTGCCGCTGGATACCAGCCTGGCGCAGGGCCGGGCTGTACACATTCCTCCCCATGGGTGAGACCGTCCCGGCACCCCTGGCCGGGTTCGTCAACGCTCCCTTTTTCGCCCGTCTGGACCGGCGCAGCCTGGACACCGAGATCCCCCTCAACGACCTGCTGCTGGACCAGGTCGCCCTGCTGTGCGCGCGGACCACTCAGCTCGCCCTGCGCGGCGAACTCGAACTTGCGCCCGCCATCCTGGTCGACCTGATCACCTGGCGGAAACCCGTCCTGCCGCGCCTGGTCAAGGCCCCGTCCGCTGGGAAGCGATCATCCAATTCAGCTCGGGATCAGTTGAGGGACCTCCTCGTACACGCCATGTCCAGTGATTGGACATAGCTGAAGTTGACGTGCATACTTGCGGGGTGAGCCTTCCGGAGGAGTCCCTGACCGATACTGAGCGCCGCGTCGTCGAGTCGCTCATGGAGTTCGGAGAGCCAGCCAGTGGGCGGCGGGTCGCCGAGGCGCTACGGATTTCGCCGACGACCGCGACAACCGCTCTGGGCCGCCTTCGTGAAATGGGCCTCGTCGAGTCGCGTCGGGCCGGACGTGCGGTGTTGTGGACGGTTCGAGAAGACGCTCCAGCTGTGCTGAGCCTGGTCAGGCGCCGCCGAGCGGGCAACTCATCACCGGCCTGGGTGCGGGGGCCGGCCCCGGCGGACGCCGACCGTTGGGAGCCGGTCGGCTCCGATGACGCCGGGCGCAGCACGCTGACGGCCGTTGTGTTCACCGCGATCTCGTTGGAGTACGACGCCGTCCGAAGCCAGCTCGGCAGTTGCTCCAGGGCGAAGACCCTGATCGGGACTCGCTTCGAGGTCGGCCGCATCCGGGGTGACCATGCCGATTGGGACGTTTACCTCGCCGAGGTCGGCATGGGAAACGCCCACTCTGCGGCGGTCGTCATGCCCGCGGTGACCGCATTCGATCCAGCGATGGTCTTGTTCGTCGGCGTTGCCGGAGGGCTGAAGCCCGATGACCAAGCCCGAGGCGATGTCGTCATCGCCGAGCGGGTCTACAACGTGCACAGCGCCAAGCACGCCATAGGGCCCGATGGGGCGTCGGAGGTCTTGGCCCGTCCGGTGTCGTTGCCGACCGCACACCGCCTTACCCAGCTCGTCCTTGAGGTGGCCCGCAGCGGATGGCAACCACAGGCGTCCGAACCAGGCCGGCCGCCGCAGGCCCACCTCAAGCCGATCGTGGCTGGTGAGGTGGTCCTGGCCGACGAGGGCAGCGAACTGCGCCAAATAATCGCGCAACACTTTAACGACGCGGGCGCCATCGACATGGAGTCCTATGGCATGTACGAGGCGGCCCACTTGACGGAGACGCCCGTTCTCGCCGTACGGGGCCTGTCCGACCTGGTCGGCGACAAGCGGGCCACCGAGGATCGCCAGTGGCAGCCGCGCGCGGCGGCAAACGCGGCCGCGTTTGCCGCCGCCCTGTTGCGCCACGCCGCCGACGACGACCTCCCACGTGGACGCCGCGTTCCGCCGCAGCCGCCAAGCAGCTCGGGTCCGCTTGCGTCACCTGACGCGGAGCGGCTGTCTTCGGAGAGAGCGCTGGATCGGCTCGCGCCGGTTCTGCGGCCGTGGTGGCGGCGCCTTCGCTCGACATCCCCGGCGCGTGCGGATGCCGCGGTGGCCGAGTTGGCTGCCCGTTCGGGGTCTCCGATCGGCTGGCTCGGGAGAACGCGCCACCGCCCTCCTCGCTGGCTCCGCGAGGACGACACCGGCGACGCGTGGGCATTGCTGGCCCGCTTCGCTGGGAGCCATGGCTCGTCCCATGCGACCTACGCGCATGAAAGAGCGGCCGAAGTGGCGGCTAGTGCCGGACAGGACACCGTGGCTGCGCTGCACCGTCTCGCGGCGGCGCTGAGCCGGGCGGAACACCCGGACGCCGATACCGTGGGCCGGGACGCGCATGAGGCCCACCGGGCAGAGGTCGTGAGCCGACTGAGGGCGGAGCGACGCACCGTCGTTGGCCCGCTGGCGGCGTTTCTGCTCGGGGCTGTCGAGGGTGACCGCGACGAGACGTTGAATGCCGCCGGACCTGCGCTGAGGGTCCTGGGTCTCGACCCCGTGAGCCTCGGCCTGCCGCCAACGACGATCAGGATCGACGACGAAGGCAGTGAGGCGGCGCTGGCGGAACTTGCGGAGACGGACCCCGACGTCGTCGCGGAGATGCGCTGCCAAATCCTCCTGTACCTTGCGAACCTGCGGCTGATGGACGACGACACCGACGCAGCGCTACGAATCCTCGCCGTTGCGCGGGAGGCTGAGCCCGCCTGGACAGCGCCGCTACTGCTGACCGCCCGCGCACACCTCCAGCGTGTAGCCGGTCCCGCAGGTGGAAGATCGAACGTTGACGACACGGCCGCGGTTCTGGCCGACGTCGAGCAGATGGCGTTGCTGGCGCGAGACCGGCGCCGAGATTGGAACGGGCCGACCGCTGAGGCGTTGGCGCTGGCCGGCCGTGCGCGGGCGCAGTCCGGTGATTTCGAGGGCGCGTTGCGGCTGCTGCTCCCGGCACCGCGAGGCGGCGCGGCCGACCGCGAGGCGGCTGACCCCGCTGTTCGGGAAATTGCCTCCTCGGCGGCCACATTCGCCGGAGAGCCACTCCTCGCAGTCGAGCTGGCCGCCGGGGTGACCGATCCGGTCGAACGGAACCTGCTGCGGGCGGTTGCGCTGAGCCGGGCAGAGGGCATGGGTGATGAGGTGGAGCGGGCCTACCGGGCCGCCCTAGATGACGTCCCTGACATGCGACCTGATCAACTCGTCCGGGCGCTCCTCGGGATGGCGCGGCTAGGCGCTCCGATCGTGGCAGATGCGAAGGGAAGCATCGCCGATGCTCTCGCGAGGCTGCGCCGTGTGGACCCGGAAGCTGCAGACCTCGTCGAAGCGTCCGCCGCACTGCGCGCTGGTCGCCCCCGCGACGCCCTCGTTCTCGCCCGTCAGTACCCCGGTTCGGTCGCGGCCATGGAATTGGCGGCGGAGGCCGCCGCCGCGGCCGGCCAACCCGGGGAGGCGGTACGCGTCCTGGAACGGGTCGGGCGAGAGCGAGGCGACAACGCGCTGTTGGTGCAAGCCATGCTTCTCGCTGCAGAGGCTGGACTACGCGACGACGCCGAGCGGCTTTCGACCACGCTGCTCACCGCCGCTGACCCCGAAACCCGCCGGCAGGCGCTGCAGACAAGGCTGCAGGCGGCGGGACGGGAGGGCAGGTGGCAGGACGTCGCGGACGTGAGCCGACGCCTTCTCGATGACGAGGACCCGGGCCCCGCCGGCGTCCGTCGGGCTGTACGCGATTCGTACCGGTGGGCGCTTGCGCGTGCCGAGTTCCACTTGGGTCGACCCGAGCGGGCGCTCGCCGCGCTCCAGTCGCCCGACCCTGTATCCCCCCGGGATCGGGAGGAGGTGAGGCTGCTCCTGGCTGTGCTACACACGACAGCGAACGACTCCAGACAAGGGCTTGAGCCACAGGACCTGGTCACGCGCGCACTTGAGGTCGCCGCGGAATGGTCAAGCGACGAGGAAATTGTCGCGGGCGCCCTCGGCCTCGCGATCATCACGGCCGCCCAGATCCCGTTGCCAGACCAACTCCTTCTGCGACTCCGCATGCTTCAGGAGGACTACTTCAGGCGGTTCCCTGACCCGAAGACCCTGCAACGAATCCACGTTGGGGAGGATCTGGACGGTCTTGTGCAGCACATGAAGGAGACGATGGCGCCGGGAACGGAGGCGTTGCAGGATCTTGCGCGGCGCATCTGGCTGGGCGTCTATCCGCTCGGGCTGCTCACGGACGTGACGCACCGTTCGTACGCGGAAGTACTCATCCAGCGCGCCCTCGGCTGCCGCGTCATCGCCGGCGACCCAAGCACTGCCGAACAGCAGCGCACCGCCGCCCGTGACGCCCTCACCGGCGGCATCGTGGTGTTGGACACCAGCGCGCTATACATTCTCGGACACACCGGCGTCGCGGACACTCGCCTGACCGCGCAGTTCTCCCGCATCATCATTCCCGCGTCGCTGCGCGACGACGTTCTTCGCGCCAACGCCGGTCTCGCTGTCCGCAGCGTCGGAAGCCTCTGGTGGGACTCCGCCCAGCAACGGCCAGTCCTGACCGAGTTCCCGCCCGCGGTAACCGACGGATGGGCGGCCGAGGCGCAACATCTCGTCAACCGTCTCTCCCTCGTGGACGTCGTCGCCGACCGCGTAGAGCGTCCAGAGGGGACGTGGGACTCGGCGCTGCTCCTAGCCAAGGACCTGCAGGTCCCACTGTGGGCCGACGACCTCGCGCTTCGCCAGGTAGCCGAATCAACTGGCGTCCGTGCCTTCGGCACCCTCGACCTCATCGGCGTGCTTGTCGAGAACGGTGCACTCGCCGGCGACGACGAGGACCGAGCCTTGGACGTCCTCACCGAGGAAGGTGCCGTCGACCTACCCGTCCTCGACCGCCTGGTTGAGTTCGCCCGCGACTCGGGATGGAAACCGGACGGATACGCCGCCCTGCTGCTCGCCAGGCCGCGATCGTGGATTCCACCGGAAGACGGCTTCGCCCGCTACGGGGCACTGATTCGGGCGTTGCCCCAAGACACCGATGACACGTCGGTCGCCCAATGGGCCGAGGCAGCCGCAACCGGCCTCGCCTGGTCCAGCCCCCCGCCCGCACGCCCACGGGTCATCGCCGCGCTCCTGGCCTGGACGGTCCTGAACAAACGCACCGAAGCGATGCTGCCAGCGTTGGTCGACGCCGGACAACGCGTGCAGAAGGCTGCAGCGCCCGACGGAGATGTCCTCGAACACCTCGTCGCCATCCTCGCCGAGACCATCAGCGAGGTTGAAGGGCCCGCCAGGACAGGGATGGTCATGACACGGCTGTTCGGTTCGCTCGACGACGAACGCCGTACAGCGGCCATGCTGCTATTCCTAGATCCACCAAGATCGCCCAGGTAGTCGCTCCCATGAGTCAAGGACCACCAGCAACGCCGCCAACGCAACCTCGTGCACCAACTGGAACGGCTCACCCACCGCCTTTGTGGATCTTACTGTTTTGGGTGGTCGTGCGGCACCGGCCATCTCCGCCGACTCCGGTCGGCGGTCGGCGCTGCGTGCAAAGGTGGTTATGACGTTACCGGGAGGGTGAACGTGGATCGGTTCTGGTGTCCTCCCGACCGCGGGGTGGCGCTCGATGGGTATGGCTATCTGGTGGACCCGCAGGCGGAAAGCTGGCTGTACGGGCAGTCTGCGGACGTCGTGTCGACGACGGGGTTGCCGATGGTCAGGGGCTTACTTCTATTGGGTGAACCTGGGATCCGCAAAAGCACCGTGCTGGCCGAGCATGCTCCGCTGCTGCCTGCCGAAGTAAGCTGCCCCGTTCTGACGGTCGACCTCAGCGAGTATGGCGAGGACCGACTCCTGCGTGACGTGCTGAACGGCCCGGCGGTGCAGGAATGGACGGCCGGAACTGGTCAGCTGTGCCTGGTGCTCGACGGGCTCGATGAGGGCCTTCTTCACATTCCGCAGTTGGCCAGCATCTTGGTCGGGCGGCTTCGGTCGTGGCCGTGTGACCGATTGTGGGTGCGGATCGCCTGCCGCACCGCGCAGTGGCCCGAGTTACTGGCCTCCGCGGTCGACAAGGTCTTTCCGGGGCGGCACCGAGAGTTCGAGTTATTACCGCTGCGCCGCTCCGACGTCGCCGAGCTGGCGGCGCAGTGGACCAACCCGATGTCTTTTCTGGACGCTGTCGAGTCCAGCGGAGTCGTTCCGCTCGCTGGCCGTCCGCTCACCTGCCGCCTGCTCGCAAAAGCCTTCGCCGCCTCCGGCGGGAGATTGCCGGACAGCAGCGCCGCCCTGTACGAGCGCGGTCTGTTGGCGCTGTGCGAGGAGATGGGCGAAACCCGTCGCGCAGCCGGTTTGCTCGGCCGTATCCCGGCAGGCCATCGACTCGCGGTGGCAGGCCGGCTCGCCGCCATCAGCGTCTTCACCGGCCGAACCTTGTTTTGGACAGGGCCAGCAGCGAACATGCTCGGCCAGGACCGGTACTGCGTCGATGAGTTGTCCAGTGCAACGGAACCGGCCGGTGACGACACCGTCGTGGTTACGCCTGAGACGGTGCGGGAGACGCTGCAGACTGCCTTGTTCACCGGTCGGGGGCCTCAACTCCTTGGATGGGCGCACACCACCTTCACCGACTTCCTGGCGGCCCGCTGGATGGTGAACGCCGATTTGTCGGAGCGGCAGGTCCGGTCCCTGCTCCTGGCCGAGGACGGTCGGCTGTACCCGCAGGTCAGATTGACCGCCGCCTGGCTGGTCGCGATCGCGCCGGACCGGTATCAATGGTTGGCGCTGGCGGACGCTGAGGCGTTCACCGGCGAGGTGGAGCTACCGGGTGATGCGCTCCGCGCCGCTGTCGTCGACGGGTTGTTCGTGGCCGCGTTCCGGCTCACCCGCGACATCGGTCACACCTACGCCGGGCTGGCACATCCTGAGCTCCCTGGACAGGTCCGTGCCGGTCTAGCGAATCCGGCCACGGAAGTTCGCAACCTCGCCATCCGGCTGGCTCGCGACTGCCGTGTGGGGGAGGTCCGTGACCAGCTTGTCCAGCTCGCCCTGGACGTCGCCGAACCCGACGAGCTTCGGATCGCCGCCGGGTACGCCGTCATTGACTTGGAAGCCGAAGCTCCGAGCGATGCGCTGGTGCCGTTGGTGCGGTCGGGGGTCGTCCGGGGCCTGGATCCGTACGACGAGCTGTTCGGGGTCGGTCTGCGCGCGAGTTGGCCGCATGCGCTCGACGCGGCCGCCGTCTTCGGTCTGCTCAAGCCACCCGCGCGCCGCAACTTTCACGGCGCGTACGCCGGCTTTCTCTACGAGTTCGCCCACGGCGTGCAAGACGACGCGCTGCAGGCCGCCATGACATGGCTGAGCGGCGACGATGCCAGCACGGACAGCAGTCTGAGTCTCCTGCGCGACAGCGTGATACGCCTCGCTGCCCGCAACCTCTACCAACCGCAGGCGCTCGCAACCCTGGTCGAGGTTGTTCAGGCCCGGGCGGCTGACCACCGCCTACTCTACGAGGATGACCATGTACGCGACGCCCCGGATGATCCGTTGGACGACGTGGACCGGCGCCGAGTTCTGATCGAGGCCATTGTCAACGCCGGCCCGCACGACGACGTCCTCTGGTGGATGGCGGGCACCTCGGCGTCGTCAGCCCACCTCGTCCGGCGGGAAGACGTCGGTTGGCTCGCCGACCGTTGTGCTGCTGCCTCACCGCAGCGCCGCCCCGCTTGGGTCACCTTGTTCCGTGCGGCGTTCCGCGACGATGATCTGCAACACCTCGATTTGGCATTCAGTATGGATCCGGCCCATCCGCTGTACGAGGCGCTCGTCGGCGACTGGGTTCGACCCGTCGCGATCCACGGCCCGGCCGCGGACCAGATGCGTGAACACGGGCGGATGTGGAACCGCCGGGGACGAAACGAGGTTGGTGCCCCGGACCGGTTCGACGTCGAGATCGACCGTCTACTCGACCAGTTCGACGCAGGGGACCCTGAGGCGTACTGGCAGGCTGTTCGCCGTGTTCACATCCGCCGGGGAACTGACCGGTACTTCGACGAGCACCTCCCGGATCTCACCGGCCTTCCCCGGTGGAAGCAGATGCCGCAGCAGGTGCGGGACCGGTTCGTGGCCGCAGCAGTTGCGTACCTGGGTTCTCGGCTCTGCAGCCCACACCAATGGCTAGGCCAGCCGGTCGTTCACTACCCGTCTCGCGCCGCGTACCAGGCACTGGTGCTGCTGCTACGTCAGCGACCGGACGCACTCGACGACCTCGGCCCTGATGACTGGCGGGAGTGGGCACCGGCGATCGTCGCCTGGCCCGTCACCGTCAACGGGGCGCAGCCGGAGGACAAGGAACATCTGATCAGACGCGCGCTCCCGCACGCCCATCCGGAACTTGTTGCCGCCTTGAAGGTCCACATTGACGGACAGCTCAGCCGTGCCGAATGTCCACCTGTCACCTTTGAAGCCGGCTTGCTGTGGAACGGTGACCTGGCCGACCACCTGGAGCAGCACGTGCGCGACGGAGTCGCCGATGCCCCGCATCACGAGCTACGTACAAGAAGACGTTCGGCTATCACCCGTTGTTCTGTTTCCTCGACGGCACCCGGGAGGCACTGTCCGGGCTGCTCCGCGAGGGGCGGGCCGGGTCGAATACCACCGCCGACCACATCACCGTCCTGGACCAGGCCCTTACCCAGATTCCCGACGCCCACCGATACGGCACCCCGATCCTGATCCGGTCGGACTCGGCCGGCTGCACCCAAGGGT
>WNGB01022907.1_pt1 | contig 14679 bp, 15 predicted proteins | sample 5400681 | NCBI WGS metagenome assembly WNGB01 (sample SAMN13153367, study PRJNA577476) | soil metagenome | isolation source: 115 cm soil or saprolite under grassland replicate 2 | place: USA:California | collected 2016-06-15
GAGCGCGCTCAGGATGTAGGGAAAGGCGTTGGGGATGCGGATGGTGACGAAGACCCGCCACTTGGGCGCGCCGAACACCCGGCCCAGGTCGAGCAGCTCGGGGTCGACCTGGGCGAGGCCGACGGCCGTGTTGATGACCACCGGAAAGAAGCCGATGAGGGCGCCGATCAGCATGTTGGGGACGATCCCGTACCCGAGCCACAGGAGAAAGAGCGGGGCCACCGCCACCTTGGGAAGCGTGTTGACGAAGACCAGGAACGGCACCAGCGCCGCGGAGAAGGTCGCCGACCAGGCGATGGCGGCGCCGAGCAGCACGCCGACCACTCCCGCCACGAGGAAGGCGCCGACGATCTCGATCCCGGTGATCCAGATGTGAGTCCACCAGGGGATCCGGAAGTCGAAGGTCGCCCGGAGCACGGTCAGCGGCCCCGGCAGGAGGTACTCGCGCACGCGAAACGCGCTCACCGCGAGCTGCCAGGCCACCAGCAGCGCCGCGAAGAGCAGCACGGAGGGCACCTGACGACGGAGCCAGCGGGCCATCATCGCTGGCGGCATTGTCCGGCCCGGTGGCAGGGGCTGTCAACCGTCTCTCGCGGATATGCTACGCTCTCGCCCATGCGCTGGCTGATCGTCCTTCCCTTCGAGCGCCCGGGCCACATGGGGATGGACTTCCGCGACGAGCTCCGCATCATGGGCCACGAGGTGCGGACCTTCGCCTACCGCCGGGACAATGCCCTCTACAAGAACCGCGGCACGAAGGCGACCTACCAGGCCTGGATCCGGGGGCGGCTCGAGCGGGTCTGCCTCGACTGGCGGCCGGCGGGCGTGCTGGTGATCAAGGGCGGGCCCATCGCGCCCGGGCTCATCCGGCGGGTGAGGGCGAAGACCGACGCGCTCTTCCTCAACCTCTTCCCCGACAATCCCCTCCTGATGATGGACTTCGAGTGCATCGAGGCCTATGACCTGTTCTTCACCAAGGAGCGCTACGCGCTCCGCGCGCTCGAGAGCGTGGGCCTGCGCAATCTCCACTACCTGCCGCTCTACTGCGTGCCCGACGTCCACCACCCCGTCACGCTCACCGACGCCGAAGCGCGGCGCTTCACGACGCCCATCAGCGTGGTCGGGAGCTGGTATCCGTACCGCGAGCGCTTGCTCGCCGCGCTCGAGGACTACCCCATCCGGATCTGGGGGAGCGGCTGGGAGCGGGCGGAGGCGCGGGCGGTGCAGGGCATGGTGGCGGGCGGCCCCGTGTGGGGCCGCGCGAAGCTCGCCGTGTACTCGGGGTCGACGCTCTCCCTCAATCACCACCATCCGATGAACGACATCGTCGGCGTGAACACCCGCGCCTTCGAGCTGGCCGCGAGCGGCGCCTGCCAGGTGGCGGACCTCAAGGAGGAGCTTCCCTCCCTCTTCACGCCCGGCGAGGAGCTCGTCGGCTATCGCGACCTCGACGAGCTCAAGCGCCAGCTCGATCACTACCTGGCCCACCCCGACGAGGCGCGCGCCATCGGAGAGAACGCGCAGCGACGCGCGCTCAAGGAGCACACCCTCCGCCACCGTCTGGACGAGATGCTCGCCATCATGGAGCAGCGCTTCGGGAGGCGCACGTGACGGACTCGAATATGACGCGATCCCTGGCGACCGGGCTTCGCTGCACCCACTGCGGGGCGTCCTTCCCGCTCACCTATCAGCTCCAGTGCGCTCGCTGCGCGGAGCTGCTCGAGCTGCAGTACGACTGGGACGCGCTCGCGAAGGCCGGGCCCGCCATCTTCACCGGCGGCGGGCTCTGGCGCTACGCGCCGGTGCTGCCGATCGCCGATCCCGCCCACCGCGTGACGCTGGGCGAAGGCCAGAGCCCGCTGCTCGAATGCCCCGCGCTGGGCCGGCGCCTCGGCGTGAGACAGCTGCTCGCGAAGTTCGAGGGCTCCAATCCCACCGGCACCGTGAAGGACCGCTCGTCCGCGACGGCGGTGGCGGCCGCGCTGCAGTTCGGCTTCACGGCCACCTCGGTGGTCAGCTCCGGCAACGCGGGCTCCTCCATCGCCGCCTACTCGGCGCGCGCCGGGCTCCGCTCCCTCGTCTTCGCCTACGAGAAGGCCTCGGCGCCCAAGCTCCTGCACATGGCCGCCACCGCGACCGACCTCGTCATCTACCGGGGGGTCTACGACGATCTGATCGGCATCTGGGACCGGCTCGTCGAGGACCGCGTCTTCTTCGATTGCGGCGCCTCCCGCAACGCCTTCAAGCACGAGGGCAAGAAGACGCTCGCCTACGAGATCGCCGAGCAGCTGGGGTGGCGGGCGCCCGACGTCGTGGTGGCGCCGGTGGCGGTGGGCGAGACCTTCATCGCCGCGCATCGCGGCTTCGCCGAGATGGAGCGCGTGGGCTGGATCGCGCGACGCCCCGTGATGGTGGCGGCCCAGGCGGCCCGCGCCAATGCCGTCACGCGCGCCTGGCGCGAGAAGCGCGCGATCGAGCCGATCAAGATCGGCTACACGGTGGCCGAGGGCCTCGCGGCGGGGGACCCCGGCAAGAAGGGCGCGTGGACGCTCAGGCTCCTGCGGGAGAGCAACGGAGTGGCCGGCGACGCCGAGGACGAGGAGATCCTCGACGCCCAGAAGCTCCTGGCGCAGACGGAGGGCATCTGGGCGGGGCCCACGGGCGTGGCGACGGTGGCCGTCCTGCGCCGCCTCCTCGCGGACAAGGCCCTCGACCCGGACGCCACCATCTGCGTCGTGCTCAGCGAGACCGGGCTCAAGACGGAAGCGCCGCCGCCGAGCCGCGAGGGCATCGCGTTCGACGAGGCCTCGCTACGCCGGCTCGTGCAGGAGAGATTGGCAGCAGGCTGCTGAAAAAGGCCCATCTGCGGAGGTACGGCGCCCTCGGCCGCACGCTCAACGTACAGAGAGTACGCCTCGCGTGCGGCCTTCGGGCGCCGCCTCGCAGCTGGACCTTTTTGAGCAGGCTGCATCGGGTTCTAGCTAGGAGCCCGTCACGCGCCGGAGCCTCAGGCGGCGCGCCGCGACCTGGGCCATGCGGGGGTCGCGCTCCACGCCGATCCACTCGCGGCCCTGTCGCGCCGCCACGCGCCCCACCGTCCCCGCCCCCGCGAAGGGATCGAGCACGGGGCCCCGCCTCTTGCTCACCTCGAGCAGCGTCCGGACGACCGGCTCCGGGATCGCGTCCCACAGGCTGTCGGGGTGAGAGCGCGGCAGCGGCAGCATCCAGCAGAGCGTGGTGGACCGCGGCCGCACGGCGCGGCCTTCCCTCCGGAAGCGCAGGAGGTAGTTCACGCGGTTGTCCCAGCGCTCGCGCGAGCGCGTCTGGGCCCAGAAGCCCTTGGATTGCAGCCGCCAGCCGCTGCGCCTGAGCCAGCGTGTCAGGAGCGCGTCCATCCCCAGCCACTCGGCGCCGTCATGGCGATCGCCGATCACGAGCCAGAGATCGCCGTCGGGCGCGAGCACGCGGCGCCATTCCCGGCCGAAGCCCACGGCCAGATCGCGGGCGTAGCGCTCGGCCGACGAGCGCCCACGGCCGTGTATCCAGTACGGCGGCGAGGTCACGATCACCGCGACGCTGCCCGTCGCGATGGGATCGAGCCGGCGGCTGTCGCCGCGGAAGAGGCGGAGCCGGCCGTCGCGGCTCTCGTAGCAGCCCGTCAAGAAGTCAAAGCCTGACCCCGCGAGCGCCGGAGCATCAGGGGCACGCCGATCACCGCGGTGGTCAGGCCCACGACACTGACCAGCTGCGCGACGCGAAGGGGGCCGAGCATCAGCGCATCGGTGCGCAGCCCTTCGGTGAAGAAGCGGCCCAGCGAGTAGAGACCGAGATAGGTCAGGAAGAGGGCGCCGGGCGCGCGGTCCATGCGATCGCGGAAGAGCCGGACGAGGAGCAGGAAGACGACGGCGTCCCACAGGGACTCGTAGAGGAAGGTCGGGTGGAAGAACTCGCTCTGCGCGTACTCGATCGGCCGGTGGGACGGCGAGATGTAGAGCTTCCACGGCAGGTCGGTCGGCGTGCCGAAGGCCTCCTCGTTGAAGAAGTTCCCCCAGCGCCCGATGGCCTGCCCCAGCGCCAGGCTGGGCGCGGCGATGTCCAGGTAGCGGAGGACCGGCAGGCCCCGCCGCCAGGCATAGCCGCCGCCGAGGAGGATGCCGCCGATGACCCCGCCGTGGATCGCGAGGCCGCCCTCCCACACCGCGAAGATCTTCGCGGGCAGCTGGCTGTAGTACTCGAGGTTGAAGGCGACATAGTACAGGCGGGCGCCCACGAGGCCGCCGACGAGCGCCAGCTCGGAGGCCTTGAGCAGCGGCTCGGCATCGATCCCGCGGCGAAGCGCGTCACGGTGAGCGAGCCAGAGACCGAGCCCCATCGCGCTGGCCATCAGGATGCCGTACCAGCGGAGCGTGAGCGGCCCGAACTGGAAGGCGATGGCGCCGGGGGAGCGGAGCATCAGACCGAGCCGGGACGGCCGGCCGCGTTGGGGAGGGCGGGCGCGACGTCCGGGCGGGAGATCGCGGGACGGACCGGCGCCGTGCTCACCGTCCCCTTATACGGCGGGCGCAATGCCGTGTCAAATAAAACAACGATTTCGGGTCAAATTTGTTGACCTCCCGGGAACCCTCCGGTATCATCGAGCGAAGGTATTTTCCGCGCGATTCACCGCTCACAAAGGAGCATCGAGTGCCGGGAAGCGCGAATCTGAACGGCGGCGTTGCGGAGCTGGTCCTCAGCGCCGGTCCCATCGCCAAGGTCGTCCTCTCCGTGCTCGCCCTCTTCTCCATCATCTGCTGGGCCCTGATCGTGGAGAAGTGGTGGGAGTTCCGGCGGGTCCGCCGCCAGTCCTCGCGCTTCGTCCGGGTCTTCCGGGAGGCGCGGCGGTTCTCCGTCGTCTACACGGCCGCCAAGAAGTACCGGGAGAGTCCCCTCGCCCAGGCCTACCTGGCGGCGGGGCAGGAGCTGGCCAGCATGCTCGGCAGCGCCGAGATCATCGACCGCGTGCTGGAGGAATCGGAGGAGGGGCTGGGCCCGGAGCGCCTGGATGCGATCAACCGCGCCATGCGCCGCGCGATCTCGGCGGAGATCGCGCGGATGGAGCGCTATCTCCCGTTCCTCGCGACCACGGCCAGCTCGGCTCCTTTCATCGGCCTGTTCGGCACCGTCTGGGGCATCATGACGTCGTTCCAGAACATCGGCGCGCAGGGCTCCGCCAACCTGGCGGTGGTGGCGCCGGGCATCTCGGAGGCGCTGATCGCGACGGCGGCGGGGCTCGGCGCCGCCATCCCGGCGGTCATGGGCTACAACTTCTTCGTGAACCGGGTCAAGTACTGGGCGGTGGAGATGGAGGGCTTCGCGCTGGAGCTGCTCAACGTCTTCGCGCGCTCGCTGCCGAAGCCGGCGCGGGTGCCGTGAGCCATGGCCATCAAGGTCGACTCCGCTGAGATCGGGAGCGGCGGGTACCGCATCGGCGGCACCCTCGCCGAGATCAACATCATCCCCCTCGTGGACGTCACCCTCGTCCTGCTCCTGATCTTCATGCTCACGGCCCCGCTCATGTACCGCGGCATCGATGTCAACTTGCCGAAGACCTCGGGCAAGCCCACCGCCGTCGAGGAACGGATGGTGCTGACGCTGACCAAGGAGCACACGGTCTATCTCAACGACAAGGTCGTCCCCATGGCGACGCTCGAGCAGCACCTCCAGAACATCTTCCGGAACCGGCAGGACAAGACGCTGTACCTCCGGGCCGACCAGGTGCTCCAGTACGGGTTCGTGGTGGAGACCATGGACCGCGTGCGGCGTTCGGGTATCGAGAAGCTCGGAATGGTGACGGAGCCGACCAAGGCGCGATGACGTCGGCTAGCCTCGCCGGGCGATATCACGCGCGTTCTCGCTTGGACCCGGCGCCGCGGCGGCAGCGTCCGGTGGCCCGGCCCCCGGGTGTGTCCATGGCCGCCATCGTCGTCTCCTTCACGGCCCATGGGTTGCTCGTCCTTGGCCTCGTGGCCATGATCGTGTGGAACGCCTGGCACACCTCCAAGGTGTATTACGTGAATCTGGTTCCTGCGGTGGCGGCCGTCGGTAGCCCGACGGCGCCCGCCGACAGCCCGCCCCTCCCGGCGCGGCCCGCGCCGGTGCTGCCGTCCCGCGCTCCCGCGCCGACTCCCGCCCCCGAGCCGCGCGACAGGCCGACTCGCGAGGCCCCCAAGCTGCCCGAGGCGGCGCTGCCAAAGCCGAGCCTGCCGTCCAGAACGGTGGCGCCGTTGCGCCCAGGTGAGAAGGAGCTTCCGTCGCTCGCCAACCCGAGTACCGCGGCTCGCGTGGACAAGCCTCAGAGCACGGCGCGCCCGGCTGAGAGCTACGCGGCGCCGCCGCCGGCGCCACGCGGCCTCCCGACCGGGTCGCCGGCCGGCGTCGGCGCGCAGTCGCTCGATGTCTCGGACTTCCCGTATGCGTGGTACCTCCGCCAGGTCGTCCAGAAGGTCCAGGGCGAGTGGCAGCGCCAGAACCGGCTGAGCGAGCCGAACCAGAAGCCGGTGCTCTTCGTCGAGATCCAGCGCGACGGCTCGATCCGGACGCCCAGGATCGCCGAGAGCTCGGGCAACGCGCTCTACGATCAGGCCGCGCTCCGCGCCATCGTCGACGCCAGTCCCTTCCCGCCCTTGCCTCAGGAGTGGCCCCGGCCGTCGCTCCGCGTGAACTTCAGGTTCGACCTCGACCGGGGCTGAGGTGATGCCTGCCCGCCGCTCCGTCCTCGCCGTCGTTGCCGCCGCCCTGCTGGTCGCCCTCGGTGGAGCGCTCTCGTTACCGCCGCCCGCGCGCCCTCAGTCGGCCGACGTGTGGCTCAACATCTACGGCAGACCGGGCCAGAAGATCAACATCGCCATCCCCGAGTTCACGGTGGTGAGCGGCGCCGATGCGCAAGGGCTCGCCAAGCGGCTCCCCGAAGTGGTGAGCAAGGACCTCACCTTCTCGGCGCTGTTTGCCGTCGGATCGGGCACGGCCGAGATGCGTCTGTACTCGCTGCTCACGCCGGAGCAACAGCTGATGATCTCGAAGAAGCTCGAGATGCCGGCGGCCGAGGCGCGGCGGCTCGCCCACAAGATCGCCGATCAGGCAGTCCTCCAGTTCACCGGCGAGGCCGGCATCGCCGATACCAAGATCGCGTATGCGAGCTCGGCATCGGGGCACAAGGAGCTCTACATGATGGACTACGACGGGGTCGGGGCGACGCGCCTGACCTCGAACCAGTCCATCAATCTCTCTCCGACGTGGAGTCCCGACCTGCGCTCCATCGCGTTCACCTCGTACATGGATCGGGGATATCCGTACCTCTACCGGCTCTTCCCGTGGGAGAAGCGCCCCGCCCAGCTCCTGGCCGGCTACCTCGGGATCAACACCTCGCCCGCCTGGAGCCCGGACGGCCGCCTTCTCGCCCTCACGCTCTCCAAGGACGGGAACCCGGAGATCTACGTCCTCACGCTGGCCACGGGATCCTTCCGTCGCCTGACCACCTTCAGCGGCATCGACACGGAGCCCACGTGGTCGCCCACCGGTCGTGAGATCGCGTTCGTCTCCGAGCGCTCCGGCTCCGCCCAGGTCTACGTGATGGACGCGGAAGGGGCCAATGTGCGCCGCCTGACTCACAGCGGGTTCAACACCCAGCCGCGGTGGTCGCCCAAGGGTGACGCCATCGCGTTCACCTCGCGCCAGGGCAATCACGACATCTGGGCGGTGAACACGGACGGCTCGACGCTCCGGCGGCTCACGGCCGGCCCCGGAAGCAACGAGAGCGCATCGTGGGCGCCCAACGGGCGTCACCTCGTGTTCCAGTCGAATCGTCTGGGGAGTTTCCAGCTCTTCACCATGCTCGCCGACGGGTCGGAGCAGCAGCAGCTCTCCCGGAGCCCGGGCGAGAGCACAAGTGCTTCTTGGTCTCCTCGCCTTCCGTGATAGGATTGCCGGGATAGTCGCGCGGATCGGTGGCGGTTCGAACGCGGTTCGAGAGCCAGGTAAACGGTCGTCAACGAAGGAGGGTCCAAGAACATGTCGCACCGACGGGGAAGCGTGTTCCTCGTGGCACCTCTGTTGGTCCTCGCCCTCTTCCTGGTGGGGTGTCCGAAGCGGCCCGCGACGATGCAGGCAGGTGTCGCCCCGCCGCCGCCCACGGTGACGCCGCCCCCCACGGTGACGCCGCCCCCGACGGTGACGCCGCCACCTCCGACACCGCCCCCCACGGTGACACCGCCCCCCACGGTGACGCCGCCGCCCACGGTGACGCCACCTCCGACATCGCCCCAGCCGCCCAGGGTGAGCGAGTTCACGGAGAATCCCAACCTCAAGGACATTCACTTCGACTTCGACAAGTACAATATCCGGCCGGGCGACGCGAAGATCCTCGACGCCAATGCGGCCTGGCTCAAGTCGAACGCGGGGAACCTGGTCCTGATCGAGGGGCATTGCGACGAGCGGGGCACCAACGAGTACAACCTGGCCCTGGGCGAGCGCCGGGCCAAGTCAACCATGAACTACCTGGTCGCCCAGGGCGTGCAGGCCAGCCGGATCACCATCATCTCCTACGGCAAGGAGCGTCCGCTCTGCCCCGAGCATAGCGAGGGGTGCTGGTCGAAGAACCGGCGGGCGCACTTCCTGACCAAGGCCCAGTAGGACGGCGGCGCCGCCCGCGAGACGTCGGCCGGTCGGCGCCGGCGGAAAACGCCGCGAGCCGAGAGAGCAGGAGGTAAGCTTCTTGACGCGGTCGTGGACGAAGGGGAATCCGGGGCTCCCCTTCCGCGCGCTGCTCTTGGTCTTCGGTGTGACCCTCGCGCTGGCTGGCTGCGCCGACGTGATGGCGGATGACCCGCTCCAGCAGGATGTGGCGCAGCTCCGCCACGATGTCAACGCGCTGATGGTGGCCGCCAACCGGGGGCGCGGAGAGACGGAGACGCTCAGCCAGCTCGACCGCCGCTCGAAGGAGCAGGCGAGCGAGAGCGCGCGTCAGGCGTCGGCGCTCACCACCCGCATCGACAACATGAGCGCCGAGCTGAGCCGGCTCTCGGCCCGTCTCGACGACGTGTCCCAGCGAGTCGAGCATCTCGGGCGACAGGTCCAATCCGCCGCCACGCCTCCCCCGAGACCAGCGAACCCACCCCCGCCGGCCGCTCCTCCGGTCGCCGCGCCACGACCTCCGGCGAGCGGTCAGAGCGCGGTGGCGAGGCCCGGGGAGAGCGTGACAGGCTTGACGGAACCAAGCGCCCCCGGGACGACTCCCCAGGCCGGCGGGGCCACACCCCAGGAGAGCTACCAGGCGGCCTACCTCGACTTCAGCAAGGGCCGTTACACGCTGGCGATCCCCGCACTGCGCGAGTTCGTCCGCCGCTTCCCCGACTCGCCGCAGGCCGACAGCGCTCAGTACGCGATCGGCGAGTCCTACTTCAGCCTGGCCCGGGCCAGCGCCTCGTCTGGACAGGCTGACAAGTCGAGACAGGAGCTGGAACAAGCGGTTCAGGAGTTCCGGAAGGTGATGGTGAATTACCCTCGAGGCAACAAGGTGCCGACGGCGCTGTACAAGGAAGCGCTGGCGCTGACGGAGCTCAAGCAGACCACCCTGGCTCAGGCTCGGCTGCAGTACCTTCTCGACCACTTCCCGCAGTCCGAGGAAGCGCCCCTCGCGAAGGAACGACTCGCCGCGTTGAAGCAATAGCGGGCGCGCAAAGCGGGTTGGCGAAGGCAGCGGTTGCCGGGGGGAGCGGAGCGCCCCGAGTTTTCTAGACTAGGGACCTGTCGAAGAAACGCTCGCGCGACGGTCTCGACGCTTTCGAGCGCCGGCTTTGCCGGCGCAACCTGTTCCTGGGGGGAGGTTCGGAAGGGGGGCGAAGTCCCCCTCCGAGTGTTCTAGGACTCCTCGGTACCAGCCTCGAGAGGGAACAACCAGATCACGGTGAGCGCCTGATCAGGAGTGGAGTACACCATCACGGTACGCTCGGGATCAGGTGTTCCCACGTCCTGTACCACGACGGGCCCGGCCCAGGCAGCGGGCACCTGCCCCTCCTGACCGGGCCACAGCGAGAGGGTCACTGCAAGCACCACCGCCATGGCTCCCCCAAGGGCCAGACGTGGATGCCCCCAGAACGGCCTCCAGAGCGGCACCCACCAGGGATCCCGTATCGGCGCGGGTTTCTCCCGCAGGAGGCGAGCCTGAACGCCGGGCCAGAAGCCGGTCCAGTCGGGCTCCCCGGGCTCCGGGATAGCGGACTTCACCAGGCTCCGGAGGTGGGCCTCACGGTCGAGACGGCCGAGACAGGTCTCACAGGATCCCACGTGAGCCTCGACAGACCGCGTCAGCCGGGGAGGGAGGGCTCCGTCCGCGTAACGCTCGAGGCGGGATCGATTCCAGAGGCAGACGGGATTCAACATGGTCAGCAGGATTACCCGAACCGTGAGACGGGGGCCGCCCTTTGAATATTCCGGGCCAGGGCACCAAGCCCGGGGAGGAAGAGCACGAGGGTGGAGCAGGAGGTGAGGGTCGAGGTTCCGGATGGCCCCTCGCTCGAGGCACGGTTGGGACTGCTCGAAAATGCCCGTGGAGGCCTGGTCCTCTGTCATCCGCACCCCCTCTACGGCGGGGACATGGAGAACCCTGTCGTGGTGCGGGCCGCCGAGGTGGGGTCGGAGGCCGGTCTCTCGACCCTCCGCTTCAACTTCCGGGGCGTGGGCCGCTCCGCCGGCGCCTACGCTCAGGGCGAGGGTGAACAGGACGATCTGAGGGCGGCTCTGGCAATGCTCCGCTCCCGCCTGCCGCAAGGGCGACCGCTCGGCCTGGCGGGCTACTCCTTCGGCGCCTGGATCGCCGCCCGGGTGACCGGCCCGGCATGCCCGCTGGCGGGCCTCTGCCTCATCGCGCCGCCACTGGCCATGTTCGAGTTCGGCACGCTCGACGGCGCCGGCATGGACATCCTGCTCGTGTCGGGGACCCGCGACCCCTACTGCCCACCCTCCGACCTCGCGGCGCTGGCCGAGCGGCTGCCGGCAGCCGAGACCGTGGGCATCGAGGGCGCCGACCACTTCTTCTTCGGCAAGCTGTTCCCGCTCGGGGAGGCGATTCGCAGCTGGGCGCGGCGGTGGGCGCCCCGATGATCAGCGCTGCTCCCGTGGGAGTCGGGGCGGCGTGGCCGTCCCCGCCGAGAGGATGATGCGGATCCCCTCCTCGACGCTGAGACCGGTGGCGATCACCTCTTCCCTCGGAACCATGATCACGTCGCCGAGGTAGAGGTTGTTGGTCGGGACGAAGACGGTCACCATCTGCTGCTTGCTCTCGAGGCCTTCGAGAAGCACCTCGGCGGTGACGAATCCGAAGACGTACTCGCCTTTCCGGGGATGCTGGGCCAGGACCACCGACTTGAACGAGCTGCGCTTCGTCGGGGAGAAGGACTCCAGGAGCTGCTTCACCGACGGGTAGACGCTGCGGAAGATCGGGACGCGGACGAGGAGCCGCTCGATCCTCGCGATGATCCGCCGGCCGACCACGTTGGTGGCGATGATGCCGATGAACAGGATGAGGAGCACGGCGGTGAGGAAGCCCAGCCCCGGCATCCGGCGCCCGAAGACGTGCTGGAATGCGGGCGAGAAGAAATTGTCGATCGCGTCCCAGAACACGTAGAGGAGCCACGAGGTGGCGACGGCGGGCACGGTGACGAAGAAGCCGGTGAGGAAGCGCACCTTGAGCCAGTTGCGGACGCCCCACGGCATAGCGGCCAGATGAGAGCATACGGTCCCGAGCGTGTCAAGAAACTGACCGGCAAGGCGGCGCTCGTGACGGGCGGCGCGGCGCGCGTGGGGCGCGCCATCGCCCTCGCGCTCGCCCGCGAGGGCGCCGACGTCGCGATCGGGTATCTGCGATCCGGCGCCGCGGCACAGACCACCGTGCGCGACCTCCACGCCCTCGGTGTCCGCGCCGGCGCGCTCCGGGCCGATCTCACCAAGCCCGCCGAGGCCCGGCGGCTGGTGACCGGCGCGGTGCGGCGACTCGGCCGGCTCGATATCCTGGTCAACAACGCCGCGCTCTTCTTCCGGACGCCGCTCCTCGCCACCACTGCTGCCCAGTTCGATCGCATGATCGCCGTCAACCTCCGCGGAGCGTTCTTCTGCGCCCAGGCGGCCGCGCGGGCCATGGGCCACCGCGGCGGGCGCATCATCAACATCGCCGACGTGGGGGCGGTGCGGGCGTGGCCGGGCTACATCCCGTACGGCATCTCCAAGGCCGGAGTCGTCATGCTCACGAAAGGCATGGCCGCCGCGCTGGCGCCGGCCATCCAGGTCAACGCGGTGGGGCCAGGCGTGGTGCTGCTGCCCGAGGGCTTCCCGCGCGATTCGCGACGGCGGATCGCCGCCCGCATCCCCATGGGGCGCCACGGCGAGCCCGCCGACGTCGCGGACGCGGTGTGCTTCTTCGCCACCTGTCCCGACTACATCACGGGGCAGGTCCTCTTCGTGGACGGCGGCGCCAGCGCTCTGTAGATGGTGTGTCCACCGTCTCGCCGGCGCGGCTCAGAGCTGGAGCACGGCGATGCCGATGACGGTGACGATGGTCCCGACGACGCCCGCGGCGGCCAGGCGCTCACCGAGGAACGCGAGTCCGAGCGGGATGGCGAACATGGGAGCCGTCGACGAGAGCACCGTCGCCACCGCCACGCCCGCATGGCGGATGCCGGCCACGAACATGATCGAGCTGATCGCGGTGAGGCCGCCGAGGGCGAGGAACCTCCAGGCGGCGTCGGACCCATGACGCCTGAGCGGCGTGCCCGCACTCCAGGCCCACGGCGTGACCCAGAGAAGCGCCGCCGCCACGGGCAGCCGGACCGCCTGGGCCTGGATCGAGTCCACCTCCTCGAGCGACGGCTTGAGCAGGACCACCGACACCGCCCACGCCAGAGAGGCGAGGCTGGCGGCCCCGACGCCCCGCCAGAAGCGCTCGTGCGCGGCCGCGCTCGGCGGCGCGGCCGTCGTCACCGTCAGGACGAGGCCCCCGAGGGTCACCGCCGATCCCGCCGCGAGCTGGAGCGTGAGCCGCTCGCCCAGGAACACGGCCGCCAGCAGCGCCGAGATCAGCGGATAGCTCATCGAGACCGTCATGGCGCGGGCGAGACCGAGGTCTCGAGTGCTCTCGAAGAACAGCGTGTCGCCGAGCCCGACGGCCGCGAACACGGAGACCGCCAGCAACATGAACGCCTTCCCGGACATCGCCGTGAGCCCCGCCAGCCCGCCCGTCGCCAGCACCCACACGAGGATCAGGCCGCCGCCGAGGGTGGACCGCACGGCATTCAGCGTGACCGAGTTGAACGCCGGCGCCAGGGAACGGACGAGCAGGCCGGTCACGGCCCAGCTCAGCGCGGAGCCGGCCGCGCACAGGGCTCCAAGCCCCGACTCCGAGAGGAGCATCGCGCGGGGGCTCGGTCAGGGCACGCGCGGCCGCGCGTGACGCGGGGACGAGCGGCGCCGCTCAGACGAACTCGAGGTCGTGGCGCCTGGCATCCACCGCCTCGTCGGGAGAGCAGGAGCGCAGGAACCGGCGCTCGTCGACGGCCTTGACGATGGACCCGATCTCATCGAGGTGCACGGCCGGCCTCAGCCGCGGCCGCTCCCGCCACGCGCGTGATCGCGGTGACATTGCCGGCGCGTGGCCTCGAGCGCGTCCTTCATCGCACCGTCTCCTCCTCGCCAATGTGCACTCGCGTCGCAGCGGAATGCTCCCTTGTCGTGGAGCCCCCGATCCAGAGGGACACTATGCCGGTCCGCAGGGCGTGTCAAGACAGGCCTGCCGCGAACACGCGACCCAGTCGGGTAGTGTCTCAGTGTCGCGAGACACGACCCCGAGTCCCCGAGTCGCGTCCCCTTGCGCCACCGCCGCACGATGGATTACGCTGTCGGCGAGCCTCCCAGCCGGACAGCCAGAGCGCTTCTCCGACAGGCTCCTAGACTGGATGCTGCCCCTCATTCTCCGCCGGCTCCTCGCCACCGTCCCCGTCATGGGCGTCGTGGCCCTGTTCGTCTTCGCCCTGCTCCGCCTCACGCCCGGCGATCCCGCCGCGATCATCGCGGGCGACTACGCGACCCCGCAGGACATCGCCCGTATCCGGGCCGCGCTCGGCCTGGACCGCCCGCTCCTCGTGCAGATCGGCATCTGGCTGGGGCAGCTCCTGCGTGGCGACCTGGGAACCTCGATCTTCTCCGGGTTGCCCGTGACCACCCTCATCAAGCAGCGGCTGGAGCCGACGGTGGCCCTCACGATCCTGGCCATGCTGCTGGCTGTCATCACGGCGGTTCCCCTCGGCGTGCTCGCCGCCTGGAGGCAAGGCTCCTGGGTGGACCGGGTCGTCATGGGCCTGGCCGTCTCCGGCTTCTCGATGCCGGTGTTCTGGCTGGGCTTCCTCCTCGTCTATCTGTTCTCGGTGTGGCTCGGTCTCTTGCCCGTGCAGGGCTACACGCCGCTCAGCGCCGGCCTCGTCCCCTTCCTCCGGCACCTCGCCTTGCCCGCGCTGACGCTGTCGCTGGTCTTCATGGCCCTCATCGCGCGGATGACGCGGGCGAGCATGATGGGAGTGCTGGGGGAGGACTACATCCGGACCGCCTTCGCCAAGGGTCTCGCTCCCTGGTCGGTGCTGACTCGCCATGCCCTCAAGA
>WNGB01008426.1_pt1 | contig 14673 bp, 14 predicted proteins | sample 5400681 | NCBI WGS metagenome assembly WNGB01 (sample SAMN13153367, study PRJNA577476) | soil metagenome | isolation source: 115 cm soil or saprolite under grassland replicate 2 | place: USA:California | collected 2016-06-15
TGCGGCGCGGGTCCGCTCCCGCGAGCTCGGGGGCGCCGCCCGCGCCTCGTACGATCGCTGGCGCGCAACCGAGGACCGGTACGAGGCGCGCGCCAGATCCATTCCTACGGGCTGATTACCGTTCCCTACCTGCCAACCGGCCCGAGCCGCCGCCACTCGACCATGAGGCAGCGGTCCTGCACGACGAGGATCCCGGCCTTCGCGAGCGTCTCCGCGGCAGCGTCGTTGCGGATGCCGAGCTGCAGCCAGACCGCGCGCGGGTTCTTCGCGACGAGGTCCGGGACGTGGGCAGCGACGTCGGCCGGGCGCCGGAACACGTCCACGAGGTCCACCGGCCCGGGGACGTCGGCGACCTTCCGGAACACCGGGCGGCCGAGGATCTGCTTCACGTCGGGGTAGTAGACGGGCACCGGCACGACGTCGACGCCGTGGTCCGCGAGGAACTTCGGCACGTAGAACGCAGGCTGGTCCGCCTGCGCCTCCGTCTTCATGCCGAGCACCGCGACCCGCCGGGTCGTGGCGAGGAGCTCGCGGATCTTCGCGTCGTCGGTGAGGATGTTCTCGCGCCAGTCGGCCATGTGGGATCTCCCGTGCCTGTTAGAGCCACGGAGCGCACGCGGCGCAACGCCCGGCGGTGCGCCGCGCGGGGGCTCGCGAAATCGCCTGGAAGCGCGGGCGGTTCTCCGGCCAGCTGGCGGCCGGCCGGACGAACTTCGAAAAATGGACAGCGGGGCCGCGGCGCCTACGATGGCCTCATGGTGACGAAGAAGAACGCCGGCGTCGGAGTCGTGACCGAGGCGGGGGCACACGCCTCCCTCCGCCGCGCCCCGGCGAAGGAGCTCTCTCCCGAGGAGGAGAAGGTGATGCGGATGCGGCTCGGCGCGGCGCCACCGCGGACCGTGCCGCTCGAGCGGAGCTTCGAGGCGTCCTCCGACCTCGAGATCGAGGTCCGCGCCGCGGAGATCGAGGCGTGGATGAAGTGGAAGGCGCGCGTCGCTGAGCGCGTCGCTCCCGCCCGCGCCGCCCCGGCCCCGTCTCGCGCCAAGGAGAAGATCATCCGCGCGCTGCGCCGGAAGGGCTAGCGCCGGGCGGGGCCCCGACCCCCCTCTTTGCGGCCATACCCGGAGTTCAGCGACAATGGCGCGCCCGGGCCGTCCGGAGCAGGGGGCGAGCTTGGATCGCCGTTCGCGTTGGCCACCACACGTCCTGTCGATCGCCGGGTTCGCGCTCGTCGCGGCGGCGCTCCTCGCCGCCGTGCCTTTGCTCAGCCGATCGCTCCGAGCCGACGCGCGGCGCCGCGCGGGCAACGAGCTCGGCGCGATCGCGCAGCTCAAGGCCGACCAGATCGTCGAGTGGCGGCGCGACCAGCTCCGGAACGCGAGCTACGCGGCGACCTACCCTTCCGCGCGGAGCGCGATCGAGGCGGCGCGCGCCGGCCGGCTGACCCCGCACCTCGCGACGCACATCTCCGAGGTCCTCGCGCACCTCGCCGAGCTGCAGGGATACCTCCGGATCGGCCTGCTCGGCCCCGGTGGAGTGGAGATCGCAGGTTGGGCCCCGCCCGACGTCCGCGACGCCCATCCCTCACCCGAGGTGCTGCGGCGGGCGATCGCGTCCGCGGACGGCGCCGCCTCCGAGCTGCGGCTCGATTCCCGCGACCGGCCGCATCTCGACGTCGTGGTCACGGTCGGCCCGGCGGGCGCCGCGACGTACGTGCTCTTCCTCCGCGCGGACGCCGCGCCGGTGTTCGAGGACGTCCTCGAGCGCTGGCCGGTGCCGAGCGAGACCGCCGCCGGATCGCTGGCGCTGCTCGAAGGCAACCTCGTCCGGCTGCTCGTCCCCAGGCGTTCGGTCGCGGAGGGGTTCCCGGGGATCGAGCGCATCCCGCTCTCCGACACGCACCGCCCGGTCGTGCGCGCGTTCCGCGGCGCGACGGGGCTCATCGAGGGGCTCGACTACCGGGGCGATTCGGCGCTCGTCGCGAGCCGCGAGGTCCCCGGGACCGCCTGGCGCGTGCAGGCGAAGATCTCGGCGTCGGAGGTGGAGGCGCCGCTCCGGCGGCCGCTCGGGATCATCTTCGCGCTCGGCACCGCGCTGCTCGGCGCCTCGGGGGTGATGCTCGCGCTCTCGTGGCGGCAGAACGCCGCGCGCATCGCCCTCGACGCACGGCTCGCCGAGGCGCAGGAGCGCCTCGCGCTCGCCGTCTCCGGCACGCACGCGATCTGGGATTGGGACCTCGCCGCCGGCGCGCTCCACTTCGTCCCGGAGTGGTCGCTCGGCGGCGCCCCGCCGGTCGGCGCGATCGAGGGTCCGCTCGAGGAGGTCCTCGCGCGGATCGCGCACGCGGACGACGCGCCCGCGGTCCGCGCCCGGTTCGAGGCGCACCTCCGCGGCGAGACCGCGCTGTTCGAGTCCGAGCACCGGGTCCCCGCCGGGCCCGACGGGCCGGAATGGATCCGGGTGCGCGGGCGCGTGAGCCGGCGCGCCCCGGACGGCCGGCCGCTCCGCTTCGCGGCGGTCGTGTCGGACGTGACCGAGCGGCGCGCGATGCAGGCGCAGCTCGAGCTCTCGCAGCGGATGGCCGGGCTCGGAACGCTCGCCGCGGGCGTCGCCCACGAGATCAACAACCCGCTCGCATCGGTCTCGGCGAACCTCGACTTCCTCGGCCGCGAGCTCGAGACGAGGCTGGACCTCGCGGGCGCGGTCGCGGACGCCCGCGACGCCGCGGACCGGGTCCGGGACGTCGTCCGCGCGCTGCGCGCGTTCTCGAGCCCCGGCGAGGGCGGCCGGGCGGCGGCGGACGTCCGCACGGAGCTCGAGGCGGCGATCCGGATCGCGCGGAACGAGATCCGGCACCGCGCGCGCCTCGAGGTGCGGATCGGGGACCTGCCGATGGTCGAGGCGGGCGCGCACGAGCTCGGCCAGGTGTTCCTGAACCTGCTCGTCAACGCGGCGCAGGCGATCCCGGAGGGGCGCGCGGACGAGCACCTCATCAGCGTCGAGGCCGCGCGCGCGCCCGACGGCGCCGCCTCGATCCTCGTGCGCGACACGGGCGTCGGGATCCCGCCGAACGTGCTCGAGCGCATCTTCGAGCCCTTCTTCACGACGAAGGCGCTCGGGGTTGGCACCGGGCTCGGCCTCGCGATCGCGCACCGGATCGTGAGCGACGCCGGCGGCCGCATCGACGTCGAGACGCAGGTCGGACGGGGCAGCGCGTTCCGCGTGACGCTTCCGCCGGCGTCGCTCACGTTCGCGCCGCGTGCCGCTGCGCCCGAGGCGGCGCCGCTCCCGTGCGAGCCGGTCGTTCGGCCACGCCGCGTCCTCGTGGTGGACGACGACGCGCTCGTCGCCCGCGCGGTCGTGCGGACGCTCGGGAAGCGCTACGCCGTGACGACCGCCGCCTCGGCCGCCGAGGCGCTCGCGCGCATCGACCGCGGCGAGCAGTTCGACGCGGTGCTCTGCGATCTCATGATGCCCGAGATGAGCGGGATGGAGCTGCACGCCCGCCTCGCGGCGTGCGATCCCGGGCTCGCGCGCCGGATGGTGTTCATCACCGGGGGCGCCTTCACCGACGCGGCGGCGCGCTTCCTCGCCGACGGGCCGGCCGCGTTCCTCGAGAAGCCCTTCGAGGCGGGGCAGCTGCGCGAGGCGGTCGAGCGCGCCGCGGCCGCGTAGGGTCCTACCCGCCGCCCTCGAGCCTCGAGACGAGGTGTCGCGCGGCGAGGCCGCCCGGCGGCGGCGCCTCCGCGCGGGGGAGCCGCCCGGCTGCGAGGAGCCCGGCGAGGTGCGCCGCGGTCCGCGGGTTCCGCCACCAGTCCTCGTCGAACCGTTCGACGAGCTCGCGCCGGAGCTCCTCGCCCGCCTCCGCGCCGCACAGCCGCGCCGCGAGCGCAGCCGCGTCGCCGTCCCGCGCGGCACGCACCCCTTCCCAGGTCGCCGAGGTCGCCGCGTGGAGCGCCGCGCGGTGCGCCTCGCGCCAGGCGGCGCCCGAGAGGCCGCGCTCGACCTCGACGGCGACGCGCAGCGCGGCGCCGTCCGCGCGGAGCGCGAGGAGGCGCCGCAGCGCGAGGTCGCGCACGACGTCCTTCGCATGGCGCCGGTCGACGTCGGCGCGCTCGGCGAGCCAGCGCGGCTCGAGGAGCAGCGCGCCCAGGATCCACGCGAGCGCCTCGCCGAAGTCCGGGGCCCGCGCCGAGGGAGGGTGCGCGCCCGCGGCGAGCGCGCGCCCCACGGCGGCGAGGAGGTCCTGCCAGTCGGCGCCGCCGCCGCGCGCGCGAAAGGAGATCCGCGCGCCGACCGCGTGCGCGCCGGGCCACTTCCCCGGCCGCTCCGCGTCGTCGATCCGCACGCGCCCGAGGTCGACGCCGAGCGGCTCGAGCGTGAGCTTCGCCGCGACCGGGAGCATCCCGGACCTGAAGAGCCCGTCCCATCGCGTGAGCGCGAGCGCGTGGAGGAGGTCCGCGCGCGAGAGCCCCTCCGGCGGCACGCCGCCGAGCTCGCGGCGCGCCGTGAACGGGAGCACGTCCCTCCACGCGTCGTCGGAGGCGGCGAGCGCGACGTCGCCGAGCACCACCGCGCGCCAGTCGGGCGCGAGCCCGACCTCGGCCCGCGCGCGCGCCCGCACCTCGACCGCCTCCTCCCGCGCACTCGCTGCGCGCGCGAGCGCCTCGGCCGCCGCGGCCGCGAGCGCCCGCCGGCGCGAGGGGTCTCGCTCGCGCGGCACGGCGGCCTCGAGCGCCGCGAGCGCCGCTCGTCCGTCCGGCCCCACGCCGGCAGCCGCCGCCTCGGCGCTGCGCCATCGCTCCTCGAGCTCCGCCTGCGCCCGCTCGGCCCGGAGCGCGGCGACCCGATCCGCGAGCGGAGCGTCTCCCGACTCGCGGAGCGTCCGGACCGTCTCCCGGTGGGCGGCCCGCGCGCGGACTGCGAAGGGGCGGGCGAGCGCCGGCTCGCCCTCGATACCCGCAACGTGCCGGAACCGCTCCTCGTCGAGCGCGGCCACGAGCGCGTCCACCTCACGGGCCACCTCGTCCATCTCCCCGCGATCCATGATAGAAAGCTCCCTTCCCCGACCGGGATGTCCACCGCCGAATGCCGCTCCGGGCCGAGGCCGGCGACGGGCCGGGCCACCTCTCGCTTGACACCGGCCCACCGGACTTTAGCTTTCCGAGCGGAGAAGCGCGCGCATGCCCATCTACGAGTACGAGTGCCCGAAGTGCGGGCGGTTCGACGCCCTCCAGAAGATGTCCGCCCCGGCGCTGCGGAAGCACGACGTCTGCGGCTCGAAGGTCCGCAAGCTCATGTCGGCGAGCGCCTTCGCGTTCAAGGGCTCGGGGTTCTACATCACCGACTACAAGGGAAAGAGCTCCGCGGCCGGGAAGGGCGAGAAGGCGGAGGGCAAGGGCGAGAAGTCCCCGGCGAAGGCCGAGGGCAAGGGCGAGAAGTCCCAGCCCGAGTGCAAGACGGCCTCGCCGAAGTCGGAAGCCTGCGCGAGCTGCCCCGCCGGCAAGTCGGCGGCGTAGCGCCTTGAAGCGGCTCGACCTTCCGGTACTCCCCGCGGACGCGGGTGAGCGGATCGACCGGTTCATCGCCGCGCGCGGAGGGATCTCCCGCGGCGAGGCGCGCCGCGCGCTCGACGCCGGCGGCGTCTTCCTCGACGGGCGGCGCTGCAAGGTCTCCGGCAAGATCGTCCGAGCGGGCCAGCGGATCGTCGTGAACCTCGCGGAGGGCGGTCGCGCCGCCGCCCCGGTCGGCGCACTCGACCGCACGCGCCTCCTCTACGCCGACGACGACCTCGCCGCGGTGGACAAGCCCGCCGGCGTCCCCGCCCAGGCGACGCTCACGAGCGACGCGGGCACCTTGCCGGACCTCGTCGCGGCGCTCCTCGGCACCCCCGTGACCCTCGTCCACCGGCTCGACCGCGAGACCTCCGGCGTCACCGTGCTCGCCCGCACCAGGCGGGCGGCGGCGGCGCTCGCCGAGGCGTTCCGGATCGGCACGCCCGAGAAGACCTACCTCGCCCTCTGCGCCCGCGCGCCCGCGCCGCCGGAGGGCCGGCTCGAGGCGCCGCTCGGAAAGGACCCCGCGCGCGCGGGGCTCCGGCGCGTAGACCCGCGCGGCGACGCGGCCGCGACCCGGTACCGGACGCTCCGCGCCGGGCCCGGGGCCGCCCTCGTCGAGGCGCGGCCCGAGACCGGCCGCACGCACCAGATCCGCGTCCACCTCGCGAGCCTCGGCGCGCCGCTCCTCGGCGACGCCCGCTACGGCGGGCCGCGCCGCGTCGGAGAGGTCGCGATCGCGCGCGTGATGCTCCACGCGCGCCGGCTCGCGCTCCCGCACCCCGCGAGCGGCTCGACGATCGTCTTCGAGGCGCCGGTGCCGGAGGACTTCCTCGCGGCCGAGCGGGCGCTCGTCCCCGAAAGCTGACGCGCCTCAGCCCGCGCGCGCGCGGCCCGACGCCCGCAGCAGGTAGGGCTCGGGGTTGAGCAGCTTGTAGGTGAGCGGATCCATCACGGTCGGGGGGAAGCGCCGCGGGCGGAGCGCGTGCAGCACGCGCGCGGTGTTCTCGGCGAGCGTGGACGCGACGCGGAGCCGGCGATCGCGCTCGACGAACTCGCCCACGAGCCGCTGCAGGCGGTGGATCTCCTTGTCGGCGACGAGGCCCACCCGGCGCACGAGGAAGAGCGCGCTCCCAGCGAGCCAGACCTCCCGCGTCTCGAGCCCGCGGTTGTGATCGAAGGCGGACGCGAACCCGTAGTGGGCGACGAGGTCGACGAGCTTCGGCACGAGCTTCGGCCCGAACCGCACGAGCTCCTCCTCCACCTCCCACGGCGAGAACCCGCGCGCCCGCGCCTCCTCGGCGATCGCGGTCCTCCACTCCATGTACAGGTCCTCGTACAGCGCGAGCCAGATGCGCATCCGCTCCCGGCGGGGCGCGCGGTTCACGCAGCGGATGAACGGCGCGGGCGCGGTCTCGTGCCGGTGGCGCTCGACCGTGGGGATGGGGTTCAGTCGGACGAGCCCGGTCCGGAAGAACGCCGGCGACGGGTGGTCGCAGAGGACGTTCACGGTGAGGAACGCCCGCTCGGCGCCGCGCCCGAAGAGGCCGGCGCGATCGACCGCCCGGAGCGCGCCGACGAAGGCCTCGTAGATCGCCGGGTCGAGCGTCGGCCGGCGCGTCGCCGGATCGGGCACGGCGAGCGCGCGGACCCCCTCCGAGCAGTCGTGGTAGGCCCACTCGGGCGCGGCCCAGCGGAGCAGGCGCCGCCCGCTCTCGCCGCGAAACCGGGTGTCGGCCCCGGCGCGCTCGTCCGCGCGGCGCGCGAGCCCCTCCTCGGTGTTGGCCGAGACGCGCACCCAGGCGAACGCGGCGTCGCCGCTCGTGAAGAGCGCGAACCCGTAGAGCGTCTCCGAGCCGATCCGGCGGCGGAGGTCCTGCACCGCCTCGGCGGTCCGCCGCACGAGGTCGCGGCGGAAGGCGGAGAGGTCGAAGGCGGCGGACACCGAGAGACGATAGCTGCTCATGCCACGCAGCGGAACTCGTCCGGCTCGCGGAACCCGGCGCGGGCGAGCTCCGCGCGGATGAGGTCGCGTGCCCCCGGCGCGCCGACCGCGACGAGGAGCGGGAGCCCCCGCGCGCGGTGGACCTGCTCGTACGAGACGACCGGGGCGCCGGCGACGGTCCGGCCGATCTTCCTGCGGTCCACCTCGACGAAGAGCGCGACGCGGATCCCCTCGGCGGCGAGGGCGCGCGCGAACGCGCGCCCGGTGACGCCCGCTCCCCACAGGGCGACCTCGGTCCGGCCCGCGAGCGTGGTCCGGGCGAGGAACGCGCACTTCAGCGCGACGTGCCGCTCGAGCGCGTAGCGCGGGTCCGTCCGCGTGAGCCGCCCCGCCGACTCGCGCCAGGAGAGGAGGACCCGCGGCAGGTTCGTGAGCCGCCCCCCCGCGGCGGAGAGCCGGAGCCACAGGTCGTAGTCCTCCGGAAACGGCCCGTCGCGCCAGCCGCCCAGCGCCTCGAGCGCGCGCCGGGAGATCGTCGCGGCGGGGTGGACGAGGGGCGCCTCGACGAGGAGGTCTCGCACGACGAGCTCGGGGGTGACGAGGCCGTTCAGCCACGCGGCGTACCGCGCCATGCCCGCCCGGACGGCCGCGCGCGGGAAGAGCGCGACGCGGGAGCCGACCGCGGCGAGCGCGGGATCGGCGGCGAGCGCCTCGCGCTGCGCGGCGAGCCGGGCCGGGTGCGCGAGATCGTCCGCGTCCATGCGCGCGACGAGCTCGGCGTCGCAGCGGGCGAGGCCGCGGTTCAGCGCCCGGGCGATCCCCTCGCCGGGTCCGCGCACGACCTCCACCCGCCGATCGCGCGCGGCGAGGTCGGCGAGGATCCCGGGCGTCGCGTCATCCGAGCCGTCGTCCACGCAGACTACGCCGAGGTCGCGCTCCGTCTGGCGCAGGATCGAGACCACCGCGGCGCGGACCGTGCGCGCGGCGTTCCGGACCGGGAGGAGGACCGCGAGGCGCGGCATGGGCGGGCACGCGGCCCCTGCGCTCGCCGCCCGAGCTCAGCGGCCGCGGCGCGCCGCGCGCTTCCCCGCGCGGGGCGGGCGCGCCGCCTCGCCCTCCACGAGCGCGACGGGCCGGGCGGTCTCGGCGCACAGCCACTCGGCGGCGAGCAGGTAACCGCGCGGCCCGAGCCCGCTGATCTGTCCGCGGCAAGCCGGGGCGACGACGCTCATCCGCCGGAACTCCTCGCGCGCGTGGACGTTCGACAGGTGCACCTCGATCGCCGGCAGGTCCACCGCCTTGAGGCAGTCGTGGAGGGCGACGCTCGTGTGCGTGAGGCCGCCCGGGTTCACGATGATCCCGCGCGCGGCGCGGCGGTGCTCCTGGATGAAGTCGATGAGCTGCCCCTCGTGGTTCGACTGGAACGCCGTCACCTGCACGTTCCAGCCGGCGCAGGCCTGCCGGACCATGTCCTCGATCTCGCGGAGGGTGGTGCGGCCGTAGACGGCGGGCTCGCGCTCGCCGAGCAGGTTCAGGTTCGGGCCGTTCACGAGCAGGATCATGGGGCCTCCGGAGGGCGGGCGCTGGGTTCGGGACGAGCCTACCGCCGGGGCGGGCGGGAGTCGAACGCGGAGATGTCGCGAACGGTGGCGGCGACCGCCGCGTCGGGGGCGGCGACGTCCCACTCGACGGTCCAGGAGGCCCCCCGCGCGCGCGGCAGCACCCAGCGCAGCCCGGCGGCCGTCCGCTTCTTGTCGTAGCCCATGAGCGCGGCGGCGCGGCGCGCGACCTTCGCGGGGACGCGGGCGGGGAGGCCCGCCGCGGCGAGGGCGTCCTCGACCTCCGCGACCGCGAGCGGGCCGATCCGGTCCATCCGCGCGGCGAGCCGGAACGCGAAGGCGAGCCCGACTGCGACCGCCTCGCCGTGCGCGAAGCGCGAGAACCCGCCCGCCGCCTCGACCCCGTGGCCGAAGGTGTGGCCGAGGTTGAGGAGCTTGCGCGCCCCCTGCTCGGTCGGGTCCGCGCGGACGATCTCCACCTTCGCGCGGGCGCAGTCGGCCACGAGGCCGGCGTCCGGGAGCGCGCCCCCGAGCCGGACGAAGCGGCCGAGGAGCGCGGGGCGGAGTGCCGCGTACTTCAGCACCTCGCCGAGGCCGGAGCGCACCTCGCGCGCGGGGAGCGTCGCGAGCGCGGCCGGGTCGGCGAGGACCGCGATGGGCGGGTGGAAGGCGCCGACCGCGTTCTTCGCGACGGGGAGGTTCACCGCCGTCTTGCCGCCGATCGCGGCGTCCACCATGGCGAGGAGCGTCGTCGGCACCGCCGCCCACGGAACGCCGCGCATGAAGGTCGCGGCGAGGAACCCGGCCGCGTCCGAGACGGCGCCGCCGCCGACCGCGATGACGAGCGTCCGGCGCGTGCACCCCGCGCGCAGGAGCCTCACCGCGGCCCGCTCGAGCTCCGCGAGGGTCTTCCCGCGCTCGCCGTCGGGCAGGAGCACGACCGCGGCGACCGGCGCGTGCCGGCGCAGGAGCGAGACCGCGCGGCGCGCGACCGGGCTGCGGAGGACCGGGCGCGACGTCACGATCGCGATCCGGTCGTGCCCGCCCGCCGCCTCGACCACCGCCTCGGCGGCGCCGCGGCCGACCCGCACCTCGTAGCGCGCGTCGCCCTGCACGGCAGGGATCACCTCCACCGCGTCGGTCCGCGCCGGGCGCCGCGCGGCGGAGGCCGGGCGGAGGCGGCGCATCACAGCGCCTCCACGATGCGCCGCGCCACCGCCTCGGGCGCGAGGCCGTCCACCTCGACGCGCAGGTGGGCGCGCAGGTACAGCGGGAGCCGGCGCGCACGCAGCTCCTCCCAGCGCGCCGCGAGCGGGCGGCCGTCGTCGCGGCCGATCCGCCGCGCCGCCTCGGCCGCCGAGACGTCGAGGAACACGACTCGGGAGGTCGCGAGGAGCCGCGCCGCGCTCGCCGCGTCGCAGAACGCGCCGCCGCCGAGGTCCGCGACGACGCCCGCCGGCAGCGCCGCGACCGCGCGCCGCTCGAGCGCGCGGAAGGCGGGCTCGCCGTCCTGCGCGAAGATCTCCGGGATGGGCTTGCCCGCGGCGCGGGCGATCTCGTCGTCGAGCCGGACGACGCGGCGTCCGAGGAGCCGCCCGAGGTGGCGGGCGACGGTGGACTTCCCGGAGCCCATCATGCCGGCGAGGGCGAGCGTCTCAGCGGATCCGAGCGGCATACGCCTCCAGCGCGCGCTCGACGTCCACGATCGCGTCGCCGCCGAACTTCTCGAGGAGCGCGTTCGCGAGCTCCCACGCGACCACCGCCTCGCCGATCGTCGCCGCGGCGGGGACGGCGCAGACGTCGCTCCGCTCGTACCGCGCCTGCGTCGCCTCGCGCGTCGCGAGGTCCACGGTGGCGAGGGGCGTCAGCATGGTCGGGATGGGCTTCATGTACCCGCGCACGCGAACGGGCATGCCGTCCGTGATGCCGCCCTCGAGCCCGCCCGCGCGGTTCGTGGTCCGGTGGAAGCCCTGCTCCTTCGAGTAGTAGATCGCGTCGTGGAACTCCTGCCCCGAGCGACCGACCTGCGTACCGTCGCCGATCTCGGCCGCGCGGATCGCCTGGATCCCGCAGAGCGCGAAGGCGAGCCGCGCGTCGAGGCGGCGGTCGGGGTGGACGTGGCTGCCGAGCCCGATCGGGACCCCGGTCGCGTACACCTCGAAGGCGCCGCCGATCGAGCCACCGCGGGCGCGCTCGGCGTCGATGAGGGCGCGCCACTCCGCGGCCGTCGGCTCGTCGTCGACGTGCAGGTCGGAGGCCTCGATGGCCGCGCGCTCGGCGGCGGTCGGCGGCGCGTCCGGGAGGCGAGCGCGGGGGCCGATCGCGACGACACGTGAGGTGACCTCGATCCCGAAGCGGCGCAGGAGCTGCTTCGCGAGCGAGCCGAGCGCGACCGTGGCGGCGGTGGAGCGGGCGCTCGCGCGCTCGAGCACGTCGCGCGCGTCGTCGAGCCCGTACTTGAGGGCGCCGGCGAGATCGGCGTGGCCCGGGCGGACCTGGGTGAACTTCTTCCCGCCGCGCGCAGTGGGCGAGACGAGGTCCTTCCAGTTCTCGTGGTCCTTGTTCCAGACGACGAGGGCGATGGGCGCGCCGAGCGTCACGCCGCCGCGCAGGCCGGCGAGGAACTGCGCCTCGTCCTTCTCGATCTTCTGGCGGCCGCCGCGGCCGTAGCCCTTCTGGCGCCGGGCGAGGTCGGCGTTCACCTCGGCGAAGTCGATCGTGAGGCCGGCGGGGAACCCCTCGGCGATCGCCACGAGCGCGGGGCCGTGCGACTCGCCGGCGGTGAGGTAGCGGAGGGTCATGGGCTCTTCCCGGGCGCGCGTGCCACCGCGGCGGTCATGGCCGCCTCGGGCGCGGGGCGCCCCGTCCAGAGGGTGAAGGCGAGCGCGCCCTGTCGGACGAGGAGCTGCTCGCCGGTGACGAGCCGCGCGCCGGCGGCCCGCGCGGCCCGCGCGAACGCGGTGTCGCCGTAGACGAAGTCCACCGCGACCTGTCCTTCGCGGAGCGCGACGCCGGGGAGCGCGGCGGGCTGCCCCGCGAGCCCGACGGAGGTGCCGTTCACGACGACGTCGGCGGCCTGCGCCTCGGCGGCGAGGTCGTCCCACGCGACGACCTGGGGGATCGCGACGCCGGCCACGGTGCGGGGCGCGAGCGCGCGGGAAACCTCGCGCGCCGAGTCCTGGCGCCGCGCGGCGATCCGCAGCGCCGCCCCGGCGCGCACGAGCGCCCAGGCCGCGGCGCGGGCGGCGCCGCCGGCCCCGACGAGGAGAGCGCGCGCGCCCGTGCCGACCCCGGCGGCCTCGAGGAGCGTGAGGCACGCGGGGGCATCGGTGTTGAACCCCTCCCAGCCCTGCGCCGCGCGGCGCAGCGTGTTCACCGCGCCGACGTCCTCGGCGATGCGATCGACCGTCACGCAGAGCGCCGCAGCGGCCTGCTTGTGCGGCACGGTGACGTTCAGCCCCTGGAAGCCGAGCGCGTGCGCTCCCGCCACCGCCTCCCCGAGCCGGTCGGGCGGCACCGGCAGCGCGAGGTAGACCGCGTCGAGGCCGGCCTCGGCGAACGCCGCGTTCTGCATCTCCGGGGAGCGGCTGTGCCCGACCGGATGGCCGAGGACGCCGTAGAGGGCGGTGCGACCGGTGATCACGGCCCCTCCCAGGATGCCTGCGAGCGCAGGGGCAGCCGGATGAGGCTGCCCCGGAGCGAGCGGGGGTTCGGGGGGCACGGCCTCATCGTGCCCCCCGAGGGAGAAGGTCGGCTGTGCCCGACCGGATGGCCGAGGACGCCATAGAGGGCGGTGCGACCGGTGATCACGGAGAACTCCGTGGCGAGCGCAGGGGGAGCCGGATGAGGCTGCCCCCGCCCCCCAGGGGGCCCCAAGAAGTGAGCGCGGCTTCGCCGCGGGTGCGGATCTCGAGCGAGCGGGGGGCTCGGGGGGGCGCGAGGCCCTGAGCCTGTCGAAGGGCCGAGTGTCCCCCCGAGGGAGTGTCACGGCCGGTGATCACGGCCGACCCCCCTCACCCCGACCCTCTCCCCCCGAACGATGGGGGGGAGTGGGAGCCAGGCACAGAGAGTCCAGGAGGTCGAAGAAGGAGGGAAAGCTCGTCGCGACGCAGGCGACGTCGTCGAGGACGACCTCCTCGCCGGCGGCGAAGAGCTGCGCGATCGCCATCGCCATCGCGATCCGGTGGTCGAGCCGGGTCCGCACGGTCACGCCGCGGAGCGGCGTCGGGCCCTCGATCGCGCAGCCGTCCTCGAAGAGCTCGATCCGCGCCCCCGCGGCGGCGAGCGTCTCGCCCATCGCCGCGAGCCGGTCGGACTCCTTCACCCGCAGCTCCTTCGCGTCGCGGATCACGGTCCGGCCGCGCGCCTGCGTCGCCATGACCATGACGACCGGCAGCTCGTCGATGAGGCGAGGGACGATCGCCCCCCGGATCTCCGTGCCGCGCAGCTCGGCGGCGCGCACGGTCACGTCCGCGCGCGGCTCCCCCGCGACCTCGCGCTCGTTCGCGAGCGCGAGCCCGGCGCCCATCGCGGCGAGCACGTCGAGGAGGCCGGTGCGGGTCGGGTTCACGCCGAGCCCGCGGACGGTCACCTCGGAGCCCGGCGCCGCCGCCGCGCCGCACAGGAAGAAGGCGGCCGACGAGATGTCGCCCGGGACGTCGACGCGCCCGCCGCGCGGCCGCGCCGGGCCGATCGAGACGGTGAGGCCTTCCGTCCGGACCGGGACGCCCATGCCGCGGAGCATCCGCTCCGTGTGGTCGCGGGAGCGCTCCGGCTCGGTGACCGAGGTCTCGCCCTCGGCGAAGAGGCCGGCGAGGAGGCACGCGCTCTTCACCTGCGCGCTCGCGACCGCGAGCACGTGGTGCGCGCCGCTCAGCGCACCGCCCCGCACGACCACCGGTGGGAGCCGGTCGCCCTCGCGCGCGGAGAGGTTCGCCCCCATCCGCCGCAGCGGCTCGATCACGCGCCGCACCGGGCGGCGGCGGAGCGACGCATCGCCGGTGAGCACCGAGAGGCCGGGGATGCCGGAGAGGACGCCGGTGAGGAGGCGCAGGCTCGTGCCGGAGTTGCCGCAGTCGATGACGTCGGCGGGCTCGCGCAGCGCCTCGGGCGGCACGATCCGCACCTCGCCGGCCTCCTCCCGAACGGTCGCGCCGAGCGCCTCGACCGCCCTGCGGGTCGAGTGGACGTCCTCGGCCTCGAGCAGGCCGGTGACGCGCGTCTCGCCGGTCGAGAGGGCGCCGAAGAGGAGGGCGCGGTGGGAGATCGACTTGTCGCCGGGCACCGCGATCGAGCCGCGCAGCGGCCCCTTGCGCCGGCAGGCGAGCGGCCCTGAGGTGGAGGCGGTCACGGGAAGAGCTCCTCGCGGGCGGCGCGCGCCCCCTCGAGCGCGCTCCGGGCCGCGTCCGGCGACTCGGCGATCGCTCCGAGGAGGCGCGCGAGGTGGCCCTCGAGCCGGCGCGCGGCCTCGGGCAGGTGGGTGTTGCGGCGGGCGACCTCGCCCTGGATGTCGAACGCGAACGACGCGAGCCGCGTCATGTCCTTCAGCCCCGGCCCCGCCAGGCGCAGCGCGAGCGGTCCCGCCTCCTTCGCCGCGGAGGCGAGCGCGGACGCG
>WNGB01009101.1_pt1 | contig 14668 bp, 13 predicted proteins | sample 5400681 | NCBI WGS metagenome assembly WNGB01 (sample SAMN13153367, study PRJNA577476) | soil metagenome | isolation source: 115 cm soil or saprolite under grassland replicate 2 | place: USA:California | collected 2016-06-15
TCGCGGTTGAGATCGAAGCCCTTCGCGTTTTCGCGCGTACCGACGCCGCCGATTGGGCCGTTCTGCGCAGTACGGTTATTCAGGCTGATCTTCTCGTTGCCGTCGGCGTTATAGATCGGAGCGATCAGGATGACCAGATTGTTGAGCAGCGACCGCAGGTCGCCGATTGCGATGCGCCTCGCCAGATGAAGCGTCGCCTCCTTGCCTTCGACTTCACCCGCGTGAATGTTGGCCTGAATGAATATGATGGGCTTGCCCGAGGCGCGCGCCTCTCGCGGCTGCGTGATCGGCGGATCGGCGAAGATCATCAGCGGCAGGTCGCGCCCTTCTTCGGTCTGGCCGAAGGATTCGACGCGCAGTTTGTCCGTGCGCTTCTGCAGCTCGCCGATGAAGCGCGTCACGTCTTCGTAGCGGCTGGTCTCTTCGTAATTGGTCTGTTCGGCGCGCGATTTCAATGGGTCGTCCTGTGAGCGTGGCATGATTGTCGAAGCGTTGGCGAGCAATAAGGTCAAGCTCATGGAGGCGAAGGCCAGTTTCTTAACTCGACTTCTCCTCATTGAATTGAAGTCGCCGCTATTCCAATAATGGAAAGGAATATATAGGCCAAAACCACCAGACCATAAAGGATCGTCACGACCAGACCGATATAGAATCCCGCCTTGGCAATGCCCTCGCCCGCCAAAGGCGCTTGTCCCTGGCGAATCGCATTCATTTCCATTTTGCCCAGGATCATTCCCGGAACGCTCGTGAATAAAGCGCACATAAATATAGAGATGATGCTCAAGACCAGCGAAGTGATAGCGCGCCCACTGGCGCTCTGCTGCGAGTACATCTGATTGGCATAACCATATTGCGGCGGCGGGTGTCCCTGATAGCCAGGATAGGGAGGATAATCGCGCCCGGCGCGCCGCCGGGCTTCGTCAGTGGCGCGCTGCAGGAGCGACAGAACTGATCAGTATCGAGGTTGTTAGCGCCGCAACGAGTGCAAAACATAGTCTGTGTTCTCCAGAGTCAATCTTGGCAGAATCAATTTTGGCAGGGGCGGTTTTGGCGTATCTGTTCTAAAGCAATTTTGCGGATTGCTGACGCGCGTGGCGCCGTTAGCCGCGCCAGAAGGCGGATTGTAAACGAACATTATGCGATGGTACAGCGCCGCGCGGGCGGCTGCGCGATTGTGCGCGGGGTCTCATACTTGCTGACACTCGCGGCGTCGTTAGCCAGGCCAGAAGAGGCCTTTCATCACTGCGATCTTGTACAGCCAGCTCAGAATGAAAAGCGCGATCGTCAGGTGGATCACGAGATTTCTACCGCGCAAGCGGTTGAATTTCGACCGCGGGACGCGGCGGCGAATGAAACAGATCGAAAGCGGAACGCTCAGAACAGCGAAAATGAAAACGACCAGACCAAACGGCTGTGTGATGACCGATTCGTAAAAATGAAACCGCGCCGCATGGGCGACACTCGTCGTCAACCCGCAACCAGGACAGGGAATTCCTGTGAAATGCAGAAACGCGCACGGCGGCAGCCCCAATTGCCGGTGAGTGCCGAATCCATTTGCAGAAGGCCGGAGAAGACGCGCGATAAGCAACAACGCGGATGACAATCCAGCAATCACCAGATACCAGGTCCGATCATGGATTGTGAACTCCGACCGCCAATTCTCAAACTCTTGAGGGCCGTCTCGCATTAACAAAGATTGCAACCTCTCCATAGGAGCTACTGAACTGATCGCTATCGCGGTCGTTAGCCCCGCAACGAGCGCAGAACATGCTTAAAACCACCCTCTCTTGTTTTGAATGTAAGTTTTCACGAACTCCTCATCGCTCTTAACCAGGTACAATATTCCTTCCACCAGTCCGATTGGTGTGAATACTATCCCTGCAATTCCGCACGTCAGTACCGTTCCGAGCAGCATGATCAACCCTTCGGTCGTGTACCCAAGAACAAACTTGTGAATGCCCAGCCCTCCTACCAATATTCCCAATATGCCTGCCGCCACCTTTTTATCCGCTCCTAGCGCGCGCCAATTCTGCGCGGCCATTGCGAAGTTTTGATTGTCCGGGGGAGAAGAGTAGCCCTGATAGCCGGGATATGGAAGGTTGTCTTGTTGCGGTCGTTGCTGGCCGGACCCGAATGTCGATTGGGGGTAACTCTGTTGAGCCGGTCCTGAAGATGCGACTTGGCCAGGCGCGGCGCCAGGCTTTACCAGCGGCGCGCTACAAGATTTGCAGAATCGGTCGGTATCGAGATTGTTAGTCCCACAGCGAGTGCAAAACATAGGCAGTGTCCTCTGGCATGGAGTCCGGCCTTTAGGCAACCGGAGTTCAGCGGCGGCGGCCTAAAGGCATGGACTCCATGCTCTTTTCAATTGGCGTCTCGGGGCGAAGGCGCGGCGACAGGCTCGCGCAATTTCGTGGTCGTTGTTTCAGTAACGCTGAAATCTGAGATCGGAGATTGCGACGGTTCGACCAGCCGCGCGACCGGCGAAGTGTCCAAAGTATCTGGGGCTGAAAATAGTGGCGATTGCTGATCCTTCTGCTCCTGCTGGCGTTTCACCTCGACGATCCGCTTACTGACGAAAAGACCGTTGAAAAGGACGCCCAGGCCAATCATAAATGGGATGAGTCCGACAACCCAGAGAGTACGCAAAATGTTCGACGCCGGTCCGTCAACCGTGGAGGCGATGGCGTCGAACAGAAGGCTCAGAAAAACCATCAAGCCGAAGCCGACACTGCTTGTAATCACGCCGGCCTTAATCTCCTCGAGCCGTTTCTCTTCCGGCGTCTTCTTTCTCCGCGCCTCTTTTTTCGCTCTCTGGTCTTCCACCCATGCCTTTCTCCGCGCCTCTTTTTTCGCTCTCTGGTCTTCCACCCATGCCGGCTCCCACTCATCTCCCTTCCTGACGGTTGCGCCGCCCTTGCCCAACACGCCTCTCACTCTACGGAGATTGACGCCGCACTTGGTGCAATACTTCGTCTGATCGCTGACTTCTGTTCCACATGACGGGCAGTACATAGATACTTCTCCTCGAAGGCCGCCGCCGCGCGCGGCAAAGGCCGCTCCTCCGGTCACGGCAGCGAAGTGGGGTGACCGAGAGCCTTCTATTTTCTCGCGTTCAGCCCGCAGTTTTCGCGCCGAAGGCGTATGCGAATCCATCGGAGCGATGGATTCGCTTCAGATGTTTCGGGTGTACGTCGAAACCGTTCAATGTATAAGACGGTCGTTGGCGTACAGCCGACAATCTGCCGACGTGACGGCCCGCAAACTTTCCCTTCGGAATCTCGGCTTTCACAATGTCACCTGTCTCGAAACCGCGGAACATTGCCTTGCGTGTGCGATGTGTTTTGGGAAAGCCACACTTATCGGTTCGGCACATCTGACGCGAACCATGCCCCGTCGCCTTGACTTGAAGCGGTCGAACGTTTTCGATCTTCAGATTCTCAGGCGTGCTCTCTCCGACGCATGCGGCGTCAACCCAATGCATTTTTGGCAACTCTCGTTTTGTTCGATTGAATTTGGTCAGACCGCCCGACCCCGTTTCAATCGACAGATCGAGAGCTTTCAAGCGATCGAACAGCGCCCATCTTGTCGCATTGAGAGCGGCGGCGTCTTTCAATGGCGCTTTCGCTTGAGCTTTGACACGCGAAAAATCAACGCCGCGCAGCTTTGAGTATTCTTCGAGAGACATATTGTGTTTCTCTTCGTTGTGTTTTCGACAGGCGCAAACGAGATTGCTCGCCCGATTCGAGCCGCCGCGCGAGCGGGGGGTCAGATGATCAACATTCAAGACCTCATCGCAGGGGCTTCCCGGCCCGGCGTAAACGCAGGTGTGTTTGAATTTGATCAACATATATTCACGCAGTTCAAAGCCTCGAAGTTCGCCTTGCTGATATTCGACGCCTTCGATCTGAGGGTTCTGCATAATCTGCATATCGAATTTCACCAACTCAAAGGCAACGCCTTTCAATGGATAAACTCGTTGCAGTCTACGCACCCAGGTGTAGACGTTCTCAACGCGACTTTCGAGTGAAGGCGGCAAGGAGCCTTCGCGCTTCGCTCGATTGTCGAAGCGTGGTTTGCGGTATCGCGTCTTCCTTTGGCGGCGCCCGCGACGAAGCGAACGACGCGCGTCGAGAGAGGCTTTGATGGCAGGCCCGCGATGATGGATTTCGGCGGCGAAAATGACTTCGCCGGTTTGTTGATTAACGACGGCGACGCCTGTCGTTTTTGATCCCGGATCAATCTTGACTTTCAAATCGGGAACCATCGGATTTTCGATCTCTCGCTTGAGAATGATCGTAAATGGATAACGCTTGAACACAGCGGCTTTGCCCGACTTCAAAAGCAGTCGGGCGCGACGCGGCGTTGTCGGCGCCAGAGGTATCTTGGTTGTGTCTAAAACAGGCACTCTCATGTTGAATTAAACTCTTTCGAGTGTGACGTGATCGCTCACGTAATGTTCGCCTAGACAATGATCGATGCGGTTTGTTTGCTCACATCACTGTTTTCGCGTTCGGATCAACTGTTTAAACGTAAGCCTCAGAGCTTGGGACTGGCGTCGCATCCCAAGGTGACTATTGTTGTATTCGCAAAGATCGTAGTTCATGACTCTTGCGAGTCAATCACTGAGTCGGGTTGAGTCAATGCCTTTGTCTTGAAAACTGCGGCATAGCAGATCGCGTTTGTCGCCCTGGAAGGGCAGCAAAACGTGTGCCCTGCTGAACGCGACTCAACTATCTCGAAAACTCGCTCGGCGGCTTGCTGTGCGGCAGATGTCTGGTCTCGTCCTCGATCGCGCTCGGCGCATGGCGACCGACCGGCTCAAGCTCGCTGGTATTCGGGACTGATGGACCGACCTCAGTCGGCGCGGAGAAGACCGGATGCGGATTGGCTTGCTGAATCGAATGAGTCTGATGCGGCGCTGGCGCAGGCGGATTGGCCGCGCTAGGAAGGCGAGAGGCAATGATCTTCGAGATTCCGATAGCCAGCAAAATGAATCCGATGAAAGTCAAGCACCCGAAAGGCGAGTCGCCACGAAACGGGCCAGAGAAGATGAAGCCGAAAAACTTCAACGCCACAATGCCTCCGCCGACGACGCTCAAACCAACGCCAACCCCCCTTTCCTTGGCGCGATGCCTCTCGACCTCAAGCGAATGCGACATCGGCGGCGTGTGGGTCGGCGGCTGAATCTGTCCGGTCAGAGCCTGCGACACCGCCGCGAGATTGGTCCCGCATATAGTGCAGAATCTCTTTCCCTCTCCCTGATTCGATCCGCATTTTGGACAGAACATCGTGTCACCTCGGAAAATCGGTTCGTAGTCCCGCTTTTAGGCGGAATGGAGGGCTACAAATCCATTCCAGGATATCAAAGGTTTCCGCCTAAAGGCGGGACTACGAACTGGAACAGGTCTGGTCTGTTCGTGAGCCGGAAAAGACTAAAGTCTTTTCCACTCTAATTCCGCCTGAACGACTGAAGAGCTTTTCGCAGGCCGCCCTGGAAGAGCGACATCACCGCCATGTAACCGTAACCGAGCAGGAATATGAGCAGGAACGGGATCGTCGCGTAGATGTTGCTGCGAATCGCGTAATAGACCGCGAAGACGAAATAGAGGGCGAAGGCAAGCTCGATGTAAGGCAGCAATCCCCGCTTACGACGGTATTTCATCGCGGCCCTCAACCAGTTGTCCCTTCGGCTTTCGACGTTATATTTCGGCGTGCGCACGAAGCCGGATCTGACTCTAAACAGAGCCTCCAGCACGGCGCGCGTGTTTGAAAGGACAAGCCCGATGCCCATCGCCATAGCCAGAGGGATCAGCCACAACCGCCACTTCTCGTTCGGATAACGATAGTGTATCGCAGTGCCGTAAAAGCTGACGACTGAAAACGTAGCAAAGATCATCAGCGGCGCGTCGAGCAGCAGCATGTGGAACAGCCCCTGATTGAAGCGCACGATCAGGACGGGGATGTGCAAAACGCTCAAAACGATCAGCAGCATCGCCGCGCAATTGCCGAAGAGTCGAAAGAACAATTCGACCTTCTGCTGAAAAGTAAGATGCGGATGCTTCCAGAGACGCGGCATCAGCTTCAGCCCGACCTGCACGAGTCCCTTCGACCATCGCCGCTGTTGGGCTTTGAAGGCATTCATTTCTACCGGCAGTTCGGCGGGCGCGTCTTCGTCGAGCAGGTAAACGAACTTCCACCCCATCAATTGCGCGCGGAAGCTGAGGTCGGTGTCTTCGGTCAGCGTGTCGTGCTGCCAGCCGCCGCTCCATTCAATCGCTTCGCGACGCCACATCCCGGCGGTGCCGTTGAAGTTGAAGAACGCGCCAGTGCGGTTGCGCGACGCCTGCTCGACGACGAAGTGTCCGTCGAGCAAAACTTCCTGAATCCTCGTCAGCAGCGAATAGTTCGCGTTGATGTGCCCCCACCGCATCTGGACCATTCCGATGCGCTCATCGGTGAAGAAATCGACCATTTGTCGCAGGCAATCCGGCTTCGGCAGGAAGTCGGCGTCGAAGATTGCGATGAGTTGGCCCTTCGCCATTTTCATACCGTTCTCGAGCGCGCCGGCTTTGAAGCCGGTCCGGTCGGCGCGGTGAACGTGTTGAATGTCGAATCCCTGTCGCCTGTATTTTTCGACCGCGGCTCGGGCTATCCTGACCGTCTCGTCGGTCGAATCATCGAGCACCTGAATTTCGAGCAGGCCTCGCGGATAATCCAGCCCGGTCACCGATTCGAGCAATCGTTCGACGACGTACATCTCGTTGAAGAGCGGAAGCTGAACGGTGATGCGCGGCAGCTCGCTTTCGGCGAAACGGCGTTTGGGCTGCGGCTTGATGTGGCGGTAGCGCCAGAATTGATAGACCATTCGCACGCGATAAACGCCCAGGATCGCTAGCAGCGCGAGGATGGTGAAATAGAGAATGATTACCACCCAGTCGAACGCGTCGAGAGAATAAAGAAAACTGATGTTATCGCGCCCGTGCCGCAAGATCGGATGGATCAGGTATTCCAACTGTTGTTTCACCTGTTCCGGACTCGGCGCCTGTTGCAGAAGGGTTAGAGCTAGGCTCATAGAGTTCGTTATTAGTCCTCGTGGTTATTGTGACTGCCAAAGACTGCTAAACCAACAGGCATGGTAGCCTTTCGCCACGCGCTGTCAATCCGATCGCCGTATCGGCCAATACGTCCATTGGCCGATACGGCGATCGGCGGCGTCAGGTTCCTTGCCTCGGAACAAAGAGAGGAAAGATTCTCTGGAACAGGTGGTCTTTGATCTCTCGATCCAATCTTCTAGTGTCCTGGCTCGAATCCTTATCGGTCGGCAGGGCGTGGGTGTTGAACGCGATGATGTAAGCCGTTCGCGTATCGGGGCGAATGTAGAAGTGCGAAATGAAGCCGTTCTGGCTGCCGCTGTGCCCTATGAAACGCTGGCCGAAATTGTCTTCGATGAAAAACGTCAACGCCATGGCGTCTTTTCGATTCTGCCCTTCAGGCTCAATAACCGACCCGGGATCGATGGCGATCTGCGGCTGGAACATCTCTTCGAGCGATGAGCGCTTCAACACCTGGTCGAAAATCGACTGTCTTTTAACGTCTCCCATCAGAAAGTTGATGTATTTGACCATGTCGGGCAGCGGCGCATTCAGGCCGCCGTTCGAAACAGTGACGCCGGTGTCGACGTCGAACCTGGCCGGGGTCAGTTTGCCTTCCTTCAAATAGTAGCTGTGCGAGAGGTGTTGGAGCAGATGCCGCGGGGTCGTGTCGAAATAGGCGCGATACATTTCGAGCGGCTTGAAGATGTTCTTGTCGATGTAGACTTCGTAATCGTCTTTGGTGATCAACTCTATGACGCGACCCAGAAAGATTATGCCGGGGTTGGAATAGCTGAATTTCGATCCCGGCTTAAACAGAATCTCCGTGTAAGGCATCATCGCCACGAGCTGCGACCAATGCTGCGGCTCGTGCGGATGCCAGTCCTTGTCGCCGCCCCAGGGCCAGGTCGGCGCGCGAAATCCGGCGGAGTGCGTCATCAGATGTCTGATCGTGATCTGGCTCATGTCGCCGAATGGGTTGTGGACCGCGCCGAGTTCGGGCAGGTATTTGATAATAGGGTCGTCGAGCTTCAACAGCCCGCGATCGCGCAATTGCATGATGGCGACGCCGGTGAACGTCTTGGTGATCGAAGCCCAGTGATAAATCGTGTCTTCGTCCACTGGTTGCTGTTTTTCCTGATCGGCGAGGCCGAAGAACTCCTGCGCGATGACCTGACCGTCATGAATTAGCATGAAGCCGCTGCCGACGATGCCGTGTTTACGCATCGATTGCTCGAAAAAGGTTTTGAATTCGCGCCGAGCCTGAGCGAAGTTTTTCGGGGATTGACTATTGGCCATGTCTGATGACGTAAGCGAGACGGCGAACAGCAACGAGACTGCCACACGCGCAATCGCGCCCGGTTTGATTTTCATCGGATCACCTCAGAGGACACTGATTTTTTCGACATTTACCGCCGGCGTATTTTCACATTCGAAGGCCTTTATGACAATTTATCTGAACAAATCCCGCTCTTTCGGTCTCAGCAGTTCTCCGGCGCTGCCCTCGCCGTGATCGAAATAATAGCCGCGCATCACGACTGCGGGGATGCGGGTTGTCTTTCTCATCAAGAGTCCGCTCGCCGCCGCTATCTCATCCGCTGTAGCGAGAACCGTGGCGGACAATTCTTTTCCATGATCGTCGGTTTTGCCGCGGAGGTCCTTCAAGGGTTTGAGGCCGGCGACTCCGATTGCGACGTTCGTCAAGCCCTCGCGCCAGGCCCGACCAAAGGTATCGGTGATAATCACTCCGACGTTGACCTTGAGGAGTTCGGCGAATCGCGTCTTCAACAGCAACGCGGAGTCGTCCGGCGCGACTGGCAGTAGCGACACCCAATCCTTGCCGACCACGTTCGAGCGATCCACGCCGGCGTTGGCGCAAACGAATCCATGCTTCGTTTCAGTGATCAACACGCGGTCGTCAGAGCGGACAATGTTGGCGGATTCGCTCAATATGACTTCTATCAATCGAGGGTCGCGCTGCTGTTTAGTGGCGATTTCATTTGCGAACTCGGAAGGGGTCACGGATTCCAGATTGACCAATCTGCCCTCCGCTTTCGAGACGATCTTTTGCGCGACCGTGATGATGTCGCCGTCAGACAATTTTAGGCGCATCTTCTGAGCCGCCCGCATAATCATCACGCCAAGGTCATCGCCGGGTCTGATTTCAGGAATGCCGCGAATAGGGATGAGTCGGATTTCGGAACTCAAAATTTCAATGCTCCTGCGGAAGATGGGTCAAGCGGGGCGCATGCTAAAACCTAATCGTTTGATTGACAAGGATTACTCGTCGCGCGCGCAGGCTTTCGCAAAGTCCTCATGAAGGTGACGAAAACCACCCTTAGATTTCGAAATCGACCTGGAAAATAAGCGAAATGAGAATTGAAGGCATGAAAAAAATTAGGCGGTCATAGTTAAGAACCCACCCCAGACTCACTATGACCGCCACTATCAGGAGGTTCACCCGTGCCTGCTATAACGACCGAAGCCGGCAAAAGTTCCGTAAACCTAGCAATTAATTGCAGTTAAGAAACACCGCATTTGATCGCACCGGCTTACAGGCGCATCGGCATGCTTACAAGCGCATCGGCATAATGATATAGCGGAGGTCATAATCCGAGTCATTACTAGATTTTATCTGCGTGGCCGAATTTCCGTCTTTGAACTCGAATGTTACGTTTCCATCCTGAATTACATTGAAGAAATCCAGCAGATATTGGGCATTGAATCCCGCCGTTATTGATGGCCCCGCGTACTCAACCGGCAAGTTTTCCTCCGCCTCGCCTATGTCAGAAGATTGAGAAGTGACCTTGACCTGTCCGTCATTGACATTAAATTTTATCGCGTGCGACCGATCATCAGCCATCATTGCGACCCTTTTGATTGCGGATGAGACTTGCGAGTTCTCAAACACGACTCGATTATTGTTCTCTTTGGGCAACACGAGTTCATAGTTAGGAAACTGCCCTGTAAGTGTGCGGGACGCTAACAATCTCTTTCCGACTTTGAAAAACAAATGATTATCCCCGCTCCCGATCTCGACAGCGTCGTTTGTCTCCCCGCAAAGTCGGGCCAGTTCGGCGAGCGTCTTCTTCGGAATCAAAACATCCAGCTTGGCGTCGCCAAAATCCGCTTGCTTCTCGATGAATGAAAGGCGATGGCCATCAGTGGCCACCATTCGTATTCCCTTTCCTGAAATCTCCACCTTGGCGCCATTAAGGGCATATCTCGATTCTTCGGTTGTTATGGCGAAGATCGTTCGGCTGATGAATGTTCTGACGAGTTCGGAAGGAATCGCCCAAAAAGCCCCGTCAAAGGTTTTAATCTCGGGAAAATTGTCCTTCGTCAACCCGGGCATCTTGAACCGCGATCTCTCGCAAACAAGGCCCACTTGATCGTTAGCGCCGAGCTTAATTTCTACATCGGCCTCAGGCAACGACCTGACTATTTCGAACAGTTTCTTGGCCTGAACACAAATCGCGCCTTCCTGCCTAATTTCAGCCCCGCATCGCGTTGAAATAGAAACATCGAGGTCAGTTCCCTTAATCCACAACTCTCCGCCGGCGGCCTCCAGCAAAAGATTGGAGAGAATGGGAATGGTGCTTTTTTTCTCCACGACCCCTTGCAGCATATTCAGTTCTTTGAGAAAAGCTGATTTGCCGATAGTGAAATGCATTCTATTTTCCTCCGCTTGTGATCGTATAGAGACCTCGCCTTTTACTACTTAAATTCATGATCAAATTTAGAATATTAATATAGTAGTAGTAGTAGGCGCTGTGGAAAACCGCAAAGTCTCAATAATTGCCATAAAATCAATAATTAAGCGCCAATCGAGCCTGTGAAAATCCCTGTGGATAAAATGTGCGTAATCGGGGGAATTGTGGATATCCGACGCCTTGCTGAGCTTTTCCACAAATATCCACAGGTATAAAAATCGGGCATGTGTGGAAAATGCAACAAGTCTATTTACAGCTATCAATTAGGCTGTTGATAATTCTGTGGAAATGTCCTTTCTGGTCATATAAATCACTGATTTTATTGATGCTATGCATAACGGTCGTATGGTGTTTTCCGCCGAACTCTCGCCCTATTTCCGGTAGACTTGCTTTGGTCAATGTTTTGCACAAATACATCGCTATTTGTCGTGGAACGGCGATATTCCTGGAATTTGTTTTCGACTTCAAGTCAGCCACCTTCAAATTGTAGAAATCTGCCACGACCTTTTGAATGGTTTCAATCGTTATGGCTCTTTCTTCTTCTTCGACGATATTTTTCAGGGCTTCCTGAGCCAACAGCAGGTTTATGGATTCGCCTTTGATAGAAGAGAGCGCCGTAAGTCTGACCAGAGACCCTTCAAGTTCACGAATGTTCGACTTTATCTTGCCGGCCATGAAGAGCGCCACATTGTCGGGAAGGTTTATTTTCTCGGTCTCCGCCTTTTTTCGGAGGATCGCGATTTTGGTCTCGAGGTCGGGCGGTTGTATGTCGGCGATCAACCCCCACTCGAATCTGGAGTGCAGACGTTCTTCCAATGTGGGAATCTCTCTGGGCGGGCAGTCGGATGAGATCACAATCTGCTTCTGCCCGTCATAAAGAGCATTGAAGGTGTGAAAGAACTCTTCTTGAGTCCGCTCTTTGCCGGCGATGAACTGAATGTCGTCAATCAACAGGACGTCAATCGAACGGTATCTGTCGCGGAACACCATGGTCTGATCGTATCTGATGGCGTTGATCAATTCGTTCATGAATTTTTCCGCCGAGATATACGCCAGTCTCAGATGTCGATTCCGATATTTGACATGGTGTCCTATGGCGCACATCAGGTGCGTCTTCCCCAATCCGACGCCGCCGTATATGTAGAGGGGGTTGTATGTTTTAGAGGGCGAATCCGCGACGGCCAGGGCGGCGGCGTGGGCGAACTGATTACACGATCCGACGACGAAAGTCTCGAATGAATATCTCGGGTTCAGCGGAAGTTCTGAGATTTCAGAATCCGCCGAGATCGCCATTGTCATTGCCGGCTGAGCGACCGGCGTCTTGTGGGCGGACGGCGTGGCGATATCCGATTTCGAGACCGCGTCGCTTCGCGCCGCGATTTTGAAAGCTGAGCCTTTAGCCTCATTGGTCTTCGTGAAGTCGTTGACTACTTCGAAGCCGATCGAGCAACCGGATAGGCCGGATTCCTCCAGGGATTCATCCACGACGTCACGATAATTGTTGAGAATCCAATCTTCGAAGACATGATCTGGAACGCCGAGGCGGATCGTGTCGCTATCTTTTGCAATAAAGGCTATTGGTTTGAACCAAGTTGTAAAGCTCTCGTGATTGATTCTTTTTTCGATCGCCGAAAGAACCGCGTCCCAGACATTGACTTCGCTCATAACGACCTTCTTCGCTTTACGTCCTGTGTCTCATATGGGGAAGATCGCAGGGATAAATTTCGCTAGTGGTTGAAATAATGATGGTTACTGTCCTGGCTTTGAAGTGTGCCTCATTGTTATCAAGTCGGGCAGGCTAGCACAGCGGTTAATTGATTGCAAGAATCGTGATGTCGCATAATTCGCGGAGGGAGTTTTGAGTTCCGCCTTCAGGCGGTTAGATCAGCGCGACCTACCGCCTGAAGGCGGAAATGCAAACGAATTTAGGAGGAAAAGATCGATGTCTGAAGCGCAAGTCTCTCGCTACGGTTCCTGGAAATCTCCGATCACTTCGGATCTGATCGTCTCCGGGACTATCGGTCTGGGGCAGATCGCTATTGATGGCGCCGACGTCTACTGGGTGGAGACCAGGCCGCAGGAGAAAGGCCGCTACGTGGTTGTCAAACTCACGCCGGTTGGTCAAACGGCTGACCTCACGCCGCCTTCGTTCAACGCTCGCACGCGCGTCCACGAATACGGCGGCGGCGGTTTTACCGTAAGCGACGGCGCAGCCTATTTCTCGAACTTCGCTGACCAACGAATGTATCGCTTCGACGGCGCCGGAGAGCCGCAAGCTATCACGCAGGAAGCCGAAATGCGTTACGCCGACGGCGTGATTGACCGCGGGCGTAACCGGATGATCTGCGTGCGCGAGGATCATTCGGCGCCGGGACGCGAAGCGGTCAACGCAATCGTCGGGATACCTTTGAGCGGAGCGGGCCCGCAGGTCACGCTCGCTGGCGGCGCGGATTTCTATTCGTCGCCGCGGTTGAATCCGGAAGGTTCGCGTCTGGCCTGGCTTCAATGGAATCATCCGAATATGCCCTGGGACGGGACCGAGCTTTGGGTGGCCGACGTTCAGGGTGACGGCTCTGTGACCAATCCGGTTCGCGTCGCCGGCGGCGCAGACGAATCTATATTTCAACCTGAATGGTCGCCGGCGGGCGAGTTACATTTCGTTTCGGATCGAAGCGGCTGGTGGAATCTCTATCATTGGCGTGAAGGCCGGATCGAAGCGTTGTGTCCGATGGAAGCGGAATTCGGTTTGCCGCAATGGGGCTTCGGGATGTCAACTTACGCGTTTGAATCGGCGAACAGGATTGTCTGCGCTTACCTTGAGCAAGGGTTTTCAAAACTGGCCGTCCTCGATACGACGACAGGCAAACTCGAAAAGATCGAAGCGCCGTTCACAAGGATGGAAGGCGTTCGCGCGGCCCCTGGACAAGCCGTTTTCATTGCGGCTTCGCCGACGGAAGCGGCCGGCATAGTCCGCTTCGACCTCGACCATCGCCGGTTTGAGACTCTTCGCCGTTCGAGCGAATTGACGATTGACTCGGGCTACATATCGGCTCCGCAGGCCATCGAGTTCCCTACCGAAGTCAGCCTGATCGCTCACGCGTTCTTTTACCCTCCACGCAATCGTGATTTCGTCGCGCCGGAAAATGAACGGCCGCCGCTTCTGGTGATGAGCCATGGCGGGCCGACCGCCGCGACGAGTCCTACGCTGCGCTTGAGCGTTCAATACTGGACGAGCCGAGGCGTCGCCGTGCTCGACGTCAACTACGGCGGCAGCACGGGATACGGGCGCGAATATCGCGAGCGCTTAAGTGGCCGATGGGGAGTCGTCGATGTCGATGACTGTGTGAACGGGGCGAAGTATCTGGCCGAGCGGGGGCTGGTTGACGGAGACCGGTTGGCGATCACCGGCGGCAGCGCTGGCGGCTACACCACGTTGTGCGCGCTCACATTCCGCGACGCCTTCAAAGCCGGCGCGAGCCATTACGGCGTGAGCGATCTTGAAGCTTTGGAAGTGGACACTCACAAATTCGAGTCGCGTTACACTCACAAACTGGTCGCCCCTTACCCCGAACGCGCGGACCTTTACCGTGAGCGGTCGCCGATACATCACACAAACATGTTGTCCGCGCCGGTGATCTTCTTTCAAGGTCTGGAAGACAAGATCGTGCCGCCGAATCAGGCCGAGATGATGGTCAATGCCCTGCGCGCCAAGGGGCTGCCGGTGGCTTACATCACCTTCGAGGGCGAGCAGCATGGATTCCGGCAGGCCGCGAACATCAAGCGAGCGCTCGACGGAGAGATCTATTTCTACTCGCGGGTCTTCGGATTCGAACTGGCTGACAATGTCGAGCCTGTGCCGAT
>WNGB01014205.1_pt1 | contig 14664 bp, 12 predicted proteins | sample 5400681 | NCBI WGS metagenome assembly WNGB01 (sample SAMN13153367, study PRJNA577476) | soil metagenome | isolation source: 115 cm soil or saprolite under grassland replicate 2 | place: USA:California | collected 2016-06-15
GCCGACACGCCGGCCAGGAACTTGCGCTCCGCCTCCGGCACGCCCAACCGGTCGTATGTCGCCTTGATGTCCGGCGGCAGCTCCTCCCAGGACTTCGACTGCTTCTCTGACGCGCGCAGGTAGTAGAAGATGTTCTCGAAGTCGATCACCGACAGGTCGGCGCCCCACGTGGGCATCGGCTTCTTGCGGAAGATCTCCAGCGAGCGCAGCCGGAACTTCGTCATCCACTCGGGCTCGCCCTTCATGAACGAGATCTCTTTGACGATCTCCTCGTTCAGGCCGCGCTTGGCCTTGAAGACGTAGTCCTCCGGCACGAAGAAGCCGTACTTCTCCTTGTAGTCGGAGCCGACGTCGATCTTCGGTTGAGTTGCCATCAGGCGACCTCCTTCGGCTCTTCTTCGGCGTGCCCCCACTCGGCGTAGCCCGTCTTCTCGAGTCGATCCGCTACCTCCGGGCCGCCCGATAGTACGAACTTGCCGTCGACGAGGACGTGGACGAAGTCCGGCTTGATGAACTCGAGGACTCGCGTGTAGTGGGTGATGATCAGCACGCCGAGCTCCGGACCGCGCATCCCGTTCACGGCTTCGGCCACGAACTTGATGGAGTCGATGTCCAGGCCGGAGTCGGTCTCGTCGAGGATCGCGATCTCCGGCTTCAGCACGGCCATCTGCAGGATCTCGGCCCGCTTCTTCTCGCCACCCGAGAACCCGTCGTTGATGTACCGGGGCAAGAACGAGTCGTCCATGTGCAGCACCTCGAGCTCGCCTTTCAACAGGCCGCGAAACTCTTTGGGCGTCACCTGCTTCGACTTGTCCTTCCCGTCATAGCCGCGCTTGGAGTTCAGCGCGGTGCGCAGGAAGTTGGCCATCGAGATGCCGGGCACGACGACCGGGTACTGGAACGCGAGGAACATGCCCAGCCGCGCCCGCTCGTCGGGCTCCAGCCCGAGCACGTTCTGGCCCTTGAAGATCACGGACCCGCCGTCGACCGTGTAGCCCGGGTGTCCCATCAGCGTGTGCGACAGCGTCGACTTGCCCGAACCGTTCGGGCCCATCACCGCGTGGACCTCGCCCTTGCTGATGGCGAGCGAGACGCCCTTCAGGATCTGGCGTCCTTCGACGCTTGCGCGCAAATCTTTGATCTCGAAGTCAGCCAACTTTCTTTTCGTTCTCCTTCATCACATACGTGCAGTCGTCAGCAGCCTCGGCCATCCATGTCGTCCGCTTCAGGTCGGCGCCGAGCAGCCGCTCGTACATCTGTTGCTCGTTGACGCAGGGCAGGCCGGTGCGGGCGGCCACATCCTGGATGGGGCAGTTGCAGTGACGGATCGCCAGTCCACCGTTGCCAAGCTCGACGACCTCGGCCATGTGGCCGTGCTCGGAAGCGAGCTTCGCGAGCTCGCGGACTCGTGCTGCAAAGGATAGGCCGGCCAGGTGAGGCGCATATTCAGCCTCGAGGCGGGCCGCTCGCTTCTCGAAAAACTGCTTGAGCTGCTCGGAGGAGAGGAAGTCGACGAGTTCGCCGCTCAGCTCTTGATGCCCGTCGGGAAAGTGGCCGCCGGCCGCCGCCGTCAGCCTGTACACGTGCTCCGGTCGCCCCGGACCATGCGGTTCAGCCCGGCCGCCCACGGCGAGCCCGGCCGACTCGAGCGCCTCGAGGTGGCGGAGGGCGCCCTGCTTGGAAAGTTCGAGATGCGCGGCAATCTCGCCTAGAGTGGCGTGGCCGCGCGTCTTCAGAAAAGCGAGGATGGTGTCCCGCCTGGAGTCCATGGTTCAATTCTAGGAGTTTTTCAACAGGGATGTTGAAATACCGCCTCGCCGGAGCCCTCGGAACGGCTGCGGCCGCAGCCGTAGCGTGGTTGCCACTGGGCGTGGCCGCGGCGGACGTTACCTGGGAGCAGTGGCTTCCCCTGCCGGGCGCGGTCGACGTGGACGGCCCACGCACCGACGGCAGGTTCGTGGTCGCGGGCTCGGCGGCCCTGTACCTCCTGGATCCGGCCGAGGGTCTGACCCCGTTCGCGCGGGGACCGGGAGGCTACCGTGAGGACCCCGGCACCGAGGCTTACATCGCGGTCTCTAGAGGCGGACACGTGGACGCCGCGGCGTGCGACTTCGCCCCCGACGAGACGTACATACTTCGCATGCACGCACCGCTCGGGGTCAACCGTGTCAGCGCCGCAGGGGACGAGTCAGGGCCCTTCACCAATCTGGGCGGGGTCTCCGCGCTGACCGGCATCGCGTTCGACACCGAAGGAGCGTTCGATCACCGCCTGCTGGTGATGGGTCTTGCTGGCGGCAAGACAACCGTTTTCGCCGTCGACTGCAACGGCGCGGTCGCGGTGATCACGCGGTCCTTGCCATCCGTCGAAGGGCAGATGGCGGTCGCGCCGGACACCTTCGGCGCGTTCGGCGGGCAGTTGATCATCCCCGACGAGACAGGCCGCGTGCTGGCGGTGACGCCAAGCGGCAAGCTGACGGTGCTGATCAAAAAGCCGTTGCCGGGCAACATCGACCCGACCGTCGGCGGGTTGGGTTTCGTGCCCGACGGATTCACGGCAAGAGGCGGTGCCGCCTACCACGTCGACCGCCTGACCCCAGGCAGCTCGTTCCCCGGAAGCGACAAGCTGCTGCGCCTCACTTCGGAACCGCTGATCGGCGCTGGCGTTCAGGACGGCGACCTGCTCGCCGCCTCTGAGGATGGTGGGGCCTTGATCTCCGTGCGCTGCAAGGACACCTGCACCGCGCAGCGAATCGTCGCCGGCGACAAGAAGGCCCACGTCGAGGGGCACATCGCGTTCAGTGTCAATGCCCCGCCTCAAGGTCCGCCGGCTCCCACGGCCGCGGCAGCCCGGCCGCCACTTGTCCCGCAGGCGTTCGCCGACTTCGTTGGAGAGTGGGGAATCCCGACTGCGGTGTTGATTCTTCTTGTCGCTTTGGTGAGCGCGCTCGCGTTGCAGGCCGTCAGCCGGCGCGCCGGCTGAGCCGGTAGCGCCACCCGGTCAGATGGATCGCGTCCTTCTCTTCGCCGGGCGTGGAGCCCGGGCTTACGGTTTCGGCTTCTCTGCGGTCCTGATCGGTCTTCACCTCGAGCAGCGTGGCCTGGCGGCGCCCCTGGTCGGGCTCAGCCTGGGCATCGCGCTCGCGGCGGCTTCGCTGTCGGGTCTCGGGACCACATACCTGGCGGCGCGATTCGGCCGCCGGCCGGCGCTTGCGATCTGCGGCCTGCTGATGGCGCTCACCGGGGTCGATCTCGCGCTGGCGACCCAGCCGGGATGGCTTGTTGCCGCCGGCCTCACCGGCATGCTCGGCGTGGCCAGTGTCGACCTCGGGCCTTTCGCATCGGTCGAGCAGGCGGCCCTGACCGAGGCCGTCGCTCCCGCCCGGCGCAACCTCGCGTTCGCGAGGTACTCGCTGACCGCGGGACTGTTCAACGCCGCCGGCGGGCTCTCGGCTGCGCTCGCCTCGGACCCCAGCGGCATGCGCGCTTTCTTCCTTTTCTATGCGGCGATCGGACTGGTCACTGCCGCCCTGCCGGCGCTGATGTCGAAGCGGGTCGAGTCCGAGCGGGGCGGACCTGCCTTCGGTGCGTTGCGCCGGCCCGAGACCAGGCGCGTGCTTGTAGGACTCATGGCCCTGTTCGCTCTCGACTCGTTCGCCGGCGGCTTCGTCAGCAACGCCGTCATCAGCTACTGGCTGCACGTGCGGTTCGGCGCGGAGCCTGGCCTCCTGGGTCCGGTCTTCGCCGTGGTCGCGGTCCTCCAGGCTCTGTCCTACGAGGTCTCAGGCAGGCTCTCGGACCGGATCGGCCTTGTCAACACCATGGTCTTCACCCACCTGCCGAGCAACGTCCTCCTCCTCCTCGTCGCGCTCAGCCCAACCCTCGGCTGGGCGGTCGCCCTCCTCTTCGCGCGGTTCCTGCTCTCGCAGATGGACGTGCCCGCGCGACAGGCCTACATCGTCTCGATCGTGCCGCCGGCCGACCGCGCCGCCGCCGTCGCAGTCACGGGTGCGGTGCGCGGCGTTGCCCAATCCTTCGGCCCGCCGCTCGCGGGTGTTGCCATCGGGGCGGCCGCGTTTGGCCTGCCGTTCTTTGCGGGCGGCGGGTTGAAGATCGTCTACGACCTGGCGCTGTTCGCCGCCTTCCGGGGCCGGCGTGCCGAGCACGAGGCCTAACGTTCACCGGGATGCAAGAGGACCTGACCCAGCTGGAGGCCGCCGAGCTCGAGCGGCGGACCGCCGAGATCCGAGAGCGGATGCGGCCGCTCGAAGACAAGCTCGCCACCTTGCGCGGTGAGCGCGACCTGCTCCTCACCGAGCTTCGCCGCCGTCACCGGCTCTCGGAGCGGACGACCCGCGCCGACATCAAGGTGGCGATGCGCGAAGGCAAGCTGCCCACCATGGCCGAGCTCGTCGCCGGGAGCGACGCCGGATCGCTGGACGACTACGTCTACAACTTGAAGACCGGCGGCGAGGTCCGGCTCGGCTTCCCGGGATCCCGCTCCCAGAGCCTGACCTTCACCGACGGCGTCAAGGTCGCCCAGGCCCAGGACCTGGCGGCGGCCGCCAGGCTCTACCAGGCCGGCTGGGAGCTCGGCAGCCCGGGCCGGCCTGGGGTCCGGGTCCACTTCCCAGGAACTCGCCAGGAGCGCCTGGTTCCGGCCAACGACGTCTATGCTCGCCCCGGCGACCGTGGCTGAGCGGCGTAACGCTCTGAGCCGGACGTCCGTTGGGAAAAGTCGGAAAGCGTAGAATCCCCTGCGCTCCCCAACCTATGGCTCGAAACGTTCCTGAGCGGATCAAGACGAAGGGAGGACACAGCCCTCGAGCGCGGATTCACGCCGCGTGGTCGCCGATCGGCCAGAAGATGCGCCGCACCACGCTGCTGCGCGGGCTGGGGGTGGCGGTGGCCGTCCTGCTCGTGATCGGAGTCGCGGCGGACGCCTACGCCCAGTCGTTTTTTGACAGCCTGCCCTCGATCCAGGGTCTCGACTCGGCGGGCTTCGCGGGCGACACGATCATCTACGACAACACCGGCAAGACGGTGCTGGCCGACGTGGGCAACCACGGCGACCATCGCCTCGCGGTGAAGCTGAAGGACGTGGCGCCGGTCGCCATCCAGGCCACGGTTGCGATCGAGGACAAGGGCTTCTACACGAACCCAGGGTTCGACCTGGGCGGCATCATCCGCGCGGGCTTCGACAACCTCCGCGCCGGCCGCGTGGTCGGTGGCGGCAGCACGATCACCCAGCAGCTCGCCAAGCAGCAGTTCCTGACTCCAGAACAGACGTGGGGCCGCAAGATCAAGGAGCTGGCGCTGGCGTACGAGCTCAGCCAGACCTACAGCAAAGACCAGATCATGGAGCTCTACCTGAACAAGAGCTTCTACGGGTCGCAGTCCTACGGCATCGAGGCCGCGGCCGAGAGCTACTTCCACATCCCCGCCTCCAAGCTCGACCTCGCCCAGGCCGCGCTGCTCGCCGGGCTCCCGCAGAGACCGACCGAGTGGAACCCGGTCCTGCATCCCGACGCCGCCAAGCTGCGCCAGGCGGAAGTGCTTCGCGCGATGGTCCGCTCCAACTTCATCTCCCAGGAGCAGATGGACGAGGCGATGGCCGAGCAGCTGACCTACATGGCGCCGGTCAACAGCTTCCTGGCCCCGCACTTCGTCGACTACGTGCTCGCCGAGCTGCGGCAGCTCGGCTTCCAGCCCGGCGTCCAGCAGCTGAACGTCAAGAGCACGCTGAACTACAGCATGCAGACGATCGGCGAGAGCGTGATCCGCTACAACATGGCCGCCAAGCCAGGCCGCAACTGCTACAACAGCGGCACCCCTGACGGCTGGAAGTACGGCCTGTACGAGGCCGGCGCCAAATGCTGGGATCCGAACGGGCTGCTGTCGTCCGGTCTCGTCGCCGTCGAGCCACGCACCGGAAACATCCTGGCCATGGTCGGTTCGCCCAACTACAACGCCAAGGCAGGGCAGATCAACTACACGACCATCCCCCGCAACATGGGCTCGTCGATGAAGCCGTACACCTACGGCGCGGTCATCAACGCCCGCGCCGCCACCGTCGACACGCCCGTCTACGACGGCCCCTCGCCCCTCGTTTACAAGGACGCCTACAGCACGACCAAGATCTACAACTACGACGGCAAGTCGCACGGCGTGCTGCCGCTGAAGCAGGCGATGGGCAACTCGCTGAACATCGCAGCGGTCAAAGTCGAGCTTTCCATCGGCGTGCCGGCGGTGCTGACCTGGATGCGGAGCATGAACGTGTTCCCGCGCTATATCGCACCGGACGGCACCTTCGCCGCGACCGCCCCGCCGGACCAGTACGGGCCGTCGCTGACGCTCGGCGGCTATCCGGTCAGCCTGCTCGAGCACGTGAACGGGATGGCGACCTACGCCGATATGGGCGTCTACCACTCACCAGAGTCGGTCCTCCAGGTGACTGACTCGCAGGGTAAGGTCCTTTACACGACGCACCCGGACCAGCGCGCGCGGCTGGCGGTCGACCCCGCGGTCGCGTTCATCATGGCCCAGATCATGGCCGACGACCAGAACCGCTGCCGCATCTTCGGCTGCAACAGCCCCCTGCACTGGAAGAACCGCACCGTTGCCGCCAAGACCGGGACCACGGACAACTTCAAGGACGCGGTGACCGTCGCCTTCACGCCGGACCTCGCGGTTGGAATCTGGGTCGGCGACGTGCTGAGCAACCGGTACACGATGATCCGCGGCTCGGACGGTGTGTTTGTCGCCTCGCCCGCGGTCAACGCGTTCGTCTCCAAAGCGCTCCAGGGCGTGCCGGGCAACCGCTGGTACACCAAACCGCCCGGAGTCGTCGCCGGCCCGAACAACAGCTGGTACCTGGCCGACACGCTGAAGGTCGACAAGCTGCCCGGCGACAACCCGCCGACGCCGACGCCGAAGGTTCCTGTGTACAGCGTGCCGCCGGACAACGGACAGGGACCGATCGTGGCCAGCCCGCCGCCGTCCCCGTGTCCAACGCCGCCGACACCCTGCCCCTGAGCTGATCGCAAGAGGGGAACCTTGCCAGGTTCCCCCTACGTCGCGGCGCTCAAACCAAGTTGAAGCCGGCCCGTCCGTAGACTTTCCGGGCGGTGGCCGAACTCTCCGTCGTCACTGAGCGCCTGCCCAAGAGCCAGGTCGGCATGAACATCGAGGTCCCGGCCGAGGTCGTCGACGCGACCTACGACCGCGTCCTGAACCGCCTTGCATCGCGCGCCCGCATCGAGGGCTTTCGTCCGGGTCGCGCGCCGCGTGCGTTGGTCGAAGCCCGCATCGGACCGGCGGTCCTGCGCGAAGAGGTCGTCGAGACGATGGTGCCCGACGTGATCCGCCAGGCCCTGGAGGGAGAGTCGATCGATCCCATCGACAACCCAGACGTCGAGGTCCTCGAGCTGGAGCGGGGAAGGCCGGCGAAGCTGAAGGCGACGATCAGCGTCATGCCCGAGGTCGACCTCGCCGACGTGACCACGCTCAAGATCGCGCCGCCCGACCACTCGCACGACGTCACCGACGAGATGCTCGAGCGGAGGCTCGAGGACCTGCGTGAACCGATGGCCGAGATCACGCCTGTCGAGCGCGAGGTGCGAAAGGGAGACATCGCGGTCATCGACGTCGAGGTCGAGCTCGATGGGACGATCATCGAGTCGGAGACGCGCAAATCGACCGAGGCGGAGATCAAAGACGGTGTTCTGCTGCCGGAGCTGATCGAGGTCCTACCAGGCACGTTTGTCGACGAGGGCCGTGAAGCCCAGGTGACCTTTCCTGAGACGTACAGCAATCCCGACCTTGCCGGCAAACAGGCGACGATCCGCGTCACCGTTCGGGGCGTCAAGGAAAAGATCTTGCCCCCGCTCGACGACGCTCTCGCGAAGAGCCTCACCAACGGCAAGCAGGAGACCGCGGACGCCTACCGCGAGGCCGTGCGCGAGGAGCTGCAGGAGTCGGCGCACGCGCTGGCGAAGATGGAGCGCGAGCAGGCGGTGGTCACCGCCCTCGTCGACGCCTCGACCGTCGAGGTGCCTGAGGCGCTGGTCGATCGCGAGCTGACGAGCGAGCTCGAATCGATGGAGCGGACTCTCAACCGCCAGGGCCTGAAGCTGGATCGCTACTTGCAATACCTGAACAAGTCCCTCGACGAATGGATGGCCGACCGGCGACCCGACGCCGAGGCGCGGTTGAAGGTTGACCTCGTGCTGGGCGAGTTCGCCCGACGCGAGGGCCTGGAACCGACAGAGGAGGAGGCGGCCGGCTTCCTCGAGGAGCAGGCTGCCGCGGACGAGGAGCTGAAGGGGCAGCTCGCCGAGCTCAAAAAGAGCCCGACGGCCCGACGCTACTTCGCCTCACGGCTGCGCAGGCGCCGTGTGCTCGATCGCCTCGTGGATATTGCTGGTGCTTGACTGAACTGGGGCGACCCGTGTCTAGAATGACGGTGATGCCCAGCATGAATAGGTTCGAGTATCCGTCCAACTACCTCGTCCCCATGGTCGTGGAGAACACCGGGCGTGGCGAGCGCGCCTTCGACATCTACTCGCGACTCCTGAAGGAACGCATCGTCTTCATCGGCACGCCGATCGACGACCAGGTCGCGAACCTCGTCGTCGCGCAGCTGCTCTTCCTGCAGTCCGAGGATCCCGAGAAGGAGATCGCGCTATACATCAACAGCCCAGGGGGGCAGGTCACCGCGGGGCTCGCGATCTACGACACCATGCAGTACATCCGCCCGCCGGTCTCCACGATCTGCATCGGCATGGCCTACTCGATGGCCGCGGTGCTGCTTGCCGGTGGGGCGCACGGCCAGCGCTACGCGTTGCCGCACGCGAACATCCTCATCCACCAGCCGTGGGGTGGGATGCAGGGCCAGGCAACCGACATTCAGATCCACGCCAAGGAGATCCTGCGCACGCGGGAGCAGCTCAACCAGATCCTCGCGCGCCACACTGGTCAGAAGATCGAGAAGGTCACCCTGGACACGGAGCGGGACTACTTCCTCACGGCCGAGGCCGCGAAGGAGTACGGGCTGATCGACGACATCATCCTGACGCCGGCCAAGCCCGGCGACAAAGTGAAAACAGACAAACAAGACGAGGAAAAGGTCAAGGAGAAGGTCGCCGCAGGATGATCTTCCGACGCAGAAGCAAGCGCGACGAGGTCAAAAGGCACCGACCGAAGTGCTCGTTCTGCGGGAAGGAACAGGGCGAACGCGGCATTCGCCTCGTAGCCGGCTCTGGAGTTTTTATCTGCAGTGAGTGCATAAGCCTTGCCAACGAGATTCTCTGGGGCCATAATCCCCCGGCGCCGGCCTCGCCGTAGAACTATGTGTAGGAACCTATGAACGAACGAGAAGACCGCCGCCGGTACACCCGCTGCAGCTTCTGCGGCAAGGGCCAGGACCAGGTCCGCAAGCTGGTCGCCGGCCCCGGTGTCTTCATCTGCGACCAGTGCATCGACCTCTGCCAGGAGGTCCTCGAGGACGACAACCGGTCAGCCGGCACCAAGAAGCAGAAGACCGGGTTCATCCCCAACCCCAAGACCATCTGCGCCGCGCTCGACCAGTACGTCATCGGTCAGGAGCGCGCCAAGAAAGTCCTCTCCGTCCAGGTCTACAACCACTACAAGCGCATCAGCGCGTCGAAGTCGGTCGGCGACGTCGAGCTGACGAAGTCGAACGTCCTGCTGGTCGGCCCGACCGGATGCGGCAAGACTTATCTCGCGCAGACGCTGGCGAAGATCCTCGACGTTCCGTTTGCGATCGCCGACGCGACCAGCCTCACCGAGGCCGGCTACGTCGGCGAGGACGTCGAGAACATTCTTCTTCGCCTCATCCAGGCGGCTGACTTCGACATCAGCCGCGCCGAGCGCGGGATCATCTACATCGACGAGATCGACAAGATCGCTCGTAAGTCCGACAACCCGTCGATCACGCGCGACGTGAGCGGCGAGGGTGTGCAGCAGGCGCTGCTGAAGATCCTTGAAGGCACGGTGGCCAACGTCCCTCCGCAGGGGGGACGCAAGCACCCGCACCAGGACTTCATTCAGATCAATACGACCAACATCCTGTTCATCTGCGGCGGCGCGTTCGACGGCCTCGAGAAGGTCGTCGAGCAACGCATCGGCCGGCGCGCCATCGGTTTCGGGGCGCCTCACACGCGCACCGAGCGGAAGGCGGTCTCAGAGGCCCTCAAGCACCTGCAGCCTCAGGACCTCTTGAAGTACGGGTTCATCCCGGAGTTCATCGGGCGCCTGCCGATCATCGTGACCCTGCATCACCTGGACCAGCAGGACATCGTGCGCATCCTCACCGAGCCGAAGAACGCGCTCGTCAAGCAGTACCAGAAGTTCTTCTCGCTCGACAACGTCGAGCTGGTGTTCCAGAAGGGGTCACTCGACGCCATCGCCGAGCTGGCGCTTCTCCGCGGCACGGGCGCCCGAGCGCTGAAGTCGATCATCGAGGAGGCGCTGCTGAACTCGATGTTCGAGATCCCGTCCCGCCCCGAGATCAAGCGCTGCATCATCTCGGAGCGCTCGATCCGCGACGCGCTCGAGCCGGAGTTCGAGGTCGCCGAGGAGACCGAGGGGCCGGCGCGCGCGGTCGGAGAGTCGGCCTAGCGGCCGTCGCTCAATTTCGCACATCGAGCTCTTCTGGCGAGGCGATAATCGCCCGATGGACGTCCAAGGGAAGACGGTCCTTCTCACCGGGGCTTCGACCGGGCTCGGGCCTCACATCGCACGCCGTCTGCGTCGGGGCGGCGCGAAATTTGTGCTCTCGGCTCGGAACGAGGAGGCCCTCAACAAGCTCGCTGCTGATCTAGGCGACTCCAGGGTCGTCGTGGCCGACCTCTCGCGCAGCGGTGAAGCGGAGCGGCTGGCTGAACAGGCCGGCCCGATCGACGTCCTCGTTTCCAACGCCGGGATCCCGGCGAGCGGCCGCCTCATCACGTTTACCGTCGACGAGCTGGATCGGGCGATCGCCGTCAACGTGCGGGCGGGGATCGTGCTCGCGCGCCTGCTGCTCCCGGGCATGCTCGAGCGCCGCTCTGGACACATGGTCTTTCTCTCTTCGATCGCCGGCAGGATCGCCGGCCCCGGCTTCGGCGTCTACAGCGCCACCAAGTTCGCCGTCCGCGGCTTCGCCCTGGCACTCCGGGCGGAGCTGTGGGGCACCGGCGTGGGCGTATCGGTCATCTATCCGACGTTCGTCAAGGAATCGGGCATGTGGGCCGAGACCGGCCTCAAGCCAAACCCCATCGCGGGCGAGGTCACGCCGGCGCAGGTGGCCGAAGCGGTGTTCTCGGCCGTCCGCCGGAACCGCGGCGAGGTGAACGTGATGCCGCTGCAGCTCCGCGCGACCATCAAGTTCCAGGACGTCGCGCCCGGCCTCTTTGGAACGATCGCGAGGGCGACGGGAGCCTCGGCTGTCGAGGACGTAGTCGGCGAGCGCCAGCGCAACAAACGGTAGAATTGCGAATCGCCATGAGCCGCGTCGAGAACGTATCCGTAACCTCGCCGGCTCCGTCGCGCTAACCGCGACCATCCCGCCGGCGAACCCGAACCCACCGAGACGATGAAGCACGCCCAAACGCTCAACAGCGAGATGCCGAAAGCCTTCGACCCACTGGCCATCGAGGCCGGTTGGTACGCGCGCTGGGAGGCGGACGGCCTTTTCATTGCGGATCCCGCAAGCGACCAACCGAAATTTGCGATGTGTTTCCCGCCGCCGAACATCACCGGCGAGCTGCACATGGGTCACGCGCTGCAGGCGGCTGTCTACGACCTCATCGCGCGCTACAAGCGGATGACCGGTTACGAGGTTCTGTTTCTGCCCGGTTACGACCACGCGGCGATCGCCACCCAGAACGTGATCGAGAAGCAGTTGGCACGTGAAGGCACGACCAAAGAGGAGCTTGGCCGTGACCACTTCAACGCGCGTGTAGACGCGTGGTACGAAGAGGTCGGGGCGCAGATCATCAACCAGCTTCGGCTCCTCGGCGCCTCCATGGACTGGACCCGGTTGCGTTTCACGATGGACGCCCGCTACGTGCGCGCCGTGACGACCGCCTTCGTCGAGTTCTACAAACACGGCTGGATCTACCGAGCCCCGCGGATCGTCAACTGGTGCCCGCACGACCGCTCGGCGATCTCGGACCTCGAGGTCGAGTGGCGGGAGCACCAGGACACCCTGTACTTCGTCAAATACCCGATTGAGGGCGGTGGCGACTTGACGATCGCGACCGTGCGCCCGGAGACGATGCTTGCTGACACTGGAGTCGCGGTGAACCCCGCGGACGGGCGCTACCGGAACCTGGTCGGCAAGACCGCCGTCCTGCCGCTGGTCGGCCGCAAGCTGCCCATCGTGGCCGACGACGCGGTGGAGACCGCGTTCGGCACCGGCGCGCTCAAGGTCACCCCCGGCCACGACCCGACCGACTACGAGATCGGGCAGCGCCACGGCCTGGAGATCGTCAACGGCATGAATCTCGACGGCAGCATGAACGTGCCCGGGCTCCCGTACGACGGGCTTGGCGCGCTGGAGGCGCGCGCTCGCATCGTCGCCGACCTGAAAGAGCAGGGCCTGCTCGTCAGGGAGGAGCCATATACGCACGAGGTCGGACACTGCGATCGCTGCCATGCGGTCATCGAACCGCTGATCAGCGAGCAGTGGTGGCTGCGCATGGAGGAGCTCCGCGACCACGCGCTCGCCGCTTCGGAGGCGGGAAAGGTGCGCTGGCATCCTGAGCGCTACGAGCGCACCTATCTCGATTGGCTGCGGGGCCTTCGCGACTGGAACATCGGCCGGCAGCTATGGCTCGGCCACCGAGTGCCGGTCTTCTACTGCGCGAACGGCCACACGACGGTGTCGGTCGAACCTCCGAGCAATTGCGATGAGTGCGGCAATGCAGAGCTCACGCAGGACCCAGACGTGCTCGACACGTGGTTCTCGTCCGCGTTGTGGCCCTTCGCGACCCTGGGCTGGCCGGATCAAACGGAGGATCTCAAGGCGTTCTACCCCACGGACATCAACTGCACGGCGCGGGAGATCATCAACCTCTGGGTCAGTCGCATGATCATGACCGGCCTCGAGTTCATGGGTGACGTGCCCTTCTCCGACGTCGTCATCCATTGCGTCGTTCAGGCCCCGGATGGAAGGCGGATGTCCAAGTCGCTGGGGACCGGCGTCGATCCCCGCGACCTGATGTCCAAGTACGGCGCCGACGCATTGCGTGCCTGGGCGACATCGGTCGCGATGTCGAGCCAGGACGTGCGCTTCGACGAGAGCCGCGTCGAGGGCTATCGCCGCTTCTGCAACAAGCTGTGGAACGCGACGAGGTTGGTTCTCGGCTCGCCCGGCGTCGACTCCGCCGACTCGCCTGGCATCGTCGAGCGCCACGAGCACCTCGAGGACCGCTGGATCCTGTCCCGACTGTCGTACGCGGCCGACGCGGTCACCGCGGGCATCGAGCGTTTCACGTTCCAGGACTCGATCAACGCCGCCTACTCGTTTGCGTGGAACGAATTCTGCGACTGGTACCTGGAAGCGGTGAAGGACCGCCTGCGCGAGGGCGATGCGGTGGCCCAGGACGTCGCCTTCCAGTGCCTCGATACGCTGCTGCGTTTTCTGCATCCCTTCATGCCTTTTGTCACCGAGGAGCTGTGGTCGCGCTTGCCGCGGCGTGAGGACTACCTGATGCGCAACTCGTGGCCGGAGCCGCAGTTCGTCGACCCTGGCGCGGAGGAGGAGTTTCAGGAGGTGATGGCGATCGTGGAGGAGGTCCGCGGCCACCGCCAGGCGGCGGGCGCGCCACCGCGGGGCGGGAAGCTGCGCCTCGACGGCTCCGTCAATCACTCGATAGCGCGCCTGGTGGCGAGGCTGGCCCACGTCGACCTCGTGGATGCGCCAGAGGCCCGCGGCACCCCGCTCGCGGTGGTGGCCGGCCGCGTGGCGTTTCCGTCGGGAGCCGGCGATGCGCGTCGGGAGAAAGAAAGGAAGCGGCTCGAAGACGACCTGGCCAGGATCGAAGCCAGGCTCGAGAGTTCGGACTTCCAGGAGAAGGCCCCGCCCGAGGTCGTCAAGAACCTCGAGGAGCGCGCCACCGCGGCGCGCGAGGCGCTAAACCGGCTGGCAGACCAAGACAGCTAACTTAGACGGCGCATGCCGTCAGCCGCCGTCCTTGCGCCTGTCGTCCTGCCCCTCATCGCCGCCGCCGTGATCGGGACCTTCGGCCTCGCGGGCATCAACCTCGGCCGTTTCGCCACCGCGGTCGGAGCGTGGAGCACGGTCGCGGCGCTGCTGGCGGTCTGGGTTCAGGTGCGCTCCTCGGTCGAGCTGATCCTCGGCCCGCTTGGCTACGGCTCGTCCCTCGACATGCGCATCGACGCGGTAACGTTCGCCTTCGGCCTGATGATCGCGGGGCCGACCGCGCTGCTGCTGACGCTGCAGCCGCGCACGTGGCAGGAGGCCACGGTCTCCCTTCTCGCGATGACGGCCTCGATCGCTGCGGTCGAGGGCGGAGGCGTGGTGCTGACAGCGATCGGCGGCGGTACGGCCGCCACATTGGCCGTCGTCCTTCTCGACACAGAGGATCCGCGAGCGGCGCGACCGAGCTGGGCGCTGCTCCTGGCAGGCTGGCTCGCGCT
>WNGB01019177.1_pt1 | contig 14662 bp, 12 predicted proteins | sample 5400681 | NCBI WGS metagenome assembly WNGB01 (sample SAMN13153367, study PRJNA577476) | soil metagenome | isolation source: 115 cm soil or saprolite under grassland replicate 2 | place: USA:California | collected 2016-06-15
TGCCGCACCTGTCTCGGCGCCACGGGCTCGAACTGCTGGTCAAGCGTGACGACCTCACCGGCACCCCGCTGACCGGCAACAAGGTGCGTAAGCTCGAGTTCCTGCTCGCGGAGGCGAAGGCAGAGAAGGCCGACACTGTGATCACCTGCGGCGGCGCCCAGTCCAATCACTGCCGCGCAACCGCCATCGCGGCGCGCCAGCTGGGCATGGACAGCGTGCTGCTGTTGCGCGTACCGGACGCGTCGAACCCACCGCCCGTCGAGGGCAACCTGCTGCTCGACCGGCTGGTGGGCGCCGAGGTGTGCTGGGTGACGCCGACCGAGTACGCCGAGCGTGACCTCCTGTTCTCGCGCTTTGCAGACGAGCTGCGCGCCCGAGGCCAGCATCCATACGCGGTGCCCGAGGGCGGCTCGAACGCCCTCGGCGCCTGGGGCTACGTACGCTGCGTCGAGGAGCTTCAGCGCGAGCTGCCGTCGGGCGGCGCCACCCTGGTCTACGCCGCCGGCTCGGGAGGCACCGGAGCAGGCTTGATCCTCGGCGTGAAACTGATGCGGTTGCCCTGGCGCGTCGTCGGCATCAACGTGAGTGAGGACCGCGACTACTTCGTGCGCACGATCGGCGAGATCGTCGAGGAGACGATCCGGCGTTTCGGCCTCGGGCTCGCCTTCTCCAGCGACGAGATCGAGATCATCGACGGCTACGTGGGCCGCGGCTACGCGCAGTCGCGCCCCCAAGGAACTGCGCCTGATCGCCGACGTTGCGCGCACCGAGGCGCTCCTGCTCGATCCGGTGTACACCGGCAAAGCCTTCTACGGCATGACGCGCGAGCTCGAGCGGCACCCGCGCAGCCTCGGCGACCGCATCGTCTTTGTGCACACCGGCGGCATCTTCGGCCTCTTCCCCAAAGCCGAAGAGATGGCCGCCGTCCTGTGATTCCGAAGCCCGGTGCGCGGCTAGCCAGTCACCGGCGCTTGGGTAACGTCGCAGAGCTCGTTCATGGGTGAACGAGGGACTTGCGACGTGGCCGAGCCGTATCCGCCGATCGAGCCGTACGACCACGGAATGCTTGAGGTGGGCGACGGCAACCACGTCTACTGGGAGACCTGCGGCAATCCGGACGGCAAGGCCGCGCTGGTCGTTCATGGCGGGCCGGGATCCGGATGCGGGCCGGGCAGCCGTCGGTACTTCGATCCGGATCGCTACCGGGTCGTTCTCTTCGACCAGCGAGGCTGTGGACGGAGCACGCCGCACGCGAGCGATCCGGCCGCCGACATGAGCGTGAACACCACCGAGCAGTTGCTCGCAGACATGGAACGACTCCGCGAACAGCTCGGGATCGAGCAGTGGCTCCTGTACGGAGGATCGTGGGGGTCGACGCTGATCCTCGCCTACGCCGAGCGCCATCCGGAGCGCGTGTCGGAGATCGTCATCCTGGGCGTGACGATGAGCCGGCGGTCTGAAATCGACTGGCTCTACGAGGGCGTAGGCCGCTTCTTCCCGGAGGAGTGGGAGCGGTTTCGCGCCGGTGTCCCGGTGGCCGAGCGCGACGGCGACCTCGTCGCGGCGTACGCGCGCCTGATGGAGGACCCAGACGCCAACGTTCGCGGCAAGGCCGCGGCCGACTGGCTGGCGTGGGAAGACGCGGTTATTTCGCAGGAACCACATGGCACACCCAAGGCGTACAGCTCCCGTCCCCCGGCCGCTCGGCTTGCGTTGGTACGGATCTGCGCACATTATTTCTCCCACGCAGCCTGGCTCGAAGAGGGCGCGCTGCTCCGCGACGCCGACCGCCTCGCCCGCATCTCAGGCGTACTGATCCACGGTCGCCTCGACATGGGTTCGCCTCTTCGGACCGCCTGGGAGCTGGCCCGAGCGTGGCCCGACGCGCGGCTCGTGGTCATCGCCGACTCAGGGCATACCGGAAGCGAGACCATGAAGAACGAGATGCTCGACACGCTCGAGCGATTCGCACGCTCCTGATGCGACCTTCGAGGATGTCGCAACCTGATTTCCGCCACTGCACGCACGGCACGCCGACCGACGCGCGGCGCGTACCCTGCAAGGATGCCGCTGCCGACCCTGCTCGTGATCGACGTACAGCGCGCCTTCGACGACCCAGCGTGGGAAGAGCGCAACAATCCAGATGCCGAGACGCGCGTCGGCGGACTGTTGGCCGCCTGGCGCGCCGCGGGCGCGCCCGTCGTCCACGTGCGCCACGAGAGCGCCTCGCCGGACGGGCTCTTCCGCCGCGGCACAACCGCGTTCGAGTTCAAGCCCGAGGCGGAACCGCTACCGGGCGAGGCGGTCGTCGAGAAGCGAGTGAACAGCGCCTTCATCGGCACCAACCTGGAAGAGCGTCTACGCGCAGCCGGGGCCGAAAAGCTCGTCGTCGCCGGGCTCACAACCGACCACTGCTGTTCGACGACAGCCCGGATGGCCGACGACCTCGGCTTCGAGACATGGTTCGTCGCCGATGCCACCGCCACACATGCCCGCGGCGGCTTCGACGCCGAAACGATGCATCAGACAGCCCTCGCCAGCCTCGACGGCGAGTTCGCCGAGATCATGACCACAGCCGAAGCGATCGAGCGGCTTCATGAGCTCGCCTCGTCCCCGTAAGCGGGTACCGCCGAAATGCGCAGCCCTGCCTCGCGCAACTAGTCTCGAGAACGCCGCGCGCCGGCGGCCCCCGCAGAGACGGGTTGTTGTGCGCCGAGGGTGCGTGTGAGCTCCGTCCGCGACCGAATGCCGAGCTTTCGGTAGACGTGGCCGAGGTGCCACTCGATCGTCTTCGGACTAAGGAAGAGCTGCGCGCCGACCTCGCGGTTCGTCTTGCCCTCGGCGACGAGCACGGCCACCTGGAGCTCCTGGGGCGTCAGCTCCTCGCTCGTCGCCGGCCCGCGTGCGCGAACGCGCTCGCCCGTTGCGCGTAGCTCGCTGCGCGCACGCTCCGCCCACGGCACAGCCTCCAGACGCTCGAAGACACCGAGCGCCCGATTCAGCTGCTCGCGCGCGTCGATCCGTCGGCCGCTCCGGCGCAGCCGCTCGCCGTATGCCAGCCGGGTGCGCGCAGTCGCGAAAATGTCCTCGTCGAGGGCGTGGAGTTCGAGCGAGCGCTCGAACTCGCGCTCGTACGAGTCCTCGGGCGCGAGCAGCCCGCGGCAACGGTGGGCGACAGCCTGCGGAAATGCCTGGCCGACGCGCTCGGCCTCATCGGCGAAGGGCGCTAGCAGCGCAGTCGCCGCGTCGGTGTCGCCCGCGCGCACGAGCGCTTCCACGAACTCGGGCGCGGTTGCGTTCGCCGGCGTGTCGCGCAGTAGCGGCGGATCGCCGAGCGTGCGGCGAAGACGCTCGAGGGGCGACGACTCGACGACCCCGGCCCCGAGCTCGAGCAGGGCGAGCGCGCGCAGCAGGTCGTTGCGCCAGCGGAGGTTAACGCTGTCGGCGAGCGCCCGAGCCTCCTTCACATTGCGCCGGCACTCCTCCGCGCGTCCCTGCGCGGCGTCGAGCCACGCGAGCGTGCCGAGCGTCTCCAGCTGCTGGTTCATCTGGCCGGAAATGCGCGCGCTGTCGAGCGACTCCGCCAGCGACGCCCGCGCCGCACGCCATTCGCCGGTGATCAGCTGCGCCCGCGCGAGGAGACGAGCCGCGAACGCGAGCGTCGCAACCGCCGCGTGCTCGCGCGCCCAGCGGGCCGCCGTCGCAGTGTAGGACGCCATCGACTGCACATCGCCAAGCCAGAAGGCGGTCAAAGCCGCCCACGGTAGGTTCCGCGGGTTGCTCGACAGCAGCTCCTGCTCTGCGATCGCTTCGGCGCCACGCCGCAGGAAGGGGAGGCCCTCTTCAGGCCGTCCGTCCATCAACAGAACCGCGCCACGCGAAAGCGAGGTCAGAAGGTACTCGTCCGGCTGGTCAGGGTCGCCAATCTCAAGCAGGCGCTCACTCAGCGCGACTGCGCGCGTGACCTCCCCCAAGGCGAGAAGCGATCCGCTCGCCTGCGTCAACGACAGGCACGCGAGGCGGCGATTGGAGTGGGCCACGAGAGCCGCAGCTTCTTCGAGCGTCGCAGCGGCGCGGGCGGGGTCGCCCGCAAAGTGCTCGATTGTCCCCCGCAGGTGCAGGAGTTCACCGCGGGTGTCGTGGCGGGCATGGGCGAGCGCCTCCTCGATCAGCGCCAGTGCGTGCGCGGTCCGACCCGCCAGCCACGCGGCATCGGCCGCCGCGCTCAGGCGCCGCAGCCGGTCTTCCGGCCGTTCCGACAGACGTGCCGCCCGCTCGTACGCGGCGGCCGCGGCCGCGAACCCCGAGCGCCGGGTCGCCGTGTCGGCGACACGTTCGAGAGCGGCCGCCGTGCGAACGTCAGGTCCGACCGCCGCGGCAGCGAGGTGCCAGGCGCCGCGATCGTCGTCCTCAAGCGCCGCCGCGAGCGCAGCGTGGGCGCGGCGCCGCTCGCGTGGGTCGGTCGCGTGATAGAGCGCGGAGCGGACGAGCGGGTGTCGGAAGCTGAGCACGGCCGCGTCGAGCGAGACGAGACCGGCCGGTTCGGCGGGCTCGAGCGCCTCGAGGGAGAGCTCGAGGCGCGCGAGCGCCGTACGTAAGACGCCGAGTTCGCTCGTGCTCGCGGCGGCGGCGACGACGAGCGCGCGGCGGGTCGGCTCGGGGAGCGTGTCGGCGCGCGCGCGGAAGGCCTGCTCGAGTTGCTTGCCGATTCGAACCGGCTCCGCGTGCATATCCGCCACCTCAGGGTGTCGGGGGAGCTCGAGGAGCGCAAGCGGGTTGCCGTGCGCGAGATCGAGGACCCGCGCTCGTGCGACGGCATTGAGCTCCTCGCGTGCGCCGTCGAGCAGCGTGGCCGCGGACGAGGCGTCGAGTCGCTCCAGCTCGAGCTCAGGCAGCTCGCGTCCCGAGAAAGGGCGTCCTTCGCCGGGGCGCGTCGCGAAGAGCGCTACGACCGCGTCCGCGCGCAGCCGCCGGACGGCCAACGCGAGCGCGTCGGCGGACGCCGGGTCGAGCCAGTGCGCATCGTCGACAAGGAGCAGGAGCGGACGCTCCTCCGCGGCAGCGGCGAGCAGCGAGAGCGTCGCCGCCCCGATCGCGAACGGCGTCGCGCCCTGCTCCTCCGACAGCCCGAACGTCGCACGGAGCGCTTCCACCTGTCTCGGCTCGAGCCGCTCGAGCCGGTCGAGGATCGGCCGGCAGAGCTCGAGCAGTGCCGCAAACGCCAGCTCGGCCTCCGACTGCACGCCGCGGGCGCCGAGGATCCCGAAACCGGCTGCGCTCGCAGCCGCGTGCTCAAGAAGCGCCGTCTTGCCAATCCCCGGCTCGCCGACCAGCACCAGCGCCGCGCTCATTCCCTCACGCGCGACGTCGAGCAGAGCGTCGATGCGTCGCTGCTCGTTGCCGCGTCCGACCAGCACGATCCGAAGGGTAGGGCGCGCTCACTCCAGGGACAAGACCGGGGATCTCCCCGGCGCGACCGCGGAGCCCGCCGCGCAACGATCGTTCCCATCCCTACGAAAGGAGTCGTGATGAAGAAGTTCACAGCGCTCGCGCTCGCAGGCGTGCTCGTCGCGCTCGTCGCGATCGTGACCGCGGCCGCCTCCCCACCCGACGAGCTCCAGGCCCTGAAGGCGGCGACCGCCCGCTACCACGCGTTTGAGCAGGCGCAGGCAGCCGGCTACACGATCGCGGGCGAGCCATGCGTCGCGGCACCCGGCCTCGGCGCGATGGGCATCCACGCCGTGAACGCGACGCTCATGGGGGATCCAGCAATCAATCCGACGCAGCCCGAGATCATTCTCTACCTGCCGAACGCAAATGGGCAGCTCGAGCTGATCGGCGTCGAGTACTTCAAGGTCGACGCCGACCAGAACCTCGCCACAGATGCCGACCGGCCGTCGCTCTTCGGTCAGCCGTTCGACGGGCCGATGCCGGGCCACAATCCGACGATGCCAATCCACTACGACCTGCACGTCTGGCTGTGGGCGGACAACCCCGCGGGCCTCTTCCCGCCGTTCAACCCGAACCTGAGCTGCCCGTCGTAGTCACCAGATGAGGGATGTCATGACCTGCCCGGGCAGGTAACGCGCCGGGCGTAGGCGGGGCGGTTGCCGCGGGTGGCCGCCCCTTCACGTTCGGCGCCACGCGCGCTTCGGCGAAGCCGTGCCCTCTCACACTCGTCGTACAGAAGCTGGGTTTCGTGGGTCACTGACACGAACTCCCTGAAAGTCAGGCGCGGCCCAAACCTGCTCCTTTCGGCCCGCGTCGGGGGGCGACGTCGACCATCACCTTCATCAGGGGCGGGTTCTCGCGGTTGGCAGAGAGCGCCCGGTCGACCTCCTCGAGCGGGAAGCGTGCGTCGACGAGGGCGTCGAGGTCGACGCGTCCCGATGCGGCAAGGGCGATCGCGGCGGGGTAGGTGTTCGCGTAGCGGAAGGTGCCGAGGAGCGTGATTTCTCGCGCTTGCAGCGCCGCGACCGGGATCCGCGCTTCGAGGCCCGGCCCCATCCCAACCAGAACCGCAGTTCCCGCGGGACGGAGCGCGAGGATCGCCTGACCGGTCAGCGACTCGTCGCCGGTGCACTCGAGCAGCACGTCGAACGGCCCGTCTTGCGACGTCAATTGCCGCTCGTTCAGGTCGATCGTCCGCGTCGCTCCGAGCTGCGCGGCCCGCTCCAGTCGCTCGAGATTGACGTCGGCGACGGCCACCGTCGTCGCTCCCGCGGCCCGAGCGGCCTGCATCGACAGGTTGCCGATCGGGCCGGCGCCGGTTACGAGCACGCGGCTGCCGAGGCCGACTCCTCCTTTCCGGCACGCCCAGATCCCGACCGAGAGGGGCTCGAGCAGCGCCCCCGCATCGTCGGACAGCTCGTCGGGAAGCGGGAAGGCGTAGTCCTCGTGGGTCGCGACGTAACGCGCGAACGCTCCGTCGACCGGTGGCGTTGCGTAGAAGCGAATCTCGCCGCACAGGTTGTAGCTGCCATGGCGACACTCCGAGCAGCGGCCGCACGGAACCCCGGGTTCGAGCGCGACACGTTGACCGGCGTGGCGCTTTCGCGCCTGCGCGCCGCAATCGACAACGACGCCACAGACCTCATGACCGAGAACGAGCGGCTGCTCGATGACGAACGAGCCGATCCTGCCGTGCTCGTAGTAGTGCACGTCTGAGCCGCAGACCCCGACCGAGCGCACCTCGACGAGAACGTCATGCTCCCCGAGGGCAGGGAGACCGCGCGTCTCGAGCCGAACGTCGCGCGTGCCGTGGAGCACGGCGACGAGGTTGGCGGGCCGGTTCTCGATCGCGGCCACCATCTTCACCGCGGCTGGATCTGCACCTTGAATGCTTCGCCGGAACCGGCCAGCTCGAGAGCCTCCGGGAAGCGCTCGATCGGGAGGCGGTCGGAAAGCAACGGCTTCACGTCGACGGCTCCGCTCTGGAGCAGCGCCAGCGCGTCGTGGAACGTGTAGCGAAGTGAGAAGGAGCCGTAGATCTCGAGATCCTTCCGGTACACGTCGTAAGGGCTGATCGCGACCCGCGCGTCGCTGGGGTTGACCCCGAAGAAGAGGAGCTTTCCGTTGTTGCGGACGTGCGTGAACATGTGCTCGACGACCGATGGGACGCCGGTGCAGTCGACGACGACGTCGAACCCGAGCGGCGAGATCTCGCGCAGCGCGGCGTCGGCAGCCAGGCCGGCAGGCACGACCTCGTGCGCGCCGAGCGACCCCGCCACATCGAGCTTTTCCTGCTTGAGATCGACGACCGCCACGCTGCTCGCGCCCCCGTGCCTGACGAGCTGGAGCATGAGCAACCCGATCGGACCGGCGCCGTAGATGAGCGCGTTCGCACCGAGTGGGATCCGCAGGCGCTGCAGGCCGTACACGACGCAGGAGATCGGCTCGATGAACGCGGCCACCTCGGAGGCCATCTCGCCGACCGGATAGACATTCGCCGCGGGCGCGACGACGTAGTCGGCGAAGCCGCCGTCGCGGGTGACACCGATCGCGTTCCAGCGCAGGCAGTGGTTTCCCTGGCCACGCTGGCAGAAAAAGCAGGAGCCGCAAAAGAGGCAGGGGTCGACGGCGACTCGGTCGCCTGCACGAAGCGCCGTCTCCACCCGAGGCCCGAGCGCGACTACTTCCCCAGCCAACTCATGGCCGCCGATCAGCGGGTAGGACGGGAAGAAGTCACCGTCGAAGATGTGCTGGTCGGTGCCGCAGATGCCACAGGCGCGGACCCGGATGAGGACGTCACTCAGCCCCGGCTCGGGGTCGGAGGTCTCGCGGACGTCGATCTCGCGTCGCGCCTGGTAGTAGGCGGCCTTCACTTCACCGCTCCGAAGGTGAGTCCGCGGACCAGCGATCGCTGAGCGAGCCAGCCGGCAAGGATCACCGGCGCGACGGCAAGCGTCGAGGCGGCCGACATCTTCGCCCAGAACAATCCTTCGCTCGTCATGAAGCCAGAGATGAAGACGGGCAGCGTGCCGGAGTCCGCGCTCGTCAGGTTCACGGCGAGCAGGAACTCGTTCCAGCTGAAGATGAGGGACAGGAGCGCCGTCGCCGCCAGACCGGGAGCGGTCAGCGGCAGAACGATCCGCGTCATGGTCTTCAGGAAGCCGGCGCCGTCGACGATGGCGGCCTCGAGGATCTCCTTCGGCAGGTCTGCGAAGAACGAGCGCATCATCCAGATCACGAGAGGTAGGTTGAACGCCGCGTAGAGCAGGATCATCCCCAGGCGGCTGTCGAAGAGACCGACCCTCTTGTAGATGACGATCAGCGGAATCAGCGCCCCGACCTTCGGCGTTCTCTTGGACGGGTGAAAGGCGAAGCTGTAGGCGGCAGGCAGGCCCAAAGCGAGCGCAACCAACGTCGAGCCGCCGCTGAGCAAGACCGTGTTCTTGAAATAGCTCAGATAGTTGGCGTCGAACACGGCCCGGAAGTTGTCGAGCGTCGCGTGGAAGAGGAACACCGGCGGGGTCGCCGCGGCGTCCGCCTCGCTCTTGAACCCCGTCAGAACCGTCCAGAGAATCGGGAAGAAGACGAACAACGCGATCGCATAGGTCAGCAGGTTCAAGCCGAGAGCGGCGGGCTGCAGCCGAACGCCCCGCGGCGACGGCAAGCGGCTCTGCACGCGCCGCAGAGCGCGTTCGGGAACAGCGATCACGCGATCAGCCCGCGTCTGAACGTCCGGGTCAGCAATCTCAGCAAGAGCGCGGCGATGATCGCGCTGAAGACGATCGCGAGTACGCCTTGCGCCGAGGACGTTCCGACGTCGTTGGCCTGCGAGATCGTCTGGTAGACGTAATAGGGAATCGTCGTCGTCTCCGTCCCGGGGCCGCCCTGGGTGGCGACGAAGATCTCGCCGAAGAGCTGGAGGATGTAGATCATTCCCAGCAGCACCGCCAGCTCGATGTAGGCGCCGAGCAGCGGCAAGGTGATCCGGCGGAACTCCGTGATCGGTCCCGCCCCGTCGATGCGGGCGGCCTCACGAATCTCTTCCGAGATCCCCTGCAACCCGGCGAGCAGGATCAGCATCATGAAGGGGGCCCACTGCCAGACGGCCATCGAGATGATCCCGAGCTTTGGATGGACGGCCAGCCAGTCGACCCGATGGAAGCCGAGCGAGGTCGTCACCCAGTTGACGAGCCCGAAGATCGGGTTCAGGAAGAGGTTCTTCTGGACGACCGCGTTCACGGTGGGCATGACGAAGAAGGGCGCGATCATCAGCGCGCGGGCAACGCCGCGTAGGGGGAAGGAGCGGTTCAGGAGGAGCGCGAAGCCGAGCCCGAGCACAAGCGAGCCGCCCACGACGCCGACAGTGATCTCGAGCGTGTTGAAGATCGCCGTGCGGAAGATCGGATCCTCGGTCAGCTCGTAGCGGAAGTTGTCGAGGCCGATCCAGCGGTGCCCGAGCTCCGGCGAGGTGAGGATCCAGTTGTGGAAGCTGTACCAGAGCGTCAGCAGAAACGGCGCCTGCGTCATCACCGCGAGGTAGACGAGCGCGGGCAGCAGAAGCCCGATGCGATAGACGCCGGGCGAGCGCAGGAACGCGAGGCGGCCCGCCCCGAGCTCCGCCACCGGCGACTCAATGGATGCTGAGCGTGCGGTCATCGGCAAAGCTGAATCATGGATTCTCGGCGGCTCAGATGAGGGCGAACGAAGCGCGTTCGCCCTCATCCGGCGTCGTCGGTGGACGTCCCTACTTCAAGTAGCCGGCCTGCTTCATGATGCGAGTGACCTGCTTCTGGGAGACCTTCAGCGCGGAATCCACACTTGTGTGGCCGGCCACCGCCCCGGCTAGGTTCTGGGTCACGAGCGTCCCGATGTTCTGGAACTCCGGGATCCCGACGAACTGCACGCCGACGTAGGGGACCCGATGCAGCGTCTGATGCGTCGGGTCGGCCGTCAGCATCGAGTTCAGGACGATGCTCGCGAACGCGCCAGCAGCCTTCTTGTAGCTCGGATTCTTATAGGTCGAGATGCGCGTGCCGGGGGGAACCGAGCCCCAGCCGTTTTTGCCGGCGACCAGCTTGATGTAACCCTTGCTCGTCGCCCAGGTCAGGAACTTGAACGCGGCCTCCTTCTTCTTGCTCGACGACTCGATCGCCAGCGACCACGCCCACAGCCAGTGCGATCCGCGCGGCGTCACCGCGGTCGGGGCATACGCGAAGCCGATGTCCTTCGCAACCTTTGACTTCTTCGGGTCGGTCAGCTGGCCTGCGGCGACGGTGGCATCGACCCACATGGCCGTCCTACCCTGCGCCATCGCGGTCTCGCATTCGGTGAAGCCGCTGCTCGTCGCGCCCGGCTCGCCATACTTGCGGACGAGATCGACGTAGAACTTGACGGCCTTCTTGGTCGCCGGGGAGGTCAGCTGCGGCTCCCACTTGAGGTTGAACCACTGGCCGCCGAAGGTGTTGATCACCGTGGTCAGCGGCGCACCGAACTCGCCCCAACCCGGGAGGGCACGCAGGCAGATGCCGTACCGATTGGCCGACGGCTTATGGAGCTTGGCGGCGAACGACTTGACCTGTGACCAGGTCGGATGCAGCGGCATCTTCAGCCCTGCCGCGGCGAAGAGCTTCTTGTTGTAGTACGTCATCGAGCTCTCACCGTAGAACGGCAGCGCGTAGAGGTTGTTCTTGTACGACAAGCCCAACCTCACTTTCTGAATCACGTCATTGAGGCCGTAGGCGCTCGACGCGGCCGGGCTCAGCTTCGAGAAATAAGGCTGCAGGTTGACGATCCACTTGTTCTTCGCCCAGATCGGCACCTCGTACGTCCCCACCGTCGCGATGTCGAACTGGCCACCGCCGGTCGCGACGTCAGAGGTGACCTTCTGCCGGAGGGTGTTCTCCGGCAGCGTCACGTACTTCACCTTGATGCCGTACTTCTTCGTGAAGGTCGAAGTGAGGGACTGCATCACGATCATGTCGCCGTTGTTGACGGTCGCGATCTTGAGCGTGACCTGCCCTCCGCGCGCCGACGAATGGGCACTGCTGACTCCAACGAGCACGGCGAGGCTGAGAACCACGACGCTGCCCAGGCTCAGCGCCAAACTGGACAAACGCATCTCTGCTCCCTTCATCGGGTTGTGACCCCCGGCAGCGGGGGCCAACGCGTCACTTTTGTGGTAGCGGTAACGCAGCGAGGCTGCTATCCATAACACGACCTGAATCGCCTGTCAAGCCGGCCCTGTTGGAGGCTGCCGCGATAATGCGCTGCCCTCTTAGTGTGGTATTTGTCCGCTGTCTCAGCTATGAGTAACACAGCATGAGAGTGACGATTCACGACGTTGCGACCCACGCCGGCGTCTCGGCCATGACCGTCTCGCGCGTGATCAATGGAAGCCCTCGCGTCAGCCTTGATACGCGCCGGCGCGTGCAGGCGTCGATCGCCAAGCTCGGGTACGTGCCGAACCGTCTCGCGCGCGGCCTGATCCAGCGTAAGACGGGCTCCCTCGGAGTGATCGTGCCCGACGTCGCCAATCCGTTCTTCACCCTCGTCGTGCGCGGCGTCGAACAGGTCGCCTGGCGCGCGGGCTATCACGTCATCCTCTGCGACACGCAAGGCGATCTCGAGCGCGAGCGCGGCTACCTCGAGGACATGGTCGCGTTCCAGGTCGACGGCGTACTGATCGCACCCGTCGGCGACCGCTCGAGACCGCAACTCCGCCTCCTGACTCGCAACAACGTCCCCCTCGTCCTGATCGACCGCTCGATTACCGGCTTCGACGGCGACCTCGTCCAGGGGGACAGCGTCGCCGGCGCGCGCCAGCTCGTCGAGCATCTGATCGGGCTCGGCCACCGGCGAATCGGAATGATCACCGAAACGACAGACGTGTCGACGGCACGCGACCGGCTCCAGGGCTACCGGGAGGCACTCGAGGGCGCCGGCGTCGAATTCGATCCCGATCTCGTCGCCGAGTCGAGCACGATCGATCCGGACGTCGCCTGCGTGGCAACCCTTCGCCTGCTGGCGCTTCCCGACCCGCCGACCGCGATCTTCGCCGTCAACAACATTGCCGTGGTCGGCGTTGTCGAAGCCGCACGTCAACAAGGCCTCGAGATCCCGACCGACCTTGCGCTCGTCTGCTTCGACGACATCGAGCACGTCTCCCGCCTCTACCCATTCCTCACAGTCATGGCCCAGCCCGCCGAGACGTTCGGGACGATCGCAACCCAGCTGCTTCTAGACCGACTCAGCGGCCGGGTCGGCCAGCGGCGACGCATCGTCGTGCTTCCCGCGGACTTCATCGTCCGCAAGTCCAGTGGCGCTCTCGCCGCAGAACACGCGGAGACCTCATGATCTACGGCGGTATCGAGGCTGGCGGCACGAAATGGGTCTGCGCCATTGGCACCGGACCGGACGACCTCCCGCAAACAGTCACGTTCCCAACCACCCACCCCGAGGAGACGATCGCCCGCGCGGTCGACTTCTTTAACCGCAACGGCGGGCTGGCAGCCGTCGGCATCGGCTCGTTCGGACCAATCGACATCCAGCGGACCTCGCCCACATGGGGGCGGATCACCACGACGCCGAAGCCCGGCTGGGCCGACACGGAAGTCGTCGCCGCGCTCAGCGCCGCACTCGACCTTCCCCTCGCGTTCGACACCGACGTCAACGCCGCCGCGCTGGGAGAGCACCGCTGGGGCGCGGCAGTCGGCCTCGAGACGTTCTGCTACATCACCGTCGGCACCGGGATCGGCGGCGGCGGGATGGCAAATGGAGATCTGATGCACGGACTCCTCCACCCCGAGCTCGGGCACATGCAGATCCCACACGATCGCGCCCGCGACCCGTTCGACGGCGTCTGCCCGTACCACGGCGACTGCTTCGAGGGGCTCGCCTCGGGCGACGCCGTCCGCGCGCGCTGGGGTCGCCCGCCCGAGCAGATCACCGACGAGCGCGCGTGGCTGCTCGAAGCCGAGTACTTGGCGCTCGGGCTCGTGAACGTGATCTGTGCGCTCTCGCCCCAGAGAATCATCGTTGGGGGCGGCGTCATGAACGAGCGCTCGTTGCTACCCCTCGTCCGCAGCCGTGTGCAGGTGTTGGCCTCCGGCTACTTCGACGCGCCCGAGCTCGGCGAGGCGATCGACGACTACATCGTCCCACCCGCGCTCGGCGACCGCGCCGGCGTGCTCGGGGCGCTCGAGCTCGCGCGGCGCGCCGTAGCGGGCGCCGGAGACCGCTGACATAAGGCGCGAAGACACGGGCCGCCCGGTCGGGCGATCGGTGTGAGTTTTCGCGACAAGCTTGTTCCGACGATCGAGCCGAGCGACATGCATGCCTGGCAGCAACGGAACGCTCAAGGGCCGGACGTTTCGGGCCCTTGCTCGCTACGGCATCGTCTTAGCGCTTGATGATGTTGTGGACCTCGAGCATCTCGGGCTCGCCCGAAAGCTCGACGCCAACGTCCTTCAGCACCGGCATGAGGCGCTCACCGAACGCGTCGAACTGCTCGCGCGAGTCCCAGATCTCGCTGACTCGGAAGTTACCCTCCGAACGGAAAGCGACGTGGTAGGCGAGTCCCTCCCGCGGCCAGTTGCCCAACGCCTCGAGGCGGCGGAGGGTCTCGTCGTACTGCTCACTGGTCACCGCGGGCGCGGCCTTGAAGCGAGCAAGGACGCTCGATCCACCTCCCGCCGGCAGATCCTCTGTCGCCTTCGGTGACCGGTTGGAGGGAGGCCCGTCCCGGGCGCTCCTCCAGAGACGGTCGTGGTTTACGGCGTGTCCAGGTCCGGCTTCAGCAACGGGCACATGAAGCCGTAGACCGGGTGCGTCTCGAACGACGCGGAGTCGGCGGTCGGGCTGCCGAACCACTCGTTGCGGACCGGTGCCTTCACCTTCTTGCCGCTCAGGCCGCCGCCGTCGATCTTGAGCACGTCGACCCCGCGATAGGCGTCGGCGGTGTAGACGATCTCGCCGTTCGGGTCAGTCGGCGACCAGTACGCCGCCCAGGTCGACCCGTTGGCCGGGATGTAGTAGCCGACCTGGGTGATCTCGGTCGGCGTGCGGTAGTCGAGAAAGCGGACCCCCTGCTCGTACCAGCCGACGGCCGCGACGCCGTCCTTGGCGTCGAACCAGTGCGACGAGCAGTTGACGGTCACCGGCGCCTTCGAGTCGACCGCTCCGCCGGTGAACATGCCGTTCAACTCCGTCTCCC
>WNGB01010037.1_pt1 | contig 14660 bp, 15 predicted proteins | sample 5400681 | NCBI WGS metagenome assembly WNGB01 (sample SAMN13153367, study PRJNA577476) | soil metagenome | isolation source: 115 cm soil or saprolite under grassland replicate 2 | place: USA:California | collected 2016-06-15
GCAGGATCTCTCGAGGCATTCCGGATGCTCTCCGAGGATCCCGCGCCCGTCGAGAAGCTGCGAGGCAACGCGGTCTACTTCCGCAACGCGATCTCCGAGGCGGGGTTTCGGATCCCCCACGGCACCCACCCGATCGTGCCCGTCATCGTCGGCGACACCGCGAAGGCGCTCGCGATGGGAAAGGCGCTCTTCCAGGAAGGCGTGTACGTTTCGGGATTCGGTTACCCCGTCGTGCCGCACGGGCAGGCGCGCCTGCGCTGCCAGGTCTCCGCCGCGCACGAGCGTGCCGACCTCGACCGCGCGGTGGACGCTTTTCGAAAAGTCGGGCGGAAGTTCGCCGTGATCGAGTAAGCGGATGCCGGAGAACACCGCCCAGTTGAGGGTCTTGTCGCTCGTCGCTCTCCTGCTCATGGTCGTTGCAGTGCTGGGGCTCGTCGCGACGAATTCGCTCCTGGCTCGTACCCCCGCGGGCATCACCGTCCAGGTCGCGGGACTCCTGCTCATGGTCTGGGCGCGTCTCACGTTCGGCCGCCGCAGCTTTCACGCCTCGGCAGATCCCACTCCCGGCGGGCTCGTGACCACCGGTCCCTACCGCTTCATCCGGCACCCGATCTACACGGCGGCCTGTCTCTTCGTCTGGGCTGGCATCCTGTCGAACTGGTCGGTGCTCGCGGGATTGCTCGGTGTCGTTTTCCTCGTCGGGGCGTTCATCCGGATGCTGTGCGAGGAGCGGCTGGTCATCCAGGCGTATCCGGACTACCGGGAGTACGTACGGAGCACGAAGCGAATGGTGCCTTATGTCTTCTGATCCTCTCGTCCGGAACGTCTCGGACACGGCGCTGTGGGCCGCGGCCTACCGCGCGAGGGAAAACGACCGGCCGAACCCTCTCTTCCGCGACCCCTTCGCGCGCCGGCTGGCGGGAACGCGCGGTCAGCGCATCGCGGAGAGGCTGACGGCCAGTGATTCGTGGGCCTGGGTCACGCGGACGTATCTCTTCGACCGATTCATCCGGGAGCGCATCGCTCAGGGCACAGATACCGTGGTGAATCTCGCGGCGGGGCTCGACGCGCGACCATATCGCATGGATCTGCCTGCGTCTCTCCGTTGGATCGAAGTCGACCTTCCCGATCTCCTCGCCTACAAGGAGGAAGCCCTCGCCGGCGAGAAGCCCCGTTGTGCTCTCGAGCGGATCGCCCTCGACATCTCCGACACGGCCGCGCGGCGCAGTCTCTTCGATCGCCTGAGGGGCGGCGCCAAGAGGGCCCTCGTCATCACGGAAGGCCTCTTGATCTACCTGACGGCGGAGGAGGTCGCTGCCCTCGCCAAAGACCTGACGGTGCCGGAGAGCTTCCGGCACTGGGTCCTGGACCTGGTCTCGCCCGGGCTCCTGCGCATGCTCCAGAAAAAGACGAAGGGAGAGCTCGATGCCGCGGGCGCTCCGCTGAAGTTCGGCCCGGCGGAAGGTCCCGGGTTCTTCGCGGCCCACGGCTGGCGGCCCGTCGAGATCGGCTCGATCATCAAGACGGCGGCGCAGCTCAAACAGCTGTCTTTCGGAATGCGGCTCGTCGCGATGCTTCCGCAGTCCGACGGCCCCCAGGGGTCCCGGCCGTGGGGCGGAGTGTGCCTGAAATGAGGGATCGACTCGAGCGCAACAAGGAGAACGCGATGGCTTTCTACGACCAGGTCGTTCCCGAGACCTCGGCGAACGACAATTCGATGTTCTGAGATCTTCGGCAGCCCCGTCCGTGAGCTCCGCGAAAACCGCAGCCGTCCTCTGGAGGCGGCTCGACCGCCCCGGCCACGAAACCGCGCTGCTGCTCCGTGCCGGAAACGGCTGGGAGCTGGCCGGCGCCGCGGTGTTCCTCCACCGAAAGGACCCCTGCTCTCTGACCTACCGGATCACGTGCGATTCGAAGTGGCGAACCCGATCGGCCGCGGTTACGGGATGGGTCGGGAAGAAGACGATCGGCGTGGAGGCGCGGATCGACCGCGCCGGCGTCTGGAAGGTCGGCGGCGACGAAGTCTCCCGGATCGAAGGTTGCGTGGACGTCGATCTGAACTTCAGCCCTTCGACGAACCTCCTTCCGATCCGGCGCCTCCGTCTTTCGGTCGGCGAGGAGCGGGACGTTCGGGCGGCCTGGCTGCGGTTCCCGAGCTTCCGCTTCGAGCTACTGGAGCAGAGCTATCGGCGTCTCTCACGGAACCGATACCGCTACCGGAGCGCGGGAGGGAGATTCGAGACCGACCTCGAAGTCGACGACGACGGTTTCCCGATCCGATACCCGGGCTTCTGGGAACGGGTGGGGTGAGCCGAAAGCTCGCCGGGCGCCGGTCGGAGTCCGCTACGCCTCCAGCCGCTTTCTCGCGTTTCGCTCGAGAAGGAAGATCAGCACCGCGAACGCGATCGCACAGAGGATCCCGCCGCTGACGAGCCCGTTCTTGAGATCCGGATAGAGCTTCGTTCCCAGGTCGAGCCAGTCCGGGAGCGACGGGCGCTCCATGTGGAGCACGGTGTCGCCGAAGAACGCGACGAACGCGATCAAGACTCCACCGAGCGAGCCCCCGGCGACGAGTCCGGTGGCGTAGAGCATCCCGGAGGAAAGCTCCGACTCTTCGCCGACGGCGTGCTCCTTCCGCCGCCTCCAGGCGTCGACCCAGGCCTTGACCATGCCGCCGATCCAGATCGGCGCGGTCGTCGAGACTGGAAGATAGGCACCGACGGCCCACGAAAGCGCGTGCGCCCCGGCGAGCTGCGCCATGAAGGCGAGGAAGACGCCGACCAGGACGGGCGCCCACGGCAGGTTCTGCGCGAGCAGCCCTTTGATGATGGTCGCCATGAGGGTGGCCTGCGGGGCGGGAAGCTGCGGTCCCCCGATTCCGTGGAGCTCGTTCGGACCGCGGTACGTCCGGTCGAGCATGAAGAGCGTGATCGCGATGACGAAGGCGGACGTCACCACCCCGATCACGAACCCGAGCTGCTGGGAGCGGGGCGTCGCCCCGACCAGGTATCCGGTCTTCAGGTCCTGCGAGGTCGCACCGGCGTTCGCCGCCGCGACGCAGACGATGGCGCCGACGCAGAGCGCCACTGCCTGGTAGACGTCGCCTCTCCAGCCGAACACGACGAAGACGATGCACGTCGCCATCAGCGTCGCGATCGTCATGCCGGAGATCGGATTGGAAGAGGTCCCGATGATCCCGACGATGCGCGAGGAGACCGTGACGAAGAAGAACCCGAAGATGACGATCAGGAGCGACATCAGGAGCGATTGCGGAAAGGGGCCGTGCGGGAAGCCGGGCAACACCGCCAGCACGAGCACGATCGCGAGCGATCCGATCACCACGATTCCCATCCCGAGGTCTCTGTCGGTTCGCTTGACGCCCGATGCCGGTCCTACTCCACCGCGGAAGCTCTTGACCGACTCCCGAAACGCCGAAACGATCGTCGGCAAGGTCTTGATGAGCGTCATCACGCCCGCGCAGGCAACTGCTCCCGCGCCGATGTAACGGATGTATGCCCGGTAAATCCAGTTCGCGTACGAGTTGTTCGACATCCAGGCATCGGAGAAACCGAGATTGTGGAGGTCCTGCACTACGCGAGTCTCCGGCACGAAGATGGCGATCAGCGGGATCAGCGCCATCCACGCAAGAAGCCCTCCGGAGAAGAGCTCCGACGCGATCCGCGGCCCGATGATGTAGCCGAGGCCCAGATATTCCGGGGTCACGGCGACGTCGAGCGTGGCCGCCGGGTACGTCGCGGACTCCCTCTTCGTCCGGAAGAAAATCGGGGTCTCCCGCCACAGACCGAGGATCCCGTAAAGGAACTTGTAGAGGAGCGATGCGCCCACCCCCGCGAAGACCATCTTCGCGAGGTTGCCGCCGCGCTCCCCCGCGATGAGGACGTCGGCGCAGGCCGTGCCCTCCGGATACGGCAGCTTCCCGTGTTCCTTGACGATGAGCGCCCGCCGCAGCGGGATCATGAAGAGGACGCCGAGAGTGCCTCCGAAGATCGCCAGAATGGTGATCTGGATGTAGCGGAAGAAGTTTTCTCCTCCCGCCAGGAAGAGGAGCGCGGGGACCGTGAACACGACGCCCGCGGCGACGGATTCGCCGGCGGAGCCGATCGTCTGGACGATGTTGTTCTCCAGGATCGTGGACTTGCCGATTTTCTTGAAGACCGCGATCGCGAGAACCGCGATCGGGACGGAGGCCGAGACCGTCAGGCCGGCCCGCAGAGCGAGGTAGACGGTGGCCGCTCCGAAGAGAACGCCGAAAACCATACCGAGGACGATCGCCTTCGGCGTGAACTCCGCTGGCGCCTCGCCGGGAGGAACGTAGGGCCGAAACTCCGCGCCGGGTCTCTCCGGAACGTTCGCCACGCGGACCTCCCTTCAAATGTCGCGGGGATAGGCCCCATGGGCCTGCACCCGCCACAGTTCGTTCGCGGGGACAGGCCCCATGGGCCTGCACCCGCCACAGTTCAAAACGTGGTGGATATCCAGTTGGCGGGGATTATATGAAGACTCCCCTTTTGTCATCCCGAGCGAAGCGAGGGATCTCTCCGTGATGAAGAAAGAGATTCCTCGTCGCTTCGCTCCTCGGAATGACAGCAAGAGACAGCCGCCCGCCGGGCGACGTCACACTCCTCAAGTCCCTCCGAAGCCGACCGTGACTTTGCCCGCTTCGACGATGACCGGCACGCGTCGGCCGCCGGAGATACGGACCATCCGATCGAGCTCTCGCGGATCGCGCTTGACGTCGATGTAGGTGAAAGGGATCTTCCGACGCGCGTAGTCCTCACGGGCCGCGGTCGTGTGGGGTCAGGTGTCTTTTCCGAAAATCTCGACGCGCGCCGTTTCCATCCGATCTCTCCCGGCCTGATGATAAGCCGTCCCGTTTTCGGGCTATGATCGAAAACACGCATGGCGGCGCGCGTTTTCGTCGTCGGGGCGCTCATTTTCGCCCTCTCTCTCGTGGCTTTCGGCCCCCGCGCAGCGGGCTCCGCCGGCTCCGTGGTCGGCCGGGTCGTCCTCGTGAAGGGAGGATCGCCCCGAGCCGATGCGTCGAATGCGGTCGTCTGGATCGAAGGTCCGCGCAGCGGAGGAGTTCCCGCCGGTTCGCTCCAGATGGCCCAGGAATCGAAGCGCTTCATCCCCCGCATCCTGATCGTGCCGCGCCAGGGTACGGTCGAGTTCCCGAATAACGACCCGGTCTTTCACAACGTCTTCTCCGTTTCGGGAGCGAACCGGTTCGACCTCGGCCTCTACAGGAGCGGCGCCTCGAAGAGCCGCTCGTTCGCCGAGCCCGGCCTCGTGCGCGTCTACTGCAACATCCACCCGCAGATGGTCGGGTTTCTGATGATCGTGGACTCCGGCCTCGCCGCCATCACCGGCAAAGACGGGGGCTTTCACTTCGAAGGCGTGCCGGCGGGCTCGTGGACCCTCAAGGCCTGGCACGAAGAAGGGACGGAAACGAGCGTTCCGCTGACGATCCCGCTGGCCGGCGTGCCCCTGACCATCTCGATCGACACCACCGCTTACCGCCCCGTCCCGCACAAGAACAAATACGGCAAGGACTATCCGCCGCAGTCGGGATCGGACGATGAGCGCTACTGAAAGAGCGACTCCGCGGCCGATCACGATCGTCCCCCCGGTCGCGAGCGGACTGAAGCTTCCGCCGCCGGAACCGCCGAGGTTTTCTCTCTCGTTCAAGATCTTCTTCGCGGCGGCGCTGCTCATCCTGATCGCCGTGGGCGGCGCGATTGCGATCTCCGCCGCCCGCGCCCGCACGATCGCCGACTCGAAAATCGCGGAGGACCTGAAGAAATCGGGCGGCGCCTGGGAGTCCTTTCAGCGCAATCGGTACGAGGAGCTCCATCGGGCGCTCGCGGTCGTCGTCAACAACGCGGGGATCATCTCGGTGATGACCCAGCTCGATCCCGCGACCGCACGCGACACGCTCAAGCTCGAGCAGGCTTCGAGCACGCGCGCGAATTTCCTCGTGGCCATCAACCAGGAAGGAACGGCAATCGCGCGCACCGACCGTCCTCTTCCCTACTCGCGCGACATGCGCGGCGTCCCCACCGTCGCGTCGGCTTTGCAGGGCGAAGCCGCCGAGGGGATCTGGCTGTCGGACCAGGAGCTGTACCACGTCGTCACCGCCCCCGTGCTCGAGGGGGGCAGCCGGACGGTCGGGGCGATCGCCGCGGGTTTCCAGATCGACGACGACGTCGCCTCCAGCCTGAAGTCGCTCGTCAACGCCGAGGTGGTCTTCCTCGCCGACTCGGCCAGGTTGAACGACCCGGCCAGGCCCGTCGTGACCGCCTCGACCATGCGCGACGCGAACTCTTCCGTCCTCTCGGCGATCCAGGAGACCCCGCGTCTCGTTCCCGCGGTCCTGCGCGAGGGAAAGACGATCGGGCCTCTGCAGCTCGACGTCTCCGGAGATACCTATCTCGCCTACTTTCTGCCGATCCGCTCTTCGACCGACCAGCTCGTGGGCGCGGCAGTGACCCTGCGCAGCCGCGAGCGGGAGCTCGCTCCGTTTCGGCGGATTCAGAACAGCCAGGTCCTCGTGGGGCTGGCGGCGCTGGTCTTCGCGTTCATCCTCTCCTTCGTCCTCGCTCGGCGGATCACCGGACCGGTGGATCGGCTGGTTCGCGCGACCGAGGCGGTTCGGATCGGGGACCTCGAAACGGAGGTGCCCGTCGAGTCGAACGACGAGATCGGGATCCTCGCGCGCTCCTTCCGCGCAATGCTCGAGGAGCTCAAGGAGAAGGCGGCGCTCGAGAAGTACGTCGCCTCGCTGCCGATCTCGCTCAGCGGTGAAGAGACCTTGCTCGCCGGACGTCCTCCGACGGGCTCGACCGGGGGCGCGACCCCCCACAACGAGCCGCAGGTGGGCACCCTCTTCGCCGGTCGCTACGACATCCAATCGGTCCTCGGCAAGGGCGGGATGGGAATCGTCTACAAGGCGCACGACCGAGAGCTCGACGATCTCGTCGCGATCAAGACTCTGCGGAGCGAGGTCCTTTCGGCGGATCCAACGCTCCTCGATCGCTTCAAGCAGGAGATCCGACTCGCGCGCCGCATCACACATCCCAACGTCCTTCGAACCCATGATCTGGGAGAATCGAACGGGCTCCGCTACCTGTCGATGGAATTCGTGAAGGGGCTGACGTTGAAGCACCTTCTCGAGTCGGGCGAAATCCTTCCGACCCCGGTCGGCCTGCGGATCGCCAAGCAGGTCTGCGCCGGGCTCGCCGCGGCGCACGAGGTCGGGGTCATCCACCGCGACGTCAAGCCGCAGAACATCCTGATCGAGCCAACCGGCGGCTTGAAGATCATGGACTTCGGAATTGCGCGTCTGACGGAGGATCGCGGGATGACCGCAACCGGAACGGTCATCGGCACGCCGGACTACATGTCGCCGGAGCAGGCGCGGGGAATCCCGCTCGACTTTCGCTCGGACATCTATTCGACGGGAGTGGTCCTCTACGAAGTCTTCAGCGGCTCTCTCCCCTTCGAAGGGGACAGCCCGCTCGCCGTCGTCCTGAAACACGTCAACGAGCCGCCTCCGCTTCCGCAGTCGAAGAATCCGCGGATCGACCCGAAGATCGCCGTCATCATCATCAAGTGCATGGAGAAGGAGCGGTCCGCGCGGTACCAGAGCGTCGGAGAGCTCTACGAAGCGCTGGCCAAGGTGACTGCACAGGCTGCCTGAGCCCATGAGGCGAGGAATTCTGCTGCTCTCGGTCGCGCTGTGCGGGTCGGCGCCGGCAGCCGCGCAGCGAACCGAGTACTTCGAGCCGTCGCCTCCGAAGGCCCGTTTCACGTTTCGTTGGGAAGCGCTCCTGCGGTACGACTCGATTTACCACCTCCGGGTCCGACCGGACATCGAGCGCGGCCGCTTCGAATTCCGGCCCGAGGTCGCTTTCGAGCCTTCCGACCAGTGGAAGGTCGCCGTCCGGGCGGTCGGCAACGTCGGAACCGACCACAACGACCAGAACGCGCGCAACTTCGACAACTACCGTTCCGACGGCGCGATGTTCGACCGCTGGTACGTCGAGGCGAGGCCGGCCGGCTGGACGATCTTCGCGGGACGCTTCGGGATGCCGCTCGTTTCGAGCGAGATGCTCTGGGACAAGGACGTCCAGACTCCCGGCGCTGCCGTGTCCCGCCAGATCGCGACTGGCGCCTCAACTCTGACCTTCACCGCGGCTGGTTTCTACGGACCGCAGCGGGAAGGAGACCGGTCGAGGATCGCGGCCGGCCAGGCCGTCTGGCGCGGCGGCGACGCGAGCCACTTCGCCGTCGAGGCTGCTGCCGCCTACTGGAATTTCGACGTCGAGGACCTGAAGTCGCACTACGTCCGGCAGAACAGCCCGGAGCCTTACGCCGGCGGGCAACGGTTCGAGAGCGGGTTTCGCCTCGCCGACCTTATCCTCCGGTTTCGCTTCCTCGCTCTGCGGCTGCCGGTGACGGTCTCGGTCGACGGGATCCACAACTTCGCGGCTCCCGGCGGCGATGGGGATGCCTTCGAGGGCGCGATCGCGGTGGGCTCCGTCGGAACTCCCCGAACGTGGCGGGTGTTCTACATCTACCAGTACGTCGACCGGGATGCCGTGGTGGGCGCCTACAACACGGACGACTGGTGGTTTCACTCGCGCTATCAGGGGCACCGCATCGGCGTCGCCGTTACGGTCCTGCCGCAGGTCTTCGTCCAGGGCGCGATCGTGTTTCAGCGAAGGCTCGACCTGAAGGCGACGCTCAACCGGCTCACGGTCGACCTGGTGAAGATGTTCTAGGGATGGAAGGCAGGAGTCGGTGGGCGGTCGAGCCGGGGTCCTTTCCCCTCTCCCGTATAGAATCCTGCCCTCGATGAACCGCTCGATCGTCGCTTGCGTCGAGGACCTCTTCTTTCGATCCAAGATCGAGGCGACCGGCCGTCACCTGAACGTGCCGGTGCGTTTCGCGGAGCCGAAGGACCTCGCCGCAGCCGCGGGCCAGGAGGGCACCGCCGCCGTGCTGCTGGAGCTCTCGGCGAACGGCGCGTGTTTCGACGCCGTTCAAAAGTTGAGGCAGGAGGCGAAGACCCGCGACCTGCCAGTGATCGGGTTCCTTCGCCATACCGATCGCGAGCTCGCTCGGCAGGCGGAGGCAGCGGGCCTGACCCGTGTGCTGCCGCGGAGCGAGTTCTCCGAGACGCTTCCCGATCTCGTCATGGACCTGCTCGCGCCGGGCACGAAGCGCGAAATACAGGAAGAGCCCGAGCTGCCGGACGAGTAGCGATCTCGTGCGAGGAGGTGGAAGCGGGCCGACGCGGCGCGACATCATCCGCTCCGCCGCGATTCTTCCCGTCGCCGCCCAGGTTCGGACGAAGGCGGCCCCGAGGCGAGCCGCGTCACGTCCGGTCGTCATCGCCGCGAAGACCTACGTCAAGACCGCCGCTCGAGCGCACGAGATCCTCGCCGGGGGCGGCGATCCCTTAGACGCGGTCATCGCCGGGATCAACATCGTCGAGGACGATCCCGATGACGTCACCGTCGGTTACGGCGGAATCCCGAACGAGGACGGAGTCGTTCAGCTCGACGCGGCGATCATGGACGGCCGGACCATGAAGGCCGGAGCGGTCGGGGCTCTCGAGGGGATCAAAAACCCTTCCAAGGTCGCTCGCCTCGTCATGGAGCGGACGAACCGGGTTTTCCTCGTCGGAGATGGCGCGCTCAAATTCGCAAAGGCGCACGGTTTCCAGGAGGAGAACCTGTTGACCGAGCGGTCGAGGAAGATCTGGCTTTATTGGAGAGAGAAGCTCTCGGGCAAGGACGATTGGGTTCCGGCAGGCAACGAAGAGGAAAAGGATCCCGACATCCGCTGGTACATCGAGAAGTACGGTGTGGGCGACTTCCGCCCGCAGGGAACGATCAACTGCAACGCGGTCACGGCCGATGGGGACGTCGTGGGCGCGACCTCGACTTCCGGTCTGTTCTTCAAGATCCCGGGCCGGCTCGGTGACACGCCGGTGATCGGCGCGGGGCTTTACGTCGACAACGAGGTGGGGGCCTGCGGCTCGACCGGGTGGGGCGAGGGGAACCTGCGCTCCTGTGGTTCCCACACGGCCGTCGAGATGATGCGGCAGGGCAAGTCGCCCGAGGAGGCGGCGCTCGCGACGCTCCAGCGGATCGTCGCGTTCGCGAAGGACAATCGCGAGGAGTCCGGCCGTCCCAGGTTCCAGACGGTCTTCTATGCGGTCAACAAGCGCGGCGAGTACGCCGGCGCGTCGGTCTACGACGGCTCGTACGGTTCGACGGGAAAATTCTCGCGGGCGCAGTTCGCGGTGGCGGACTCCTCCGGCGCCAGGCTTCAGGAAACGGCGTATCTGTACAAGAAGGACCCGCCGAAGCGCTGAGCCGTTCGACTACGGCGTCGGAACCGCGCCGCGCCCACCCGACAGAATCGAGTTGACCGCGTCGATCCGCCGCTCGAAGACCCGGCGCAGCTTTCCGATCTCGGCGTCGGCGGCGGCGACCCGGACGCTGTCTCCCTGGAACTCGAAGCGAAGGATCGCTTCCCGGTCGTCGCGGGTCATACCGAGGATTCCCGCGCGATAGGCCCGCATCCACTCGGGTGAGGGCTCAATGTCGAAGCGCAGCCGGTACCAGGTCCTGCCGTCCGCGGTGCGATCTTCCGGCATCGGCGCCTCGTTGGAGAGGTAGACGCGGTGCGTGGGAGGGGCCTCGCCCGGACGGCGGCGATTGGGCTTGCGGTACTGGGGTCGTCTCGGAATCGGAGCCTCCTTGGTCGCTATTCACATCGGATTCTGTCACGGACGAGGTTCGGCGTTCAAAGTCGAGCTCAAGGGAACGAACCCGCCGAGACGATCGTGAACCGGTCCGGATCCACGCGCTTCGCGAACGCGGCATCGGCTTCTTCCTTGGTGACTGCTTCGACGAGCGAGGGGTACTCGTCGAGATAGGAGACGCCCAGACCGTAGTAGACCGCCGCGTCGATCGCGTGCGCGATCCCTCCGTTCGACGCGAGGTCGACCTTGAAACGGCCGACGTGGGAGCTCTGCTCGTCGGCAAGCTCCTTCGGAGTCATCCCTTCGCGGCGGAAGCTGACGATCTCCTCGAGGGTCGCGGCCACCGCCGCGTCGCGGCTCTCCGGTTTGACCGTGAGGCTGACGGCGAACGGGCCGGCGAGATGGGTCGCCGCGAAGCCGGAATGGATGCCGTAGGTCAGGCCCTCGGTATCGCGGACGCGTACCCCCAGGCGCGACGTCAACGACGACTGCCCCAGAGCCGAGTTCGCCAGGATGCACGCGACGTACTCCGGGTCCTGCCGAACGAGATCGGCCGGTTGCGCAAGGACGACGTCCGCGCTCGCCTTGTCCGGCATCCGAATCGTTTCCGAGCCGGGCGAGGCGGGGACCGGCCCAGGTCTCGGGATCTCCGGCGCGGGGCCACGCTTCCACGAGCCCAGCCGCCGTTCGAGGCCGTCCAAGATCTTCTCGGAATCCAAGTCGCCGACCAGAACGAGAAGGAGCGTCTCGGCGCCGTAATGCTCCTCGTAGAAACGGAGCAGCTCGTCCCGGGAGACCGACTCGACCGCCGCGATCCGCTCTTCGACGCGCCGTCGGTGAAACGGGTGGCCGGGCGGGTAGATCCGCCGGGACGCGGCTTCGAACGCACGCACGGACGTCTGGTCCTGCTGCTCGCGGAGCACACCGACGAGACGCATGCGCTCCTTCTCGAGCTCCTCCTCGGGGAAGACGGGCGTGAGCAGGACCTCCGCGAGAACGTCGAGCAGGACTTCGACGTCGCGCGACAGCGACGCGGCGGCGAGGTCCACCCCTACCGGATCGCCGGCTCCCGCGGAGAAAGACAGGCTCGCTCCACGGCTCTCGAGCTCCTCGGCGATCTCGAGCTTGGTGCGGCGCGCCGTCCCCTTCACGAGCTCGCCGGCCGTGACCGACGCGAGAAGCCGCCGGTCGGGCGGCGCGAAGAGACTGCCGGCATTGAGCGACCCGGAGATCGCCAGAGTGGGGTTGAACCGGTTTTCGAGCACGAAGAGACGCGCGCCGTTCTCGAGCGTTCGTCGACGAATCGACTCCTCGAAGGAGACTTTGCGCCGCAGAAGTCGAGACGTCTTGGCCGCGCCGGGGATCGAGGAAGTCACGCCGCCGGCGATTCCTTCGGAAGGTAGAGACCGGCGGTCAGCGAGTCGTCACGAAAGTACGCCGCCGCCACGCGGCGCACGTCTTCCGCGGTCACCCGCCGGACCGTATCGGGATAGTCCGCGTACCACTGCCAGTCGGCGACCGCGATCGCCTCCGAAAGGGAAGCGGCTACCTGATCGGTCGAGTCCCGGTCGAAGATTACCTCCGCCTCGATCTGCGTCCGCGCCTTTTTCGCTTCCTCCTCGGTCACGCCTTCGGATGCGACGCGCGCGATCTCCCGGCGGATCCGTTCTTCCACGACACGCGGCTCGACGCCCGGTCGGACCGGCGCGAAGACGGAGAAGAGCCCGGGATCGCGAAGCTGCCACGGCACGACGGTCACCGAGAGAGCGAGGCTCTCCTCCACGAGCGCGAGATGCAGCCGCGCGGTCAGGCCGACGCCGAGGATGTTTCCGAGCACGGCCAGCGAAGCGGTGTCGGGATGGCGCGCCTCGACGGATCTCCAGGAAAGCGCGATCCACGCGATCTGTCCGGTACGCCGGACGATGAAGCGCCGCTCCCCCTCCTGCGGCGGCTCGACCGTGTAGACGGGAGGGATCGGCCGAGCGGACGCGGGAATCGGGCCGAAGTGACGGCCGATGACCGCGAGCGCCTCCTCCTCCTCGAAGTCGCCGATCAGCATCGCGGTCGCGTTGTTCGGGTGGTAGAAGACGTCGTAGAACTCCTTCAAGCGGTCGGTCGAGACGCCCTCGATGTCGGTGCGCCATCCGATCGTCGGATGGTGGTACGGATGTTCCCGGAACGCGGTGGCGAACGTCTCCTTGTAGAGCACTTGGAACGGGGAGTTTTCGCCGCGCTCGTACTCGTTGCGAACGACCGTCATCTCCGGGAGTCGGTCCGAATCGCGCAGGAGGGCACCGCGCATCCGCGATGCCTCGATGCGGACGGCGATCTCGGTGCGATCGGAGGGGACGGTCTCGTAGTAGTTGGTCCGGTCGAACCACGTCGTCGCGTTGAAACGCGCCCCCAGGGCTTCCAGGACCGCGGCGACCGCCGTGCCCTTCTCCCGGTCATATTCCGGCGTCCCTTTGAACATGAGGTGCTCGAGGAGGTGGGTGGCGCCGGTGTGGCCCACGGCCTCGTTGCGGCTGCCGACGTGGTAGACGACCGCGAACGTGGCGACGGGCGCGACGGTGTTCGAGAGCAGCAGGACCCGGAGGCCGTTCGAGCGGAGGCGGAACTCGCGAATCCCCGCTTTCTCCCGGATGAAATCGGACGCAGAAGCGGCGATCTCGGGAACGGAAGAGGTACTCAAGGGTTCTCGAGGGTGAGTTCGGATTTTGGACTCATCGTCCCCCGGCAACGTCTTCGCCGCCGTCCACGCCGATGACGTTGCCGCTGACCCAGGCTGCTCCTTCCGCGCACAGGGCGACGAGCGCGCCGGCGACGTCGGCCGGCGTCGTCAGGCGTCCGGCCGGGTGCATCTGGAGGACCCGCTCGATCATCTTCTCGTTGCCGGGGATCTTGCGCAGAGCCGGGGTGTCGGTGACGCCCGCCCGAAGCGCGTTGACCGAAACGTGGTGAGGCGCGAGCTCGACCGCGAGCTGACGGATGTGCGACTCGAGCGCCGCCTTCGCCGCCGAAACCGCGCCGTAAGCGGGCCAGACGATGTGGTCTCCCGCGGACGTCATCGCGAAGATCCGCGCACCCGGCGCGAGCAGGCCGCCGAAGAAGAGGTCCTGCGTCCAGTAGACGAGGGAGTTGCCCATGACGTCGAGGGTCATTTCGAGCTGCGCTTTCGTCATCGCGTTCTCGCGAGGCTCTCCGAAAAACGGCTTCAGGGTCCCGAACGCGAGGGAGTGGAGAACGACCGAGACCCGGCTCTCGGGGGCGTCTCCTCCACAGGAGCGCGAGATCGCGGCAATGACCTCCATCCGTTTGGCGTCGTCGGCGGCGTTGACGTTGAAGAACTCGGCCTTCCGGCCGGCCGCGGCGATCTCCGCGACGATCCGGTCGGCATTCGGCTGCGTGGATTTCCGGTCGAGGTGAACGCCGAAGACGTTCCAGCCCGCCTTCGCCAGCGCGATCGAGCAGGCCTCGCCGAAACCGGAGGAGGCGCCGAGAACGAGGGCCCATCGCGAACGCGTCTCTACGGTCAAAACGGCGCGGATGTTAGCACGCGAAACCGTCGGATCTGCACGTCCGCGAGGAACGCGATCGCGCTGTAAACTCCGGGCATGGAGGATCTTAGGATGTCGCGTCGCCGCGTGCTCGCTTCTTTCGCTCTAGCGCTCGCGGGGACGTTCCTGCCCGCGCAGGACCGGCCCCGGGCCGCCGCCTCCGCGACGCGCCAGGATCTCGTCGTCACGAACCAGAACCTGGGAGTCGTCGTCGAGAGCCGCACGATCACGCTACCGGCCGGGCGGTTCGAGCTCCGTTGGGACGGGGCGCCCGCGTCGGCACGCACGGAGACCTGGACCGTGAC
>WNGB01018941.1_pt1 | contig 14655 bp, 17 predicted proteins | sample 5400681 | NCBI WGS metagenome assembly WNGB01 (sample SAMN13153367, study PRJNA577476) | soil metagenome | isolation source: 115 cm soil or saprolite under grassland replicate 2 | place: USA:California | collected 2016-06-15
TTGACGCGGTTGATCACGTCCACGGTGCTCACGCCGTAGCGGGCCACGATCACACCGCCTACCGCCTCCTCGGTGCCTTTGACGAGGGCAGCCGCCCGAAACGCATCCCCGATCTTCACCTGGGCCACCTGCTTGATGAAGATCGGCACGCCGCCCTCGGCACCGATGACGATATCCTCGATGTCCCGCACGTTCTCGATCAGCCCGAGGCCGCGGACGACCGACCACGTGCCGCTCGCTTCCACCACGTTGCCGCCGACGTTCCGGTTGCTCCGAACGACGGCATCCACCACCACCGACAGCGGGATCTTGTAGGCGCGCAGGCGGTTGGGATCGACGTCGATCTGGTATTGCCGCACGGTGCCGCCGATGCTGGCCACTTCAGCCACGCCAGGCACCGCGTTCAACTGGTAGCGAATGAACCAATCCTGGATCGATCGGAGGTCTCGCAACGAGTAGCCCTTGCCCTCGACTGTGTACCAAAAGACGTGGCCCACGCCGGTCGCATCCGGTCCCAGAGTTGGCACGACACCGGCCGGCAGCGCCTTCGTCAGCAGGTTCAGCCGCTCGAGCACGCGCGAGCGCGCGAAGTAGAGGTCAACCCAGTCCTCGAAGATGACGTTGATCATCGAGAACCCGAACGCAGACGAAGAGCGCACGACGCGCACACCCGGCAAGCCCTGCAGGCTCACCGTGAGCGGATAGGTAATCTGGTCCTCGACCTCCTGGGGCGAGCGCCCGGTCCAGTCGGTGAAGACGATGACCTGATTGTCGCTAAGGTCCGGGATGGCATCGATCGGCGTCGTTAGCAGGGCCCAGTAACCCCAGGCGCCGACGAGCAGGAAGAGCCCTATGACCAGAAACCGATTTCGCATCGAGATCTCGATCAGCCAGTTGATCATCGGCGACGCCTGATCTCAGCCGTCATGGCCCTGACCAGAAACCATTTACCGAGCGAGTTCGGGAGCCAATGATCACCCGCTCGTCTCATCACGAGGCAGCCAGCGTTCGATCTGATGTTGGACAGTGACGACATCGCCCTGCGCCAGGATGCTGGGTTCAAAATGGAAGACGAACTCGGTGCAACCGTAGGCAGCCTTCCCGTCCGGCAGTCGCAAAGGCTCGACCGTATGGGTGAACAGCTGGACGCGGTCGGACTCGACTTTGAGGTCGAGCACCACGACTCGGGTTCCCTTGGGCAACGTGAAATCGCCGCGCTCAACGGAAACGATCCGATCTCCAATAACTTCGACACGAGCATAGTCTCGAACGTGAAACCGTGGGGACTTGGTGTTGGCCTGCACGAATCGGATGCGCAGAGCAGGGGCGTCGGCCTCGAGCCTGAGCACCAGACCCTTCTTCGCGACGACACCCAGGTTCGAGACGTTTCCGACCTCGATCGTCGAAAGCGGGTAGCGCGCCTTGAGCGACTGCGCGGTCTCCCGCGCCGTCTCCGCACCTGCGACGCCGGCTACGACAGTGGACAGCAGCGCCATCAGCAATGACGCAAACCGATACGCCTTCATGGCACTCCTCCTCTTCGCGGGGGAGGGCCCACCGCATCCAACATCGATGCGAAGAGACACCCCTGCCGCGTTCCTTCAGTTGTCTTGACTTGAACAGACTACGAGCTACAGAGAGAGGAGAGCGGGTCTGGGAGGTGGATCCGGAAGCGAGAAGAGTGCGCTGACGAGGTGTTCAGGAGCCGGCAGCGATAGGCTCGCCGCCGCGAGCAGGAGCACAGCACTGCCAAGTACGCTTGTCGTGGTGCAGGACGACGCCCCGCAGGGCCCTTCGCACATCGCGCCCATGGCCATGCAGTTGTTCGACGCCATCGCGAGGGGCGCCGAAAGAACCCACACGAGAACAGTGACAACGGCAGCAACCGCTCGCCAGCGTCTCATCGCTACGTACTATAACACGCGAGCCCAGGCCAGAGGTTCGCGGGGCTCACAGTGGCAGCTGCGCGAATCGCCCGCTTGCACGGCCTGCCCGGCTTTGCGATACTGGCGACGACATGCGGTGTGGCGTGATCGTCGTCATGGTGCTGTTCTCGCTGGTTGCTGCGCCGTTCGCAATGGCGCTCGACGGCTGCTCCGGCATGGGCACGACATGCGGTACGTCGTGTTCCGCCCCGTGCATCTCGGTATCCGCGACGGCGAGCGATCTCCACTTGACCTCGGTGGGAGGTCTCGCGCCGATCCCGCTGCCACGCGTCCCAGCCACCGCACTTAAGACTCTCGACGCCCCTCCGAAGTCGCCTTTCCTCGCCTAGTTCGTAGCGCTCCGTCGTCACCGTAGATCGCTCGTCGCTTCGACGGCGTAGGTCTTTGGGTCGACGCCCCGGGTCGAAGTGCCCGGGAATATCGACGCGGGGAGCGCTAGGACGCCCGATGTCTGATCAGAACTCAGCGGAATGGCGCACAAAAGGAGGATCTCGATGAAGACGACAACCTTTTCACTGTTGTCCGCGTTTGCCTTGTCAGCCCTCGTTCTGGGTCCAGTGGTCATGGCAGCGGAGCCGAACAAGTCTGCCGCCCCGAAGACAGGCGAGCCGACGAAGGACGCAGCGACGACGTGCATGGTGGACACGATGCAGGGTTTCGGGACGACAGAAGAGGGCAGCAAGGCCATGCAGGAGTTCATGCAGTCGCCCAAGGGCGCTCGGGCGATGACCAACATGATGGAGATGGCACGGCGCATGGGTAACGGCGACCTCATGCTCGGCATGACAAAGATGATGGAGATGATGGGCGGCCAGGGCGGAATGATGGGCGGCCAAGCCACTCCAGGGACTCATCAGCCGAAATAAGGTCTGCGACGAATGACCACCGAGGAGGGGAAGTGATGGCAACTATGAACGAGAAAACAACCGTGACGGGACGCCATTGCGCGTACTGCGGCCATGTCGTGACCGATGACACGCCACCAATCGAGCGCTTTGGCGAGCAGTTTTGCTCGGAGGCCCATGCGGAAGAGTTCGTCGCCGGAGTACGAACCGCGCGGATCCAGGCTGCCGCACGAGCCGAGACGTCGGCATCGGGATGTGCCTCTTCGCCGGCCGGGCAGCGGACGTGGAGGGACTATCTGAAGCAAGCCGCGTGCTGGGGCGCGCCGCTTCTGCTACTCCTGGCGATCCCGCTGTTCTGGAGCGGCAGCGCGACCGCTGCCACCGGCGGCTCGATCCTCAGCGTGCTGGCGCTGCTCGCCTGTCCGCTGGGGATGTTCTTCATGATGCGGGCAATGGGCAACATGGGCCATGGCGGATAGCCACGTGCGAAGGACGGCGCGGATTCACACGATCAGCACGGCCGCTGAATACAAGGAGCGAACCGCTATGACAAGGAGGCTTACGATCATCGCGGCCGTCGCGGCCGTTGTCGCCGCGTACAGTTCAGCGAGGGCCGAGGAGATTCATCAAGGCCCGGAGGCCTTTGAGCACGTGCATGCGCTCGCATTCGATGCTGCCGCGCGCTCGCTCTGGCTCGGCGCGCATGCGGGGTTGTTCCGGAGTGAGGATGGCGGCCGAACCTGGACGAAGGTCACCCTGCCCGTCAAGCATGACGCTCCCGACATCATGGGAGTCACGCCAGACCCGCGCGACGCAGGCGTCGTCTACGTCGCGACGCACGAGGCGGGCGTGCTCAAGACCACCGATAGCGGCCGGAGCTGGTCGGAAGCCAACAGCGGCCTGGGTGGTCACGACGTGCACGGGCTGGCCGTCGATCCGAACGCGGCGACCAAGCTCCATGCGCTCGTGCGCGACAAAAATCAAGGCGTCTATCGGACCACAAATGGCGGCCAGAAGTGGGTCCGGGTCGACGATGGGCCGGGAGGCGAAACCAAAGTCCTCGCGTCGGTCAACCTCGCGACGGGCATGGGCGGCATTTACCTCTATGCCGGGACGGCGGACGGGCTTCAGCGTAACCCCGACTGCTTCTGAGGCTGGAAGGCGGTGGGCGGTCTGCCCACGAGCACGGTCAACGGGTTCGCCGTCGACCCCTCGAACGCGAAGGTGATGTATGTCGCCATGCGCGATGGCATCTTCCGCACCGACAACGGCGGGTGGACATGGACGACGGTGGCCAACGGTCCGAAGAACGTCAGCGCTGTCGCCGTGAACCCAAAGAAGCCCACCGAGATCTACGCAGCGACGATGGACGGCACGATCGTTCGTAGCACCGACGGGGGTGCCCAGTGGAACGCCGTGCGCTGAGCGTGGCAATCGTCGCTGGGAGCCTCCTGTTCTCAGGGCTGCTCGCCGCTAGCGCGGGGGCCGCGGATCCCCTCGAGGCCATGGGCGTCCTTCGTCCGGCTGCGCCAGAGCCTCCACCGGACATCGCGTTCACCACGATGGATGGACGCGAAGTTCGTATTCGGGGGCTCCGCGGCAAGCCGATCCTCCTCGGCTTCTTTACGACGTGGTGACCGAATTGCCGGCGGGAGGCTCCCGCCAAGGCGGCGCTCCACGAGCAGTTCGAGCCGCGCGGCCTCGAGATCGTAAGCGTCTCCTTGCAGGAGAAGGCTGAGGTGGTAGAGCACTGCGAGGATTTCGGAATCCGGTTTCCGGTCTGGATCGATCGCACCGAGCAGGGCCCTGTCGCGTTCGGCGTGCGGGGCCATCCGAATACCGTGCTCATCGATCGGGCCGGAAGGATCGTGGGACGGATCCTCGGCGAGCGCGACTGGCGCACCCAGGAGGCGAACCAGCTCGTCGAATGGCTACTGAGGGAAGATCGGGAACCCATGAGGACTACGTCGTGAGACGGCGGCTTGTCGTTGCCGTCGCGGTGTTGACACCGGCGCTCGCCGTTCTGGCTCTCCTCGCGTACGGCTTTAGTCGTGAGCCGAAGGACATCCCCTCGCCTCTTCTCGGGCGCCCGGCACCCACCTTTTCGCTCACGCTCTTCGACGGCTCGACACTCCGCCTTGAGGACCTTCGGGGCAAGGTCGTGTTCCTCAACTTCTGGGCATCGTGGTGTCCGCCGTGCCGCACCGAGGCACCGGTCCTCGAAGAAGCGTGGCGGAAGTTCAAGGACTCGAACGTCGTATTCGTGGGCATCGATACCCAGGACAAAGAAGAGGCGGCGCGAGAGTTCCTCGACGAGTTCTCGATCACCTACCCGAACGGCCGAGATCCGGGCGGCAAGATCGCCATCGACTACGGGATTTGGGGCCTGCCGGAGAGTTTCTTCATCGATGGCGCAGGACGTATTACGTACAAGCACGTCGGCGCGATCGGGTGGGACACAATGACTGCGAAGATCGGCGAGGCGAGTAAGGGTGCCGTGAGCAGCGGCGAAGGCCGCGGCGAATATCAGTCAACCCGATAGGGGGGATGAGAATTGATCGACCGACGAACGTTCCTGTACGGAGCAGCTGTGATGGCTGGTGCCCTCGTCGCAGCCCGGCCGTCAGTGGCCGGGCCGGTGACCACGGACGCGATCGGCGATCAGGTGCAGAGGCTGCCGAAAGGGCAGCTCCCCGACTTCGCAGGGCCGAATCTGCCTGATATTCGCCGGCTTTATACCTACGCCGTGGAGCATGGTGACGAGCTGCAGTACATCCCGTGCACCTGCGGCTGCGCGCGGTTCGGTCACAAGAGCAACCGCGACTGCTACATCAAGGCCTTCAACAACGACGGGACGCTGACCTTCACCAGCCACGCCGCGACGTGAACGGTCTGCCTGGACATCACGCGTGACGTGATGGCGATGCGACACGCGGGCAAGCCGCTGACGGAAGTGCGAAAGGCGATCGACGCGAAGTATCGCGGCATCCCGACGCCAACGCCGTATCCACGGGGGTAAGGTGAACGCGCTCGTTCTCGCGTGGTACGGGTGGCTGAGCGGACTGACGCAGGGCACCGTTGTGACGGTGCAGGGGTGGGCGGACCATCTTCAGCTGCCGCTCGTGACCGTGGTCCTCCTCGGGCTCATCGGCGCCGCCTCACCCCGCCAGCTCACCACGAATCTCAGCGCGCTGGCGTATGCCTCAGCACAGTCGGCTCGTGGGCGGCCATTCCTGCTCGGCATCGCCTACGCGGCGGGCAAGGTATCGGTCTATACGCTCGTGGGAGCGCTGGTGATCCTGGCCGGGCTGCGGCTCGAGGCCGTGTCGATTCCAGTGGTGCAGGTTGCCCGCAAGGCGCTCGGCCCCCTGATGGTCCTCATCGGTCTCGGCATGGTGGGGCTGATTCGGCCCAAGACGACGGTGGGACAGGGGGTGGCCGCGAGGCTGCGTGGGCGCTTCACTCGCCAAGGACTCGCCGGCGCCTACCTCCTCGGCGTCGCGTTCTCGTTCGCGTTCTGTCCGACCCTTTTCTGGCTCTTCTTCGGCTTGACGCTGCCCCTCGCCCTCGGGAGCTCGGGTGGCTGGACGTTCCCCGCGCTCTTCGCCCTCGGCTCGTCGCTTCCGCTTCTCGCCGTTACGGGCGTCGTGGCGGCCGGCTTCGATGCGCTGGAAGCGGTCATGGGACGGCTGCGACGCATCGATCGACCGCTGCGCGTCGGGGCCGGAGCAATACTGGTCGTCGCCGGCGTTCACGACACGCTCGTGTATTGGTTGCTCTAGCGATGCGTCCCCGTAATGTCTGGGGCGGCCTCGGGCTTAGCATCGCGGCGGTTGCCATCCTCGCCGCCTGGGGTGTTCACGCGTCGCGGTCGTCGGCGCCGCCGGCGGAGGTGAGCCTTGAACGTCTGGACCGTTACGGGCACGTGCCGCCGTTCTCGCTGACCGAGCGCTCCGGGCGCCGGATCCGGCGCGATGACCTCCTCGGTCACGTCGCGGTGATCGACTTCATCTATACCGAGTGCACCGAGACGTGCCCGACGCAGAGCCTGCAGCTCGCCCAACTGCAGAAGGAATTCGCAGCGGCCAGCGACCTGCGCCTCCTTTCGATCAGCATCGATCCGCGGCACGACACCCCCGCGGTGCTCGCGCGCTACGCGGCACGCTATGGTGCCGACGATCGCTGGTGGTTCCTCACCGGCGACCAGCACGAGATCTACTGCCTAGCAAGGGACGGGTTTCATTTGAGCGTCGTCGACTCTTCGGCGACGCAATCGCCGGCGTGCGGCAGCGCATTCCGGTTCGGGCCCGCGCCGGCCTGGGCCTCTCATGGATCGAAGGGTCTGATCATGCATAGCGCCCGACTAGTGCTGATCGATCGAGCCGCCGAAATTCGTGCGTATCACCTCGCGACCGAACCGGACTCGATCCCCAGATTAAAGGCCAACCTGCGCCGGCTCCTCGCCGAGCGCGGTTGATAAGAGGACCGGCGATGCTTTCACGACGCGCGTTCGTCACGACAGCGACGAAGCTTGCGCTCGGCGGAGCGGCGGTGGTCGCTTCGACCACGAAGCTCGGTCTCCGTCGCACGGCCGTGCTTGCCGCCACGGAGGGTGGCGTCCGCACGATCCGCCTCGAGGCCAGCGAGGTGCAGTGGGAGCTCGCGCCCGGCAAGACGATCAAAGCCATGACGTACAACGGCCAGGTCCCTGGCCCCACCATTCGCGCGCGCGAGGGCGAGCGGCTGCGCATCACCCTGAAGAACTCGCTATCCGAGCCGACCACGATCCACTGGCACGGCCTGGACGTCCCGAACGCCATGGACGGCGTCCCCGGTCTGACGCAGGAGCCAGTGCAGCCCGGCGAGACGTTCACATACGAATTCGAGGCGCGGCCGGCGGGCACCCGTTGGTATCACACGCACTTCGACGAGCACCGCCAGATCGATCTCGGTCTCACCGCGCCGCTCATCATCGAGCCGGCGGCGGCGGAGCCGATGGCATACGACCGCGAGGTCACGCTGGTTCTCGACGATTGGGCGACGGGCACCGGCCGACCGGTTCCCGCGACGAACGCCGGCACCGCGGGAGGGCGCGGGAGCGCAGGCGGGATGATGAGCGGCGGCGGGATGGGCGGGATGATGGGCGGTCGCGGCATGGGCGGCATGATGCGTAACGCGGACGAGCCCGCGTACGACGTCATGACGATCAACGGCAAGACGTATCCCGCCACGGAGCCGCTGCGTGTGAAAAAGGGCGAGCGCGTGCGGCTGCGCATCGTGAACGCGAGCGCTGCGCACACCCATGTCGTGCGCCTCGCCGGGCACCGGCTACGCGTCACCCATACCGACGGCAACCCGCTGCAGGCGCCGGTCGAAGTGGACGCGCTGCCGATCGCGCCCTCCGAGCGCTACGACGCGGTGCTGGTCGCCGATCGTCCTGGCGCCTGGTTTCTCCACTGCACGCAGCCAGGCCACATCGATGCCGGCGAGCGAATGCTCGTGATCTACCAAGAGCACGTGCAAGCGCGTCCCCCCGAGATTGAGGGTGGCACCACCGGTCTCGCCGTCTGGGACTACTCCCTCGGACATGGCCGCCCCGTCCTTCCTCGAGCTAGCAGCCGAGACCCCCGCACGTTCGTGATGACACTGAACGGCGGCATGATGGGGAGTGACGTCTGGACCATCAACGGCAAGCGCTACCCCCACACCGATCCCGCGACGTGCAAGAAGGGCGAGCGGGCGCGGGTCGTGCTCCGCAATATGAGCATGGAAGCGCACCCGATGCACCTGCACGGCCAGTCCTTCCGCCTGCTATCCGCTAACGGCACTCGCTACGCCGAGCCACTCGTCAAGGACGTCGTCGACGTCGAGCCCCACATGGGCTCGGCGCTCATCGAGCTCGTCGCTCACAACCCCGGCGACTGGTTCTTCCACTGCCACAAGCCGATGCACATGATGGGCGGCATGATCGCGCTCGTGAAGGTCGGGTAGTGCGCGGCGTCGAGCAGATCCCCTGGCTCTACGAGATCATCTGCTCGCTGTACGAGTGGAGCGGGCTCGCGGAATGGCTTCGACACGGTGTTGAGCGGTCTCGTCTTCTGCAGCGTTGGAGACCCGCCACGCGGCCTCGCGGAGGCGAAGCGGGTGCTACGACTCGGCGGCCAGCTGCGCATGCTCGAGCACGTCTGCTCCCGCGTTCCGTGGCGCGCCCGGCTGCAGGACGTCATCCAGCCGATCTGGACGTGGGCGGCCGGGGGATGCCATCCCAACCGTGACACCGAGGCGGCCGTCGAGCGGGCGGGGTTCCGGATCGAGCCTGAGGGGCGCCGAGCGGAGGGTACGAACCGCTGCTTCGCGGCCCGCATTGCGCTCTCAGTTCTCTTGGCGAGCGTCCTCGTTACCGCACACGTCTCAGTGGCCTTCGCCGGTGATCCGTTTGCGGATCTCGACCTGATTCGGCCACGCCAAGCAACGCCGGCTCCGGACTTCACGGTGCCGCAGTTAGGGTCGGGCTCGGTGACGCTGAAGGATCTGCGGGGCAGCCTGGTCTTTTTGAACTTCTGGGCAACGTGGTGTCCGCCGTGCAAGCAGGAGATGCCGTCGATGGAGCGGCTGTACCGCCGTCACAAGGATCAGGGCTTCACGATCGTGGCGATCTCCATCGATGCCAACGGCGTTGATCAGGTGGCGACGTTCGTGAAGAACCTAAGCCTGACATTTCCGATCGGACTCGACTCGAAGCTCGAGGTGGCGAACCGCTATACAGTCCGGGCGCTGCCGTCAAGCTTCCTCGTCGACAGGAACGGCAAGATGGTTGCGGTGGCTCTCGGGCCGCGCGACTGGGACGGCACCGCGGCGCACGCAATCGTGGAGAGTCTGCTCAAGTGAGCGAGGCTCCATACTTCAGGCAGTTATCGTCCCGCTCCGAGGAAGCCGGCTGATGGCGGCACGCTGCACATGTGTGCTCCGTCCAGGCTTACCTCCCGACCCGATTGTCGAGGCCTTCCGGCAAGGCCTTCCAAATGGCTGAGCTACCCGACCGACCAACCCCCCACGATGAGGTTCTGTCGGTTTTGGCGGGTACCTGGCGGGGGAGTTGAGCGCCTGGAAGGGACAGGCCGCTGCGCGTCTCGCCTACCCCGCCAAGCATCCCGCCGCATTGCGTCATGACATCGGCAAGCGGATGACGGGCACCGGCCGACGCGGTTTTCCCTGATCTCGCCCCTGATCTAACAGGGCCCTCCGGCGCCCATCGTCAAGCGCGTGCCAGGCGCGACAGCCGCTCAGGCGGCATAGGGCAGTGGATCGGCGAGGCCGGCTTCCGCGAAGCCTTTCCGCCTCAGCGCGCAGCTATCGCAGCTTCCGCAGGCGCGACCGTCGGGAGTCGGCTCGTAGCAGGACCAGGTGAGCGAGAAATCGACGCCCAGGGCATGGCCGGTCCGGATGATCTCGGCCTTGGTCATCCGGATCAGTGGCGTGTGGACCGTGAACCGGCTCTTGCCCTCCACCCCGGCCTTCGTGGCCAGATTCGCCATGCGCTCGAAGGCCTCGACGTACTCGGGACGGCAGTCCGGATAGCCCGAGTAGTCGAGAGCGTTCGCGCCGAAGAACACATCCTCGGCGCCGAGGACCTCGGCCCAGGCCAGCGCGTGGGCGAGGAAGATCGTATTCCGGGCCGGCACGTAGGTGACGGGGATTCCGGTCCCGATCTCTTCCAGGCCCCGTCCCTTCGGCACGGCGATGTCTGCGGTCAGGGCGGAGCCTCCGATCCGCTGGAGGTCCAAGGTCAGGATCAAATGTTTCTTCGCGCCGAGCGCCGCCGCCACGCGCCTGGCGGCGTCCAGCTCCCGGCTGTGACGTTGGCCATAGGCGAAGGAAAGCGCGTACGACACGTAATCCTGGCTCCGGGCGATCGCAAAGGCGGTCGAGGAATCCACGCCACCCGAGAGCAGCACCACCGCCGGCTTCATCTCACACCCCCCGCCTCGCGCCCCACAGCAGAATGTGAAGTCGTGGGGAATACCGGAAGCCGTGGCGCCGACACTCCTCCACGATCCAGAGCGAGCGTTCGAGCAGTTCTTCCCGCCGGATGCCCTCGGGCATGAGAAGGATTCGGTCGCGGGGCAAGACGAACCGCTCCATGAGCCGCAGCACCTCGGCGACATCGCCCGGCTCCACCACGACGAACTTCCACCAGGCGTTCCGGCCGAGAAAGCCCCGGATGGCTTCCGGATTGATCCGTGTCGCCTTGGCCACGCCCGAATGCGCGAGCTTCAGCGAGACGTTCCACTGGTCCACAGCGACCGAGGGTGGCGGGAGGATGCCCGAGGTCTCGACTTCTACGGTGAAGCCACGGGACTTCAAGGCGTCCACGAGCGGAACGAACAGCGACGATTCGAGCGGCTCCCCGCCGGTGACGACCGCGCGCCGGCACGGAAAGGCCGCGGCTTCCTCGATCAGCGCCTCGAGCGTCGCCTGATGCCCGCCCGCAGGGTCCCAGGAGTACTTCGTGTCGCACCAGCGACATCCCACCGAGCAGCCCTGGAGGCGGATGAAGACGGCGGGCGCGCCGGCAGTGACACCCTCGCCCTGGATGGAGAAGAAGGTCTCTGCGATGCGGCCGGCGGTCGCGGGAGTCGATGGGCTTCCAATCATCACGCGTTCGAGCATACATGCGTTGGCGAGCAGCGAGGACGCCGGCGCGTGCTAGTCTGGCGCCCATGCGACTCGGCATCGTGACCAGCATCCCGTGGCTGCCGAACAAGAGCCAAGTCCCTCCCTGTCGATAGCCGTGACACCCTGTTGAGGACGATCTCGTGGGTGATACAGGAGATTGACACAAACGTCTCGAATGTGGCGACCCGAACGAAGGGGATCGTCCAGTTCCAGCCAGGCTCATGAAGATGCTCCCCGTGCATGTTCCGTGCGGGGACCGAGCGAAGACCGCAGAGAGTACCGCAAGGATTCAAGCCTCGTTATGCGGTCGTCCAGCCAGAATCGCCAAGCCGCACCGCAGATGGGCGGTGCCAGGAGGCCGGGGGCGCCCGTGTGCGTGTATCTGGCCATCGGCGCGATCATGAGCTTCCGGTGTTTCTCGGTGACATCGGCGACGGCGTCGGTGATGGCAGATCCGTACGGGCCGAGCACCGCATCGACCTTGTCCTCTGCAATGAGCTTCTCGTAAAGGCGGCCGGCGGTCTTCTCATCGGAGCCATCGTCGTAGATCACGAACTCGATAGGACGTCCAAGAACTCCGCCTTGCGCGTTCACATGCTTTTGGCACAGCAGGTATCCCTCGCGTCCGTAGCCGCCCTGGACGGAATACTGTTTCCCCGTGATCGATAGGGAGACGCCGAGCCGGATCGGCTGCTGGGCCATGCTCGGCGACGCTCCGATAACGAGCACGCCGCCCGATCACTGGGTCTGGGTTGCGGCGCTGCCACCAGTCCGACCAACTCCACCTTCGTCAGGCAGGCATGGCGACCTTCTTCAGGAGTTCGAGTTCATCGAGAACTCTCCCGACCCCCAGGGCCACGCAGGACATCGGGTCCTGGGCGACCCTCACGGGAAGTTGGGTTTCCTTCCCGAGCAGCCGGCCCAGCCCGCGAATGAGGCCACCACCGCCGGTGATGACGATGCCCGTATCGACGATATCCGCGGCCAGTTCTGGGGGGGTCTGCTCGAGACAGGTGCGCACCGTCTCGACAATGGTCATCACCGAGTCGCGAAGCGCCTCCCGAATTTCGTCCTCAGTGAGGACGACGGCCTTCGGGAAGCCATCGACGAGATCCCGGCCTTTCACTTCCATGGTGCGCTGGTCACCCTCCCCAGGGTAGGCCGACCCGAGGTTGATCTTGATCTCCTCGGCCTGACGCTCGCCAATCAGGAGGTTATAGTGCTTCCGAATGTGCTGCAGGATCGCCTCGTCCATCTTGTCGCCCGCGATCCGCACCGACTTGCAGTAGATGACCCCCGCCAGGGAAATCACCGCCACCTCGGTGGTCCCGCCGCCGATGTCGACGATCAAATTGCCGCCCGGCTCCTGAATCGGTAGCCCGGCCCCCATCGCCGCCGCGACAGGCTGCTCAACGAGATACACTGCGCGTGCCCCGGCGTGCATCGCGGCGTCGCGGACGGCCCGCCGCTCGACTTGCGTGATGCCCGAGGGGACCCCCACCACGACCCGTGGTCGAAGGATCGTGCGATGCCACCGATGCGTCAGCGAAATGAAGTAGCCCAGCATCCTTTCTGTGATATCGAAATCCGCGATCACCCCGTCCTTCAACGGCCGAACGGTGCGGATGTTGCCGGGCGTGCGCCCGAGCATCGCCTTCGCTTCCCGCCCCACGGCGAGGATGGACTGGTCAGCCTCATGAATCGCCACGACAGAGGGTTCATTGATGACAATACCCTCGCCTCGGACGAACACCAGCGTATTCGCCGTGCCCAGGTCGATCGCGAGGTCATCCGAGAATTTCTCGGCCCACCTCTTGAACAACATCACACCCCTCGATAGCTCCCAGATCTACCACGTTCCCCGTCGAGGCTCCAGTCCTGCTGAGCCACCGGCCCTCGTGTCAGGCCGTGACGTGTTCGGCACAGATAGGGAGGACAGTTCTATTTAGCAGCGGCAAGCTGGCCGAGAGCCACTTGACGCGGCGCCTGTTTGGGCAGATCCTCCGGCACATCGAGCGACTCACGTGGCGTCCCGCTCGTCGTCTCACTCCCTCCGTGGGCCGTCCGCTCGATCAGGTCGGGGGCAATCCCGGCGGGAGTGTCTCTGAGGGCGGCACTCAGGGTGGCGCCTCGGGGGAGGAGCAATCCCGAAAAGGATCCCTGTCATCGATTCCGCATGGGCGGCCCGGCAGGTTGGAGAGCGTGCGGCTCGCTTAGCAGCATAGGAGGAAGGAGAAATGGCTCCATATCGGAAATGCCGGTAAAAGGCTGAGGCCAGGAAAATGCCGAAGAAGAAGAAAACTCGCGTCGTGCTCGGGAAGAAGGGCTACGTGAAGCAACCGATGAGGCTCGTCGATCGCCCGAGCACGCATAGCCTCACGAACCCGCGAGCAGTCGAGCGCTATCTGGACGCGATGACGCTTCACCACGCGCTGATTCTGGCGGACAAATGATTTCGCGATGCACGGTCAGCAACGCAGGAGTCCCGAGAAAGCCCTCCTGTCACCTATTCCGCACCGGCGGAACGGCAGGTTGGCGAGCGTGCGGCTTGGTCAGCCGCATAGGTCTATAGCGGAAATCCCGGCTGAAACCCAGATGAAACGCCGGATCTTCGGCCTCGAGAACGAGTACGGTCTCACCTGCACCCTGAACGGCCAGCGTCAACTGTCGCCCGACAACGTCGCGCGGTACCTCTTCGAGAAGGTCATCCCCGGGGCCCGCAACGCGAACGTCTTCCTCGAGAACGGCGCGCGCCTCTACCTCGACACCGGGTTCCACCCCGAGTACGCGACGCCCGAGTGCGATGACGTCGCCGAGCTCGTCAGCCACGACAAGGCGGGCGAGCGGATTGTCGAGGACCTCCGGCACCAGGCGGAGAAGCGCCTGCGCGAGGACGGGCTGTCCGGAGACATCCTCCTCTTCAAGAACAACACCGACTCGGCGGGCAACAGCTACGGCTGCCACGAGAACTACCTCGTGAGCCGTGACGTGTCATTTCAGCGCCTGGCCGTGGCGCTCATCCCCTTCTTCGTGACCCGCCAGATCTTCGCGGGCGCGGGCAAGGTGCTCCAGACGCCGCGGGGCTTCCACTACTGCCTCTCGCAGCGCGCCCAGCACATCTGCCAGGAGATCTCGGGCTCCACGACCTCGGCGCGCTCGATCATCAACACGCGCGACGAGCCGCACGC
>WNGB01009564.1_pt1 | contig 14654 bp, 13 predicted proteins | sample 5400681 | NCBI WGS metagenome assembly WNGB01 (sample SAMN13153367, study PRJNA577476) | soil metagenome | isolation source: 115 cm soil or saprolite under grassland replicate 2 | place: USA:California | collected 2016-06-15
CACGCATGACGGGCCAATGGCTGAGGCGCGGGTGGCGGGGGAGGTACCGAACCTCGGCCTGCAGCCGGTCGAGATCCGGATGGCGCGGTCCCCCCTCCGCCGCCAGGAGCGAGTCGATCAGGATCCGCTCGCCCAGTCTCTCCAGCGACAGGATCTCCCGAAGGACGAACGTCTCCGACAGTCGGGGAAAGCGCTTCAACACGTACAGGACCGGATCCGCGCCCGCCCGTCCGTTCGCTGCGGCGCTCCCTGGACCGGTCCGTTCGCCCATCACCCGATGACTTCCCTGCGGCCCAAGGGATCCGGCTTCCTCGAGGATTCTCGGTTCGGAGTCTCTGCCCACTCCGGCGGGAGGAACCCATTCACGGACAGATCGATCGAGGCTTCACGCTCCGATTGCAGCCCTGCCTGCAGCGCGGCTACGCGCGCGTACTCGCCGCTCGCCCGTAACAGGGCGGCGTGGGACCCCTCCTCGACGATCTGGCCGCCTTTGAGCACGACCACCCGGTCCGCACGACGAATGGTGGACAGCCGATGCGCGATCACCACGGTGGTGCGATCCAGCATCAGGTTGCGGAGCGCATCCACCACGAATGACTCCGCGCCCGCGTCGAGCGCGCTGGTGGGCTCGTCCAGGATCAGGATGGGCGCCCCGCGGACGATGGCTCGAGCGATTGCGATGCGCTGCCGCTGACCGCCCGACAGGTTGGCCCCGCGCTCGCCGAGCATGGTCTCCGCGCCGTTGGGGAGCCGTGAGGCGAACTCATCCACTAGGGCCAGCTCGATGGCCCGTCGGACGTCCTTGCCACTGGCCCCGCGCCGGCCGCAGGCCACGTTGTCCCACAGCGTGCCTCGGAACAGCACCGTGTCCTGCAGCACCAGCCCGATCTGACCCCGAAGGGACGCTAGGGTGTAGTCGCGGATGTCCCGCTCGTCGATCCGGACGGCTCCGCGCTGGGGGTCGTAGAAGCGCGGGATGAGCGAGACCATGGTGCTCTTCCCCGCGCCGGTGTGGCCCACCAGCGCCACCGTCTCCCCTGGCTCGATGGAAAGATCGATGCCTTTCAGCACCGGCTCCCTGCCGTACGAGAACGACACGTCGTCGAACCGGACGGCGCCCCGAAACGCGGGAGCGGCCACGGCGTGCGGAGCGTCCTGGACGTCGGGAGACTCCGACAGGATCCCCTGTACTCGCTCGGCCGACACGATGCCCCGGCTGGTGACGTATCCGAGCTTGGCCAGATTTCTAACCGGCTTGAACAGCGAGGCCACGTAGGACATGAACACCAGCAGGAGTCCGAGGCTCAGGGTGCCCGACAGGACCCGGTTGGCCCCGAACCAGAACACGATGGCCGTGGATACCGCCGCGGCAATGTCGACCGCCGGGCTGAGGCGGGCCTGTTGCCGAACGGCCTCGAGGGTGGCGGCCAGGCTCGCCCTGTTGAGGTTCCGGAACTGGGACTGCGACCGCTCCTCGAGCGAGAAGGCCTGGACCACTTGAATGGCGCCCAGCGTCTCGGTCGTGGCCGCGGCAGCCTCTCCTCCCAGGCGCCTGGCCCGGCGCGTGGCCTCCTTGAGCTGGAGGGTGGAGCGGTACACCGTGACCGCAAGCAAGGGGAAGGCTCCGAGCGAGAGGGCGGCGAACACGGGATCCACCACGAACATCACTGTCACCATTCCCCCGATGAGCAGGATGTTCGGCAGGAGGATGGCCAGGGACTGCACCATCATGTCCTGGATCCGGTCGACGTCGCCGCTGACGCGCGAGGCCAGGTCGCCGACCTGGTGCTCGCCGTGGTACCGGAGGGAAAGAGCCTGCAGGTGTGCAAAAAGCGACTCCCGGATGTCGTTCCCCAAGCGTTCGCCGGTTCCCGCCATGAGCGTCGTCGACCGGTAGTCCGTCAAGGCCGACAGTCCCACGATCACCAGGAGCATGATCACTGCGACTGCCAGGAGAACCTTCGGCGAGCCGGCGAACTGGTCCAGCAGGGGCAGACCCACTGTTGCCCGGTGGCCCGGGGCCTTCAGTACGTCATCCACCACCACCTTCAGCGGCCAGGGCTGGGCCACGGCGAGGCCCGTGGTGGCGATCTCCAGCAGCGCCCCGAGCGCTAGGGCCCGCCAGTAGGGCCGAAGATGCCTGCGGAATGCCAGGAAGACCCGAATCACGTCGCAATCACTCCCCTTGCCACTCGGCCCATCACGCGGCCCTCACCCCTTCGGCTACGCGCCTGATCCACGCCGCGGCCCGATCGGCGCCACGCATGTCGATCCCCGACCGGGTAACCGTGGCCGGGCTTATCGTTCTCGGCCCGTTCAGCAGGCGCACCAGGTCTTCGGGGGAAGCGTCGGGTTCGACCACGTCAACCAGCCCCAGGCCGGCCAGCCTTTCGGCCCGGATTGCCTGCTCCCGGCGAGGATGCCGCCGGGGAACGAGCACCGAGCGGTGTCCCGCCAGAATCGCTTCGAACGTGGAGTTGTACCCGGCCATCTGGACCACCGCACCGGCACGGGCGAATAGGGCGCCGCAATCGCTCATCCCCTGGTGGACTTTCAGCCGTCCGTCAAGCGAATGTGCAGCGCGTCGGACAGCGTTTGCGACGCCAAACGGCCCGACTGCCATTTCGCCCCGCCAATAGCGCTGGCGAAGAAGCGCCTGCGTCGCCAGGCGAAACACGGCCTCGCCGTCTCCCCCGCCGCCCGCCACCGCGGCCAGCAGGCGTGAGTCTCGCGCACCGGGAGCCGGGGAGTCCACCACCCATCCACAATAGGCGGGTGGAACCTGAAGGCCATATTCCTCCTGGTGGTCGCAGAACCAGCGAGCCCCATAGACCAGGACCTCGGCGAAAAGGGTCGGGACCTCGGCCCAGTCCTGGCGTTTCATCTCATCGGAGATGACTGCCGGGTCGTCCAGGATGTCCCGAAGCCCGAGCACGAGAGCCGAACCCCGGCGGGCTGCCATCTCCAGGCCCTCTCGAAGCTCGCCGACGGTGCCGAAGGGATGGCGATCCACCACCACGACGTGAGGGCGGACCCTATCAACCGTCTCCGAGAAGATGGCCGCTCGTCGGGCCACTGCCTCTTCAAAGCTCATCTCGAGCGGGCGGTAGCGGCCCTGGCCGTCCTTCAGCAGCGGGGGAACCCGTACGACGCGCCGGCCCCATCGTTCCAACCACGCGGGCCTGTTGGGCACCCCGGTCACCAGAGTCACCGAGGCATTCGGCTCGGCTCGCTGGAGGGCCTGGGCGATGACGCTGTTGCGCCGCACGTGCCCCAGCCCGTACCCATCGTGCGAGAAGAACAGGTAGCGGCCCATGGTCGCTAGGAAGCCCTGCGGCCAGCGACCGCGTGCGGCTCGTCGTCAGGGGTCTCCAACGAGCTGCTCTCTTCGGTGGCGCCGTGAGCATGCCCCTCGACGGCTCGACCGCGGCCTTCCGTGACGGCTCCGCGGCCTATTCCTTCATATACGAATCCGGCGCGGGTAGCCGCGTAGGGATGGAAGGCGTTTCGTCCATCCACCAGGACGTTGCCGCGCATTCGGCTCCGCAGCTCGACTAGGTCCAGCTTGCGAAGCTCTGGCCAATCGGTCACCACGACCACGGCGTCCGCGCGGTCGGCCGCCTCGAACGGGTCGTCGGTCACGCCGACGGTCGGCATGTCCGGGATGCCGCGGACCACAGGATCGAACGCTGTGATGAACGCCCCGCGCATCCGCAGGCTCCGGGCGAGCTTCACGGCGGGCGCCTCCCGCAGATCGTCCGTTCCGGGCTTGAAAGACAGTCCGAACAGGGCCACGTGCGCCCCCGCCAGATCGATGTGCCGCATCAGCTTGGCGATGACTGCGTCGCGCTGCCGTCCGTTGACGTCGCGAACAGCCTCCAGCAACTGGGGCTCGTACCCGACGTCGCGCGCCGCCACGATCAGCGCATCCAGGTCCTTGGCGAAGCAGGACCCGCCCCACCCCAGCCCGGCCTGCAGGAAATCAGGCCCGATCCGGTGATCCAGCCCCATGACTCTGGCCACCTCGGCCACATCGGCGCCCACCCGGTCGCAGATGTTTGCTATCTCGTTGATGAAGCTCACCTTCGCGGCGAGGAATGCGTTGGCGGCGTACTTGGCCGCCTCAGCCACCGCCCGGGTAGTACGAAAAAGCACCGGCCGGCAGCATTCGTCGGCCCCCGGGAATTGCTGGTCCAAAATGGGGCGATAGACGCGGACCACGGCGTCCACAGCGCACTCGTCTCCGCCGAGGACGATCCGGTCGGGGTGAAGGAAGTCCTTCACCCCACACCCCTGGCGGAGGAACTCCGGGTTCGAGACCACTGATGTGGCCTGCGCGGGGGTACACGCCGGCGGCCTCGCTCACGAGCGCACGTAGCCACGCGTTCGTGCCGACGGGAACCGTGGTCTTGATCACGAGGACGTGATCGGGGCGAAGCCAGGGGGCGAGCGCCCGGCCGGCTAATTCGAGCGGGCACAGGTCCACCGACCCTCCTGGGCGCGACGGCGAGCCGACGCAGAGGAACACCACCCGGGATCTCGTCACGGCCTGCTCAGGGCGGTCCGTGAAAGTCAGCGTCCGTCGCTGGAGGCCGCAGTCGAGCAGCTCGTCCAGGCCGGGCTCGTGGAACGGGGCCCGCCCCGAGCGGAGTGCTTCGAGTTTGGCCGAGTCGGTCTCCAATCCGATTACCTCGTGCCCAATGAAGGCGAGGCTCGCCGCAACGACGGTTCCGACGTAGCCGTTGCCGACCACGCAGACGGATGGGATATCGTCTGCTCGCGTCATATCCGGCTGATGAGTGGCGCGTTGAGTGAAGTGGCCATCGGATCACCCACATGGTGGCCGATAGACTGTTTCAGCCTTGTTCGGACTTCTTTGCACGGGGTAAAGGACAAGTAAGAAGTTCCTCCAGAGAAATCCGCCTCCTGTACGAGAGTGGGCCGTAGCCGCTGAATCGCGGCGGGCGACTATCGGCTGAGGAGTTGTAGCCATACCTCTGCACTCCTTTCCAATCGGGGATCCGCCGCGCCCCCGCTCCGCAGACCAGGTGGGGATCTGATTGTGTCCGCTCCTTCCAGATGGGGAACATCCCCTGGACGGGTGAAACTTCGGGTCACCCGTTAGACCGGTGGCCGGATCAATGTCCTTCGTGGGAGGTTGGATCCCGGGGCACGAGTCATCCCGCCAGCAGCCGGAGCAGCTGGGCTTCGCATCTCCAACTCCACCTTGGCTAGTCCCCGCCCTCGTCATCGCTGTGGTCGTCCTGGTGGTCGTCGTGATCGTCCTGGTGGTCGTCGTGAAAGACGTCGTCAGCATTGCCATCGTCGTGTTCGATCCCGTCGCGGACGTTGTCCTGGGAATCGTCCCCACCAGGAGCAACAAGGCCGTCTCTTCGGCTCGAGGACGCCGCACCGACTGAAGCCATGTCCTGGGCCGGCATCACAGGCTGTCGCCAAGGCGTCGTCGCCTCTGTGCTCTGACTTCCCTCGGCCACCCCGACCTGGACGATGTCCGGCTGCTTCGGGAGTTCGGTCCGGAACGTGGCCAAGGCGAGCCCGGCGCCGAGTGCCGTTGCCGAAGCTACTCCAGCAAGCACACGCTTCCATCGAATCACAGCTCTTCGCCTCCCTCTCCCATGCCTCTGGGTTTGTCCGAGCCCTCGAGGGCCGGTGCCCCACCTCTCCGCCACTGTGCCCAACCTCCCTGAAGAGGCGGTGAGGCCACCGTTAGGAAACGCTCACATCCAGTGGGTGGCGGCTCTGCTGCCGCGTCTTGGGGCAGGTGAGGGCGCCGAACCACTGGCCAGGGTTGGGCGCCGTCCTCGATGCCGGAGGGTGCGTCGCTGCCGGTCGAAGCGGCTCCTCACGCGTGTTCGAAGGCCTCGGGATGGGGCAGGACCTTCGTCGAACTCCCGGTTCACAGCAAGGCAAGGTTTCCGCCTCTCGAGACCCGCACCACGGGGATGCTCGGAACCAGACTCTTTGCCATCTCGGCGATGCATCTCCCGGTCACAAGCTCGATGAGCTTCGGTCGTTCCAGCCGATCGGGCAGCACGGCGAGGTCGACGTCGGTGCAACTCACTGTCTCCTCGTAGTACGACTCGAGGAGCGGCAAGCTAGGCGCCCACACGGCCACGTCCACGCTCGCGAACGCCGCGGCGTCGAGGAAAGCAGCAAGATGCTCCTTTTCCAGCTGACGCGCCTCTTCCGGGGTGAACGGCCCTTGATGGTGCGGCGTGTCGGCCAGGGTCTCCTGGGAGCGATCCACCAGCAGAATGGCGGCACCGGCCAGACGGGCGAGGGATAGAGCCACTCGTTGAGCCCGCCGGTACGCCGGGTCGTGTCTGGCGGCGGCGAGCGTCAGGATGACTCGGGCCCCTCGGACAACTGTGGCGATCCGAGGATGCAGACGGTCCAGGCTGGGGATGGGGGCCAGCAACTCCAGGCCCCGATCAAGCACCGCATCCCCTGAGCGAGGACGCCTCACCCCCGGTCCGAGAGGCCCTGGGGGCCTCACCACGCGATTAGCACCGACCATCGGATCCTCCTTTCTCTCAAGATCGAGGTCTCCGTCACTGCTGCCGAGATCTCCGGCTTCGGGGTCTGACTCACGCGTGCTGCAGCATCCTCCCCACCGTGGCTGAGGAGGCGATGAGGCCTCGGTTAGGAAACACTCACCTTGGTGGAAGCGGAGGAGATGCACTCCGGTGGCAGAGACGTGGGCCTCACCGCACTGCGAAGCGTCTATTGAAGCGTCTATTAAGGAACTCTCACCTTCCGGCCCTGCGTCGGGATGGCCCTGCGGGGTACCTTTGAGTGAGGGTGGTTGAACAGGGCGATCGGAGGGCAGCCATGCCCTATGTGCTGTTGATCGAAGACGACTCCAGGGTTCGAGAGATCGTGGAGCGAGGTCTGGGCGCGCGCGGTTTCGTCGTCTCGACCACCTCGGAGGCAGAGTCTGCACTCGATCTGGTCCGGAAGTTCGACATCGATCTGGTCCTGCTCGATCTCATGCTTCCTCGGAAGCACGGGTTGGAGGTCCTGGAGGAGATCCGGGCGATCAAGCCTCGCCTCCCGGTCGTGGCCCTGACTGCCCTGGACGACATCGGGTCCAAAGTCGGTGGCCTGGAGGCAGGGGTAGATGACTACGTGACCAAGCCTTTCTCCATCGAGGAGCTGGCCGCGCGGATCCACGCCCGGCTGCGGTGGCAGGACGAGGAGGATGGAGCGCTCAAGGCCGGGCCCCTCACGCTGGACCTGGCCGCCCACCGGGCTGCCCTGGACGGTCGGGAAGTGCCTCTGTCGGCCCGCGAACTGGGCCTATTGGCGGCGTTCATGCGTCATCAGGGCCAGGTGCTCTCTCGGACCCAACTTCTCCGCCTGGTGTGGGATCTCGACTTCGATCCCGGGTCGAATGTGGTCGAGGTTTATGTGGCAGCCCTCAGGCGGAAGATCGGCCCGGCCTTCATCGAGACCGTGCGGGGCACGGGGTATAGGTTCGTCGTACCTGACCAAGTTACCGATATGGAGACGACACTATGAGGTCGGCGTTTGCGGCGCTGTTGGCTGCAATCCTTTTCTTGACCATCGCCTTGCGGATGGGGGGAACTGTGGGACCTGCCACTCCGGGTCCGGAGGCCGTCGTTGTCTCCCCGCCAGGGATCGATACGAGAGTGCCCCCTGGGGCCCGCACGGGATCTGGCAGGAAGGAGCGGGGGCAAGTGACCCCCCCGACGGAAGGCCAGCGATCAGAAGCAGCGGGGGAGGACCTTGCCGCTCTTGGGGGAAGCGTTGAGGTGGAAGAGGTCGGGCGCGAGGTCGAGGAGTACGAGGATGAGCGCGAAGAGTAGCGGACGCGCCAGACGCCGTCGGACCGTGCCCCTCTCGATCCGGCTGGTGGCCACATACGCCACTCTTACAGCCGCCACCCTCCTCGTCGTGGCAGGGATCGTCGTCCTGCTGGTTCGCGGTCACCTGGCCCGCGAGCTGGATCACGAGCTCGAGGAGACGGTGCACTCGTTCAGGAACGGGCCGGCCACGCACATGGCCAGCCCTTCCGACCTGCCCGCACTGAGCCGGGAGTGGCTGCGAGTGAAGCCATTTCACGGTGATCAGGTGGTGGCGGTCCGGACGGCGGATGGTGCGGTGCTGTCGACATCCAGCGAACTCGATCTGAGGCAGCTGGCAGATGGCTCCGCGCTGCTCGGGGCAGACGAGTCGAAATGGTGGGACGTACCTGGACCCAACGGGCCGGTCCGGGCTCTGACCACCCCGATCCTCTGGGAAGGGCGACAGATAGGAACGATCGTGGTGGCAGCCTCTGAAGAACAGATCAGGTCGGAACTCTCCGCCCTCCTCGCGGGGGTGGGGCTGGCCAGCGTTGTGGGGATGGCTCTAGCGGCCGGGCTGGGGTTCGGGGCGGTGCGACGGACACTCAGGCCCCTCAGACGGATAGCGGAAGAGGTCCGGACCGTCGAGAACTCGGGGTATCCCTCTTGGCGAGTGACGCAGGATGGCCCCATGGACGAGGTCGGAAGCCTGGCTGCAGCGTTCAATCGGATGCTGGAGAAGTTACAGGCGACGTTCGACAACCAGCGGCGGTTCCTGGCCGACGCCTCTCACGAGCTGAGGACTCCCCTCACCGTGGCCCGCGGCCAGCTTGAGTTGCTGGACGGCGTTCTGTCGAACCCGGAGCACCGACGGTCCCTGGGGCTCGCGGTCGAGGAACTCGATCGGATGAGACGGATCGTTGAGGATCTCCTTCTCCTGGCTCGACTCGACGAGGGGGTTCCGATGTCACGTGAATCGGTGGAGGTCGAACTCGTCCTTCGGGAGGCCGCCCTGCGGGCCATGCTGCTTGCTGGACGGGACATCGCGGTGCACTGCGATCCGGACCTCTTCGCTTTGGCGGATCCGGAGGGGCTTCTTCGGGTGGTGACCAACCTGGTCACGAACGCCGTGCAACACACGAGCCAAGACGCCGCCGTGTCGCTGGCGGCGAGGCGGCGAGCAGATCGCCTCGTGATCGAGGTATGTGACTCGGGCCCGGGCATCTCGCCGCATGATCTCCCGCACGTGTTCGACCGCATGTACCGAGGTTCCGATTCCCGATCATCCTCACCCGGCGGGGCTGGGCTTGGTTTGCCCATTGCGACCTCGCTCATACAGGCGATGGAGGGGACGATCCACTTGGAATCGGGGCCGCGGGGCACCACGTTCACCATCGACCTCCCCTCGGTCGAACCTGCGCACGGACCTCAGGCTTCCTCGGAGCGCGCGGAACCAGCGGGCGGGGCTCGAGGACGAAGCAGAGACGGAGGTGGACCGAACGGGCGAGCCACTATCCAAACCGCCCTGGGAAGGTCGGATAGTGCTGGCATCGACACTCACGGCAACGCCGGTCGCCGGAGATCCCGAAGGGCAACGGGGGCGGGCTGAATCACACTGTCCGGATCAACACCGTCCCTGACCTCATCCCCCTTGTACCGCCTTCGTCTCCCTGCCCCTCCCCCGACGGCTCTCCGGAACTCCCCCATTTCCTTCCCCTCCTCCTGAGTACCTCTCAGAGCTTCCCGCGCACGCCAAGGAAATCCGCCAGGGCCTGCTCGTTGGGCCGGCCGAGCCGGGCGATGGTGCTGTGGTCGGGGGCGGAGGTAGCGGTGATCACCCGAAGGCGATGTCCTCGTGGCACCGGCGCTCGCGGGAAGGTCTCCGCCTAGGCAGCTCGAGTACCGGAAGGCCACCCACCGCTCTCGCAGGGGCATGGGTGGGCCTTCCGCCATAAGACGGTGACTTAGCGTGGGCGGTTTGGCGACCTTGCCGTGGGTACGGTCGCTAATCGATGCTGCCTGGCTTCAGTGTGGCGTGCAGGCACGATCTCGAGCTAGGCGGACCGCGGCGCTATCCGCCCAGCGAAATCGTCCGCCCGGTTCGGCTTTTAAACCGTAGCAAGCGAGGGCTCCGTGGAGATTGGCGGCCAGCCGATCCGACCACCCGCTTCCTAGCCGAGTCCCTGCCCATAGATGAAGGCCCGCTCCCTGGCTGCCCTCTCCCAAAACTCGCCGGAAACTCGCCCTTCCCGGCGACCACATTCGGGCCCTTCGGACCTCTTTGTAGGGGTAGAGGAACGGCCGCGTCTCGGCATTGGTTCGCCAGCAGGTTGCCGTGGCGGCGGAGGCAGGTTCGCCACCGCCGGTTGGTTGCGGAGGCGCCGAAGAGCCCTCCAGATCGCCCAGGCAGGCGCGAAGTCTGGAACTGGGGAGCCGGACGGGAGCGCTGGAGCCCCGAATCCGGGCACCTCACAGAGGAACGCTCGGAGATTCAGGAGGCCCAGCAGAACCCGGCGGGCTCGTGGAGACCGAACCGAGCGCCCAAAGGGAGATCGCAGGGCCCAGGGCGTTTACGCGAACGGCTGGGGTAGTCGATACCGGCCCGACACCCGACGGAGCGCGCCGGCGCGGCGAGCAAAGGAGGTGAGGACCGGCACGAACTAATACCTCTGAAAGGCGGCACTTTGTAGCCGCGCGCCTCGGCGCGGGGTCGATAGCCCAAGGGAACGATGGGTTCCCGCCACATGGCGCATGGGCGGCGCGACGGCACGGGGCGCGAGGCCACGAAGCCGCAGGTCACGGGGTCGTTTGGCCCGAGACCACTCACCGAAGGAGGGGAGGACTGTGCCCAAGGTATGGCCCGAGGAGCGAGGAGCAATCACCGAGCGTTGGCGAGGATCGACCAGCGAGACCACGCGATCGTGCTCACCCTCCTTGAGCACAAGGTCCTCACCACCGACCAGATCAAGAGCCTGTACTTTCGATCTCTCAGACGGTGCCAGCACCGGCTGAAGGAGCCCAGAGATCTCGGCCTCGTCGCATCGTTCACCCCGAGGAGGGGCTTCGGGGAGGGGCGCCCACCCGACTGCTTGCTTCTGACGAAGGGCGGCCTCAGCGCTATCGCCCAGGCCAAGGGAGTCCGCGCCTCGGACCTGTCCTGGATCCCCGACGAGGGCTACCGGGACAGCCAGAACCTGGCCCACCGGCTGGGGGTGAACGCGTTCTTCTGCGCCCTGATCGAGGCCTCCAGAATCCACGAGGGGCACTGCTTGGCCACCTGGCGCGCCGAGAGCTGGGTCCTCACCAAGGCCGCCCAGGTCAAGCCCGACGGCTTCGGGCGCTATCTGCACCCCGGCGGGGGCCTGCGAGTTCTACCTGGAGTACGACCGCGGGACGGAGGCGATCGGCGCCCTCTCGCGAAAGCTCGAGGGCTACCTGCGGCTCGCCGCTGGCTGGACGGAGGAGGGGAACCTCACCGGCTTTCCGAACCTCCTCTTCATAGTGCCGGAGGGGGTGCGCGAGGGGGAGGTCGGCTCGGCACTTGGCCAGGCGATCCAGCGAATTCACAGCCGTACACCGCTGGCTAAGTCGTTCCCGCAATACGTGGGGAGCGAAGATGTGTTCCGCGAGCACGGAGTGCTCGGCCCTGTCTGAAGGCACCTCTCCAGCGACAGTGATCGCCTCTCGCTTGTCGACCTGCCGGCCCAACCCCGCGACCTCTATCGAGCCACCCACTGCCTCGGCCGGTACTTCACGGACCCCGATGCCGGCCGGTGGCGCCGCATTTCTCCCGCTTCCGCTCCCACGCGTTTCCTTGTGCAGCCGCTCCGGCTGCCGCCGTGACGCCAGTGCGCTCGGATGGGTCAGGTGCCCGCGGTAGGCTCCTCCGATCAAGCGCCAAGACGAACAATGCTCCGGACCTGTCGCGTGACCGTGGCGACGGGACGCCGGCCACGGCGCACTCGAACCGAGTCCAATACCGCGATCTGGACCGGGTGGCCTCGGTCCTCGTGACGATCGCGCTGCGGATCGTCGAACAAGCGGAAGGGGGCGAGTGATGCTGAACGTGGCGTACTGCCGAGTCTCGACCGAGGAGCAGGCGGCCGAAGGATTCTCCATCGACGGGCAAGCCGAGAAGCTTCGGGCCTACGCCCAGCTCCACGACCTCGGACCCGTGACCGTCATCGAGGACCCGGGGCGGTCGGGCAAGAACTTGGAGCGGCCCGGCCTCCAGCGGTGGAGCAGGGGCATGTGACCAACGTGCTTGTGTGGCGCCTGGATCGCCTGTCCCGGAACCTGGGCGACCTGATCCTGCTGGCCGAAGCTCTGGGACACCGCGGGGTGGGCCTGCACTCGTTCACCGAGAAGCTGAATCTCTCCTCGGCCACGGGACGCATGTTCTACAACATCCTCGGGGCCTTCGCCCAGTACTACCGGGAACAACTCGCCGAGAATGTCCGGCTCGGCATGCACCAGGCCGCGCTGCAGGGGAGGTGGGTGAACCGGCCGAAGTTCGGATACGACCTGGTTGGCGGAGAGCTCCTCCCCAACGCCGACGCGCCCACCGTCCGGAGGATCTTCGACCTTCGGGCCCGGGGCCTGAGCTACACACGAATCGAGGAGCTCACCGGGGTGAAGTACTCGACGGCTAGGGCGATCGCGCACTCCCGGATCTATTTGGGTGAGGTGCTTCTGAACGGCGAATGGTACCCGGGCAACCACGAGCCGCTGGTGGACGCAAAGGAGTTCGCGGCCGCACACCGAGGCGCCGTCCCCTGGCGCCGGCGAACCCGCCACGTTCTCGCGGGCCGAGTCCGATGCGGCCTGTGCGGTCGGGTAGCCACGATCCGGTACGGTCGGGAGGGACGCCCGCTGTACCGATGCCGGCACCGAGGTGACGGCTGCTCGCAGCCTTCCCGCTCGGCCGTTGGACTGGTCCGAGCTGCGCTCTTCGGGCTTCGTCTCGTGGCCGAGGACGAGGAGCTCCAAACGGCCATCCGTCGGCACCTCCACGAAGCCTCTCTTCCAGGGGCCCGGACGAGCGGCGTGGGCGCAGCAAGGCGCGGAAGTTGGAGGATCTGGCCGAACGCCGCCGGAAGCTTCTCGAGCTGTACTACGCGGGCCAGTTGAGCGCCGAGCTCTTCGCCCGAGGAGGAGGCGCGGCTGAGCCGGCAGATCGCGGCGGTCCGTCGAGAAAGGGAGGAGCGAGGGGCCGAGCGGACCCGGCTGTCAGAGGTGGCTGCCAAGTTCGAGGAGGTGGCCCGCATCCTCCGGGAGATGGACGTCGACCGACTGTGGGCTGAGGCGACCGACCAGGAGCGTCGGATCCTCGTCGAGGAGTTGCTGGAGTCGGTCGCCATGTACCCGGACCATCTGGAGATCACGGTGAGCGGCGTCCCGCGGCTGAACGTCACCCTGGAAGAGGTCGGGTTGAGTGGGGGGTGGCAGTTTTGTGGTGTCGGAGGGGGGATTTGAACCCCCACCCGGCGCGAGCCGGACTAGGTGTAGTTCCCTCGAAGGTTGTTGACACGGGAGAGCCTCCCGTCACGGTGTGGGGCTGACAAGGTCCCTCACCGGAAAGGAGGCTCTCCATGGCCCATCTTAGGGCCAGGCTCACCCCGTTCGGAAGGCTCCTCATCGTCCACCGGGTCGACGAGCTCGGATGGAGTGTGGCCGAGGCCGCAAAGGCGGCCGGAGTGTCAAGGGCCACGGCCCACAAGTGGGTCCGTCGGTACCGGGGCGGTCCGTCGGTACCGGGGCGAAGGGGAGGCCGGCCTGTCCGACCGATCCTCTCGTCCGTGGCACTGCCCCCATGCCCTGCCTCCCCGGACGGTCAAGGCGGTGCTGAAGAAGCGGGCCGTCCTAAAGCGGGGTCCGCACCAACTGGCTGCGGCCCTGGGGATGCCGCGGTCCACGATCTACGGGGTCCTGCGCCGCCACGGGGTCTCCCGGCTGGACCACACGGACCGTCCCACCGGGGCCTCGATCCGCTACTGCAAGGACCATCCCGGGGAGCTCGTGCACATCGACGTCAAGAAGCTTGGCCGGATCCCCACCGGAGGTGGTTGGCGGAAGCTGGGCAGGACCGCCGGCACGAAGCACCGCGGTGGGGGCTACGACTATCTCCACGCCGCGGTGGATGACCACTCCCGGCTGGCCTACGTGGAGGTTCACCCCGACGAGCGAGGCGAGACCGCCGCCCGGTTCCTGGCAGGAGCCGCCACATTCTTCGCCGGCCACGGGGTCAAGATCCAGGCGATCATGACCGACAACGCGCTGTGCTACCGGCGCTCGGTGGCCTTCCTGGAAGCGATGAGCGACCTTGCGATCCGCCACGTTGCCATCCCGCCGTACCACCCCAGGGCAAACGGGAAGGTCGAACGATTCAACCGCACCATGACCGAGGAGTGGGCCTATGTCCGGCTGTATCGCTCCAACCGAGTCCGCCTCGACGCCCTTCGCCGGTGGGTCCAGTTCTACAATTGGCGACGTCCTCACACCGCGCTGGGAGGCAACCCGCCGATCAGCCGGGTGTGAACAACGTCTCATGGTCGTTCATAGGCGTTCGCCCTGCAGGCCAGGGGCCCTTCTGACGGCGCCGCGAACGGCGATGAACGGTCCCGAACTGCCGGTCCCCACCGGTCCACGATCGGGCCATGCCGGCCAGGCGCTGCCCCGCCTTCCGACGAAGCTCCTCCTGGCGGGCGTTGAAACGTCCGAGAGCATGGGCGCCATCAGCCAGGCACAGATCAATATTCAACGGGCTCGACGATCGTCCCGCCCCCCGACACGACGAGGTCGGGGTACTCCAGCAGCTTGAACTGC